>Ga0070737_10005941_pt1 | contig 11403 bp, 8 predicted proteins | sample Coa_R1_10_FD_66438 | JGI IMG/M metagenome (GOLD analysis project Ga0070737, IMG submission 66438) | Surface soil microbial communities from Centralia Pennsylvania, which are recovering from an underground coalmine fire - Coalmine... | ecosystem: Environmental > Terrestrial > Soil > Unclassified ...
CCCGCGCGGCAACCGGCCCCCGCCTGGAGCCCCCGCCTGGAGCCCCCGCCCTGGAGTCCCCGCCCTGGAGTCCCCGCCTGGAGCCCCTGCCCTGGAGCCTCCTGGGGCCGGGCCGCCGCAAGCCGGATGGTATCGGATTCCGGTAACCCGCATATATCATTAAACCGGTGCAAATGCATTTGTCATATGCAGATGCACGATCACCGGGCTTTAAGCGCCTTCTCCCGTCCAGTGCCCCCGGTCGGATTCGAACCGACACTGGGGCCCTTTTAGGGGACCAGCCTCTGCCTTGGGCTACGGGGGCGCCCTAATAGTAGACTTCTATCGCCATCTTTCAGGCAAGCCAGTCGTAAATAAACACCGCGCGCACGAGCTGGAATTTGCGGTTTATCCGCGCCTTGCCCGCCGCCAGCGCGGGGAGTAGCCATCTCGCGGTTAACGGATGCGGACAGTAGCCGCCCGGCCGGACGCGCGCGCTGGCCATCCGCGGCGCGGATCGCCTGCGGCGCTCACGGCACCCGGCGCGGCACCGGGATGGGCGCGGCGCCCGGGATACAGTCGCGCGGCCAGAACCTCCCGCATTCCGCCCGTGAAGCCGCCGGAACTTCGGGATCGAGCCGAAAGGCTTTACGCTTATGTCCGCTTAAGCGGCTGCGCATAAAAGATCACGGCCGGCGCCGGGAAGCGGCGTGCCCGCGCGGGCGCGGGCACGCGCGAAAATCGCGTCGAACATCTCCCCGGTCACCCTGCCGGTGAATGTGTTCTGCTGGCTCGGATGATAGCAGCCCAGAAGCATGACGCTTCCCCCGCCGGCCCGCCGCAGTTCCACCTCCGCGCCGTGCGCGAACGCCGGGCGCGGCCTGGGCAGCGCGTAGCCCGCGCCGTCCAGCGGCCGCCACAGGGCCTGCCAGGCGAACCCGCCGAGGCAGACGATCACGCGCAGGCTCGCCGCGATCATCCGCAGTTCCGCGGTGAGCCACGGCGCGCAGGTGTCCCGTTCCGCGGGGGTGGGCTTGTTGTCCGGCGGCGCGCAGCGGACCGTCGCGACCATCCGCGCGCCGGACAGCCGCTGGCCGTCCCCGGCGGATACGCTCGTCTGCCGGGCCGCCAGCCCGCAACGGTGCAGCGCCGCGAACAGGAAGTCGCCGCTGCGGTCGCCGGTGAAGATGCGCCCGGTCCGGTTCCCGCCGTGCGCGGCGGGCGCCAGGCCGACGATGAGGATCGACGGCGCCGGGTCGCCCCAGCCGGCGATCGGCCGCCCCCAGTACCGCTCGTCGCGGAAGGACTTGCGGCGGACGGCCGCGACCTGCTCCCGCCACGCGACCAGGCGCGGGCAGGCCCGGCATACCGACTGGCGCGCGGTCAGCTCCGCGAGCGAGGGCGCGCTGGAGGCGAGGCGGCGGACGTCGCCCGCGCTGGCCGCCACCGGGGTATCGGGACTGGCCGGATCCTCCGGCCACCCGGTGCCGGGCGCTACCGGACCAGTGACCATGCGATGCCGTCGAGGATGTCATGCTCGCTGACGAGGACCTCGGCGAAGCCGAACACGGTCATTATGCGGTCGAGCACCAGGGCCCCGGCGCCGATGACGTCGGCCCGGCCGGGATGCATGACCCCGATGGCCGCCCGCTGCGCGCGCGCCTGGCCGAGCAGCCGGCTGGCGATGGCGTGCACCCGCCCCGCGGATACCCGCGAATGGTGGATCCGGGCGGCGTCGTAGGCCGGCAGCCCGAGCGCGATGCCGGCGACCGTGGTGACCGATCCGGCCAGGCCGACCAGCGTCCTGGCCTGGGCCGCCGGCACGCTCCCGGCGACGAGCCCGAGGGCGCTGTCGATGTCCGCGGTCGCCGCCGCGACCTCGGCCGCGGACGGCGGGTCCCCGTGCAGGTGCCGTTCGGTCATCCGGACACACCCGATATCGACCGAACGGGCCCCGCTGACTCCCTCCGGGCCGCCCAGCACGAACTCGGTGGAGCCGCCGCCAATGTCGGTGACCAGGTAGGGCGGCGGGCACTCCCCCTCCCGGGCGAGCGCGGTACCGGCCAGCTCCCGTGTCGCCCCTATGAAGGACAGCCGGGCCTCCTCGTCCCCGGTCACCACCTCGGGCGCGACGCCGAGCACCTCTTTGACCCGGTCCACGAACTCCTGTGAGTTCCCGGCATCCCTGGTGGCGCTGGTGGCGACCATCCGGACCGCCTGCGGCCGCGCCCGGCTGATGAGCCCCGCGTACTCGCGCAGCGCGCCGATCGTCCGGTCCAGTGCCGCCTCCGACAGCCGGCCCGTCCGGTCTACGCCCTCGCCGAGCCGGACGATCCTCATCTGGCGGGCTACGTCAGTCAGCGCCGCCCGTTCGGTATCTACGTCCGCGATCAGCAGCCGGATCGAGTTGGTCCCGCAGTCGACCGCGGCGACCCTTCCCTGTCGGCGCAGACCAGCCGGCCGTGGGGTCACTCCTCCTCCTCATGCGCCGTCTCCGCTGGCACCGCCACGCACGGACCGCGTGACCACCACTGTCCTGCCGCCGCGAGCGCCTCGCGGCCGAACACGTTCGCGCCCGGGGCGGCGAGTTCGTGCGCCACGAGCGCGTGCAGGCATTTGACGCGGCCGGGCATGCCGCCGGCGCTTTGCGTTCCCGGCGGCAGCGGCTGGACGCCCGCGCCGGCGGCGGCGGCGTCCCGCCGGGCGAGATAGTCGCGGTGCGCCCGCTCGTAGGCCGCCCGGGTCGGCTCGTCGGCCAGCCGCGCGGTCATCTCCCGCATCATGCCCGCCGCCTCCAGGCCGCTGACCGCCGCGGCGGCGCGCGGGCAGGTGAGGTAGTACAGCGTGGGGAACGGGCTGCCGTCCGGCAGCCGCGGCGCCGTCTGCACCACGTCGGGCAGCCCGCACGGGCAGCGGTGCGCCACCGCCAGCAGGCCCCGGGGCGCACGGCCGAGCTGCGCGGCGACGGCTTCCGCGTCCGCCCGGGCGATCATCGGCCGGGTTCGGCGCCGGCCCGCTGGACCGATTCCCACAGCTTGGCGTACCAGGGATCGGCCGGAGCCTTCCGCTGGGCGGCCGCGGCCGGCGCCGGCTGCCCGGAGATCACCTCGTAGCACTGTTCCTGGGGAAAGCACATGTGCAGCTCGTCGCGGGCCCGCTGCTCGATGTACCAGGTCTGCCCCAGCCTGGCGTTCTCCTCCTGATAGGCCCTGACCTGGGCGGCCATCGTCTGCTGCTGGGCGAGCAGCTCGTCGATCTGCTGGCGCTGTGCGATGTACTCGCGGACCGGGTAGGCCAGGCTCAGCGCGATCGCGCAGATGACCATGGCGAGCAGCGCGGCCCGGCCGGTCAGCCTGGTCGACCGCGCGGCCGCCGCGGCGGCCGCGGCCTGTGCGGGCGCGGGGTTCTGCCCCCTGGCGGCTGGCACGCTCAAGCGGTGAACCTCGGGAACGCGGACGCCCCCGCGTAACTGGCGGCATCGCCGAGGTGCTCTTCGATGCGCAGCAGCTGGTTGTACTTGGCGACGCGCTCCCCGCGTGCCGGGGCACCCGTCTTGATCTGCCCGGCGTTGGTGGCCACCGCGAGGTCCGCGATGAACGTGTCGTCGGTCTCGCCGGACCGGTGGCTGATCATGCAGCCGAACCCGGCGCGGTGCGCGAGGCTTACCGCGTCAAGGGTCTCGGTCACGGTGCCGATCTGGTTCACCTTCACCAGCAGCGCGTTCGCGGCCTTCCCGGCGATGCCGCGGCGAATCCGCTCCGGGTTGGTGACGAACAGGTCGTCGCCTACCACCTGAACCCGGTCCCCGGCCGACGCGGTGAAGGCCTGCCAGCCGGCCCAGTCCTCCTCGGCGAGCGGGTCTTCGACCGATACGAGCGGGTAGCTGTCCAGCCAGTCCCGGTAGATCCCGGCCATCTCCTCAAAGGTGCGCGGCTTCCCTTCGAAGAAGTAGCTGCCTTCCTTGTAGAACTCGGTGGCGGCCGCGTCTATGGCGAGCGCGACATCGCGGCCGGGGGTGAAGCCCGCCTTGCCGATCGCCTCGACGATCAGGTCGAGCGCGGCCCGGTTGTGCTCAAGGTCCGGCGCGAAGCCGCCCTCGTCGCCCACGCCCGTGGACAGGCCGTGCTGCTTGAGGACCGACTTCAGCGCGTGATAGGTCTCCGCGCCCCAGCGAAGCGCCTCCGCGAACGTGGCCGCGCCGATCGGCGCGATCATGAACTCCTGGATGTCGACGTTGGAGTCGGCGTGCGCGCCGCCGTTCAGGATGTTCATCATCGGCACGGGCAGCACGTGCGCGTTGGGGCCGCCCAGGTACCGGAAGAGTTGCAGGCCGGCGGATTCCGCGGCGGCACGGGCCACCGCCATCGACACGCCGATGATCGCGTTCGCGCCAAGCCGCGACTTGTCCGGAGTCCGGTCGAGGTCGATCAGCGCCTGGTCCACGAGCCGCTGGTCGTCGGCCTCATGGCCGAGCAGTTCGGGCTGGATCTCGTCGACCACGCCGTCGACGGCGCGCGTCACGGCCTTGCCGCCGTATTCCGCGCCGCCGTCTCTGAGCTCTACGGCCTCGAAGGCGCCGGTTGAGGCGCCGCTCGGCACGCCGGCCCGGCCGGCGGAACCGTCGTCAAGCACGACCTCTACCTCAAGGGTCGGGTTCCCACGCGAGTCCAGGATCTGCCTGGCATGCACCGCTTCAATCGACGCCACCGTCTGGCTCCTTGCCTATGAGCGCCCCTTAGCTTCCGGTATGGAGCCTAACGGAGAAGGCGGAGGCCGGCGCGCCGGGGCACGCCGGCATGCGGCCTCGTGTCGCGACAGCGGTGCCGCGGACCCGTTTCCTGCGGCCCGCGCCCGACCGGGCCTCGCTCCCCGCGGCCGGCCGCCCATAGCGCTCCCGCGGCCGGCCGCCCGTGGCCTGTTCGCGCACGGCGAGCGAGTGGCTTCGCCGGCGTGGCGCGCCCGGAACGTGGAAGTCACCGGCCCGATGCGCGCTCCCAGTCGCGCACCAGGTCCGCGAACCGCCGGGCGGCGGCGCGCAGTTCCAGCTCCGGATCCAGTCCGGCGGCGCGCGCCCTGGCCACCAGCCGCATCAGCTCGTCGCCCAGGTCCTCCCCCGGCGCCGGGACGGCCGCGGGCGCCGGCGCGGCATTCGGCGCGCGATCACCGGGCAACCCGCCGGACGATACGCCGGGCAGCCCCGGAACCCCGGCCCGTTCCGCCCGCCGCTGGAGCTGCGCGGCCAGCGACAGCGCCGGCTGCCCGAACGCGACCCCGTCCAGAACGGACGGAGCCGTACCGCCAGCGGCCGATGCACGCTCGGCCTGCTTTATATCCTCCCAGTTCGCGGACACGTCGTCCGCGGAGGAGACGGAGACCGAGCCGAACACGTGCGGATGCCGCCGGATCAGCTTCGCCGCCAGGGTGTCGGCCACGTCGTCGATGGTGAAGCCGCCGGCATCGGCCGGCCGCTCCGCGGCGATCCGCGCGTGGAACAGCACTTGCAGCAGGACGTCGCCCAGCTCTTCCCGCAGTGCTCCCACGTCTCCGGTCTCCACCGTCTCGACCGCCTCGTATGCTTCCTCAAGCAGGTACGGCACAAGGGACTCGTGGGTTTGCCGTGCATCCCACGGGCAGGAGACCCGCAGCCTGTCCATGATCGACACCAGGTCAACCAGGTGCCCGCCGGGCAGGTCGTGTGAGCCGTGCAGCACGCGGACCGGCACCGTCATTCCGGAGAGCAGCGCCGGATCCGCGCCCTCCCCCGCCGGCGCCAGCCACACCACGGGTCCCTCGGCCGCGGTGACCGCCGACGACAAGAACGCCGCCAGCGAACCAGCGTCCGCCGGCATGTCGGCGATCTCGGGGATCACGCCCGAGGCCGTCAGCGCGGGTACCTGCGGATGTCCCGCCGAACCCGCCAGCACCCGCGCGGCCTCGCGCAGTGCCGCCCACGCCTGCCATGTCAGCAGCCCGGGCGCGACCCGCGGGCTGCTCAACAGGACGGTCAGCACGCCGGGGCGAGCCCCGCCGTGGAAGCGGGCGACGGCGTCCCGGCCGGGCGGGACAGCGCGTCCGCCGCCGGCACCACCGCGAGCTGGGTGTAGTCCAGCCGCCCGAACTGCGGGCTCACCTGGATGTTCAGTGACTTCGCCGCGGTGCACTGCGCCTTGGTCAGTGCCCCGGACACCGTGTTGTTCTCTGTCTGCGTGGCCGGCAGCCTGCCGCCGTTCACCTTCTCGGCGTAGGCGATCTCCTGGGCCTGGTAGCGGCCGAGGTCCGGCAGCATCTGCGGCGCGATCCCGGCGTTGACCAGCGCCGCCCGCGGACTGCTCAGGCCCTCCTGCGAAGCGGCGGCCGCGGCCTGGGAGTCGATGTCCGCGATGCCCTGCTGGATCTGCGTCTGGGTGACCGAGATGCCGGCCGAAGCGGCCGCCTCGTCCATGACCTCGAACCTGATCAGCCAGCTCAGCACCGCGCTGGGCATCTGCGCGGATGTCAGCTGGATCTCGTCCGCGTACGGCTTGGCCGCCGCTTGCAGGTTCGAGACCTGGGTGTCCAGCGACGAGACGGTGATCCGCTGGTCGCCCACGATTGCCGCCGCGCCCATCTTGACCGGGGAGCACGCGGCCAGCACCGCGCACGCGCCCAGGCCCACGGCGCCCAGGGCGGCCAGACGGGTCCTTGGTTTCCTGTCGGCCCAAACCAGCCGGCTGCCGAACACAGGCGATCCCTTTCCTGATGTGCCTGACGAGTCCCGCGGGACGTCACAGTTTACGAGTCGGAGAGTACCGAACGGATGACCTCGGCGCACCACGCCAGCAACTCGGTGTCGCGCAGCGGCACGCCGCCGAAGGTCCCGCCGGAAACCCCGGTCTTGGGCACCGGTACCAGCATGGTACGCACCGCGGGCTTGAGCACCGTCTTCGGGTATAGCCGCTGAACGCGCACCACGCGCGAATCGGGCAGGACGACCGGGGCGAAGCGCACATGCGAGCCCTGCAATGTGATGTCCGTCAGCCCGGCGCGCCGCGCGGCGAACCGCAGCCGCGCCACGTCGAGCAGGGTGAGGACCGGCGGCGGCAGGGCACCGTACCGGTCCTGCAGTTCGTCGCGCACCGCGGCCACGTCGCCGTCGGAGTCGATCGCGGCGATCGACGTGTACGCCGCCAGCCGCAGCCGCTCCCCGGGGATGTAGTCGTGCGGGATGTGCGCGTTCACCGGCAGCTCCACGCGCACCTCGGGCCGCTCCGCGGGCGCGTCGTCGCGCAGTTCGCGCACTGCCTCGCCGATCATGCGCACGTACAGGTCGAACCCGACCCCGGCGATGTGACCGGACTGCTCGCCGCCGAGCAGGTTCCCCGCGCCCCGGATCTCCAGGTCCTTGAGCGCCACGTACATCCCGGCGCCGACCTCGGTGTGCTGGGCCACCGTGGCCAGCCGCTCGTGCGCGGTCTCGGTCAGCGCCTTCTCCGGCGGGTAGAGGAAGTAGGCGTAGGCCCGTTCCCGGCCGCGGCCCACCCGGCCGCGCAGCTGGTGCAGCTGGGACAGCCCGGCGGTGTCGGCCCGGTCCACGATCAGCGTGTTCGCGTTCGGGATGTCGAGGCCGGACTCCACGATCGTGGTGGCCACCAGCACGTCGAAGTTCCGCTCCCAGAAGTCCACCATGATCTTCTCGAGCTCGTGCTCGTTCATCTGCCCGTGCGCTACCGCGACCCGTGCCTCCGGCACCAGCTCGGCCACCCGGGCCGCGACGCGCCGGATCGACTGCACCCGGTTGTGCACGTAGAACACCTGGCCGTCGCGCAGCAGCTCGCGCCGGATCGCGGCCGCCACCTGCTTCTCGTCGTAGGGGCCGACGAACGTCAGCACCGGGTGCCGCTCCTCCGGCGGGGTGAGGATCGTGGACATCTCCCTGATGCCGGCCACGCCCATCTCCAGCGTGCGCGGGATCGGCGTGGCGGACATCGCGAGCACGTCCACCTCGGTCCGCAGCCGCTTCAGGTACTCCTTGTGCTCGACGCCGAACCGCTGCTCTTCGTCGATGATCACCAGGCCGAGCCGGGCGAACCGGGTTTCCGGCGACAGCAGCCGGTGCGTGCCGATCACCACGTCCACGGTGCCGTCGGCAAGGCCGCGCAGGGTCTCCGCGGCCTCCGCGCCCGTCTGGAACCGCGACAGCGGCCGCACCGTGACGGGGAACGGCGCGTACCGTTCGGAGAACGTGTTGAAGTGCTGCTGGGCGAGCAGCGTGGTCGGCACGAGCACCGCGACCTGCCTGCCGTCCTGCACCGCCTTGAACGCGGCCCGCACCGCGATCTCGGTCTTGCCGTACCCGACGTCACCGCAGATCAGCCGGTCCATCGGCACGGGCTTTTCCATGTCGCGCTTGACCTCGTCGATGGCCGCGAGCTGGTCCGGCGTCTCCACGTAGGGGAACGCGTCCTCAAGCTCGTGCTGCCAGGGCGTGTCCGGCCCGAACGCGTGCCCGGGCGAGGCCATCCGGGCCGAGTACAGCCGGATCAGCTCGGCGGCGATCTCGCGGACCGCCTTGCGGGCGCGGCCCTTGGTCTTCGCCCAGTCCGCGCCGCCGAGCCGGTGCAGCGCTGGCGCCTCGCCGCCGGAGTACCTGGTTACCTCGTCGAGCTGGTCGGTCGGCACGTACAGCCGGTCCGGCGGGTGCCCGCGCTTGGCGGGAGCGTACTCGAGCACCAGGTACTCGCGGGTCGCGCCCGCCGCGGTCCGGCTCGTCATCTCGACGAACCGGCCGATCCCGTGCTGCTCGTGCACCACGTAGTCCCCGGGCCTGAGCTGTAGCGGGTCGACCCCGCCGCGCCGCCGGGCGGACGGCATCCGGCGCTCGTCCCGCGTGCCCGGCCGCGTGGCGCCGCGCGCCGCGAAGTCGGCCTCGGTGAGCAGCGCCAGCTTCACCGCCGGCCAGGTGAAGCCCTGCCGTAGCTGCCCCGTGGACACGTAGGGCACGCCGCCCTCCGGCACCCGGTCGATGTCGCCGAGCCGCGCGCCGAACCCTTCGCCCCGCAGCACCTCCGCCAGCCGCTGGGCCGGCCCGTGCCCCTCGGTGACGAGCACGACCCGCCAGCCGTCGGCGAGCCAGCCGCGCACGTCCGCCAGCATGCGGCCCGTGTCGCCGCGATAGGAGGGCGCGGGTGCTGCCTTGATGACCGTCCCGGGCGAAAGCGCCTGGCTCTCGCCGGCGGACGCCTCTTCCGCCTCCGCGTCCCCGGCCAGCCCGAAGGGCGCGAGCGTCCACCAGGGCACGCCGAGCTCCGCCGCCGCCTGGCGGATCCGCGAGATGGGCTGGAACGCCGCGCCGCCGAGGTCGACCGGGGCCTCGCCGCCGGCCGCCGCGCTCGCCCAGGACGCCTCGAGGAACTCCTGGCTGGTCGCGACCAGCTCCATCGCCCGGGTCCTGATCCGCTCGGGGTCACAGGCGAGCACGATGCCGCCGGACGGCACGTGGTCGAGCAGCAGTTCCATCCGGTCGGCGAGCACCGCGGCGAAGGCCTCCATCCCCTCGACCGCGATCCCGTCGGCGAGCTTGCCGAGGATCTCCGCCGCGCTCGGGTGCTTATCGGCCAGTTCCTTGGCGCGCGCCCGCACCGACGGGGTGAGCAGCAGTTCACGGCAGGGCGGCGCCCAGAGCCCGCCCGGCGCCCGGCCGGAGCTGCGCTGGTCGGCGACCTTGAAGACCCGGATCTCCTCCACGGTGTCGCCGAAGAACTCGATCCGCAGCGGGTGCTCCTCCGTCGGCGGGAACACGTCGAGCAGTCCGCCGCGTACCGCGAGCTCGCCCCGCTTGGTGACCATCTCCACCCGGGCGTAGCCGATGTCGACGAGCCGGGCGATCACGTCGTCCGGGTCGGCCTCGTCGCCTTCCCGCAGCCGGACCGGCTCCAGGTCGCCGAGCCCGGCGACGATCGGCTGCAACACGCTGCGCACCGGCGCGACAACGACCTTGAGCGGGCCTGTGTTTCCCCCGGGGGCCGGCCCCCCGGCGACCCCCCGCAGGGGGGGTTCCGCGCCCCCCGTGCCCCCGCGGGGGGGACTGCCCGTCCCCCCGTGCTCCCCCGGCCCCCGCAGGGGGGGCTTCGCGGTTTCGGGATGCGCCAGCCGGCGCAGGACCGCGATCCGCTGGCCCATCGTGTCTGAGCGCGGCGACAGCCGCTCGTGCGGCAAGGTCTCCCAGCCGGGGAAGCACGCGACCGTATCCGGCGGCAGGAACGCGCCGAGCGCGGCGGTCAGGTCTTCGGCCTCCCGGGCGGTGGCGGTTACCGCCAGCACGAACCGGGCGGGTCCGCCGGCCGCCCCGGTGGCGAGGGCCGCGACCAGCAGCGGCCGCAGCGCCGACGGGGCGACGAGCTCCTGGTTATCCCCGGGGGCCGGCCCCCCGGTGGTCCCCCGCACGGGGGGACTGCCCCTCCCCCCGTCCCGGCCCGGCCCCCGCAGGGGGGGTTCCGCGCCCCCCGTGCCCCCCCGGGGGGGACTTCCCGTCCCCCCGTGCTCCCCCGGCCCCCCTGGAGCGAGAGCGTCGGAAAGCTGGGGATCTTCGGCTACGGCGGCGAGCAGTCCGGCGAGGCTCATACTGTCCCAATGACGGAGTTTCGGGTTTTCGGGCCGCGCCACGCGGTAGGGCAGCACGAACCCCCGTACGTGCCCGGGCCCGGGGGGCCCGGCACGACGTCAGCACCCTCAAGCTTACGCGAGCCGGGAGCGCCCCGGGCCCTCGGGACTCGACCATCGCCCTATGGCTCCATGTCATGATCATGTAAGTTTTTTAATCCTATAGCCGGTTTTTCTCCCATCATGAAAGGTTTTTCGGTTATGCGCGGGCCCGCGGTTACGGAGGCAGGCTCGTGGCGCGAAATATGATGCACATCGTATTTAATCAATTACGATTTGTTGCTATGACTACTGCCGAACACGGCACGGGCAGCGCGAGGCGCCAGGCGAACCGGTTTTTCGCCGAGCCACTGCGCGATTACGTGCTCCAGTGCCTTGGCCGGCCGGTCAGCGTGCTCCAGGCGGGCTGCCTCGCCCCGTTGCGCGAGCTTGGTGTCGGCCAGCTCACCGAAGGCGGGTTCGACGTCTCGGTCACCGCCGTCGACGCGGACGACCCCGTGGCCAAGAGCGTGCTCGACGACACCGGGAGCGCCTACGACAGCGTGCTCACCGGTGACCTGCGCACGCTTCCGATCCCGCAGCGGGCGTATGACATCGTCTACTGCGGCCGGCTGATCGAGCGCGTCCAGCATGTGGAGCTGGTGCTCGACCGGCTGATCAGCGCGCTCAGGCCGGGCGGGCTGCTGCTGCTGCGCACCGGGGACCGGTACAGCGCCTCAGCCCTGCTCGACCGGCGGCTGCCGCGGGCCGCCCGCAAGGCCATCTGGTCCCGGCTGCACCCGGGCG
>Ga0070737_10005943_pt1 | contig 11397 bp, 7 predicted proteins | sample Coa_R1_10_FD_66438 | JGI IMG/M metagenome (GOLD analysis project Ga0070737, IMG submission 66438) | Surface soil microbial communities from Centralia Pennsylvania, which are recovering from an underground coalmine fire - Coalmine... | ecosystem: Environmental > Terrestrial > Soil > Unclassified ...
GACAACGCCCCGATGGCGGTGATCGAGCTGGTGCAGGAGAAGACGGTGACCTCGGAGGCCAACCGGGCCCGCCGGGCAGCCGCATCGAAGGCTGCACCCGTGGCGGCGGCCGCTGCGCCGCAGGCCGCGGTCGAGCCGGAGGCTGCGGTTGGTCCCGAGACCGGTTCCGACGCCGAAGAAGCCGAAAAAGCCTCGGCGGCGGACGACGAACCGAAGGCTGACGCCGACGAGTCCTGACGACACTGTGGATGTGCCCGCCACCGACACCGGTGGCGGGCACGTTCGTCTTCGGTTCGACATCGCTTATGACGGAACGGATTTCGCGGGCTGGGCGGTGCAGGCGGGTCAGCGCACAGTCGCCGGTGCGCTCGACGAGGCGCTGTCGACGGTATTCCGGACACCGGTGCGCCTACGCGCGGCCGGACGCACCGACACCGGCGTGCACGCAACCGGGCAGGTGGCCCACGCCGACATCCCGGCCGATGCGCTGCCCAACGCCTATCCGCGCGTAAAGCGTTCGGCCGAGCCGGAATTCGTGCCGCTGCTGCGACGCCTGGCCCGGTTGCTGCCCGCCGACGTCCGGGTGCGTGATGTCACCCGCGCCCCGGCGGGTTTCGACGCCCGATTCTCAGCACTGCGCCGGCACTACGTTTATCGGCTCTCGACGGCGCCGTACGGAGTGGATCCGCTGCAGGCCCGGTTCGTGACGGCCTGGCCGCGCCCACTGGACCTGGACGCGATGACGCAAGCGTCACGAAACCTGTTGGGACTGCACGACTTCGCCGCGTTCTGCCGGCACCGCGACGGCGCCACCACGATCCGCGACCTGCAGCGACTCGACTGGTCGCGCGACGGCGACCTGGTCACGGCGCACGTCAGCGCCGACGCGTTCTGCTGGTCGATGGTGCGGTCGCTGGTCGGGGCGCTGCTGGCGGTCGGCGAGCATCGGCGCACCCCGGACTGGTGCGCCGGCCTGCTCAGTGCGACGCGCCGGTCCAGTGACTTCGCGGCCGCGCCCCCGCAGGGTTTGACGCTGATCGGCGTGGATTACCCGCCCGATCACGAGCTGCAGGCCCGGACCCTGGTGACCCGCGACCTACGTTCGCGCGGTTGAGTTTTAGAGCTTGCCGGCGACGAAGTCGGCTGCTTGACCGACCATGCCGGCCTGGATGTACGCGGGCGCCAAGTGCTGAGGCCAGTTGTTTTGCCAGGTCTTCGGATCGGCCGGGTTGCAGATCGGGTCGTCGCCGTGACACAGCTCGATGGTCCGGTCGTTGTAGATCGGGTTGAAGTTGGTGATGGGCCCCACCCATTGACTTCCGTTGCCGAACAGCGCGACCGCGGCGACGTGCTCGTCCATGCCGGGCGGCAGCGGGTTGTCGAACCCGAACATCGGGCCAGGAGCGGCGAGGACCACGTCAGTGACGGCAGCACCGAGCGAGTACCCGCCGAGCACCAGCCGGGTGTCGGGACAGTTGTTGGCCATGTACTGAACGTGGCCGCTCATGTCGTTGGCGCCCTGTTGCACGTCGGTGTTCGCGGCGTAGTTGACGGCATACAGACCGATGTTCCTGTTGGGCACTCTGGACCGCAGCGCGCTGATCAGCGCGTTGCCGATCTGCCCGGGCCCGGGTGGCTCCATGCGGCCGCGGGCGAACACCAGCTGGGCGTCCGGGCAGGACGCCGCCGACGCGGCGGGTGCGGGAACGTTCACCAACGCCGCGGTGGCAATCATTGCGGCGAGCACCAGCGGCCACCGGCGAATCGAGCGGAGACCCATAGCCTGATATTAGCCGGTCTAATTGATGTGTACGTCGGGTTGCGGCGGCGCCTGTGTTTGAGCCGCCAACAGCCTGGCCGCGATGAACGTCGCTGCCTGGGTGGTGTAGGTAGGCACGTAGCCGTCGGTGTGGTCGCTCCACTCGTTACCGGGGCCGGCGTGGCAGATCGGGTCGCCGGGGTTGCACAGGTCGATGGCCTTGGAACCCAGCAGCGCGCTCTGGGCGGAAATCGGGCTGCCCGACCGGTCGGCGATGTTGCCGAAGGTGGCCAGTGCGGTGATGTTGTCGGCGTACTGGGCGGGCAGCGGACTGCCGAAGGACAGGCCTCCCACCGGCACACCCGCCACGATGTCCATCACCGATGCGCCCTGGGAGTATCCGCCCAACACGATCTTGGTGTTCGGGCAGGCTTGCACGACGTCTTTGACCCGCTTGATGGTGTCGTTGGCGCCGTCGCCGCCGCCCAACTGGAGCTTGCCCGCGGGGTAGTTCACCCCATACGCGTCGATGTTCAGGCCGGTCTGCTCGCGCAGCGAGTCGACCAGGGCCTGACCGACACGTCCGACACCGGGCTTTTCGCTGGTCCCGCGGGCAAAGATCACCTCGACGTCCGGGCAGTCGACCGCGGAAGCTGACGGGACGCCGGCCGGGAGTGCGCTGGGGGCGACCAAGATGGCGCCGGCGGCCAGTACCGCGGCGCCCAGGCGGTTCCAGCGACGGGTGTGGTGGTAAAGCACGAGGAGATATTACCGGTAACCTGCGAAATCCTCATTTCCTGTGGATTGACGGGCACACCAGGCCCGGTCACCGGCTTATCGTGAGGCCGATTCCGGGGGAACGATGGCAACGACCCAGCTGCAGCTCAGCGGGTATCGATTTCTGCTGCGCCGCATCGAGTGCGCGCTGCTGGACCGGGGTACTCGCGTCCAGCCGACGCGGGCACTGGCGGCCGGTGCCCTGGTGGCGACAATCGTGGTTGCCGGCTGTGCCGTGCTTGCCCTGCTGCGGCCGCAGGGGGCGCTGGGAAACGCGCCGATCGTGATGGCCCGGCTGTCCGGAGCGCTCTACGTCCGGGTCGGAGACACCCTGCATCCGGTGCTGAATCTGGCGTCGGCGCGGCTGATCACGGCGTCGAACAGCAACCCGCAGCCGGTGGCCGAAGCCGAGCTGACCCACGCCAAACGCGGTCCGATGATGGGAATCCCCGGTGCTCCCCAACAACTGGCCGAGCCACTGGGCGCCGACGGCACGCGGTGGACGGTCTGTGACAGCGACGCCGGCACGACGGTCGTCGTCGGCTCCGGAGATGCGCCGCAACATCTGCCCGTGGCCCAGACCGTACTGGTTGCCGCGGATTCCGGAGGGTCGGCTTACCTGCTCTACGACGGGCTTCGAGCGCTGGTCGACCTGACCGAGCCTGCAGTGGTCCGCGCGCTGCGGCTGGAAAACGTTGTGCCGCGTAGGGTTTCGCGTGTCCTAGTGAATGCCGTTCCGGAGGTGCCGCGGATCAGCGTGCCGCGCATTCCCGGGGCCGGCGGGACGGGCAGGGTGCCGGGATTTCCAATCGGCAGCGTGCTGCGGATGGCGCGCGCCGACGGCGACGACCATTACGTCGTGCTCGCGGGTGGCGTTCAGCGCGTCGGGCAGGTTGCCGCAGATCTGCTGCGGCTCAGCAACGCACATGGGACCCGCAACATCATCTCGGTGGCCCCCGACGTCATCCGCGTGGCTCCGGCGGTGACCGATCTGCCGGTCTCCACATTTCCCGAGCGGGCTTCGGCGCCGCCGGATGCCGGCCATGCGCCGCTGTGCGCGACGTGGACAGTCACAGCCGATGGCGCCGCCGTATCGATTGTGGCCGGCACACCGCCCATTCCGGCCGGCCAACTGCCGGTGGCGCTGTCGCAGGGTGACGGAACCGGGCCCGCCGTCGACGCCGTCTTCGTCCCGCCCGGTCGCAGCGCGTACGTCCGCGCCACCGGCCTGTCCGGGGACCACCCTGAGGCCGGCACCCGATTTCTGGTCACCGATACCGGGGTGCGCTTCGCCGTCCCCGACGACGACGCGGCGCGTGCCCTGGGTCTGCCGCAGACCGCGATTCCGGCGCCCTGGCCAGTGTTGGCGCCGCTGCCGGCAGGACCCGAACTGAGCAGGGCAAACGCGTTAGTCGTCCGGGACGCCGTCGGTGCGCCGTAGCCGGGCCGTCACAGCGCCGGCAAGTATCGCCGCCCCGAGGACCGCCAGGCAGATCGACGCGCCGGTGAACGCGGTGTGGCGGGGGCCGCGGTCCGCAGCCGCCGGCGGCGTCGGCGCCGAAACCGGCAGCGGCCGGTTATGCGGACGAGGAGGCCGGTCGGCCGGGGCGCCGGAGCTGACGGCGGCAACGATGTCGACGACGCCGTTGCCCACCAACGGATCCCGTTCGCGCGGCGGATGGTGCGCGGTGGCCTCGATGCGCTGCATCACTTGCCGGGCGGTCAGGGCGGGGAACCGGGACCGAATCAGCGCGGCCAGTCCGCTGACGACCGGCGCGGCGTAGCTCGTTCCCGTCAGGGTCGAATCATGCTCTTCGCCAAGTGAATTCATTGTCCCGTCACCGGTCAGGCTCAGAGACATCACCGCCTCGCCGGGTGCGGCCACGTCGACCCATGGCCCGGCGAGGGTGAACGACGACGGCTCACCGCGTGCGTTGACCGATCCCACCGTCAACACGTAGTCGTCGTACCAGGCCGGGCTGACCGCGACTGTGGCAGTGTCCCAGGTTGTTTCGGGTTGCTGTGCTGGGCACTGGGCCGGGCTGCCGGTGTTGCCGGCGGCCGCGACCACCACGGCGTTCTTGGTGTCGACGGCGTAGGCCAGCGCCGCGCCCAACGCGCGGTCGTCGAGCCGGGAATCCACCGGGACACACGCGACCGACGAGATGTTGATCACCGAAGCGCCGAGATCGGCTGCGGTCCGGACGGCTTTCGCCAACGTGTCGACGTCACCGAATCCGGTGTTCGACGGGTCGGCGACTGCGCCGAATTTGGTGCTGGACTGCCGGATGCTGATCAACGTGACATCGGGCGCCACACCGCTGAAACTGTCCTGTTCGGGATCGGCTGCGGCAGCGATGATTCCGGCAACCGCGGTGCCGTGGCCGTCGCAGTCCTGCGTGCCGTCGCCGGTGAACACATAGTCGCCGCCGGCCACCGTCTCGGGCAGTCGTGGGTGCGGCGCGACACCGGTGTCGATGACCGCGACCCGTTGACCCGAGCCGCGGCTCAGCCGCCACACCTGCTGAAGGTCGAGGCCGGCGAGCTGGGCCGGCTTGGCGTCGTGAGTTGCCGGGACCGAACACACCTCGCGCTGCACGGTGGGCGTCGGCGGGGCTGGCGGTGCGGGCTCCGGCAGCCGGCTGCGGTCGATCGGTGGCGGCGCCACCGCGTGCGCGAGCGGCGCGGCACACTGCGGCAGTGCCGCGAGCGCGACGGCCGCGATGCAGCTTGCTGCGCGCGACACCCGCCTGGTCATGGCAGGTTGAGGCCGCGGGCGGTGCCGTAGAGCCCGCAGATCCAGCACGCCAGCGGGACCAGGGCCGCCAGCGCGAGACGCTCCAGCAGCCCGAGACCCCGATGTGCGACGGGGGAGAGTTGCACGACGGGAACGACGAAAGCGGCGGTGGTGAGCATCGCCGTCGTCGCTCCGAGCCACGCGATGGGCGGCCGGAAGGCGACGACCGCCGCTACCAAAGCCGCGCTCAAGGTGGCGGTGCCGTTGGCGACGAGCATCACGGACTTCGGCATGTCACGGTGTGAGCGTGCTTGCGCCAGCAACACCGCACCGGTCAGGGTGGCGAACGCGACGCCGACGACGCGGTGGCCTCCGGCCGGGCACATCGCGACCGCGACGGCACCGCATGCTGCCGTGGTGGAGAATGCGCCGATCAGAGCGGTCAGCCAGGCATTGGCTCGGATCGCTTTGGCGGGCAAGGTGTCTGCGGACTCATCGTCGGTCAGCCGTGGTGACAACCCGGCCAACAGGATTGAGATCGGCGGTGAAGCCGCGATCAGGGCCAGCGACACCACGACGTACATCGCGCCGATCGCCGCTACCGGCACGGTTATCAAGGTGGCCGCCAGCGCGGCGGCCGCCGAAGCGAGCGCGAAACCGGCCACTGCGGTGAATAACGGTGTGTCGCAGCGCGTTAGCCGCGGAACGAGGACTGCGGTGACGGCAGCGGCCGTCGCCGCAAGCAACGCGTTGGGGGCGGCCGGGCCACCGGGAACTGCCAGTAGGCCGGCGACGGCGGCGAATCCGATCGCCAGCAATCCCAGCGACTGCGCGGTGGTGCCGTCACGGAATCCGCGGTGCGCGACCGTGGCCCCGGTCAACGCGATGCAACCGGCGACAGCTGCAATCGAGGTGCCCACCGGCCGGGCATCGCTGTCGCACACCGCTTGTCGCGTCAAGAGCACTGCGCCGACGCTCGCCAGCCAGAGCGCTGCGAGCGCGCCGGTAACCCGGGCCGCGTGCCTGGTCCAGGGACGCGCGGCCGTGGCGAGTGAACTGGACACGGCTTCGGCCGTGTCGTCGAACTGCGGTGGCGGAATGTCGGTCGACGAGCGGGTGAGAATCAACACCGCGCCGTCGCGAATTCCCCGTTGCGCCAACGTCGTCGACCCGTCAAGCGCGGTTTGGCCCGGACACGACAGCTGGTAGCGCGTCGGCCCGCCAGGGTGGCCGTGCTCGGCGGCCAGGATGTCGGCGATCGGCGGGATCAGCGTTGCGATCGGCACGGCCGCCGGCAGCGCCAGGTCGAGCCGGATCTCGTCGGCGTGAACCGACACTCGTCGCAGATCTGCTTCCCGCACGGTGGGCACGCTAACCGCGGCCGACGGTGGCGCGCAGACGCCAATCCACAGCTGACTTGCGCGCGATCACGGTGGTGCTTAGCGTGCAATCGATCGGCGGGGGAGGCCGGCATGGACAGCGGTTCCGCAACCACGGGGTTCAGGCCGGCGCCACGGCGGCCACCGCCGGTGTTCGACACCGCCGACATCGCGGTCGCCGCTCCGCCGCAGCTTGCGCGGGCAGGGCAGGCCGGCTTGGTGAGCCGGCTGTTGCCGGTCGCGATGGCGGGCGCCACTCTCGCGATGATGGCGGTGGCCTTCTACTTCCGGTCCGGTATCGCGCGCAGCCCGGTGTTCGTGGCGTTTCCGCTGATGATGCTGATCTCGGCGGTGGCGGCCGCGATCGCCGGCCGCGACCGGTGGCGCGCCGACCTCGATGGCGACCGCACGGACTATCTCGACTATCTCGCCGGCCTGCGTGGCACTGTGGTGAAAGCCGCTGCCGCACAACGTGCGGCGTTGAACTGGTGCCATCCGGAGCCTGAAGCGCTGTGGACGCTTCTCGGCGGCAGCCGGATGTGGGAGCGGCGACCGACCGACCCCGACTTCTGTTGTGTGCGCATCGGAATCGGCGACCGGGAACTCGCCACTCGCCTGGTGCCTCCCCAGCTGCCTACGGCCAGCCGCTCGGATCCGGTCACCGTGACCGCGTTGCGCCGCTTCCTGCAGGCGCACCAGACAATCCGGGACGTGCCTGTCACGCTCGACCTGCGCGAGGTGGGCGTGGTGACGGTCGCCGGCGACGGGACGTGCGCGCGGGGACTGCTGCGCGCGATGATCTGCCAACTCGCGGTCATGCACAGCCCAGCCCGGTTGTCGCTCGTCGGCGCGATCGACGATCGCGAACGAGCTCATTGGGACTGGCTGAAATGGCTGCCGCACCACCAACATCCGAAAGCCGCCGACGACGTCGGCCCGGCCCGGATGGTGTATCCGACGCTGCATGCAGCCGAGGAAGCAGTTGCCGGGCTGTGGCTCGATCATCCGGTGCCGCCACACGTGGTGGCCGTCGTCGACGGCGGTGGGGTTATCGGGCTGGCCGTCCTGCAGGCAGGCGGCGGTTGCGACATCTCGGCGGGTACACGGCTTCGGGTTGGCGCGCAACAGGTGACTATCGGCGATGACCTGATCGCGCGGCCGGACCGAATGGATCACGCCGCCGCCCTCGCGTGCGCGCAGCGGATGGCCGCCTACCACACCGAGGAACCCGACGCCGCGGCCGGCGACACCCGGCCGTGGCAGCAGCTGCTGGGCATCGACGACCTGCCCGCGTTTGCGCCGTCGGTGTGGTGGAGCAGCCGGTCTCGGCGTGATCAGCTACGGGTCCCGATCGGCACGACTACCGCCGGCACCCCGCTGGAACTCGACATCAAGGAGGCCGCCGAAAACGGCATGGGCCCGCACGGGCTGTGCGTGGGAGCCACCGGGTCGGGAAAATCCGAGCTGCTGCGCACCATTGCCCTGGGCATGATGGTCAGCCACTCACCCGAAGTGCTCAACTTGGTCCTGGTGGACTTCAAAGGCGGCGCAACCTTTCTCGGTCTGGAAAAGAGCCCGCACGTCGCGGCCGTCATCACCAACCTGTCCGATGAAGCAGCACTGGTCGCCCGGATGCGCGAGGCGCTGACCGGTGAGATGAACCGCCGTCAGGAATTGCTCAGGGCGGCTGGCAATCTCGACAACATCACGGCATACCAGAGTGCGCGGCACGCGGGCACCCCGTTGCCCACGCTGTTCATCATCGTCGACGAGTTCTCCGAGCTGCTCAGCCAGCACCCGGATTTCGCCGAGGTGTTCGTCGCGATCGGCCGGCTCGGCCGGTCACTGGGGATGCATCTGCTGCTGGCCAGCCAGCGCCTGGACGAGGGCAGGCTGCGTGGGCTGGAGTCCCATCTGTCCTACCGGATATGTCTGAAAACACTGTCCGCCAACGAGTCGCGCATCGTGTTGGGAACCTCCGACGCCTACGAGCTGCCCAATACCCCGGGAGCGGGATACCTCCGCGCCGCCACCGGTGAGCCGATTCGTTTCCATAGCGCATACGTCTCCGGGCCGTGCATGCTCACCGCCCGGCCCGCGGCGGGAAGAGTCGCATCGAGCCACGGGAAGGCACCGGTTCGGCGGTTCACCGCGACGCCGGTGGGCCGGGTCACCCAGTCGGCCAACGAGATCAGCCCGGCCAACCGGCGCACCGTCTTGCAGACGGTCGTGGACCGGATGTCCGGGCTCGGCCCGCGAGCTCATGAGGTGTGGCTGCCCCCGCTTGATGCGGCTCCGGCGCTCGACGCCGTGCTGCGCGACTTCTCCAGCGGTATATTGACCGTCCCCATCGGCATCGTCGACCGCCCGTTCGAACAGCGTCGCACACCGCTGACCGTCGAGTTGGCGGGATCGGCCGGCAATGTCGCGGTGATCGGGGCACCACGGTCGGGCAAGTCGACCGCCCTGCGCACGCTGGTGACCGCGCTGGCGGCCACCCATGATCCACGCCAGGTGCAGTTTTACTGCCTGGACTTCGGCGGTGGCACGCTGACCTCGCTGCGGCGCTTGCCGCACGTCGGCTCGGTGGCCGGCAGAGCCGAGCCCGATCTGGTCGGCCGCACGATCGCCGAGCTCGAGTCGCTCCTGACGTCGCGGGAGGGCGGCTTTCGCCAGTTCGGGGCGCGGCATCACGACCGCTTCGGTGACGATGTGTTCCTGGTGGTCGACGGCTGGGCCGGCCTGCCCAGCGACCACCAAGGACAGGTCACCGCCCTTGCCGCCCAAGGGCTTTCGTTCGGCATCCATGTGGTAGTGTCGGCTTCTCGGTGGGCCGAGCTGCGGCCGGCGCTCAAGGACCAGATCGGCACCCGCATCGAGTTGCGGCTGGGCGATCCGGCCGATTCGGAACTGGACCGCCGTCGTGCATGGCAGGTTCCCGAGGGTTGGCCGGGTCGAGGTCTGTCCCGCGACGGACAGCACATGGTGATCGCGCTGCCCAGGGCGGAGATAGGCCGTCGCGGTGCAACGAGCGCACCCGCGATCCCGCTGCTGCCCACCCGGGTCGAGCTGGCAGACCACGAGCTGGGCAACCAGATCGTGCTGGGGCTAGAAGAACGCCAACTCGCGCCGGTCACCGTCGATTTCGACAGGGACACCCACCTGCTGATCTTCGGCGACATCGAATGCGGGAAGACCGCCACCTTGCGGACCCTCTGCCGTGAAATCGTGCGGACAGCGGTGCCGTCGCAGGCGCAGTTGTTCATCGTCGATTTCCGGCGCACGCTGCTCGGTGTCGTCGAGTCCGCTCATCTCGGCGGCTACGCGATGTCGGCGGCAGCATTCGGCGAACTGCTGCCGGGATTGCTCGGCGTGCTGCACAGCCGGATGCCGTCACCACACGTCACGCAGACCCAGCTGCGCAACAGATCCTGGTGGTCAGGACCGGACATCTACGTCGTGGTCGACGACTACGACCTGGTCACCGCCGGCGCTGCCAATCCGCTGACACCGATTCTCGAATACCTGCCGCACGCCAGGGATCTCGGCCTGCACCTGGTAGTGGCCCGGCGAAGCGGCGGCGCCGCCCGTGCGCTGTTCGACCCGCTGCTCGCCGAGTTGCGCGACTCCGGCTGCGTGGGGCTGATGATGAGCGCAAGCCCGGACGAGGGGCCGCTGATCGGGTCGGTCCGGCCCTGTTCGTTGCCGCCGGGTCGCGGCACCCTGATCACTCGCGGTGACGGTAACCAAGTGGTGCAGGTCGCCTGGAGCCCGCCGCCGTGAGCATATGCATGATCGAGTCCGGTCCGGGTACGGTACGCCAATTATGTTGCGGCAGAACAGTATCTGGTGACAGCGGTGCGGCCGCCCTGGAAGGTATCGACGACCCCGTCGCGTTGGTCGACGAGCGCCCGGTCGCCGTCGAGTCGCTGTGGCGCACGGTCCTGCAGTCGCTGCTCTGCGAGCGCGCTGAACGCGCGGTCGTCGTCCACCCGTCATGGTGGACGCAGACGCGGATCGCGACAGTCGCCGCCGCCGCGCAAGTTCTGGCCGACAAGGTCGAACTTCGACCGCGGGCATGGCTGCTGGCCCGGAGTTCGCCACTGCCAACGGTTGTCGTGGAAATCGCCCAGCGGTTGGTGGTGGTCATCGGCGCTGTGGTGCGGGCCGAACCGCGCCGTGGGGAACCGCAGCGGGTGGCCGAGGCCGTCGCACGCGTCGTCGCCGGCATGACAAGCAACAGCGCTGCCACGGTGGTGATCGACGCGCCGTGCTCGGTGCCCGGGGCGCGCGTGGTCGCGACGATGATCGCCGAGCGATTGCCCGCCGGCCTAGCCGTGCGACAGGTCGACGACGCTGGGTTGCAGCGGCTCGCGGCATCCGCCGTTCCGGGCGACGAACAAGCTGTCGATGTCGTCGTTCGTCGCCCGCGTCGCTATCGAGGGTCCATCGTGTTGGTCCCGTTGATTGCGGTGGCGCTTGGGTTTATCGCGTTCAGCCATCACGCTCCGTCGGAGTCCAGGGATATGCCGACGACGTTTCTTGTCGAAGGCCGGGTGGCGGTGCAGGTGCCGGCGGAATGGACAACGGAGCGGGTGATCGCCGGGCCGGGCTCGGCACGGGTTCAGGTGACGTCGCCGTCGGATCCGCAGCTGGCGGTCCATGTGACGCAATCGCCGGTCGGCCCTGAGACACTGGCCGTCACCGCCGAATCGTTGAAACGTGCGATCGACGCGGAGCCGCCC
>Ga0070737_10005944_pt1 | contig 11396 bp, 9 predicted proteins | sample Coa_R1_10_FD_66438 | JGI IMG/M metagenome (GOLD analysis project Ga0070737, IMG submission 66438) | Surface soil microbial communities from Centralia Pennsylvania, which are recovering from an underground coalmine fire - Coalmine... | ecosystem: Environmental > Terrestrial > Soil > Unclassified ...
CCCCATTCGGAAATCCCCGGGTCAATGGGTGCTTCCCCCTCACCGAGGCTTATCGCAGGTAGCCACGTCCTTCTTCGCCGTCCGGCGCCAAGGCATCCACCGTACGCCCTTAGTAGCTTGACCATAAAATCTGCTCAGCACACCCACGCCATTGAACGATTCAGCGATTCGGCGATTGACAGTTCACAAACCTTCTTCCCATCAGTCACTCGATCACCCAACCATTCAATGCTCGGCTGTGCCGAACCGATTCGCCTTCGCCCCGCACCAAACGGTGCAGGGCTCTGCTATTTTCTGTCCGGATATCCGCCGGACAGATGAGCACATGTAGACGTCGCACTATTCAGTTTTCAAAGACCACTGAGTGCCAGGCAGAAGCATCAACGCACCGCCTGACCTCGATTCCAGACTGAGTCTCGGGCCTTTACCCGCCACGCTCAGATGCTGGGTTTCGCTCTTCGACTCGAAAAGCCGAACTCAGCACCTGCCGATCAAGACATCACCTCGTCGCCGTCATTCACGAATGAGACGACCCTGCTTGCTATTTCCTCTAAACCGGCTTTTTGTTATCGGGTATTTGAAACAGGCGGGAAGATGTTTCTTATGCGGGCCCGGCTTGCTTCAAATCCCTATCCGAAAGCCTTCTTCGTATTCACCTCCGTTTATTTCACCTTGATGATGAGGGAGCATCTCTCTGCTCCCACCTTCACGCTGGCAATTAGCAATCTTACCGAAGTTTTTTGCGCAGCGCAAGCGATATTTTTCGCGGACAGCACTTTCCCTCTTCCCCGCACTTTTGTGACACTTCCTAAACAAATTATACCACGGGCATACGTTCCAAACCGTGGCCGCCGGTCGGCGTACAAACCCACCGGCGGAAGCAGCCAGTACCGGTAAAAACGGACCGAAGAGCTTGCCGCCTGTCGCCCCCGGCCCAAAATCGTTGCACCAGTGCAAACCTTGCTGGCCCTAAGCGCGGCACGACAGTCCTGAAAGGTTGCAGGAAGCAGGTTCCTCGCTTCACTTGAAATGACGATGTCTGAGCCCTTTTTCAGCAGCCTGCTCAGCCTGAAGGTGCTGCAATGCTTGACAGTCGATAGCCTTTTCGTTAGGTTGCACTTGAGGTCTCTCAACCCATATTGCAAGGCGGCGAGGAAGCATTGGCTGGAAAATCTATTGTTTCAATCACTACGGACTTCGGCGAGGCTGACCACTTTGTAGGGGTCATGAAAGGCGTGATCCTGAGCATCAATCCCGAAGCCGTGATTGTGGACATCAATCATCAGGTATGCTCTTATGACATCTTTGACGGCGCCTACAGCCTGGCGGAGAGTTACCATTACTTTCCGCCCGACACAATTCATCTGGTCGTCGTTGATCCGGGAGTTGGGTCAGAGCGACGGCCAATCATCCTCCAGACGAAGAATTACAGGTTTGTTGCACCTGACAATGGAGTGCTCTCGTACGTCTATGAGCGCGAGGAGAACATAGAAGTCCGCCACATCACTGCGAGTCATTATTTCCTGAATCCAGTGAGCAACACATTTCATGGGCGCGACATCTTCGCCCCTGTGGCCGCGTGGTTGAGCCGCGGCGTCGAGACTGAAAAATTCGGTGATGTTATCACCGACTATGCAAAGTTCACCTCGCCGCGTCCGAAATGGCAAAGCGAATCGCTGCTAAAGGGCGCTGTCATCAAGGTGGACAAATTCGGCAACGTCATTACAAATATCCGCCCCGCTGACGTTCCGCAGCTATTCGGCGAAAGCCAACAACCATTCCGCATCTGCATCAATGGGCATTATGTTACACAGATGAGCAGGTCTTTCGCGGAAGGAAGGCCATCGGAATTGTTTGCCATTGTCGGCAGTTCAGGTTTTATCGAGATCTGTACGAACCGCAACTCTGCCGCGCGAATGCTGAACGCAAACCGTGGGGCCGAAGTTGAAGTCACGCTCGGGACGCACTGAGGACCTCCGGCGCCTTCTAGACGGTGCCGCTCTTCGATCGAACAGGTGTTACCTGTGGCCGCGTTCCCTTGCTGCCAAGCTTCTCGATTTTGACTTTTGCCACGCGCAGCCCATCCATGTCCACAACGGTATAAATTCTGCCTTCGTAAGCAAAACTCTCGCCGCCCTTCGGGATTTTGCCCAGGCAGTCCAGCACAAATCCAGCCAGCGTCTCATAGCCGGCTCCACGCGGCAGCACAATGTCATAGTCGTCGGCAAGCTCGCGGAGGCTGAGCGTGCCGTCCACGACAAGAACATCTTCACCCAGTCTCTTGATAGCCGGAAATTCACGATCGTACTCGTCCTGAATTTCTCCGACGATGTGTTCCAGCACGTCCTCGATCGTGACAAGTCCCACAAACGTTCCGAATTCATCCACTACCAGGGCCAGGTGCGCATGACGGCGCCGAGCTTCATCAAGCAACTTGATCAGAGGCATGGTTTCCGGGACGATCATCGGCGGGTGGAGCAACGAAAGCAAATCGAGCGGCTCATCGAGTGGAATGTGATTCCGGAGACGGTCCAGCGTAACTCCGAGAAGATCGCGCGCGTAGAGGACCCCGATGATATGGTCCGGCGCGCCTTCATAAATCGGGACGCGTGAGTGCTGGTCCCTGACGATGCTGTCCAGAAGAAACTGGAGGTCTTTGCTGAAAGGGAGTGAGGAAATCTGGCTCCTCGGGACCATGATCTCCTTTACCAGCATGCGGTGCAGGTCGAAAACGCTGTGGATCATTTCTTCCTGCTCTTCAGCCAGCAGCCCGCGTTTGCGGACGCCGCTGACGATCAACTCCACCTCCTCCAGGCTGTGCAATTCGCCGTGCCCGACCGATGCAGTCACGCCAACAATCCGCGTTACGGCGCCCGCCAGGCGGTCCATCAGGAGCACCGGATAGCGCACCGCGCGCATGAACAGCGCGAGCGGCACAGCAAAGATCAGCGCCACTCTCTCCGCCCGCTCGTATCCAATGGTTTTCGGCGCGAGCTCGCCCAGCACCATCAGCAGTCCGGTGATCAGCAGAAATGCAGCCACCGTAGCCGATCCGGGGGCCAGTGGGCCGATGAAGTGCTCCAGCCTGGATTCGAAAAGCCTGCGGAATTCTTCCGCAAGCATCGATTCGCCCAGCCATCCGAGCAGCAGGCTTGCAGCGGTGACTCCCAGTTGAAGGCCCGAAAACAGCCGGCTCGGGTACATCAACAGTTTCTGCACCAGCATGGCCCGTGGGTTCCCCGCGCGGGCGAGTTGCTGCAAGCGGCTGCGCCGCACGCTCAGCAGGGCGTACTCCGCCGCTACAAAGAAAGCATTCGCTGCGATCAGGGCGAGGATCAACAGGCTTTTCAAGAACAGGCTCATGGAAGGTTCCTGTACAGCATTCTAGCCTGAAAAGCCGCCTCAGAAGAAACGCTCTTCAGACCGCTGCATGGATCGCGTGGAGCAAGCGGCCTGAAAGGCGAGTTCATATGGCCGACTTAGAGCACCGCCACTGCTTCCCGCAACATGATTTCACGACGTTTGTTCGCCGACCTGATAGAATGGGTGGAGATGCAAAACGACATTGTGGCTGTTGTTGAAAACAGGCCGCTGACCGGCGGCCATTTCCTTCTGGGCCTGTATTCTCCGGCGCAAGCCAGGGCCACTCGGCCGGGGCAATTCGCCATGGTTCGGCTGCTCGGACACTCCGATGTTCTGCTGCGCCGCCCGATGAGCATCTATGACGTTGTGCCGCGCGCCAGCGAAGGCCGGCCGACATCCAACAGCTCTTCACCCGCTTACATCCGCCTTCTTTATAAAATTGTCGGCCGCGGGACGCGCCTGATGTCAGAACTGAAGCCCGGCGACCGTGTGGAGTTGCTTGCGCCTCTTGGGCACGGATTTTTCGAGGAGGAATATCTTCCAGCAGCCCAATCTGCGGACGAAATTCTTCACGTGGCAGGAGGAATCGGCATTGCGGCGCTGCTGCTGCCGGCGCGACAGATTGCTGCACAGGGGCTTCGCCAGCGGCTGTTTTTCGGTGGAAGAACCAGCGACGATCTCGTCGGCATCGAGGACTTCAAGGACTATGTGCATGGGCTTTCGCTTGCTACTGAAAACGGCTCAAGAGGACATCGCGGATATGTCACCGAACCCTTGGCCAAGTATCTCGAAGAGCGGCGGGACGGCAGGTTTCTGCTGATGGCGTGCGGACCCTGGGCGATGCTCCGGGCGACTGTCCAACTTGCGCAGCGGTACGGTCACCCGTGCCTGGTATCAATGGAGAACCGCATGGGCTGCGGATTGGGTGTCTGCCTTGGGTGCTCGATTCGAGTTGAAGGAACAGGCCACGGAGCATACGAGCGCGTCTGCACGGAAGGGCCGGTGTTCACGGCCGAAAGGGTGATCTGGGAGCGGGAAGAGATTCCCAAGATTTGAGAACATGACGGACATGGGACAAAACGAGTTCAGCGCGGAAGTGCCCTCATCAGGAAACGACGGAGAATTTTCTCCGCGCATCGATGTTGAAATCGCCGGCATTCATTTTGAAAATCCGGTGTTGACCGCGAGCGGCACTTTCGGCTACGGCCAGGAATTTGCCACCCTGATCGACCTCAATCGGCTTGGCGGAATCTGCGTGAAGGGCATTTCCGCCGATCCGATGGAGGGCAATCCTTCGCCGCGGATCTACGAAACCGACGCAGGAATGCTGAATGCGATCGGCCTGCAAAACGTCGGCGCCAGACGCTTTCTGGCGGAAAAGCTTCCCTTCCTGCGGACACTGCGTGCGCGCTGCATTGTGAACGTCTTCGGCTATTCAACGGAAGATTATGTTCGCGCCATTGAAATCCTGAACGAAGGCGAAGGCATCCACGGCTACGAACTGAACGTGTCATGCCCCAACACGCGCTGCGGCGGCATGGTCTATGGCAACGATCCGCGGCTGATGGAAGAAGTTGTCGCGGCCAGCAAGAAAGCGGCCCGCTATCCGCTGATTGTCAAGCTTTCTCCCAACGTCACGGACATCACGGAACTTGCGCGCGCTGCGGAAGGAGCGGGAGCCGACGCTCTCTCGCTGGTCAACACCTTTGTGGGCATGGCCATTGACATTGAATCCCGCACGCCGCGTCTTTCGAACATCACCGGAGGCCTTTCGGGACCTGCGATCAAACCGCTCGCTGTGCGCATGGTTTACCAGACCGCACGGGCGGTCAGGATCCCGATCATAGGCATCGGCGGTATTGCCAGCGCTGAGGATGCGCTGGAGTTCATCATCGCGGGCGCCACTGCGGTGCAGGTCGGTACCGCCAATTTCTACGCGCCGGATACGGCCATTCGAGTGGCCGAAGGAATCCGCGAATACTGCCGCCGCAGGAAAATCCACCTTGCTGACCTGATCGGCACGCTCAAAGTCCCGAAACGGGAGCCGTCCACGCTCGCAGCGCCACGAATGGAGTGACCCTTCCGTGCGTGCCGAACTGCTGCGTTTGCTCGCCTGCCCCGACTGCCGCAAGCCACTCGAGTTACGTGCTGCACAAACCGGCAGGAACTCCATCCAAGAAGGGGCATTGCGGTGCACTGCATGCGGAAAGGATTTCCCCATCAGACAGGGTATTCCGCGGTTCGTTCCCAATGCTGCGTATGCAAATTCCTTCAGCTTTGAGTGGCAGCGCTGGCGGAAAACACAGTTTGATACAGACGCTAACGGCCCGTCGCTTCGAACCTTTATAGCCTCAACAGGAAGGCAACCCGACGAGATGGCAGGCAAGACCGTTCTTGATGCCGGATGCGGCGCGGGCCGCTATATGGACCTGATGGCCCGTGCGGGCGCACAGGTGGTCGGTATTGATCTCAGCCGGGCCGTTGAAGTCGCGCAGGAAAATCTCGGCCGCTATGCCAATTGCCATTTCGTTCAGGGCGACCTGATGCATCCGCCGTTCCGGGCAGACGCGTTTGATTTCATCTACAGCATCGGCGTACTGCATCACACGCCGGACACTCGCAGAGCATTTCGCGCACTTGTGCCGCTGGTCAAGCCGGGGGGAGAATTCGCCGTGTGGGTTTACGCCCTTCGCCGGCTCTCAGAAGCATTTGAGCGTTTTCCCGACCGCGTCAATGAAGTTCTGGGCGTCGATTCCAATTTCATGATCCCTCCTTCATGCCAGGCTGTTGTGAGGCGATTTTCAAGAACTATGGACTGGGTGATGGAGGCTTCCAATCAGGTGCAGCGTGCTGTAACCGTACGTCTGCCGGCGCGCTGGTTCTACGCACTGTGCCACGTGGCCATTCCGCTATACTATCTTTACAAGCTTCCGGTTTTTTATCCGCTTCGGCTTGTCACCAAAATCGCGGTCCATCCCGACCCTGAGTGGCGGGTGCTCGATACGTTCGATTGGTACTCACCCAAATACCAGTGGAAGCACACTTACAGCCAAGTCGAAAACTGGTTTCGCGAGGCAGGATTCAGAAATATAACCGTATTGCCGCGGCCGGTTGCTGTCCGGGGGCAACGGCCCTTGTAGCGGACAATGCCGGGATCCCTATTGCGCGGACCGCAACGGCATTCGCATTTTCGATTGACACCATTCGAGCAGTTTCCGGCGATTACTGATAGGGCAGCGTTTTCAGGAGGTCCTCTTCTGAATCGTCCAGCCCGGGACCACCCGGTTTGATGACAGGGTGGAAGTACGCCTGCGCTGCGCCAACCTCTTCATCAGGAATTTCCGAACCACCCGATGGACCCTTGTCCGCAATCAATTTACTGCTGCCCAGAGCAGAAAGGTATTCGGTCCCGATCCATGGTCCAGCGGAATTAGCTTCAATCTGCCGCAGACGCTCGTGCAACCGCTGAACAACCGCCTGATACTGCGGAAGTAAACTGAGGTTGTTCTGCTCATCGGCGTCCGCGGCCCAGTCGTAAAGGTACTGCCTGCCATTCGCTTTTAGAATGTAATGCCACTTGGCTGTCACAAGACTGATCCCCCCGGCATGCGACCCCGAAGGGCTTGAGCTGAGTTCCGACACCACAGGCTCGGCTGGGTCAGCCTCTTCTGTCCAGAATTTCTCCAGGCTGTACGGACGGAACGGCACCTGGTTCCCCAGCGCCAGGTCAATGACGGTTGCAAACAATTGCCGGACAGCAACCGGAGCCTCAATCCGCTTTCCGGAAGGAATGCCTTTGCCATAGACAATTAAGGGAACATGGATTTCTTCCCGGTGGAGATCATTCCCGTGCTGATAAGACCCGTGCTCGCCAAAGGCCTCCCCGTGATCGGCTGTGATTATGATGATGGTGTCCTTCCCGGCCGTTGAGGAGTCCAGATATTGAACCAGCCGCCCGATCTGCGCGTCCAGGTATGCGAGGCTGTTATCATAACCGTCAATCAGCGCGGCACGGTCCGCAGCTGGCAAAGGATGTTTCGGACGGAAGCCTCCTTTCGAACTCCATCGGCGCACGACTGCGTTCGAAAGCCTGCCAAAGCGATGGCTATAAGGCGCGGGAGCAAGATAAGGGCTGTGCACGTCAAAATAGTTGATGCACAGGTAGTAGGGGCCTGAAGGCTTGTTGTGCAGCCAGCGGAAGATATCCTGGTTCAGGTCCGCTGCGCCCCGCCGGAAAAAAGCATCATAGCGATCAACGTTCTGAAAGACAGGCTGCACGACGGTGCGCCCGACCAGCGTCCGCGACAGATTATAGAGAAGCGTTGTCCGGTCGTCGTCATAGGTTCTGAACCCGCGGCCCAATCCCCAACCCGACTCTCCGTAATAGTAATTTGCATTAAACCCGGCCGTGTGATAGCCGTGATCTCTCAGTACACTCGCAATGGTCTTCCACCCGGGATTCAATGGCCTGAACGCGTTCGCCCCGCTCTGGTGTGGAAGCAAACCCGTGTAAATCGAAGAAAGTGAAGGGAGCGTCCAGGATGAAGCGGAAATCGCATTTTCAAAGAGCACGCCGTGCTCGGCAATGCGGGCCAGATTGGGTGTCGTGTCTCTTCGATAGCCGTACGCCGACAGATGGTCAGCGCGAACGGTGTCCATCGTAATCAGAACAATATTGGGACCGCGATGGGCCGAAAGGTTATTGGCCTTTACCTTCATGGATCCCAGTGCCGGCCTCCACACGTAGTAAATCAAGCCACCTGCCAAAATCCCCAGGGCCATCACGAGGGCCTTTGCAAGTGTTCGAAGCGGCCAGCGTCTATCGGTCCTGAACCACGGAGAGATCTGACGCCGTACGCAATATACCAGCAGAAGGGCTCCCGCGAGCGCGGCACCGAATCGAACCAATGGAAACAGGATATCGCGGAAGCGATCATAAACTTCGAAATTCACAGAATGGGTATGGACAAAATGCGCCGCCCATCCAATGTGCGCTCCCGCAAACCCAATCAGAACCGCCGCAAGCAGAATTCCCCTTCGGACTCTGTGAATCTCCCCGGTCGCCGCAATCAACCCGAGCCCCGCCCCGATGGCGCCAAACAAAGCCATATCGATCAGAGGCGTGAGAAACCAGATGACGTAGGTAGCATCAACAACCAGGAACTGCCTCACGGAGGGAACACAATAGAGCAAGCGCGCCTCCCATAGCCCTACCAGCAGGCCAAGGAGCGCGCCTGAGATCACAAAGCGAGCAGCGATCCTGGCCCGCAATCGCGTCGACGCATCGCGCCATAAGAGAGTAACGCCCAAGGTGTTCGATTCTCCAAATACCTTTGGACGGAGAAAACAGCACCGGCGTTTTCGGCTCCCGGGAGAGTTTACAGGGAATTTACATTTCTATTGTTGGATTCAGAATGACAGGGGAAGCAACGATCTTTGAACCGCCGCTGTCCTGCGCAATCTCAATGCGACGAAGCACCCTTCACGCAAATGGCGTAATGCGACGGCACGGAATAATCCACTACGGAAGGGGCCAGCAATAGTCGGAGGACGATGCCAGGGACGGTGCCTGCATATTTGTAACGTAGAAATTCTTCGGTGACGAGTTGGACATCAATGAAATATTCCTGAAGCAGTGACATCAACTCGCGCCGCTCGAAGCCCGCATGGGCGCCGTATTCATTCCTGAATCTGCCGCGGGCGCGCGCAGCCCAGTCCGTCAGGTTCCATGTAATCTTTTGCCAGGTTGTGGCGTCGAATGACCCGATATAGCCCAACAGCCGGCGGCTGTTTGGAACACCCACGTAGAAGCATCCTCCCTGCCGGAGGACGCGATGAATTTCACTGAGCGCATCCCGCGGGTCCTGAACATGTTCGAGCGAGTGAAACGCAGCGGCAAAATCGAATGCGTCGGCCGGGAACGGCAAAGCCAACGCGTCGCCGCGCACAACGCATTGCTCAGCGCGCGCCTCAGTTGAGAATTCCTGCTCTACATCCACTCCCACGAGGTAACGGAAGCGAAAAGTGCGGCGCATATAGACCACTTCGTTGCCGTTGCCGCACCCCACGATGAGACCGGAGATTTCCCGGCTGCAATCAAGCCGCTGCCGCAGAAGATCGCAACAGTGGTGCACCATTCGCGCTACCGGAGGAATGGATGTTGCAAGCATGACACTCGCCATCTGCAGCTCAAGGCCGCTGCCGGCTGTTGCGAAGGTCTCCCCAAGAGTTCTTAAAGGGCCCACGTCTCAGGAGAGTGTTCATTATCGCGCTTTCATTTCAGAGGAGCACAGCGGCAATCGTCCACCGCCAGGCTTCCGAAAGAATCTCTTGTGCAGTCCGCGTTAATTCAAGTCGCGGGAGAGCATCAGCTTGAAGGTCAATTTATCCGCGCCCGCCGTTACCCCGACTCCCACTCCCGTTTCGATATCCACGAACGGCGTGTGGTGGTCCATCACGGCCCAGATTTCGTGGAATTGATCATTTGCGGCATAAAACTGGCGCAGCGGCCCAAAGTCTGCATACTCCTCGGCGGCGACGGCCCAGTTCTTGTTAAAGTTGTAAGCGATCCTTCCCGCGGGAGCAAAGTCCAGGCCCCCGAAGCCGCCTGTGTAATCCGTGTCGAGGATAGGATTGTAAATCAGGTCCACTTTGTTCAGATGAGCGCCTACGATGGGCCGCACTTCTGAGGTAATGTGGCGGGATTCCCAGTATGACTGGTTCACGCTGAATTCGAAATTGACGCCGTAAAAGAATTTGTGCTCTTCCGCATGCGGACGCACAAACAATTCGCGGATCTTGAAGCCGTCAATCGAGCCGCCGTGCTCCTTTGAATACGCTGTATAAACCGGCAGGTAAAGCCCCTGCTCGAACCATGGCGTCACGCCGAAAGCCCACTCCACCGCACCGTTAACGGAATCGTCCGGAATGATGCCGCCCGGGAAATCCGGGCTCTTCCGGCCGATGGGCGTGAAGTTGCTGTGAATCATCAGGTTCACTTTGCCCGGCGGAGCAATCGAAGCATCATAAACCTGGATCTCATCGGTCTGCCCAAAGGCGGCTCGAGGCGCAACAGCCAGAAAAGCGGCCAGCGCAGCGCACACGCTCATCATCAGCCTGAAACAATGTTTGCCCCGTGTCCCCATAAACGAAGTTAAAGAGTATAGCGCATATCACTCGCCGCCGGAAAATGCAGCAGAAATTCCCGCGATGCCTCGCTGTAACCTGTGGTATTTTTCACGGGACCGTCGTCAGCCTTATGTCCAAAGAGATTGAGCAGCAAAGTCCACGTCTTTCGGATGCCAGCAAATGGCAGGCCGCGTTGATTTCCAACAGGCGGCGATGGTTTCTTGTCATCCTGCTTTTCGTCGCCTCTACGATCAATTATCTCGATCGTGCCACGCTCTCCGTTGCATTACCGCAGATTTCAGGTGAACTCCTGCTCGCCCCGGCGGCGAAGGGTCTGCTCCTTTCAGCTTTCTTCTGGTCTTACGCGCTGATGCAGCTCCCAATGGGCTGGATCGCCGACCGCTTCGATCTACGCTGGCTTTACGCCGGCCTGTTTGCGCTCTGGTCAATGGCCTGCGGTCTTACTGGGCTTGCGGGGGGCTTGCCGATGATGATCTTTCTGCGAATTCTTCTCGGCGTTGGAGAATCCATCTATCTCCCCGGCAGCGTTCGGTTCGTCAGCATGACGTTCCCACCCGAGGAACGGGGATTCCCCTCCGGCCTTTTCGATTGCGGCACCCGCGCGGGGCTGGCCATCGGCGCCCCGCTTGTGGCATGGCTGGTTTCGCGCTACGGCTGGCGAAACATGTTTTTCATCGTGGGATTTACGGCTCTTGTGTGGATCGCGCCATGGCTCGCGGTCTTCCCGCGTGGATTCAGCCGGGGAATGCACACAGAATCAAAGGCCGCGCCTGCGGTCCAATCCTTGAAGCGCCTGACGTTCAATCGGAATCTTGTCGGGGCCTGTCTCGGCTTCTTCACATTCGGGTATTACGGCTATCTCCTCGTTACCTGGCTGCCCGACT
>Ga0070737_10005947_pt1 | contig 11390 bp, 6 predicted proteins | sample Coa_R1_10_FD_66438 | JGI IMG/M metagenome (GOLD analysis project Ga0070737, IMG submission 66438) | Surface soil microbial communities from Centralia Pennsylvania, which are recovering from an underground coalmine fire - Coalmine... | ecosystem: Environmental > Terrestrial > Soil > Unclassified ...
TTCGACGAAGGCTGCATGGGCATGTTCAACGCCATCGTGCCCGATCATCTGCTGAATCCCACCGGCGTTTATAAGGAGCGCCTCAGCCAGTCTGCGCTCTACGCCGCCATGCGCGCCATCCCCGCCGAAGAGGCCCAAGCCGTCCGCAATTGGCTCGACCGCAAAGGTATGCGGTTTCAAACCGGCCCCCATCCCGATACCGATCTCACCGACGGCCAGATTCTCGATCAATGCCGCATGTACATCGCCGCCCTGCGCATCGCCGACGAGTTCGGCTGCTCGGCCATCGGCATCCAATATCAGCAAGGCTTGAAAGATCTCACGCCGGCATCCGATCTCGCCGAGGGCTTACTCAACAACTCCGACCGCCCGCCCGTCAACTCCGCCGATGGCCGTACGCTCTACGACGGCCAGCCGCTGCCGCATTTCAACGAAGTCGATGAATGCGCCGGCTTCGATGCGCTCGCAACGAATCGCGTCTGGAACGCGCTCGGCTTCCCGCCCGAAACCACGCTGCACGACCTGCGTTATGGCGAAACATTCAACGGCCAGTTTGTTTGGGTCTTCGAAATCTCGGGCGCTGTTCCGCCCGCCCACAATATCGGGGGCTATGCCGGCTCGGTCAGCGAGCGCCAGCCGCCCATGTATTTCCGCCTCGGCGGCGGATCGCTGAAGGGCGTCAGCAAACCCGGCGAGATCGTCTGGAGCCGCGTCTTCATCGAACATAATCGGCTCAAAGCAGATCTGGGGCGCGCCCGCGTCATCGAGCTTCCCGAGCAGGAAACCGAACGCCGCTGGAAGATCACCACTCCGCAATGGCCCATCATGCATGCCGTCCTCTACGGCATCTCGCGCGACCAGATGATGGCGCGCCATAAAGCCAACCACATCCAGGTCGCGTATGCTCCCCATGCCGAAGGCGCGAACAAAGCTCTTGCAGTGAAAGCCGCCTTTTTCCGCGAAGCCGGCCTCGAAGTCGCTATCTGCGGCACAGAAACCGGTCTCTGACTATGAAAGTCGGCCTGCTCGGCACCGGCGCCATTGCCAACAAACACGCCCAGGCCTACCGCAATATCGGCTTCGAGCTGGTCGCCTGCTCGAACCAGACCGAAGCGCGCGGCCGCGAATTCGCAAACCGCTGGGGCGCTCTATTCCTCGCCGATTATCGCGACCTCTGCCGCTACCCCGGTCTCGACTTCATCGACGTCTGCACCTTTCCCGATTTCCATCTAGAGCCTGTCGAAGTCTGCGCCGCGATCAAGCGGCCCGTCCAGGTGCAGAAGCCGATTGCCACCAATCTCCAAACCGCGCGCCAGATCATCGACCTCGCCCGGCAGGCGGGCATTCCGCTCGGCGTCATGAGCCAGCACCGCTTCGACGACGCCACCATGTTCCTGAAGCGCGCTTTAGCCGCCGGACGCCTCGGCAAACTGCTCCAGGCCGACGCCTATGTGAAATGGTTTCGCAGCGACGAGTACTATGCGCGGCCCATCAAAGGAAGCTGGCACACCGAAGGCGGCGGCGCGCTCATCAATCAAGCCATTCATCAGATCGACATCTTGCTGTACCTGATCGGCCCGGTCCGCGCCGTCAGCGGAGCCTGGCAGCTCGGCGCCGCACATCGCATCGAATCCGAAGATATCGTCAACGCGCTCGTGTGGTACGAGCACGGCAGCACCGGCGTCGTGCAAGCCTCGACAGCCTTCTGGCCCGGCTACACCGAACGCATCGAGATCCACGGCACGAAGGGAACCGCCATCGTCTCCGGCGACCGTCTCACTACCTGGGACGTTCGCGGCGACGAACAAGCCAATGCCGCCGACCCCGCGCCGGTCGACGACGCGGTTGCTTCCGGATCCTCTGATCCCATGGCTATCGGCCTCACGACGTTTGAGCGGCAGTTCCTCGATTTCGCCGACTCCATCCGCACCGGCCGTGAGCCGCTGGTAAACGGCGAAGAAGGTTACCGGGCGCTGCAAGTAGTACTAGCCGTTTACGAATCCTGCCAAAAACAACAGCACGTCAAACTCTGAAAGCGACGATATAATCGAAGCATAGACCATGTTGTCTGGGCGGCGCTCGGAGGCCGCTTTCGCGGAACTATGCCGGTCCCAGTTGCCGAATCCGCTACCGTCGCGTCGCTTCGGCAGCAGCTTCAATCCACCCCCAGCAGCGCTATCGATCCCGAGCGCGTCTCTCACTATTCCAACGAGTTTGCAACCCGTTATCCGAACGAGACCGCCGCTCTCGCCAATCAACCGGAGCGGCTGAATTGGCTGACCACGATATTCGCTTATAGCCACTTCTTATCGGAAGAGCTGGTGCGCAATCCGCAGTGGCTCGTCAGCATCGACGACCTTGACCGCCCACTCTCGCGCAGCGAATATAGACAACGCTTGAACATTGCGGCTCCGGCTGCGCTGGACCTGGCATTGTTCCGTCGAAGAGAACTGCTGCGCATCATTCTGCGCGACGTGCTGAAGTTCGGCACCCTGTCGGAGATCACCGAAGAGCTTTCCAATCTGGCGGACGCCATCGTCGCCTGCGCGCTCGAATCTGTTACGGCACAGCTTGAGGAGCGCTACGGCCAGCCTCAGTGCGAGACGGGTCCCGCGACCTTTACGGTCCTCGCGCTCGGTAAGCTCGGCGGGCGCGAGCTGAACTACAGCTCCGATATCGACCTCATGTTTCTCTATAGCGGCAACGGCGAGACCTCGGGCGCGCACCAGCTCACCAACCGCGAGTTCTTCAAGAAGGTCGCCAACCAGCTCACCAATCTGCTTTCCACCTACACCGCCGCGGGCCTCTGCTATCGCGTCGATCTCAGATTGCGGCCCGAGGGCAGTCTCGGCGAGGTCTGCATCTCTCTTGCCGCCGCGAAAGAATACTACGCCAATCGCCGCCGCGATTGGGAGCTGCAAATGCTCATCAAAGGCCGCGTGGGGGCCGGCGACGAATCGCTCGGCCAGGGGCTGCTTGATTTCGTCGAGCCTTCGATCTACTCGACCACGCTCGACTTCTCGACCATCGAAACCATGTCCGAGACGCGGCTGCGCATCGGCGAGAAGCTGGCGCGCAAGCGGCTGCGCAAGGACGAACATGACGTCAAGCTGGCGCGCGGCGGCATCCGCGATATCGAATTCCTGGTGCAGTGTTTGCAGCGGCTGCACGGCGCGCGCGAAGCTTCGCTGCGCCACGGCGGCACGCTGTTCGCCATTCGCCTGCTGCTTGAAAACGATCTGTTGTCGGAGACTGAATGCTCCCGGCTCACCAATGCCTATCAATTCCTGCGGCAGCTCGAGCATCGCCTGCAGTTTGAAGATGACCGGCAGACGCATTCCCTTCCCTCTTCGCAGCCGCAGCTGGAACGAATTGCCCGGCGCATGCCGCTGGTGCTCGACACGCGCAATCCCGACATTACGGCCTCCGCGCAACTGCTCCAGGATCTGAATCAGCATCTTGAAAGCGTGCAGGCCATCTATGAGCGGATCGTGCACGCGCAACGGCCGCTCTATTACGCGCCGTCGCCGGCCGCAGGCTCGGTCGCCGAGATCGCGCTGCCGCGCGTGAGCACGCCCGGCCCCATCGGCATCTCCGAAGAACTGCTGCGCAGTGTCGAGCAGGTTGCGCCCTGGTTCGTCGAGCGGCTTCGCCGGCGCGGCGTTCACCGCTCGGAAAGCGCGCTCGACAGCTTCCTCGAAGCGCTGTTGAAAGAGCCTTTTCATCTGCGAGCGCTCGACGGGCATCCGGTCCTGGCCGATTGCGTGATTCAGCTCTTTGAGCTGAGCCCATATCTCTCGATCCAGTTGATGTCGAATCCGGAGCTGCTCGAAGAGATCCGCCGCGGCGCCGATCACCCGACCCGCCGCTGGGCGTTCGAAGGCATGGCGGCGCCGCTGAACGATATAGAAGCCCTGCGCCGATTCTTCCGGCGCGAGATGTTTCGCATTCAAGCCGGCAGCGTGTGCCTGCCCGAATCGGTGTTCCAGACGCTCGACCGCACCTCCGCGCTCGCCGAGTTCGTCATCGCGCGCGCCTACCGCATCGCCCTGGAGCGGGGACTCGCCCATGCGCGTTCCCACGCCACCGCTTTGAAGCCATTCGACGATCCCCAAAGCGAGATGATGATCGTCGCGCTGGGCCGCCTGGGCATGCGCGAGTTCGATTTGGCATCGGACGCCGACGTTCTGTTCATCATTCCCGATACCGAGGCGCAGCGCCAGCGCTTCTGGACCCGCGTGGCCGAACATCTGATCGAGATCCTGACCACCTACGCGGGCGACGGGGCCATTCTCTCGCTCGACACGCGCCTCCGGCCGAACGGGCGCGAAGGCAACCTGGTGCAGACCGAATCGAAGTACGTAGAATACTTCTCGACCAAGGCCGAGGCGTGGGAAGGCATCGCCTACATGAAGTCGCGCGCGGTGGCCGGAGATACGGACCGCGCGACCGAGTTTCTGACCGAGCTGCAGAAAGTCGACTGGCGGCGTTGGGGCCAGAGCGGCCGCTCCAAACAAGACCTGCGCCAGATGCGCATGCGCCTGCAGAAAGAGCAGGGCGTGGCGACTCCGCTCAAAGCCGGTTACGGCGGCTACTACGACGCCGACTTCATTCTGATGTATCTGCGCCTGCGCGGCGCAGGCATGTTCTTCAAGAAGCTCAACACACCGGAGCGCATCGACGTGGTCGAGAAGATGGGTCACCTGGAGCGCGAAGATGCCGAGTTCCTGCTGCAAGCGACTACGTACTTCCGGGCGCTCGATCACGCAGTGCGCGTGGTGACCGGGCGCGCGCAGGAGAAGCTGCCGGAATCAGCTACCGAGCGCGACATGATCGCCGAACTGATGCATCGCTGGACCAACGAGCGCCCGAGTGGAGCGACGCTCGAAGCCGGGCTGCATCTGCTGCAGACCAAGATGCGCGCGGTTTTCGATCGAATCTTCGCGCAATAAATCGCGACTATTCTTCTTCCTCGACGTGTACCCGGTCTTTGGCCGCCGAGATGATCTTCTCGGCCTGCGGCGCGGGCACATAATCGTAGTGATCCAGCTCCATGCGGAAGGAGGCGCGGCCCTGTGTCTTCGACGTCAGATCGTTCTGATAGCTGAGCATCTCCGACATCGGCACCTGGGCATGAATACTTTGCATATTGCCCTTGAGATCCATGCCCGAGATACGGCCGCGGCGGCCGTTGAAATCGCTCATGAGGTCGCCGGCAAACTCAATCGGCGTCTCAACCTCGACTTTCATGATGGGTTCGAGCAGCGCCGGCCGGGCCTGTTGCATGGCCGCCCGGAAGGCTTTGCGCCCGGCGAGCTTGAATGCCATTTCCGATGAGTCTACGTCGTGATAAGAACCGTCGAAGAGGGTGACCTTGAAGTCGGTGACGGGATAGCCCGCAATGAAGCCCTGCTCGGCGGCTTCGACAATTCCTTTCTCGACGGCCGGAATGTACTGTTTCGGAATCGCGCCGCCGAAGATGTCGTTGACGAACTGGAACTTCTCGCCCCGGCCGAGCGGCTCGATCCTGATCCAGCAATCGCCGAACTGGCCGTGGCCGCCGGTCTGCTTCTTGTGACGGCCCTGCACGCTGGCGCTGCCGCGGATGGTTTCGCGGTATGGAATCTTGGGCGCCTTTAGTTCTACTTCGACGCCGTAGCGGCGCTTGAGGCGGCTGACGACGATTTCCAGGTGCTGTTGGCCGTTGCCCGCGAGCAGGAACTCCTTGGTTTGCGGGTCGCGATAGAAGCGCAACGCGCGGTCTTCTTCGAGGATGCGCGCGAGCGCGGTGCTCAAGCGGTCTTCGTCGTTGCGCGTCTTGGCCGAGATGGCAAAGCCGATGGAGGGCTCCGGCACGTCTATGCTCCGGAACACGACGCAATTGGTTTTTTCGCAAAGCGTGTCGCCGGTCAAGGTGTCTTTGAGCTTGGCGACGACGCCGATGTCGCCGGCGCGCAGTTCGGTGACAGGCTGCATGGTTTTGCCGAACGGCGTGGCGATGTGGGCGAGGCGCTCGTTGGCATTCGAGCGCATGTTGGTGAGGTGCGCGTCGTCCTTGAGCGTGCCCGACATGATTTTGAAATACGTGACGCGCCCGGCGAACGGGTCGGCCGCGGTCTTGAAGACAAAGGCGGCAGGAGCGTCTTTGGGCGAGATTGCCTTCTCGACGTCTTTCCCGTCCTGAGTGGCCAGCAGGGGCGTGCGCTCGAGGGGCGACGGGAAGATTTCCGAGGCGAAGTTGAGCACCAGGTCGGCGCCGATATTTTGCGAGGCGGCGGCACAGAGAATCGGGAAGATGCGGCGCTCGCGAACGGCCTGCTGGAGGCCGCTGACGATGTGCTCAACGGGGAGAGTTCCGGTTGCGAAGAACTCTTCCATCAGTTCGTCGTTGCCTTCGGCGATCATTTCGACCAGCGCTTCATGGGCCTTATTGGCGGCGTCCTGGGCGGCGGCGGGGATGTCGCCCTCGGTGCCTTTGCCGTTCCCGCCCGGCTTGTAGGTCCAGGCACGCATGCGAATGAGATCGATGACGCCGGTGAAGTTCTTTTCCGATCCGATGGGCAGATGGAGGGGGACAGCAGCGCGGCCGAATCGCTGATGGACGGTGTCGAGGACCCGCTCGAAGGAAGAGCGTTCGCGGTCGAGCTTGTTGATCAGGAGAGCGCAGGGGAGCTTAAAATCCGCGGCAAATTGCCAAACTTTTTCGGTGGAGACTTCGACGCCGGCGACGCCATCGAGCAGGACCAGAGCGGCATCGGCAGCGACCAAAGCCGAACGCGAGTCGTTGAGAAATATGTTGTAGCCCGGCGTATCGATGAGATTCAGCTTCGTCTTCTGCCACGGGAATGCGGCGACGGCGGAGCTGACACTCAGCTTGCGGGCAATTTCTTCTTCATCGAAATCGGTGATGGTATTTCCTTCTTCGATCTTCAGGTGCCGGTCGGTGGCTCCCGCGGTGAACAGGAGCGAGGAGGCCAGCGCCGTTTTGCCGCAATGCCCATGGCCGATCAAAGCCACGTTCCGAATCTCGGAACTATCGAAAACCCTCATTAAACACCTCCAGGCCAGCGAAAGGGCTGGGCCAAACTGGTGAGGATATCAAACTTTATTTTCGCTCGTAACCGAATGTTAACCGGGCCAGGCGGGAGGCGAGGAGTTCAAGCGGTTTGCTGGGAAGCGGCGACGTCGCTGGGGATGTCGATGACGGGATTGTAGGTCAACATGCGGCCGCAGCTTTCACAAAACATGACCTGATCCTGGCGGCGCAAGTCCTGGAAGAACTGCGGCCGGAGAGCGATCTGGCAGGCGTCGCAGCGGCCATCGGTGGCATCGGCAATGGCGGTGTTCCTGGTCTTCTTGCGTATGCGTTCGTAGTGGGCGTACAGCTTGGGGTCCATCTGGCCGGCGATGGACTGGCGCTCGGCGGCGGTGGTGGCGAGTTCTTTTTGGTCGGCGGCCGTGCGATCGCGCGCGCGCTTCTTTTCGCCTTCGACGTGCTGCTGCTCCTGCTGGAGATCGATTTCAGCGGCCTTCACGTTTTTTTCGAGGGGCTCGGACTGCTCCATGAGGTCCAGAATTTTGTCTTCGGCCTTGCGGACTTCGCCTTCGGCATAAGTGATCTCATTTTGAAAAGCCCGGTACTGCTCATTGGTTTTAGCTTCGAGCATCTGGTCTTTCAACTTCGAGACTTTTTGCTGGTGGACCTGAACGTCGCCTTCGAGTTTCTTGCGTTCGCGCTGGTTGGCGGCGAGGGCGGCGCGGTCCGCTTCGAGGCGGCGGGTGTGCGCTTCGAGGCGCTTCTCAATTTCGGCTACGTGTTTGGGGAGGGTGGCGATCTCGTTCTGGAGACCGGCCATCTTGCGGTCAAGCGCCTGAAGACGCAGCGCAAGAGCAAGGTCTTGCAACATGTAATCTCACGTTAGCATGAGGGCCACAGCGTGCGGAGGCTAAGGCGGTGATTCGGCTTGAGAAATGTTTCAGGCGGCCGAGTTACCGGCGCCATACTGCTCGAGAAAGTGGGCGATGGTGACGATGCCTTGATAGTAGTTGCTGATGCGGTACTTTTCATTCGGCGAATGGAGACCGTCGTCGGGCAGGCCAAAACCCATCAAGACGGTGGGGATGCCGAGATGAGTAGCGAAGTCGCCGACGATGGGGATGGAACCACCGCCGCGGATGAAGACGGTGGGCTTGCCTAACATGTCGCTGAAGGCTTGGGCGGCCACTTGTATGGCGGGGTGGTTCGGATTGACGGAAATGGCGGGGCCGGCGCTCAAGATTCGCACCTGTGTTTGAATGCCCTTGGGGCGATTGTCCTGGACCCATTTTTGGACCGCGGCCGCCATGCGCTGAGGGTTTTGGTTGGGGACCAGACGCATGCTGACCTTCGCGGTAGCTTTGGCGGGAATGACGGTTTTCGCGCCAGCGCCGGTAAAGCCGCCGGCGATGCCATGGACTTCAAAGGTGGGGCGCGCCCAGATGCGCGCGAGAACGGATTGATCAGGCTCGCCGGTGAGTTGCGAAGAGCCGACTTCGTGGTGGAGGAAGTCGGTTTCAGAGAACGGAAGACGCTGCCAGCTTTGGATCTCGGCGGGGTCGGGGGCAGTGACGTCATCGTAAGCGCCGGGGATATTGATATGACCGTCGGCGTTCTTCGCTTTGGACAACAGTTCGATCAGGCCGAAGACGGCATTCGGCGCGGCGCCGCCATATAATCCGGAATGGAGGTCGCGAGCAGGACCGGTGGCTTCAATTTCGAGATACATCAATCCGCGCAGGCCGATGCAGAGAGTGGGCACGCCGTCGGCAAACAGCTCGGTATCGGAGACCAGGGCCACGTCGGCTTTGAGCTTGTCTTTCTGCTGGGCGACGTAGTGGGCGATGGATTCGCCGCCGATCTCTTCTTCGCCTTCGATTAAGAACTTGACGTTGACGGGCAGTTTGCCGTGAACGGCACGCAAGGCTTCGACGGCTTTCACGTGCATGTACATCTGGCCCTTGTCGTCGCAGGCGCCGCGGGCATAGATGTTGCCGTCGCGAATGCTGGGGTCGAAGGGAGGGGAGTTCCAGAGTTCGAGAGGATCGGGGGGCTGCACATCGTAGTGGCCGTAGCAAAGCACGGTGGGCTTGCCCGGCGCATGCAGCCAATCGGCATAGACCAGGGGGTGTTTGGCGGTTGGGATCACCTGGACGTTGTCGAGCCCGGCGATCTTGAGATGATCGGCCACATATTGCGCGGCGCGCGCGACGTCGTCCTTGTGCTCTGGAAGAGTGCTGATGCTGGGAATACGCAACAGATCGAGCAATTCATTCAGCAGACGCGATTCATTTTCACGCACGAAGCCTTCAACGGCGGTGGGCACGGCTGGTTCTCCTCAAAGCTCAAGTATAGGTGGCGCGGCAAGCGCGCGCCGTATTGGGCAAGGTGAGTTAGCGCGGCGCAACGCGGGTTATGGATTAGTGAGTTGCATGGGCTCGGGCATGTTGACGATCGTGTTTGAGGCTGGTGTTGAGTAAGTTGGCGGCGCGAATGCCTTCGAGGTAAGCCTCGACGTCCTCGGTTGAAAATTCGAAGCCAAAGTCAGATGGATGAAAGGGCTTGTTATCGTGCCGGGCGGCTGTGTAGAGCTTGGCGGCGTCCTCGAGCTCTTCGCGCTCGCGGCGGTTCCGTTCCTGTTGAAGCTGGCGAAGCTCGGCGGTATCCTTTTCGCGCCGACGGTGGAGGCGGGCTTCCTGAAGCTGGAGGTTGCGGAGCTGTTTCTCATAGGTTGGGCTTTTCCTGCGGGGAGGGTAGCGTGGGAGTGTTTGAGGAGAGGCAGCGAAGAGGGAGTTAAGTAACTGATTTCTGATAAATTATTGGCTTTGAGAATCGCTGTGACTGGGCGAGCGGGCGGCAAAGGTCAGGTGAGAGTTGTGGGCTCAGCGGACGCGATTTCGCACGAGAGGGGCCGCTTGTCTATCGGCAGAGTTGCAGGGCATTAATATACTCTCTACGATGTTCGACACGAACGCACGAGACCCGAGCCGGACCGGAATCCATTCTCGCTCCGTTGTTTCGGTGCTTCTAGTGGCGGCCTTCTCGATCATATATTTCGTCGAGGTTTGCATCCGGGCGTCCGAAAAGCGTTTTTGGTTTGACGAGCTGTGCACGCTCTACATCTGCAGGCTGCCCACATTTGAGGCTTCCTGGCAGGCAGTTCTTCACGGCGCGGATTATAATCCGCCTTTCTTCTACCTGGTCATGCGGACTGCGCGCAATCTGTTTGGTGAAGGGCTGATCGCGTTCAGAATACCCGCGATTGTGGGCTTCTGGATTCTATGCCTCTGCCTGTTTTGTTTTGTCCATCGCCGCGCGGGCACCTTACCGGCCTTTTGTGCAATGGTGCTACCGATCCTGAGCGGTGCTTACTATTACGCATATGATGCGCGGCCGCATGGAATTATTCTTGGGCTTTGCGGCTTAGCTGTGCTGTTTTGGCAGCTAGCGTCGGACCGGTTGGTTGACCTCCGCGCGACCCGGCTGAGTGCGCGACTTTGGGAGCTGGCATTTTCGGCTACTCTCGCGGCAGCGTTTCTGACCCATTGCTATGGGGTGGTTCTCGTGGTTCCGTTCGCCTGCGCCGAGCTGGTGCGTACGGTCCGCTCGCGCCGACTAAATTGGAGCATGTGGATGGCGATGATCGCTCCCGCGATCGTCGCTACTGCCTTGCTGCTGCCACTTCTTCGCGCTTATCGGCAAACGATCGGGGGCACGGGTTTTGGCGAAGCGTACTTTCACGCGGACCTAGGCCAGCTCGCACCGTTTTATGTCAATCTCCTGTCCCCCTGCACATTGGTTCTGCTATTCGCCGCAATTTTGTTCGTGTTGGATCATCTTGGCTTGTGGAACAAAGTAGAGCGGAGCCGAGGCGAACGGCCAGGAGTCACATTGGAAGAAGTAGCGCTCACGATGGGCTTCGTGTTTCTCCCTATCTTCGGGATCGCGGTAGGCAGGATTATAAATGGTCCTTTCGTGCCGCGCTATTTTCTTTCTGCCCTATGCGGGTTTTGCCTTATGCTGGGCTGGTCCACAGCTTATCGCTTCAGACCGAATCGCGTGGCACTTATTGTCTCTCTCGTTTTGGCTGGCCTGATATGTAAGCATCTGCAGGGGCTTCTCTCGCGACATCTCCACGAGGTGGGCGAAAGCTTGACCGAACCAAGCACATCAGAGACCTTGAACACTGCTCCCGGAGATCCGTTGAGGACACAGTCTTTGCTCATCTCGGGTGCGGCCAACTCTCTGCCCATCGTTGTGGCCAATGGCCACGATTTCCTGTACCTGTTTAATTACGCGCCGAGCCTCGCACCACGCGTCTATTCCGTTAGCTGGGACATGCGCGCGTTGAAAT
>Ga0070737_10005948_pt1 | contig 11390 bp, 8 predicted proteins | sample Coa_R1_10_FD_66438 | JGI IMG/M metagenome (GOLD analysis project Ga0070737, IMG submission 66438) | Surface soil microbial communities from Centralia Pennsylvania, which are recovering from an underground coalmine fire - Coalmine... | ecosystem: Environmental > Terrestrial > Soil > Unclassified ...
ACAGCACGGTTGCGGCGCTGCATTGGAAGATTGACGAACGCTTTGGCGAGAACAACATGGTGTTTGACCCCCACTTCCATCTCGATTTGCGCGAGGTCTTGAAACCAGGGCAATGTACCGTTGTGCAACTGAACGAGGTGGACGAGCGCGACCAGCAGGTGATCGTCGCGACGCTGCTGCGGCGGGTCTATCGTGCGCGCATGGATACCGAGCGCGGCAAAGTCCACCTGGGCGATGAGCGCCACTTACCCTATCCCGTCTTCATTTTGATCGAAGAGGCGCACCACTTCGCGCCGCATGGGGGTGAGGTCGTCACGACGAACATCCTCAAACAGGTGTTGGCGGAGGGCCGCAAGTTTGGCATTGGTGTGGGGTTGATCAGCCAGCGCCCCGGCAAACTCGACGCCGATGTGCTCAGCCAATGCCTGACGCAGTGCATCATGCGCATCGTCAATGTGGTGGATCAGCAGAGCGTGGCGATGGCGGTGGAAGGCGTGGGGCGCGAGCTGCTGGATAACCTCCCGGCGCTCTCCAAGGGGCAAGCGATCATTGCGGGCGCGGCGATCAATACGCCAGTGATCTGCCGCGTGCGCACGCGCATTACCCTGCATGGCGGCGAAAGCAAAGACGCGCCCGACGAGTGGCGGCGCTACTTCAGTGATGACGCCCTCGCCGAACGCGAACGCGACGCCGCACCGCTTCATCGCGACGCCAGGCCATTCAGCATCTTCAAGGAGTAGGAAAGGGGTGACGCTACGCGCTAATCCAGATATTCTTTGAGGATGCGGCTGGATTGGGGGTGGCGCAGCTTGCGGATGGCGCGCTCTTCGATCTGGCGAACGCGCTCGCGGGTCACTTTGAGCATACGCCCCACCTCTTCAAGGGTATGATCCTGATCATCGAGTAAGCCAAAGCGCAGTTGGATGACCTCGCGTTCGCGTTGCGTGAGGCTGCTCAGCGCGCGGTTCACCTCGTCGCGTAGCAGCGCACGGTCGGCCGTCTCGGATGGCCCCTGCGCGTTCTGATCTTCGATGAGGTCGGCCAACGAACTCTCTTCCTCGTCCGAGAGTGGCGCATCGAGCGAGAAGACTTTCTCTGCCCAGATCAACAACTCACTGACGCGCTCACCACTGATGCCCATGCGCTCGCCAATCTGGGCGACGGTCGGCTCTGCCCCCAATTCCTGATACAGTTGGCGGGTGGCGCGCTTGACCCGCATCACCTCTTCCATGATATAGACAGGTAAACGTACCGTGCGCGCGCCTTCGAGGATGGAGCGCGTGATCGCCTGCTTGATCCACCAGGTGGCATACGTCGAGAAGCGGAACCCTTTATCGGGATCGAACTTGCCCACCGCGCGAATCAGCCCGATATTGCCCTCGCCAATCAGGTCTTCGAGCGAGAGTCCCTGGCCGACATAGCGTTTGGCAATGCTCACCACCAAGCGTAGATTCGCCTCGATCACCTGCGTGCGCGCTTGCAGGTCTCCGCGCACGGCGCGGCGAGTGAGGGCGAGTTCACGGTTCGCGGAAAGGAGTGGGATGCGCGCGATCTCACGTAAATACATGCGCAAGCTATCACTCTGCGCTGCGCCGCCCACGTCGGGCGCTTCCATGTCTTCCAGCAGCAATTCTTGCTCTTGCCCGGCCTGCGCCAGACGCTCGGCTTCATACGCCGCCGATTGTTCTTCCATATTCATACGCTTGCTCGTTTCTTCCCGTATCGCCACGCAGGTAGTATAGTCCCCGAAAACGCCAGACGCAAGGGGAATAGCCGGGGCTTGCCTGGCTCCTCTCGCGCTTCGCTCCGCTGCTACACCGCTGACGGTCGCTGCTTCCAGCTTATTATATGATCTGGCATACTATGAGTGATAGGACGAGAGGAGCCATGTGAGTGTAACAGGCTTACCTACTTGTCGCCGATAGGCCAGGATCAGGCTCACCAGCATTGCCTATGCAAGTCTACGATGGCGCCTGAGGGCGTGTTGCCCTGGGCATCGGTACGGAGAAAAGTGCGTCTCCTGGATCACAGGAAACACCTCTCTTTGCACACCTAACCACATAGCGTTACAGAATGGCAAGTGAGAGAATACAAAGAACTATGCCAAAAGAGCTACGCCAGAAGAACCCTTTCTCCTGGCGTAGCCGCAAGATACGCTCCATTGTCTTGTATTTTTCGTTGTTTGACGTACTGTTTGTTCGCGTCCCCAGGTCTTCAGTCGGCTGGCAAAAATGGGCTAGGCGACGGTCACCGCCTGAATCAAATCGCCATAGTGTGGTGGCGCCCATGACCAGAGCAACTTCCCATTCTGCGCATCCACCGCATACACTCGCTGCTGGCTATCAGTGTAGACGACGTTCTCCACCACTAAAACGCTCATAAGTTGAACCCCGTATTCCGGCGCAATCCACTGCCACAGCCGCACACGGTCGCTCAGGCGATGCGCCTCGATGGTAACGGAGGTTTCCGTCGGATAAGGAATAGTTCCATAGGCGGGCGCGTAGAATGCGTCGCCAGCGATAGCAAAGGGGAAGTTCAACCCTGATTCCAGTTCATACCACACTACGGCGCCATCCTGCGGATTGACCTGGCAGAGCGAGTAGTCCGTCTCAACATAGAGACGCCCGTTGTTCACTGCTGGCTGAGGATAACTTCCCATTATCTCCTGCTCGCTTTTACGCCAGAGGAGCGTCCCATCCGCTTCGCGAAGCGCCAGCAATCTGGTAGAGTTGGACTCCAGAGTATCGGTGACATACACCGTCCCATTGTAGATAGCGACGCCGAAAGGAGCCGGAGTCGAGACTATCGGCGCCTTCTTGCTCTCACTGAGTGGCGTCGCTGGTGGGTCAAACTGTGCGTTCCAGAGCGTTACGCCGTCCGTCTCGCGGAGCGCCTTCACCGACCAGATAATTTTCTCTTGCGCTCCTGAGCCGAAGGCGCGCTGACTGGCAATGTAGGTGATGCCATTGCTGGCCGCCAGCAACATCGGGGTATTCACGAAAGGATACAGGCTTGTGGTAGTGGGCGGCGTATAGTCCTGATAGCGCCAGAGCCGTGCGCTATCATTGGCGCGCACCGCCTCGACGCCGCCTCCTGCCTCATCAATCAGCATCACTCCGCAATCAATGGCAAATGTCGGAGCGTCTGTGATGGGATAGGCGTCGGCAAACTGCTTCTTCCAGAGAAGTTGGCCATCGCTCAGACGCAATGCAGTAATCGTGTTATGCCGACTCCCGCCGTAGACCACAGCGTTCCAAATCACCTCGGATGTCATCAAATCGTTTGCGCTGGTGACTCCTGGGTCGCGCCAGACCACATTGCCGTCGCGCAGGGCCACCACATCACCACTTGCCAGGCTCACCACTGCCATGCCCAGTGGCTGCGCTTGCTGAGCAGGCTGCAAGCAGGGATGCGGAAGAGTGTGGATTTGCGTGCTATGCGCCCCGCCGGTATGCAGGTGATAGCCCAACTCTACCAATACGCCGACAAGCAGGCTCACCACCAGCACAGCAGCGATGACGGGCAAGCCACGCGCCAGCCAGAATGGGCGTTTGCGCGTGCGGGCGGCGTCTCTCTCAGATGGTTGGCGGGGAATCACGCCTCCACCTACGCGCGCGCCTCGGTCTGGGTCAGCCACAAGAGCATTGGATGAGCGCATGTCGCCGCTGGCATGTCCGAACCTGGATTGACCAGCCATCCCATAGTATTCAAGGCGCGCCGCGACACCAGCCCACATCTCGCCAGGAGTCAGGAGCGACCTGGCGTCATATGCCTCATCGTAGTAGGCGCGTAGCAGGCGCTCAAGCTGGGGCGGCGCCTCATATTCGGCGCGTGGGTCGCGTGGGTTATATCGTTCGCTCATGCGCGCCCTCCCTCGTTGGGCCGAGTAGCCCTGAATGGCATACTTTGCCGGGGCGGCCTGGAAACATCTAATGGGATGCGCAATTGGGCGCGGAGCGCGGCGACGCCCCTGCTCAATCGCGACTTCACCGTCCCCAGAGGAACCTGAAGGATCAGCGCGATCTCAGAGAGGTCGAGGTCGGCGAAGTAGCGCAGGACCAGCACACGCCGCTGGTCGGCTGGTAATCACGGACAATGAGCACTCGTTCCCCCCTGGCATTCATAGCCGCATGCACATCCATCAGCGCCCCCTCCGGCTCGCGTAGTAGGTGGGCGGGCGCTCTTTACCCTCCAAGCAGTATTCGCCCGCATAAAAGAGTATCCAGCGCGCAGCCAAAAGGTTCCCCCTCCTTAGCATCGGAGGGGGAGTACAGGATATTTTGCCTTCAACCATCAGTGACTATTGCAGGTAACGCCCGCTAGTCACCACTCACTTGATGATCACATCTGTCGTCGTCTGATTGACTTGCGCGTTCCAAACCAGTGTCGTCAGCAGCGCCGGGATGCGGGTCGCCAGACCGGTTGGGCGCTGGCCGCCGTTTTGCTGGCTGAGTTGCTCTGCAAGCGTGAGGTTGTAGTACGTCATCGTGGCGGCGTGCGTCGGCGCCTGGCTCACTAGCGTTTGGAAGTTCGCATTGCCAGCGAGGCTGGGGATGAGGTTCTGCGACGCCTTGATGATCGCATCGAGCGCAGTGGCAGGCTTCTCCGCCGTGACGATCACCAATGTCTGGCCGACTATCGCCTCGATCCCAACTTCTGAATTACTGGCGCTCACTTTGCCTGTGGTTGGGTTGACGGTAGAGGTTTCGGACGCATAGATGGCGTTGGCGCCAATATGATCTACCGTCGTCGGCTTGAGTGTCCAGTGATTCTTGTGGGCAATGGTGGCGAAGGCAGATTGCGCCGCAGAGGCGTTGGGCGTGTGAAGCAGCAGCGCGCTCGCGGTCGTCTTGCCCTGGGCAAAGGAGATCGTCGCGGCGGGCTGCTGTACCACCGGAGCGTTGCTTGAAATGCCAAACGCCTGTTGCAGCGGATCGACTGCCGTTCCCGACACTTTTGCTGCGGATGGCAACTGCGCGACATACGCGCGAGCAAATGCGCCCAGGTTGCCTACGCCCGAATAGCTCAGCGTATTTGCCGGGGCATACTGCGTTAGGTTGATCGTATTGCCGCTTACATTGGGAATGCCCGCGCTCTTCACCGCGTTGAATGTCAACTGCGCCCGCATGCCCAGCGACGACCAGGTGATATATCCCCCGGCGACAGGGTAGGTATCCACGAAGGGGAAATCGAGCAAGCCCTGCGTGGGGCTGGGGGCAAGCGAGATCACCAGGTTGTAGTATTCCCGCAGGTTCAGGTAGAGTGTGCTGAAGCGGCTCGACGGCAGGTTGTTGGTCGCGTCCTGGAAAGACGGCGCGCTGGAAAGCGTCGTCCCCTGACCGTTGATGCGATCCACGATGATCTCGGCGGCGGCCAAGCTTGATGCGATGACAGCCCACCCCTTGCCCGCGAATAACGTCTGTGCAGGCGTATTGGTACTGGCGCCGTTGGCGTCCGCGCCAGGATGGGTGACGGAGTAGAGCGTCATGCCGCCATACGAGATCTGCTTGACAGTCTGGCCATGCTGCTTTTGCGCGTTGGCGGCTTTGGCCATTGCCGCCTGCGCCTTTGCGTCGTCGCGCGATTGGAAAAGTTCGGCGAGGCCAAAGTTGAACACGCTCGCCGCAGTCGTGACCGGATTCGACGAACTGGTAACGTTGCTCAGCGTGGCGCTATCGTTCGAGGTGGGATACGCGGCGATGGCGACATTGCGTCCCACCCACGGCGCAACATCCTGCTGCCAGTTGAGACCCTCCTGCTTGAGCGCGGCGCCAACGCCGAACAGCCTGGCGAGATCGTCAATCGTCACATGGTGATTGTTGTTGGCCACCGCAGTCAGGTCAACCGAGACATAGACGAATGTGCGATCCGGCAGGATGCGCGCGGCAGCCTGTGGGCTGTTGAAGAACGCGGCGTAGAGGTAATATGCGCCGCCTGCCAGCAATGCGACAATGACCACCGCCGAGATCAGCGTGAGAGTGTTGCGCAGGCGGTGTGAGCGCATAGGCTTACTTGGGGCGACTGTCGCGGTCGCGCCCAGCGCCTCCATGCCGGTTGGCGTCGGGAGGTTCTGGCTCGCCCACACGCCCGGCTGAGTCGGATAGCCAGGGGTAGACGGAGAGGATTGTCCCGTCTGATAGGGCGCAAAGAAGGACGGCTGATAGTTTGGGTATGTCTGCCCTGGGAGCGTTGGCACGCTGGCGCCCTGAGAAATATCCAGCGCGGCAGACTGCGCAGAGCCGCTCTGCCAGAGCGCCACCGAGCGCGCGGATGAAGCATCAGCGGTGGGGGCAAGCGGCCGCCCACAGGTGGGGCAGAACGCGGTCGCCGCCATCAGCGGACTTCCGCAGCCAGGGCACGACAGTGATGATACCGGTTGATGCTGCTCAGAACTAGCGTCCATGATTGCTGGCCTCCATACACTGTGCGGCGCTCAGGCACACACAGCTTCTCTGCATTGTTGTCGGAGTTACCGGAGTTACCGGAGTTACCGGAGTTATCGGATGCTCCGGCAGGCGTGGAGCCACTTGACGATGAGACCTGACCCCCTGTTTCAGTTTGTTTTTGGCGTGAACACCGTGAACACTTTGACATCTTATAGCAACTCAACGAGGCGCAACAACGCGCACGCCTTGCCCACTTTACTCTACATCATCTACATCTATACATTTGTCTACTATACATTTGTCTACATTTGAGAGGCTCCACGCGCCCGCCTATGTTCCCACACCTCCTGGCAGGCAAATATCCCTCGTTTCACCCATATGCTAGTCATACGGGCAAAGATAGGAGAGGGTTGGAGCAGGCTGCTGCGCCAGGCCACCGGCAAACACACTTGCGATACGCCAGCGCATGGGTTACAATTGGCGTATCGCTTTCCTCTTCGCTGGCGTCACCTGCGGCGTCAGCCATTGGCCGATACAAAACCAACCAGGGAGGAGCACTTCGATGGGTAAGATGATCTATCCTGTCGGCGAGATGGCGCAGATTGCGCAGCAGATACAAATTGACGCCAGCCAATACACCAATGAAGCTATAGGGCGCTGCCAGAGCATGCTCTCCACGGTCTCAGCGTTGCCCGGCCCCATGCAGGGCCGTCTCGACGAACTGCTGAGCGTCTTGCAGCAGAAAGTACAATCCGTCGCCCAGCTCGAACAAGCCATCGGGGCGACACTCCAATCCGCGTCAGCGCAGGCAGCGACTACAGAGGCCACCAATACCCACGGCTTTACGTCCGGCGCCTGACCACCTTTTCGCAGTTTCGCAACGCATTTGGCCTCCATAATACACGCATCGCTATTAGTGGGGCCAGCGGCAGTTTTCCGGTGTTCAGCAGTCATTCGCACTACTCACAAACGGCATGGATTCCAGGAACGTCGCCAGCGCGCCACAAGCGCCTGGCTACCTCACACAAAAGGGGACGCGCGATGTCAGGGCAAATCACCGCCTACGCCAGCCCGATTGTTTCCAACTTGGAAGACCTTCAGCGCCAGCTCAACCAGTTCGCCGCCGCAGGGCGCGCCGAGCAACAACGGCTCCAAACAAACGCGCGCGCTTTGACCGCCGACACCGCAGGATTTTCTGGCTTCTTCGGCCAGGGCGCCGACGCATTTCTGGCGGCTGTCGCGCAGTGTAGCGCGGCCATCGAAGAACGCATGCAGGCGGTAGACAACGCCGCAACGGCTGTACAGAACGCCGTCAACGATCTGCTGGCAAGCTGCCAGCAGGCCGACGGACATGGCCTTGACGCAAGCATGGTAAGCATGGTACTGTCGAACCTCAGCCATGATGATCTCACACAGCGCGGCGGCGACGCCGTGAACGCCGTCCTTCAGGACTTGCGCCATACCCTGATTGATATGGCCAAACGCGCAAAGGGGCTGCTGGGCGACATCGGCAGCGGCAATATAGGAGGCGCGCTGAGTGACATTGGGGGACTCTTTGGCGACGCCTGGCATGCCATCGGCGATGGTTGGGATCTGCTTGGCGATCTGCCCAGCGTGATGATCCAGTGGGGGTGGGATGTCTGGAACGGATTGCAGCGGCTCGCCCAGCATCTCGGCGAGTTCGCCATCCAGAAGCTCCTGCAGGCGAAGGATTGGGCGCTCACCCAGATTGTGAATGCGAAAGACTGGGTGGTCAACGAGGTACATCAGGCGGAGACCTGGGCCGGGAACGAACTGAACCAGCTCAAGACCTGGGCGACCAACGAGGTCAATCAAGTAGAGGGCTGGATCGGCGACGCCGAACAATGGATCGTCCATCAGACGCAAAACGCCGATATGTGGCTTGTTCAGCAATTCCACAACATTCAAAACTGGATGGCGCAGCAATGGGCCAGAATCCAGCGGGCATGGCAGCATCTCGTCGCCCTGGTGATCACGCCACCGCCCGATCCCAAGCCGATTCCGCTCAACCAGTCACCCGAAAAGTCTGTGCAGGCGGCCACCGCCTTCCATAACAACCCCAACATGCAGACGCTCTACGGCATGATCAACAGCCAGTATGGCACAGGAGCGCCGATTGGCATCACGCAGATCGGCTCCAACACGATCCTGGTGACGCTGGCAGGCACCGAGTTTGGGCAGTGGAACCAATCGAACAATGGCCCGACGGCGCTCGACAGCGGCGCTGGCGACATCTACAATGTCTATGAGCAAGACGTGGCAGCCGCGATTGACGCCTACATCAAAGAACATCACCTGACGCCACCCGTGAATGTGGTGGTGGCGGGGCATAGCCTGGGCGGCATGGTAGCGCAAGACCTGGCGCTGGCAGGCGGCGGTGGCGAATTCAATGTGACGAACGTGATCAGCTATGGCTCACCACAGGTTGGCCCGCAGGTTCCTGGCGTGCAATACCAGGAATATTTCAACCAGTACGATCCGGTGCCGCTGGCCTCGTGGTACGAGATTGGGCCATACGCACAGAAGAATGGTCTGCCTGCCGCGATCAAGTATCTGTATCAGATCAACACCGGCCCCTGGCAAAACAAGGCAGCCTTCACCGGCGAAACCTATGTGCCGGATGTGGGGCACTATCCCAAATTCAGCGAGTGGTTCGCCAAAGATCACGGCGACTACATCAACAGCCAATGGCTGGGGCAGCAGCCGATACCCTTCCCCATCTCGCAGTGGGGGCCGACGCAATATTACAACACGACCCCACAGACAGCCAGCGCCACCATCATCAAAGCTGTAGGCACGCTTGGGCCTGATATTGGCTCGACTTTGCCCGCTACGGCATGGTCTGCCCTGAAGAACCTGACGCCGATTGGCATGCTGACACCATAGGAGAACCGGATCTGCGCCATGCGATACAATGCCAGGAGTGGAGCAGACCCAAAGCATATCGCTGTGCGCAGAGGAGGTTATTGAATGAGGTGGAAGGCGAACACTATGGGTACGCCGAACCGAGGCGGCAAGCAAGGCCGGGGCTGGCTCAGGCTAGCCTGTGGCCTGACCTGTGGCGTGGCGCTGTTGGGTCTGGCGGCGTGTAGCACAACCGGCAGGGGAACAGGGACGCCTGGGAGCAGCAACACGCCATCGGCTGCGACCCCGCCTGCACTGCAACTCAACACAGCCTATCAGGAGCAGGGTATCGTCATCACCGTGACATCCCTCACCCGCCAGATCAACCCGGCGTCTGTGCCGTTCGATCCGGCGGATCGTCCGCCAAGCCAACACTTCGTGCGGATGGATGTCACCCTGCACAACACGACCAGCCAGCGATGGGATGTGGAGACTCGCCTGCGAACAACGACATCAGGCGGCAGCCTCGGCGGCCTCGTTGATCTTGCGCCAGTGGTGATCAACGGCCAGCAGGTCTACATGAAACCGGCCAACCTCGATGCGCTCAATCTGATTGACGCTGGGCAGACCGTGCAGCGTAGCGTCTACTATTTGATCAATCCAGACCTCACGACGATGGCGCTGTATCTCAACCTCTGGACACCCGGCCAGCGCAACTTTACCAACCTGCCACAACTGTGCCTGGTAGATGTATCCGCGCAGTAGCGCCCGCTCGCCAGACACAGACGCCCGCATCCACACCACCTCATCCCAGTCGAAATAAACAGGAGGCATGACATGGTCGACGCATTGGTAGTACGCCTGGCGCGCGAAGAACTGGTTTACCTGCTCCGCGCATTGAGCATCCCGGCGATAGCGACGCTGGAGCCTGGGGCGCTCATCACACTGGAAGGCGAGCAACTGGCGCTGGCGCTGTCCGTGGCCGACCGCACGCTGCGCGCGCGTGGCATGGTGCGCTGGGGCGGCGCCGAGCAGCGCAACCCCGATCCGGTTATCGTCGGGCTGCTACGCGCGCTAGGGAATCCAGGCTACACGTTGATTCTTGATGTGCGCCGGACTGCGGAGGCGGCCCAGCCGGGCGGCCAACCTGGGCAAGGCAGCAACCAACCCATCGCGCAGCGGCTTGTCTATACGTTCGCCAGTTATACCGCCGTTGAACACACCCAGCCGGAGCCAGGCGTGCATCAGTTTGTGGCACTGGCGACCGCACAGGACGCCTTTTTGCGGCTCCTTCAGTTGATCGAGGTGGCGGATACCGACGAAGACACGGCGCAGAATGGCGCAACCACATCCGAGCAAGGGCAAGCGCCGGGCCGCCCTATCGCGCAGGGAGAAATCAGCCTGAACGTGCTGGGCGAGATGAACCGGTTGCTGGCGACAGGCAACGCGGCGGGTGCGCAGAAGGCGCTCGCCAGCCACATCAGTGCGACGCTTGCCCAGGGGTTGATCGGCGCGTTGACGGCGCCACGTTCGTTTAGCCAGTTTGGCTTGTGGCCAGGGCTGCCATTCACGATCAGTCCACCGACGGGGGAAACGTCTGGCGCGAGCGGAATGGGAAGCCTCGTTCCGCAGCCACCTGCGGCAACGCTCATCGTAGCGCAGGCGCAAAACGGCGACATCTATACGCTGACACAGGGTGAGGCGAACACCACGAAGAATCCGACGAACAAGCCAAATGGGAGAAATGGGACAGCCAGAGCACAGGTGACGGTGGCGCAGGTAACGGCGGATCAGGCGCGGGCGGCGATGGCAAACATCCTGAATCCTGCGCTGGCGGTGGTGAAGCCAGGCCAACAGGCGAACACAGGCGATGCAAACGCGGGTAGCACGGGAAACGCTGGGCCAGCGTGAAGTGTGCAGCAAGCATGCAGCCAGTTGGTGACTGTAAGAAGCGGTCCGAGGGGCGATAGTGAGCAAATTGCCGCGATATGTCATTTTGCCGCTGAAAACAGCTTGACAACGGCAGGCGCGCTGTGGTATCCTCTAGTCGTGCCAATCACCCAACTAGGTGAAACACAAACACCACAATCGTGGACCCGTAGTGTAGCGGCCTAACACGCCGGCCTGTCACGCCGGAGA
>Ga0070737_10005949_pt1 | contig 11389 bp, 10 predicted proteins | sample Coa_R1_10_FD_66438 | JGI IMG/M metagenome (GOLD analysis project Ga0070737, IMG submission 66438) | Surface soil microbial communities from Centralia Pennsylvania, which are recovering from an underground coalmine fire - Coalmine... | ecosystem: Environmental > Terrestrial > Soil > Unclassified...
CCAGGCAACCACCTCATCGACGTACTTGTTCGACTCGTCACCATAGCTGTACGCCTCGTCCCGGACTTCGGCGTCGAGCAGATCCATGACGAGTTCGTTGGCGGCGTCCCATTCGACCCAGAGCTGGCGGACACCGCCATAACAGAGCTCCACCCCGCCTTGCCGGATGTGGAAGGAGAAGTGGAGCTGGTCCATCCATGCTCGTTCCCGGTCTAGGAGCGCCTGGACGATGGCGTTGAGGTCAGGAACAAGCCCGGGGGTGAGGTTGGACATGACTCCTCCTTTAGCTGTGACAGCTGGCTCACCGCACGTTCCAGTTCGCCGAAAGCCCGTTCGACATAGGTGCCAGACGAAATCGATCTGGAGTCCTGCGGAAGGTCCAGCTCATCAATCGCTTCGACCATGCGCTCCAGCTCATCAGCCATCGCGTTGAGGCGGTGGATGTAGTGATCGAAGCGGCGCTTGCTCATGGTTTCTCCTCTGTTGATCGAATCAGCCAGCCGCCCTCCAGTCGGGCAGTGATGTCCCGTACCCAGGCGTTCCAGCGCCAGCTGCCGGAGACGAACAACAGACGCCGCAACCTGCCGATGTAGAGCAACGGACCACCTCTCTATCCAGCTGTGTCGTAGACGCTGACGAGCTTGCCGTCGAGCGTTGCCTGCTCGATGATGTGGGTCAGCCGCTTGCTGTCCCGCTTATCCCAGAGGATCAGGACCGCATCGGCGAGCCACAGCAGGCACTCCTGCCGGTTCTTGCCAGCCGAACTACCGTCGCGATCCCACTCCGCTGGGACGAACAGCGTCGGCAGCTGACAGATCTCGGCGACCTTGGCGACGACCTTATCAATCCGCTCCGGGCCAGCCGACATCAGTCGGCGAGCATTCAAGCCGGAATCAACCAGCGCCTCCTGGAGCTGGGCGACCGTTGTTGGTGGAGAACAGAACACCGCCACGTCGACGTGCTTGCCAACCGGCGGGCTCGACATGACGACTTCGACCCGACCGAGAGCCGGCGCCGCTTCGCTAACAACAGCGGACAGGACAGCCGATGGCTGCGGGCTGTCGACCTCTCCGATCTTCGCCTCCGAAGCCGGAAGGCGAGTTCTGTACCTGCTTCCGGTCACTGCTTGCGCCGGCTCCTTCACCGACGCCGCCATCAGGTTCTCCAACCGCTCCACCACGGTTCCTTGCCCGCGCATCACGACGACCATCTTCGGTGCCTGCCCTTCCACCGGCATCCAGCCGGCATCTATCCATATCTCCGACGACTGACGACGACCGACCACGCCGTCAGGCGTGGTACTGCTCAACCATCCGCACCACATCAGACGTCTTCTTGACCGCACGCTGCATGATCTCGTCGATCTCCGCCATCTCTCGGTTGAGCTGCCGTATCAGCTCTGGCTCGACACCGTCGACGTCGATGTCGATCCGGTGGCTGACGTTCGCGTTGATGCGAACTCGCACGTCTTCCGACACCGCTTGACGGCGCCAAACCTTGTCGATCAGCTTCATTCTGAGCTCTCCATCGTGAGACATCGCCGATACCAAAGGCGGAGTGAGTCATTCACTCCGCCTGCCTGTTCCACCAAAGCCAGACAGCCGCTGGTCAACCCCAGCGGCTACTGCGATAGCCCAACTGCTTCTCCGCCCAACTCCGCTTCAGCCAGAGCCGCTCATCATGGATGCGCTCACCGCGCTCCACCAGATCCCACTTGCGCTCCGGGTGGAGCAGGAGCGCCACCTTCTCGGCGTTCCGCGCGAACCAGCGAGCGCTCCCAAACTCCGCGTCCTTGCGCCGTTGCCGGATGCTGCGAACCGGCATCCGGCGTCCCTGTACCATTGAGCCCTCACCTGAGCCACCGGACACCGGCTGAAGCTCGACATCGGTAACGGTGGCTCGGGACTTCTTGCCAGCCTTGCGCTTGTGGAAGGCAGTTTTGTCCGACATCCACAACGGGGTTGGCGGAGGAGCAGGACAAGGGTGAGATGCTTTGATGCGGTCTTGGAGCGTGCATTGGCAGTGGAGGTTGTGGTGGAGGACCGCCTGTTGCAGGTCGGTGATGGTTGCTGCCGAGGTGCGGTAGACGTAGGCGCAGTGCTGTTGAGCCAGCTGCTCGGGCTTGGAGCCGGTGGGCTCGATGTCGTGGTCGTCGATCCAGGACAGGAGATCGTCGAGCTGGGTAAGGCAGCGTCCATCGACCGTGTCGTGGACGAGCTTCGCTTCGTCGAGGGCGCTCTTGATCGGGGAGAGTGCCTTGGACAGGAGCCGGCGGAACAGCGCCGCTTGGCGGTAGCGGGGAGCGACCGTGCCAGCCGAGCGCCCACGCTGCACCGTGTCGAGCCGCACCAGCGGTTGCCCTTCGTGTGGGCAGTCGTCGTTGTGGCAGACGCCGGCTTGGTCCTTGATGTCGTAGGGGTCGATGGACAGCGTGTCGTCGTCGATGACCGAGCGAGCACAGACGGGGCAGGCGTAGTCGCCCGACCAGTCAGCCGGCGGTCCCGGTCGTGGATCGAGCCAGGTCAGGCGTTCTTCGTCAGCCTGCTGGTCGTAGTAGCTGGCGAGCGGTGTCGGCGTGCTGCGCCAGGGGTGGCGGGCAGGTTGGCGAGTCGTCGTCTGGCGCTTGGGCGCCGGAGCCTGACGGGTTGGCTTGATCGAGACAGAACCCCCACCTGATGGTGGAGAGGACTGAGCGTTGGCTGTGACGGTGTAGACGTGGACCGGCAGCCCACGCCGTTTCGCCGTCTGGATCATGTGCTTGGTGCCACGGCTCATGCCGTCCCAGATGGCGACGAGGTGGGTGGCGTAGGCTGCCATCTCCTCGTTGCGCCGGTAGCCGGCAGCCTTGCCATGCCGAACCCAGTCTGCCGGGAAGCGCCTGACCGGAAGACCGTGTTGCCGTGCCCACTGCTCGCCGAGCTGATCGACACCACGAGCGCCGCCGCTGACGACCTCATCAACCGTTAAGCCCGAGCGTTGGATGGCACGCTCGACAAGGTTGAGGTCAGTGATGCCACGCGAGCCGGCGACGATAACACGGGTAGCTGCCGTTGTCGTCATAGCTGTTTCCTTTCTTGACGACTCATCAAGAACAACAGCTACGCTCACGGCGCCGCAGCGCCGTACCGCCTCAGCCCGACAGCCGGCTCAGGGCTACAGCGGTCTGCTGTCTGTCGCAGTCAGGGCAGGTCAGTCAGCCAGCCCGCTGGTGGTGAACGGCATACCCCGGTGGCGGCAGGGTGGTAGCCCGTGAGGGCAGGCGTTCCGAAAACCGAGAACACCCCAAGACCCCCACCCGGTATGCCTTCCGGTACATGAACACGAACACCCACACTCCACCCTCGCCGGTATATGAGGAATATTCCAAATTCGGAGTCGACATAAAGCCTTCACTTGAACTCATTGCCTTATTCGGTCAGGCACGGAGGAGGGAGCCTCGGGCAAAGGCTTCCAACCAGGAGATAGCGAAAGTCTGCCTTGTAGTTGAGTCTTCGATGCGCGCGGCACGTATTCGAGGTCGTGGAGGCATTAGTCGGAGGCACCGAGAGATGTACAGCGGATCATGCGTGGCCTAGTGTGGTGGGCGGATCGTTGACAGTGCCTGTCGAGGCGGCGGTCAAGATCGAGGCGGCTTGTCGGTCGACGGCTCGGCTAAAGTGTCGAGCGGTAAAAGGCTCGCCGCACGATGCTGTCACGGCGAACAGCAGACAGCTCAAGGTTCTAGGCTGGCTGTGACCGCTGGCTAAAGCGACACAGCCCGCCTCCGAGTCCGACTCGTTTGGCTCCGGTTGTGACAGACTTCCGTAGAAGGACAGCAGGGAGTGTGTCGCTCCCGTCTCGTCTTCGGGCGCCAGTCGCGACGACGCCGTCATCCCCTGCGCAGCCCAAGCTGCGCGTCGACCGTACGACGACCGACGACTGCTACAACAGTTCTAGGCAGCGCTCGTTGCCGGCGCTCACTGATTCGCCGACATTGACATACGGGACTGTCCCGTCGGCAGGACGACGGCGGTTGTCGTCGTCGGTTTGGATGAGTTGGCTTAGACTGCGGTAAGTCGATCGGCACCGGGTTCACCGGTGCCGGGATGGTCGTCGGGTTGGTTGCGGTCTGTGGTCGAAGCCAGTGGCGCTGGCGGCTGTCGCCCGCGCCGCTACAGGCGAGCGACACACCGGCTTGATGCCTGCGGTATGGTCGCTCGACAGACAGGTGCGGCGCACGCGGTTGTGTCTAGCATCTATGTTATATAGGAGAGCGTTCGCAGCGTCGCGCCGCATTGCCGCGTACGGACGCGGTTTCTTCGCCATCCAATCCAACGCTTTTCACCGGTGGTCCCGGCAACGCTGACTAGCGTTTCGCCGGTTCACGCGGCTGTGTAAGAAAATACTCGAACCGTCCACCCTGCCCTTCTTCTCGATACGATATCTTCCCTACCCTCTCAAGGTGCTTCAACGTATTGACCAGCTTACTGTACGATGGTCGGTTGTCCTTGAAATTGAGCCTCTTCTGCAGCTCGATGCGCCCAATCATGGGATTCGCGGCAATCTCTCGAAGAACATACTCGCTGAACCGCTGTTGTTTCTGTTCCAGCTGGACAGCCTTGTCTTGCGGTGCATTCGGTCCAACGCGGTCAAAAACGAGTGTCGAGCCACCTTCCTTCAACTGCACTTCTCGGGATACTAGCTCGATCGGCGTGAACAGCTTACCGTCCCGTTGTTTTTGACAAGTCAGTTTTAGTGCTCGCTGGCCTCCAATACCTATGCGAACGGCGTGGATCGTCGTGTTCGCCGCGTTTGAGAGGGCGTTGTTGCCGCGTGGGGTTGCTTTACCAGACTTCGGTTGGTGATGAATGATAAGTACCGTTGACCCCTTCGATCGCAACCGATCTACGCCTTGGACAAACTGATTCATGTCCTGAGTTGAGTTCTCATCACCCGCGCCGAAGCATCGCGCCAAGGTGTCGATGATGACGAGATTTGGAGCCTGAGTGAGTTCATGATCAATCGTGTGGCACAGGTCATCAACCATTCGTGGGTCGGTGAACACAATCGGTTCATCGATAATTTTGAAGCCTTCCCCAACGGTAGTGCCTCGATATTGGCACCATGCGTCGATCCGTGCCTGAAACCCGTCGTCTCCTTCACCGAGGATGTAGATCACCGAGCCTGCCCTCACCTGTCGTCCTTGCCAGGCGCTCCCTGTGCCGATTGAAAGGGCCATGTCAAGTGCACAGAAGGTCTTGTAGCTTCCCCCATCTCCGTACAATATCGTGAAACCCCTTGCAGGGAGAATCTCGTCGATGAGCCATGATAGACGCGGCTGGTTACGAAGATCCTTGATCGTCTTAAGCACGATTCGGCGACGCGGCGCATCAGATTCAGTGTGTTGATAATCGTTGAGATTCAGCATTGTCGGTGCCGCCAGACTTCCGGAAATCGGCACACTCATCCACTTCTCCTTCTGGCCACGTCGCGCTTTGACGACTGAGAACACGACCAATTTCGAGCCGATGCGATGGTGTTCGGTAGGTAATTGCCACGTTTTTCGGCGTACTTCCCGTCGGTCCCGATTGGGAACGTTTCGAAGATCGCGTGGATCTCGTCGTCACTCAGGCCAGCGCATACCAGAGCGTAGGCCACCTTCTGATCCGTTTCGGAGCGGTCGATCTGATTACTTCCCGACTTCCGCTCCACCGCAGGATTATCGAGCTGGTAACCATCCACGATGATGCTCAGGATCGAGAGTCCGATTTTTCCATCAAGTTCGGCGAGGATCTCCTCAGCATCGAGCTCGGAGCGGGAGACTTGGTCAACCCGTGGAGCGACCCGAACCGGCGACTTCGGGACATTCCGCCCGTTGTATGTCTGCTGTAGGACCTCGACAACCCAATCCGGCGCTGCAGGAAGTTCACTGATGCTTTTCTCGAACCCCAGCTCCGCCACCCGGTACACGCTTCCATCAGGATGGATGCTAGGCGGGACCATCAGCAGACCACTCGCGAGAATGTCGATGCCTCTGTCGAAGAGCTTCGTCACTCGGATCGCGGGAACTGCAGCCGGTCGACGGTACCAGAAATGACGCTTGCCTTTGCTCGACTCCACCAGGTGGGTTCTGGGAATGTATCCTCCGTAATCCTCGCGAACCTTGATCGCGGGGTCGTCGATATCGATGATGACGAGGCCACTTCGCTCGAGGTTGATACCGATGTTCGCCGTCGGAGCCTTACGCCACCAGTCGAATATCTTCCCGAGATCGGTCGTTGCGTCGTGAAAGCCATGCTCGGGAATCGGTGTCTTGGTCTCGGGATGGCATGGCACAACGGGCAGTCCGAGGCGCGCATAGGCGGCGGCAGCCCGAACCATCGGCAATGTCTTGTCCGGGTCATCGCGTAAGGTTGCCAAGAACGAGGGGATCGGGCGTAACAGGAAAAGGGCCATCTCAATTGGATCCATGTCGCGCTCGATGCGATCCAAGAACTCTCTTCCGCCTTTCGTTATCCGTCTATCGCCAAGGAGTTGACCCTAAAGCCTCTTCGGTGGCTACGCCTCCCTTCTACCTCGACCTGCCCGAGCGCAGGCTGGTTACTGCCGCCCTGTTTTCGAGCAGCGGTTTCCCGAGGCACGATCCAGAACACTGGCGGCTCGGGTATGGCTTGGTCGGGCTGGATTGCCCTATCAGTTAGCAGAGCAACCATATCAATGACGTTCAGCGGGTGTCAAGAAACCTTGCGCATACAGATATTGTATAGACTAGTCGGCGACGGTTACTGGCTGCTATTCAAGTTTCAGTCCATCAGAATTATCCTGACGCGCAACGCCATTGAGGTTCTGTCGATTGTCGTGATGGTCTCAGCGGCGCGAATCAGGAGCGGTTACCCGAGCCACATCGTCACGGTCGGGTTAAGCTACACTCTCGGTGACAGCAATTTCTGACTGCGTGCTCGCACGGCAATCTGACGATCGCTCTGTTCCCGGCGGCAGCACTCCGAAGCTGGCAGCGTTGGCCAGCCTTGAGTTTGCGTTCAATACGAGGAGACCAACCCAGATGGAGAACGGAGCGAAGACCGGCGCTCCTAGTCAGCTCGACATCAACACGCTTGAGCACTGGCTGTGGGATGCAGCCTGTGCTATCCGTGGACCGATCGACGCTCCGAAGTTCAAGGACTACATCCTGCCGCTCGTCTTCCTCAAGCGGGTCTCCGACGTCTTCGATGACGAGTTGGACCGCCTGACCGAGGAGTTCGGTGATCGTGAGTTCGCCGAGCAGATGGTGCAAGATGACCACTCGCTGGTCCGCATCTTCGTGCCGGCTGAGGCGCGCTGGTCTACTATCCGACAGCAGACGACCGGACTCGGCGAGCTATTGACCGACGCCGTACGCGCCCTGGCTCGCGAGAACTCTGACTTCCACGGCGTCGTTGACGTCGTCGACTTCAACGCAACCACTGCCGGACAGCGCATCATCGATGAGCCCTATCTGACTTCCCTCATCAGGGTCCTCAGCCAGCACCGCATCGGGCTGGACGACGTCGAAGCCGATCTGCTCGGGCAAGCTTACGAATACCTGCTCCGCAAGTTCGCCGAGGGACAGGGACAGAGCGCCGGCGAGTTCTACACGCCGCCCAATGTCGGCATCATGATGGCGCGCATCCTCGACCCTCAGCCGGGCATGACCGTCTACGACCCTGCATGCGGTTCCTCCGGGCTCCTGATCCGGCTCAACACGCGCTTCCTTGAGACCCATGGCGTCGACGAGAACGGGCACCGCAAGCTGCCGTCTTCTGTCGACCGATTGCGCCTCTTCGGACAGGAGATCAATCCGACCACCTTCGCGATGGCACGGATGAACGCCGCCATTCATCAGATGCAAGCCGAGATCGCCATTGGCGACACGATGCGTCACCCCGTCTTCACCGAGGCTGCCGGCGCGCTCCAGCGCTTCGACATCGTGACCGCCAATCCGATGTGGAACCAGAAGTTCCCAGGCGAGGTCTACGAGCACGACCCTTACGACCGTTTCATCTTCGGCAACCCACCCACCTCCAGCGCCGACTGGGGTTGGCTCCAGCACATGCTGGCGTCGCTCGACCAGACCGGACGGATGGCGGTGGTCCTCGACACCGGCGCCGTGAGCCGTGGCAGCGGCAACGCCGGTTCCAACCGGGAGCGCGACATCCGCAAGGGCTTCGTCGACGGAAGCCTGCTCGCCGCCGGCGACCTCATCGAGTCGGTGATCCTCTTGCCGGAGAACCTCTTCTACAACACGACGGCACCCGGCATCGTCATCATCGTCAACCGGGCCAAGCGTCATCCGGGCGAGATCCTGCTGATCAATACCTCGAAGCTCTTCGAGAAGGAGCGCCCGAAGAACGTCTTGCCGATGAGCACGGTAGAACAGATCGCCGAGGTCTATCACCAGTGGCGCGCCGAAGAAGGCTTGTCGGCGATCATCAACACTGCCGACGCGGTCAAGAACGACTACAACCTCTCGCCCAGCCGCTACGTCTCGACCGGCGAGCAGGAGGACGTGCTGCCGCTGGAAGAAGCGGTCGTGCTGCTGGCAGAGGCTGAGGAAGAGCGTTCCGAGGCAGATCGGAAACTCGGCGAGGTCTTGGCGGCGCTCGGTCTCGATGGCTGGCATGGATCGCGCAGCGCTGATGATGCCGGCGCGGATGGCGGAATCGAGCCGGAGAGACAGACAACCTTGAGGAGCGATCAATGACGGTCAAGCGACGCTACAGCGCGGTGATTACGAAGGAAGACCACTGGTACGTGGCGCAGTGTTTGGAGGTCGATGTCGCCAGCCAGGGGGAATCGGAGGCGGAAGCGCTGGCGAACCTCCGCGAAGCCCTCGAACTCTACTTCGAGTCGCCGCTGCCGACTGCACCGCCGCACATCGCGGAGCTGGAGATCGAAATTGGTGCCGCTTAGACCGTTGCCGTATCGGGAAGTCGAGCGGCGTCTTAAGGTCGCCGGGTTTCGGGAGTCCAGCCAGCGAGGAAGTCACGTGAAGTTCGTCAAGCAGGATGGCGCTGATATTCGCACGGTCATCGTCCCGCGACACCGGGAAGTCGCAGCCGGGACGTTGCAGAGCATTCTTCGTCAAGCCGGTCTGAGCGCAGATGAGTTTGAGCGAATGTAGCCAGGTGCTCCGCATCGCGCTTCGCCTTCGTTGGAGGTTGGCAAGGGGCACGCTGATTCGAAGTCTGGCGGTTGAAGGGTTCTTGGGGAGGCTTGGATGCGGGAATCGATGCAAGAGGAAGAACTCCCGCCTCAGCGGGTGCTGGAGGTCATGCGGCGTCTCTGCGATCTGGGGCGCCTACGCGGAGATCGAGAACAGGCGACACGCTACGTGCTCGGACTGCTCTTCCTGAAGTACCTGAGCGATCGGGATCACGCCCTCGCACGCGACGGTGATCTGGCCAAGCTCGGGATAGCGTTACCCGATGCAGCGCGCTGGGAACAGATTGAACGCGATCCTACCGGGAATACTCTCGCACATGCGATTGACGCGTTCGACTTGGCTAATGCCGGCTTCGGCTTGGGCGAGTTATTCTCCTCGCTTCGGCGACGCGATGTCGCTCACCTGAATGAACTACTGCATGACATGGTGGCTCGGGTTTCAACCTTAGACTTAGCGTCGATTGATGCCAAGAGCCTGGGCGGAGTCATCGACGACTTCCTGCAACAATCTGCCGAAGCTCGGTGGCGTTTGGGTGGAGACAGCTCGACTCCTCGCGACCTCGCTCGGTTACTGGTAGAGCTCGTGGCGCCGACGGCAGGGTCTACTATCTACGATCCGACCTGTGGCACCGGTGGCCTGCTCTCAGCTGCCTTTGAGTACAGTCAGACGTCGGATCCTTCAGCGTCGTGTCATGTCTTCGGGCAGGAGATCAATCCAGGGAATGCCGTGCTCGCAAGGCTCAGGTTGGCGTTCCACGGTATCCCCAATCCCCAGATCGCCTGCGGCGACACGTTGCTATCACCGACATTCGTTTCAGGTGAGATGCTGGATACCTTCGACTTCGCCCTATGTCATCCACCACTTGGCCTTCGTCCTAGACCGCTCTACCGAAAACACCTTACAGCCGACAAATACAATCGCTTTACCTCGGTTGTTGCGCCGACCCATTCGTGGGATTGGCTCTTCGTGGAGCATGCGCTGGCAAGTCTGAAATCGAATGGTCGAGCGGTGATCGCCGTAACTCAGCGCGCACTAGTTGCCCTGAATCATGCCGCGAAGGTTCGCGAGGAACTCGTACGAGCCGACGTCATCGAAGCAGTTATCACGTTGCCGAGTAATGCGCTCATTGAAACGAGGGTTCCGAGCGCGGTGCTGCTATTGAATAAGGCGAAGTCTGCCGACCGCGCTGGACGTATTGTCTTCATTCATGCCAGCACATTCGACGACTCAGGTTCGCGACGAGGGCACATTAGCGAAGACCTTGAGCACCAGATCGTAAGCGCCGCCCGAGCATCGGGTGCACTTTCGCGATTCTCCGCAATCACTACGCTAACCGAGGTGCAATCTGCCTCGTATTCGTTACTGCCGGCTCGATATGTCGACGTCGCGGGGCTGAATCAGTTCCTTGGAGGGTCGGTTCAATGGGCTCGGCTGTCGGACCTCGCCGATATCAGGACGGGAACCCAAATACCCGAAGCCGCTATAGGCTCGGGTATGCAGCCATATATTCAGGGGCGGGACCTCAGTAAACCGCGACTTACGGTCGATGACCTGAAAAGGCTGAATGGATTGGAGAACATTCCGGAACCGGTTTTCGCCGAGGAGGGTGATGTACTCCTTCAAAGCATCCACAGATATAGTGTGAATCCTAAGGCGTACTACGTCAGCGCAGAACTGGCTGGTGTGATGGTTGCCAGCACTGTTTGCGTCATTCGACTGAAGCCGCCTTATCGGCATTTAGCACGTTACCTCGCGGAGTTCCTTAACTCCGGCAAGGGCCAATCGCTCTTGTATGTTGAGGCAGCTGAGGCGACGGTTCCGACCTTTGCAAATCGCGCGTTGCGCCGCCTTCGCATTCCAATTGTTGACGACCCAGTGGTGAGCGTCATTGATAGTCTCCGCGAAGTCGAAGACACCCTGCTCGACTACATCAGCCGTACTCGGGGGCTACGCCGTCAACTCTTTGGTGTGGAAGATCCAGACAGCATGGCCTCGCAACTCCGGACGCTCAGCATCGAGTCGAATACTCTGGCGGCGAGCCTGCCGCGAATCGATGAGCTAGATTTCAAGCTTCGGAATTTCTATCCACTTCCGCTAGCCTTCGCTTACAGGACGATCGACGCACATCACGAACTGAGTCAGCGCTACAAAGAGCAGTTACGAGTAGCCGAGAACTTACTAGCGTTCTTGGGTTCACTCGGGTTGGCA
>Ga0070737_10005951_pt1 | contig 11387 bp, 4 predicted proteins | sample Coa_R1_10_FD_66438 | JGI IMG/M metagenome (GOLD analysis project Ga0070737, IMG submission 66438) | Surface soil microbial communities from Centralia Pennsylvania, which are recovering from an underground coalmine fire - Coalmine... | ecosystem: Environmental > Terrestrial > Soil > Unclassified ...
CTGCCGACCGAGGACGTCTACCTGCGCACCGCGGTCAACGTCGGCCGCGAGGGCTGGGCGCACTTCGGCCACGTCGCCATGCGGGACTACCGGTGGGGGATCTTCCTGGCCGAGCGCAACGAGAGCCGGCACATCGCCTTCGGCGAGCACCGCGGCGAGCCGGCCTGGCAGAAAGTGCCCGGCGAGTACCGCGCCGACCTGCAGCGGCTGATCGTCATCCAGGGCGACACCGAGCCCGCCTCGGTCGAGCAGCAGCGCAACCTGGGCGCCACCGCCCCGTCCCTGTACGACCTGCGCAACCTGTTCCAGGTCAACGTGGAGGAGGGGCGGCACCTGTGGGCCATGGTCTACCTGCTGCACGCCTACTTCGGCCGGGAGGGCCGGGAAGAGGCCGAGCAGCTGCTGCACCGCAACTCCGGCTCCCAGGACGCGCCGCGCATCCTCGGCGCGTTCAACGAGGAGACCCCGGACTGGCTGTCCTTCTTCATGTTCACCTACTTCACCGACCGGGACGGCAAGTACCAGCTCGGCACGCTGAAGGAGTCCGGCTTCGACCCGCTGTCGCGCACCTGTGAGTTCATGCTCAAGGAGGAGGCGCACCACATGTTCGTCGGCACCACCGGCATCGACCGGGTGGTGGCGCGGACCGCGCAGGTGATGACCGAGCAGGACACCGACGACGTCGTCCCGCACGGCGCGATCCCGCTGGACGTCATCCAGAAGTACCTGAACTTCCACTTCTCCGTGTCGCTGGACCTGTTCGGCTCGGAGACCTCCACCAACGCGGCCAACTACTACACCGCCGGGATCAAGGGCCGCTGGCTGGAGGAGCGCCGCAAGGACGACCACCAGCTCACCGACGACTCGATCCTGGTGGACTCGCTGGCGTCCGGCGAGATCGGCCAGACCGAAGTGCCCGCGCTCACCGGCCTCAACACCGACCTGCGGCGCGAGTACATCAGCGACTGCTCCAGCGGCGTCACCCGGTGGAACCGCATCCTGGAAAGTGCCGGGCTGCCGCAGCGGCTGGCCCTGCCGCACGTCGCGTTCAACCGCAAGGTCGGCGCCTTCGCGGGCATCGAGGCCAGCCCCACCGGCGAGAAGCTGTCCGCCGGCGAGTGGGACCGCCGCCAGGCCGCCTGGCTGCCGACCGACACCGACAAGACCTATATCCGGTCGCTGATGCGGCCGGTGCACGAACGCGGCAAGATCGCCGCCTGGATCGCCCCGCCCCGGCAGGGCATCAACGGCCAGCCGTTCGACTACGAATACGTCCATCTTTCCTGACGCGGCGGGGCGGCGACTTGTGGGCACGGAACTGTTCAACGCGTGTGAGTACCTGCTCGACCGGCGGGTCGAGGCGGGCGACGGCGATCGCACGGCGCTGCTCGGCGGCGGCGGTGAGCTGACCTACCGGCAACTGCTGGACGAAGTGCAGCGGGCCGCGGCGGTGCTGCGTGGTCTCGGCCTGGAGCCGGAGCAGCGGGTGGTCATGTTCATGGCCGACAGCCCCGGCTTCGTCGTGGTGTACCTGGCCGCGCTGCGGATCGGCGCCGTCCCGGTGCCGGTGTCCACCATGCTGCATCCCGCCGGGCTGGCCGAACTGCTGCGCGACTCCCGCGCCCGGCTGCTCGCGGCCACCCCGGAGTACGCGGCGGCCGCCGTGCAGGCCGCCGCGGCGGCTCCCGAGCTGCGCGGGCTGCTCGTGCCGGAGGCGGCAGCCGGATCCGCCGCGACGGTGCCGGTGCATGACCTGGCCGCGTTGCTGGCCGCCGCCGCACCGGACCCGGTGGTCTACCCGACGACGGGGGACTCGCCCGCGTTCTGGCTCTACACCTCCGGCACCACCGGCCAGCCCAAGGGCGCGATGCACCGGCACGAGTCGGTGCGGGTGGTCTGCGAGACCTACGGGACCCAGGTGCTTGGTGTCCGGCCGGACGACCGCTGCCTGTCCGCGGCGAAGGCGTTCTTCGCCTACGGGCTGGGCAACTCGGTGCTGTTCCCGCTGTCGGTGGGCGCCGCCGCGGTGCTCGAGCCCGCCCCGTCCCGGCCCGCGGTGACGGCTGACCTGGTGCGCGAGCACGGCGTGACGCTGTTCTTCGCCGGGCCCACGTTCTTTGCGAACATGCTGCGCGCGGACCTGCCCGCCGACGCGCTCAAGGGGGTCCGGCTGGCCGCGTCGGCCGGCGAGCCGCTGCCCGCGCCGCTCTACCAGCGGTGGACGCGGCACTTCGGCGTGGACATCCTGGACGGCATCGGCATGACCGAGATGCTGCACATCTTCCTGTCCAACCGGGCGGGCAGCGTGCGGCCCGGCACCACCGGGGTCGCCGTGCCCGGTTACGACCTGCGGATCCTCGACGAGGCCGGCGCCGAGGTGCCGGACGGCGTCCCCGGCACCCTGTACGTCCGCGGCGCGTCCACCGCGACCGGCTACTGGTCCCGGTACGACGCCTCCCGCCTGGTCTTCCAGGGGGAATGGCTGCGTACCGGCGACACCTACGTCCGTGATCCCGGCGGCTACTACGCCTGCCTGGGCCGCAGCAGCGACATGCTCAAGGCCAGCGGCATCTGGGTCAGCCCGGCCGAGGTCGAGGACCAGTTGCTGGCGCACCCCGCGGTGAGCCAGGCCGTCGTGGTGGCCGCGCCGGACGTCGACGGCCTGGAGAAACCGGTCGCCTACGTGATGCTCGCGCCCGGCCGCCAGGCCACCGAGGCCGAGCTGGTCGCGTTCTGCCGCGCCGGGCTGCCTTCGGTCAAGCGGCCCCGCCGGATCGTGTTCGTGGACGGCTACCCGGTCACCGCCACCGGCAAGGTCCGCCGGGTGGAGCTGCGGGAGCTGGCCGCGGCGGTCCTGCTCAGCCCGGGGGAGACTGGGCTCTAGCCCGGTCCACCCGATTCACCGAGGCCAGTTCACCGAGGGGAGCCACCCGTATGCTCGACGGCCGCCCGCTGATCGACGTGCACCTGCATCCGGCGCACCGCGACGGGCTCAAGCTGCCCTGGGACGTGTGGGTGATGGGTTTCGGCAGCGACGCGGTGACCGGCCTGTACGACGAGGCCGGCGCGGTCCGCCCGGACGCCTTCGACGCGCTGCTCGCCGCCGAGGGCGTGGACGTCGCGGTGGTGCTGGCCGAGTACAGCCCGAAGGTCACCGGCTGGCAGACGGTGGAGCAGATGCTGCCGCTGACCTCCGGCCGGGTCCGGTTCGCCGCCAACGTCAACCCGCACGTGCATTTCCCGGTGGGCGAAGAGACCGAGCGGCAGCTCGGCCTGGGCGCGGTCGCGCTCAAGGTGCATCCGGTGCACGGCGGCTTCCCGGTCAACGACCGGGCGCTGTACCCGGCCTACGCGGTCTGCCAGGAGCGCGGCGTGCCGGTGGTGGTGCACTGCGGCACCTCGACCTTCCCCGGCGCGATGAACCAGTTCGGCGACCCGATCCTGCTGGACGAGGTGCTGCGCGACTTCCCCCGGCTCGACGTGGTGCTCGCGCACGGCGGGCGCGGCTGGTGGTACGACGCGGCGGCGTTCCTGGCCCTGGCCAGCGAACGGGTCTGGATCGAGCTGTCCGGCCTGCCGCCGTCCCGGCTGCGGACCTATTACGCCCGGCACAACTGGGCCCGGCTCACCCGCCGGATGATCTTCGGCACGGACTGGCCGGGCATCCCGGGCATCGCCGCCAACGCCCGGGCCGTCGCCGCGCTGTGCCCCGACGAGACGACCGCCGGCCTCGTGCTGGCCGGCAACGCCACTCAGGTCTACAACCTGAAGGTGCCAACCGGTCAGGAGGAACGATGACCCTGCACTGGACGAAAGAGGACACGCCCCGCTGGGACGAGGCGAAGCAGCGGCTGTTCGGCCCGGCCGAGCTGGCCGCCACCGGCCTAGGCCAGCCCGCGGCCGGCGCGCCGCTGGCCGACGAGTGGTGGCGGGTGAGCGACGGCGACGGCCCTGATGACGAAGGCACCGTGGTCGGTTACGGCTGGCTCGACTCCGAGTGGGGGGACGCGCAGATCACCTTCGTGGTGGACCCGGCGCACCGGGGGGCCGGCATCGGCGCGTTCATCCTGGCTCAACTCGATCGTGAGGCGGCCGGTCGCGGCCTCAACTACGTCTACAACGTGGTGCCATCCAGCCACCCGGATCCGGCCTGGCTGACCGGCTGGCTGACCGGCCACGGGTTCGCCGCCGGTCCCGGCGACCTGCGCCGCCAGGTCGGCCACGCGGCGCCCCAGGCGCACGGCTTCCCCCTCTGACCCGTTCGGGGCGCCGCCGGCCAGGTCCGCCGGGTCCATCCTCGTTACCTGACCGGTGACCGGATTCACGGAAAGGACGTCCAGCGGCCCAGGAATCGGCGGCTGACCGGCCGCAACCATTTTGGCCGGCCATTTCGGCGGAAAGCTGGACACGGTAGGGGATGTTTGCCATCGTCAGGCTGTCCTGTCGTCCGACGATGTGAGGCGGCTCCCGATGGCCCTGCCGACCGAGCCCATCGGCAGCATTCCGCGCCCGGCCGCCCTGCAGGAGGGCCTGGTGCAGTTCGCTGTCGGCGCCATCGGCCCGGAGCAGTTGACCGAGTTGCAGGACGCGGCGCTGGTGGACACGATCACCCGGTTCGAGCAGACCGGTTCGCCGGTGCTCGCCGACGGCGAGCAGAGCAAGCCGAGCTACGTCAGCTACCCCATCGCCGGGCTGACCACACTGGGCCCGGGCGGTGCCGTCATCCCGTTCGCCGACGGGCACATCCGCCAGCTCCCGGTGCTGGCCGCCGGGCCGTTCCGCTACCAGGTGCACGCGGCCAGCTACCTGGCCCGGGCCCGTCAGCTCACCACCCGGCCGGTCAAGCAGGCCGTGATCGCCCCGTCGGCGCTGAGCCTGCTCTACCCGCCCGGCGGCCTGGCCGGGTACTCCCGCGAGCAGTTCACCGCGGACCTGGTGAACGAGAGCGAGACCGACATCCGGCGCTGCCTGGACGGCGGCGCGGCCGCGGTCCAGCTCGACTTCACCGAGGGCAGGCTCTCGCTCAAACTCGACCCGTCGGGGGACCTGCTCCAGCACTTCATCGACCTGAACAACCAGGTGCTGGACCGGTTCAGCGACACCGAGCGGCAGCTGATCGGGGTGCACACCTGCCCGGGCGGCGACCGGGACTCGGCGCACAGTCTCGACGTCGACTACGCCGGGCTGCTGCCGCGGCTGTTCAGCCTGCGGGCCGGGAACTTCTATCTGCAGCTGGCCAGCGAGGCCCGCCCGCGTCAGGTGCTCGATATCGTCCGCGAGCACGTCCGCGCCGACCAGCGGATCTTCGTCGGGGTCACCGACCCCGCCGATCCGGTGCTGGAGACGCCGGAGCAGATCCGGGACCGGATTCTGACCGCCGCCGAATACATCCCGGCGAACCGGCTCGGCAGCTGCGACGACTGCGGGTTCTCACCCTTCGCCGACGACACGTCCACGTCCCGCGATCTCGCCTTCGCGAAGATTTCCGCCCGGGTCGAGGGCACCGAACTGGCCGCCAGCACCCTGGGTATCTGACCGGCCGAGGTACCTCCCCCGCAGCCGTCCTGAAACTGCGGGATCCAGCGTGGCGGGGCGCCGGATCTCCGCAGTGCTGCCATTTTACCCGGCGAAATCGGCACCCGTCTTGTCGGGTCGTGCTTCTTCTGGTGCCGCGCGGTAACGCTGCACGTCAGCACGGGTGAAGAAGAAGCTTCTGATGCGCCTCGCCAATACTCGTTAATTGGATCAGTGCGTATTCGCCGGTAATGGTGCGCGGGTGCGTAAACAGCGCAGCGGGATGGCAGGCGACCGGCCGGAGGAGATCAGCGTAATGTCGGAGATACAGGGTGGCACGAGGCGGTGCCACGGATTCAGGACCATGGCCGGCCGGACGCACCTCGCGGGCCCGTGCGGACGTGAGCAGGTTCCGGCGTGAGCGCCCCGCGGATCGCCGTGGTCGGCATCGCTCTGCGCTACCCCGACGCCAGCACCCCGGACGAGTTCTGGCGCAACATCCTGGCCGGCCGGCGGGCGTTCCGGCGGCTGCCCGCCGAGCGCATGCGCGCGGCGGACTACTACTCACCCGACCTCGACGCTCCCGACCGGCACTGCGTCAGCCAGGCCGCTGTGCTGGAAGGCTTCGAGTTCGACCGGGTCCGGTACCGGATCAGCGGGACCACGTTCCGCTCCACCGACATGACCCACTGGCTGGCGCTGGACACCGTGGCCCGGGCCCTGGCGGACGCCGGGTTCCCCGGCGGCGACGGCCTGCCCCGGGCGGCCACCGGCGTGATCATCGGCAACACGCTGACCGGTGAGTTCAGCCGGGCGAACCAGCTGCGGCTGCGCTGGCCCTACGTTCGCCGCACGGTCGGCACGGCGCTGCGCGAGCAGGGCTGGAACGACCGTGAGCTCGGCTCCTTCCTGGAGCGGCTGGAGGAGCGATACAAGACCCCGTTCCCGCCGGCCGACGAGGACACCCTGGCCGGCAGCCTGTCCAGCACCATCGCGGGCCGGATCTGCAACTACTTCGACTTCGGCGGCGGCGGTTTCACCGTGGACGGCGCCTGCTCCTCCTCGCTGCTGTCGGTGGCCACCGCGTGCAACTCGCTGGCGGCCGGCCAGCTCGACGCCGCCGTCGTCGGCGGCGTGGACCTGTCCATCGACCCGGCCGAGATGACCGGGTTCGCCAAGGCCGGGGCGCTGGCCACGGATGAGATGAAGGTCTACGACCGGGCCGGCACCGGCTTCTGGCCCGGTGAGGGCTGCGGCATCCTGGTGCTGATGCGGGAGAGCGAGGCGGCCGAGCGCGGCCTGTTCCGGTACGCAACCATCGCCGGCTGGGGGTACTCCTCCGACGGCCGCGGCAGCATCACCCGGCCGGAGGCCGCCGGTCACCGGCGGGCCATCGACCAGGCGTACGCCACCGCCGGATTCGGGTTCGGGACGGTCGGCTACGTCGAGGGCCACGGCACCGGGACCGCGGCCGGCGACGCCGCCGAGCTGCAGGCGTTCTCCGAAGCCCGCCGGGCCGCCGGGCCGGACGCGCCACCCGTCGCCATCGGCACCGTCAAGGGCAACATCGGGCACACCAAGGCGGCCGCGGGCGTGGCCGGGCTGATCAAGGCCGTCCTGGCTGTGCGGCATCAGGTCATCCCCCCGGCGACCAGTCACAGCGAGCCGCACCCGGCACTGACCACCGGCCGGCCCGTGCTGCGGGTGCCGGCCACCGCGGAAGTGTGGCCCAGGGGCGTCCCGGTCCGGGCCGGAGTCTCGTCCGTGGGGTTCGGCGGAATCAACGCGCACGTCGTGGTGGAGCACGCCGACGGCGTGCGCCGGACCAGCGTCGGCCGGGTCACCGAGCGGCTGGTCCGCTCCCGTCAGGACGCCGAGCTGCTGCTGCTGGACGCGGTCGGCCTGGCCGAGCTGCGGGGCCGGGCGGCCCAGCTCGCCGCGCTCAGCGGCAAACTGTCCTTCGCCGAGCTGGGCGATCTGGCCGGCACGCTGGCCCATGCGCTGGCGGGCCGGCCCATCCGGGCGGCGATCGTGGCCCGGTCCCCGGAAGAGGCCGAGCAGCGGTTCGGGAAGCTGCTGTCCCTGCTCGACGGGGGGGTCCGCTCGGTGCTCGACCCGGCCGGTGGCGTCTTCCTCGGTGCCGGCACGGCGCAGCCCGGCATCGGGTTCCTGTTCCCCGGGCAGGGGGCCGGCCTGCCCGGCGACGGTGGTGCGCTGCGCCGCCGGTTCGGCGAGGTCGACGAGCTGTACCAGCGCGTCCAGCGGCCGGCCGGCGACCCGGCCGGCCCCGCGGTTGTCCAGCCCCGGATCGTGACCGCCTCGGTCGCGGGCCTGCGGGTGCTGTCGTCCCTCGGCATCGAGGCGGTGACCGCGGCCGGGCACAGCCTCGGCGAGCTGACCGCGCTGTTCTGGGCGGGCACGATGAACGAGGCCCTGCTGTTGCGCACCGCCACCGCCCGGGGCGAGATCATGGCCCGGTCCGGCTGCGGCGGCGGCGCGATGGCCAGCATCGCGGCACCGCCGGGTGTGGTCGGCTCGCTGCTGTCCGACGAGCCGGTGGTCATCGCCGGTTACAACAGCCCGCGGCAGACCGTGATCAGCGGCCCGGCCGATGCCGTGGACTGGGTCTGCACGGTGGCGCGGGGCCGCGGGCTTGACACCGCCCGGCTCCCGGTCTCGCACGCCTTCCACTCCAAGGCCGTCGCGCCGGCCGCCGTTGCGTTCCGCACCTATCTCGAACGCCAGCGGTTCACCGCGCTCACCCAGGCCATGGTGTCCACCGTCAGCGGGACCGCCCTGCCGGCCGTGACCAACGTGTCCGAGCTGCTGTCCCGCCAGATCCTCGACCCGGTCCGGTTCAGCGACGCGGTCGAGACCATGGCCGCCGAGGTCGACCTGTTCATCGAGGTCGGCCCGGGCCGGGTGCTCCGCGGCCTGGCCACCGAGTGCGCGCCGGCCGTCCCGGCCGTCTCCATCGAGGCCGGCAGCCCGTCGCTGGGTGGCCTGCTGCGCGCGGCCGGTGCCGCCTGGGCGCTCGGCGCGCCGGTCCGGCTCGACGTCCTGTTCGCCGGCCGCTACCTGCATCCTCTCCCGGTGGACAAGGAGTTCAGCTTCCTGGCCAGCCCGTGCGAGGCCGCACCGGAGATGAGCTTCACCTTCGGCGAGCCCGGCCCGCGGCCTCCGGAACTCCCGGCGGGCGAGACCACGCCGCCGGTGGTGAGCGCCGCCACCGGCCGGGACGGGGCGCCGGCGGACAGCCTGGAGGTGCTGCGCAGGCTGGCCGCGGCCCGGGCCGAACTGCCGCTGGAGGCCATCAGGCCGGACAGCAATCCCGTCGACGAGCTGCACATGAGCTCGATCACGGTCGCCCAGATCCTGGGCCAGGCCGCCCGCGAACTCGGCCTGCAGACCATCGTGGCCACCTCCGCGTTCGCTGCCTCCACCCTGGCCGAGCTGGCCCAGATGCTGGACGACCTGCGGGAAACCGCCCACGCCGGCGAGCCGGAGGCCGACGTCGTGGGCGGCGCCGGGACCTGGGTCCGGGCGTTCTCCGTGAACCAGGTGCCGGCCACCCCCGGCCCGGCCGGCGGCCCGGCGGGGGACGGCGAATGGCAGCTCTTCGCCACCGACGGCCATCCGCTCGCGCAGCCGCTGCTGACTGGGCTGCGCCAGGCCGGGGTGGGCGGTGGCGTGCTGCTCTGCCTGCCCGCCGAGGCGGGAGAGGAACACGTGCCGCTGCTGCTGGCGGCGGCCCGCGCCGCGGTGGCCACCCGCACCGGCCCGGCCCGCTTCGTGACCGCCGGTGGGCGCAGGGGCGCGGCTGGCCTGGCCAAGACCCTGCATCTGGAGGCACCCGGCGTCGCGGTCACCGTGGTGGTCCTGGACCAGCCCGAGAACCCGGACGATGCGGCGATCGCGGCCACGGTCACCCGGATCACCGCCGATGTCGCCGCCACCAGCAGCTTCGCCGAGGTGCACTACGACGGCGAAGGGGCCAGGACCGTACCGGTGCTGCGCCCGCTGCCCCGCACCGGTGCCACCGCCGGCGGCAACCCGCTCGGCCCCGGTGACGTCCTGCTGGTGACCGGCGGCGGCCAGGGCATCACGGCGGAATGCGCGCTCGCACTCGGCCGGGACACCGGTGCCGCCGTCGCGATCGTCGGCCGCAGCGACCCGGCCGAGGACGCCGGGCTGCGCGCCAACCTGGACCGCCTGCGGCAGGCCTCGGTGCCCTACCACTACGTCCAGGCCGACGTCACCTCCACGCCGGAGGTGCGGGCGGCGGTGGCGAGCATCCGTCAGGTTCTCGGCGCGCCCACCGGCGTGCTGCACGGCGCCGGCCGTAACGAGCCGCACACGCTGGCCAGCCTGGACGAGGATTCCTTCTTCCGCACCCTGGAGCCCAAGACCGGCGGCCTGGCCGCGGTGCTGGCCGCGGTGGATCCCAGCTCGCTGAAGCTGCTGGTCACCTTCGGCAGCATCGTCGGCCGGGCCGGGCTGCCCGGCGAGGCGGACTACGCGACCGCGAACGACTGGCTCACCGACCTGACCCGGCAGACCCACGAGCGTCATCCGGCCTGCCGGTGCCTCGCGCTGGAGTGGTCGGTGTGGGCCGGGGCCGGCATGGGGGAGCGGCTCGGCGTGCTGGAAGCCCTCATCCGGGAGGGCGTCACGCCCATCCCGGTCGAGCAGGGCGTGGCGATCCTCACCGACCTGCTGGCCGACCCGGGCAGCCCGGACGCGGTCGTCGTCATGGGCCGGGCCGAAGGCCTGCCCACGCTCACCCTGGAGCGGGGGGAGCTGCCGCTGACCCGCTTCACCGAGCGCCCCCGGGTGTGGTATCCCGGCATCGAGCTGGTGGCCGACGTGGGCCTGTCCACCGCCAGCGACCCCTACCTGACCGACCACCAGTTCGGCGGCGGCCCGCTGTTCCCCGCGGTACTCGGCCTGGAGGCCATGGTTCAGGCCGGTGCCGCGCTGACCGGCCGGGCTGACCTGCCGGTGCTGACCGGCGTGGAGTTCCTCCGGCCCATCCCGGTGCCGGCCGACGGCGAGGCGGTGATCCGGATCGCCGCCCTGGCCGAGACCCCGGACACGGTCCAGGTGGTCATCCGGGCCGCCAGCACCGGATTCCAGGCCGACCACGTCCGCGCCACCCTCAGCTACGCCGGCCGCGAGACCGCCGACCGGATCCTGGAACCAGCCGGCGGCGACGGGCCGTTGCTGCCGCTCGACCCGGGCACCGACCTGTACGGCCCGGTGCTGTTCCAGAGCGGCCGGTTCCGGCGGCTGCGCGGTTACCGGCGGCTGCGCGCCACCGAGTGCGTGGCCGAGGTGGCCGGCCCGTCCGGCGCGGCCTGGTTCGGTGACCTGCTGCCCGGCTCGCTGGTGCTGGCCGACCCCGGCACCAGGGACGCCTGCCTGCACGCGCTCCAGTGCTGCGTGCCGGACGCCACCCTGCTGCCGGTGGGGGCCGAGTGGCTGCGGCTGGCGGCCCCGGCGGAGCTGGACGAGGCCGACCAGCTGACCGTGTACGCTCGCGAGCGCTCCCACGACGGCGACACTTACGTCTACGATCTGGACATCTGCACACCGGATGGCCGCCTGGCCGAGCAGTGGCGCGGCCTGCGGCTGCAGGCGGCCGCGCAGCGGGACGCCGCGGGCCCGTGGCTGCCCGCTCTGCTCGGCCCCTACCTGGAGCGGCACGCCGAGCCCGTGCTGGGCTGGCTGCACGCGGTGGTTCACCCGGACGGCAGCACCGAGCCGGTCTCGGTGACCACCCGCCGTGGCCGCACCGCCGCGGCGGTGAGCGGCGCGATCGGCCAGCCGACCACCGTGGCCTACCGGCCCGACGGCCGGCCCCTGGTCGAAGG
>Ga0070737_10005953_pt1 | contig 11385 bp, 8 predicted proteins | sample Coa_R1_10_FD_66438 | JGI IMG/M metagenome (GOLD analysis project Ga0070737, IMG submission 66438) | Surface soil microbial communities from Centralia Pennsylvania, which are recovering from an underground coalmine fire - Coalmine... | ecosystem: Environmental > Terrestrial > Soil > Unclassified ...
CGGCACGGCGACCCTTGCCGCCAAGGACTTCAAATCCGACCAGGAGGTGCGGTGGTGCCCCGGTTGCGGTGACTACGCCATCCTGGCCGCCGTCCAAGGATTCCTCCCCGAGCTCGGCGTACCCCGGGAGAACATCGTCTTCATTTCCGGCATTGGATGTTCCTCCCGCTTCCCGTACTACGTCGAGACGTACGGCATGCACTCCATCCACGGCCGTGCGCCGGCGATTGCCACCGGTCTTGCGGTAACCCGCCCGGATCTCGCGGTCTTCGTCGTCACCGGGGACGGCGACGCGCTCTCGATCGGCGGAAACCATCTCATTCATGCGCTGCGCCGCAACATCAACTTGACCATCCTGCTGTTCAACAACCGGATTTACGGGTTGACGAAAGGCCAGTACTCGCCGACGTCCGAGCTTGGAAAAATCACGAAATCCACGCCGATGGGCTCGCTGGACTTCCCCTTCAATCCGGTCTCCCTCGCCCTCGGCGCGGAAGCGACCTTCGTCGCCCGCACCATTGACTCCGACCGCAAACACCTCACCGAGGTCCTCCGGGCGGCGGTCAACCACCGCGGCGCGTCGTTCGTTGAGATTTACCAGAACTGCAACATCTTCAACGACAACGCGTTCGAAGTCCTCAAAGCACCGGACACCCGTGACGACTACCTCATCCGGTTGGAGCACGGCGCTCCGATCCGATTCGGCAAGAACGGCGCGAAGGGCATCCGCTGGTCCGACCACGGCACGCTGGAAGTCTGCGACGGCGACGACCCTCGGGTGATCGTCCATGATGCGCACACACCCGACCCGGTGCTGGCCTTCGCCCTCTCCCGGCTCGCGCAACCCGACCTGGCGATGACACCGATCGGCGTCTTCCGGGACGTGGCCCGGCCCGTGTACGAAGACATGCTCAGCGACCAGATTGAACGGGCGGTCGCGACGCAAGGACCGGGCGATCTGGCTGCCCTGATCGCCGGCGGGGACACCTGGACGATCCGGTGACCGACGAGGACCGTACGCCGGACGGGCCGGCGTCCGGACCACCCGGACCCGACGTCGAGGCCGCATTTCCCGGCGTCGGCCCGGCGTCTCCCGCCAGGCAAACTCCGGCGTCCTCCGACAGGCAATATCCGGCGTCCTCCGACAGGCAATATCCGGCGTCCTCCGGCGGACAATATCCGGCGGATGACGGTTCCGCCGGCTGGTCCAAACCGGCATGGGCCTCACCCTCACCTGCGTGGCGGCCGGACGATACCGCAAGCCAAACCGGCGGCGCAGAGCCGCGCGCGTTCGACGGTTACGGCACGTGGCCGACCGGGTGGGCGGCCGGTTCCTTCGGCGCGAGCGACCAGACCGGACCGCCGCTCGACACCCTCGCCTCGCCGTCGCCGCCGCGCCGGCCGCTGATGCTCATCTTCGCCGTCGTCGCTGCTCTCATCGTCGTCGCTGCGGCTGCTTTCGCCTTCGTCGCCAATCACCACTCCCACAGCACCGCGCACCCGGCGCCGTCGGCTCAGGGCACACCACCGGCTCAGCAACCCGGCGGCACAATAGCGCCGTCCGGGCCGCCCACCACGCCGGCTCAGGTGACAACCGGACCGTTGGACGGCTACCTGCTCCCGGCATCAGCAATCGGGCCGAATGTGCGGATCGTCCTCATCCCCGGCGGACGGGACGCGGTGACCCAGCCGACACTCGATTTCTGCAATTACTCGTACACCAGTGAGCGCAAGCGAACCCAACGCGTGCAAGTGCGTTATGAAGGGGGAGCAGTCGCGGTAAGCGAAGAATTCGTCAAATACCAACCGGGGGCGACCCAACTCGCCGCCGCCGAATTGCAGAAGGCGATCGCGACCTGTCCGCCGAGTTTCCGGGACGGCAACGAGACGGTGACGCAGATCACTCACGTCACCGGCGTCACCGGATTGGCGAAGAACGCGACGGTGCTCACGTTCGCCGCACGGTACACCGACCTCGGTGCTGCGATCTCACTCTGGACAACCGCCGTGTACCAATTCGACGGCGATTACTTCGCCGGCGTGTACGTGTACGGCTCGGACCGGCAGGCCGTGCAGAACGAGGCGATCCAACTCGGGCAGAAAGCCACTGTTTACCTGCGGGAAGCCGCCGCCGGGAAACCAGGCACCGGCGGCGGGCCGATCCTCACCCCGCCAAGCAGTTCCCCGTCCACCCCCGGCAGTCAGGTCTAGCTCGGCGGGCTGGCAGTCACGGCTGTCCTCCGGCGGTGCTGCGCGCCGCCCGGCTCATCCGGTGCGGGCGAGGACAAAGTCACACAATCGCTGCAGCGCCTGCGTCGCGGGCTGGTCAGGTAACGGCTCCAGCGCGGCCCGCGCCTCGCCGACCCAGCGCCGAAGGTCAGCCCGGGCCCGTTCCATCGCCGGATGGGCGCGGAGCAATGCGAGGGTCTCCCGATGCCGCTCGTCGTCGGTCAGATCCCCGTTCAGCAGCTCGCGGAGCCGGCCGTCGGACGGTCCCATCGACCGCAGAACGTGCAGCACAGGCAGCGTCCGCACGCCCTCCCGCAAATCGGTGCCCGGAGCTTTTCCGGATTCCGTCGAATCACTCATGACGTCAAGCAGGTCGTCGGAGAGCTGAAACGCCGTCCCGATCCGTTCTCCGTAGGTGACCATCACGTCGACGATCCAGGCGGGCGCCCCGGAGAACATCGCCCCGAACCGCGCCGCGGTCGCGATGAGCGAGCCGGTCTTGTCCGCGACAACCCGCAGGTAATGCTCGACCGGATCAACCCCCTCCTCCGGCCCGAGCGTCTCCCGGATCTGGCCCTGCACGAGACGTTCGAACGTGCGCGCCTGGATGCGCACCGCCTCCGGACCAAGATCGGCTAACAGGTCAGAGGCGCGGGAGAAGAGAAAATCGCCGGTGAGGATCGCGATCGTGTTGGACCAGCGGGCATTGGCGCTGGCCGTGCCGCGCCGTACCACCGCCTCGTCCATCACGTCGTCGTGGTACAGCGTGGCCAGGTGGGTGAGCTCGACGACCGCGGCAGCCGGAACGACGCCGGGTGCGGTCGGGTCGCCGTACTCAGCGGCAAGCAGCACCAGCAGTGGCCGGAACCGCTTACCGCCGGCCTCGACCAGGTGCCGGGACGTTTCGGTCAAGAACGGATAGCCGCTGGACCGTACCGCCTGACGCAGCAGGGTCTCGACCGCCCCCAACCCGTCGCGCACCCGGGTACGGAGGCCAGCGTCCGGGATCACCATACTGAGGCCGGCCTCCGTCGGCCCGGTGCTTGCGCCGATGTCCAAACCGGTCATACCGGTGCTCTGCGTCATGCGGATCGGCGTCTCCCAGGCGTCATCGGCACGGATCAGCGCAGGAACGGCACCGCCTTGTCCGCGAGATCCAGTACCGGCTGCGGCACGATTCCCAGCACCACGGTAACGATGACGCCGAGAGCGATCGCCGCCGAGGCCAACGCGCCGGGCACCGCGACGGTCGGCCCCTCGACCGCAGGCTCCTGCGCGAACATCAAGACGATGATTCGCAGGTAGTAGTAGGCGGTGACGGCGCTGGCGAGCACACCAACGATCACCAGCGGTCCGGCGCCTCCCTGGTAGGCAGCCGTGAAGACCGCCACCTTCGCCCACAGACCGCTGGTCGGGGGCAGCCCGGCCATGGCGAGAAGAAACAGGGCGAAAATGCCGGCCACCAGCGGGGAACGCCGGCCGAGGCCGACCCAACGGGAGAGGTGATTCGCCTCACCATCACCATCTCGCACCAAGATCACAATGGCAAAGGCGCCGATCGTCATGAAGCCGTACGCCACCAGGTAGAAGAGGACGCTCGATTCGCTGGCCCGGGTCGTGGCGGCGAACGCCGTGAGCACGAATCCCGCGTGCGCGATGGAGGAGTACGCGAGCAGCCGCTTGACGTCGGTCTGGGTGATACCGAGGATCGCGCCGACCACCATCGTCGCGATCGCCACGCCCCAGATCACCGGGCGCCAGTCCCATGCCAGGCCGCCGAACGCGACAAAGAACACCCGGAGCAACGCGCCGAACGCCGCGACCTTCGTCCCGGCGGCCATGAACGCAGTGATCGGTGTGGGAGCGCCTTGGTAGACGTCCGGCGTCCACCAATGGAACGGAACCCCGGAGAGCTTGAAGAGCAGCGAAATTCCGATGAGCGCAAGCCCGACGATGATGAGGGAATCCCCGCGGTCCGACGCCGTCAGCGCCGTGGCGATGTCACCGTATTCAACGGATTTCGCGTACCCGTAGACCAAAGCTAATCCGTAGACGAAAAACGCGGAGGAGAACGCGCCCAGCAGGAAGTATTTGACCGCCGCTTCCTGCGAGAGCAGGCGGCGTCGGCGGGCCATGCCGGCGAGAAGATACAGCGGCAGCGAAAGGACTTCCAGGGCCACGAATGCGGTGATGAGGTCGTTGGCGGCGGGGAAGAGCATCATCCCGCCGACCGCGAACATGGCCAGCGGAAAGACTTCGGTCTGCCGAAGCCCGGCCTGCACGCTCACCCGCTCCTGCTCGGAGCCGGGCAAATCGGCGGCCTGCGCGACGAAATCGCTGTCCGCCCCGATGCTGCGATCGGCGATGAGCAGGAGCGCGCCGATCGAGAGCGCCAGAATCGTGCCCTGAATGAAAAGCGTCGGACCATCGGCGGCAATCGCACTCTGCGCGGCGAGCTTGCGCGGCAGCCCGGTGTTCGACACCACTGCGATCAGCGCGGCCACGAGCCCACCGAGGGCAAGCACCGTCTGGGTGAGAGCGCGCTGCGCCCGAGGCACGAACGCCTCGACGAGCACGCCGGCGCACGCCACGCCGAACACGATGAGCATCGGCAGCAACGCCCGGTACTCAATGTGCGGCGCCGGGATGGCGTTCGGATTCGCCGCAGCGTAAAAGCTCATCACGAGGACCCTCCGCGGATGGCAATCGCCGCCGGCTGTACCACCGGCTGTGGATCGGTGTCATGGGTCTGCTGCAAGGTAGCGGCCACCGCCGGCTTGATGATGTCCAGAATCGGGCCGGGGTAGAAACCCAACGCGACGATCACTGCGACCAGCGGCGCGATGACGAACCGCTCACGCAACGACAAATCCCGGGATTCCCGTGCCCGCGGGGAGACCGGCCCGGTCATCGTCCGCTGGTACATCACCAGCATGTAAATCGACGCGAGGATGATGCCGACCGTCGCCAGGCCGCCCGCCACCTTGTACCGCGTGAACGTGCCGACCAGCACCAGGAATTCGCTCACGAAGGTATTGAGCCCCGGCAACGCGAGTCCGGAGAGGCAGGCGAGGAGGAAGGTGCCGGCAAGAATCGGCGCCACCTGCTGGATACCGCCGAAATCGTGAATACCCCGCGTGCGGTGCCGGGCGATGAGGAATCCGACGATGAGCAGCAGCGCGCCGGTGGAGAAGCCGTGGTTCACCATGTACAGCGTCGCGCCGCTCTGGCCCTGGCTGGTGAAGGCGAAAATGCCGAGGCTGATGAGGCCGAAGTGTGAGACCGAGACGTAGGCCATCAACCGGAGCAGGTCACGCTGGCCGATCGCCTGCAGGGCGCCGTACAGCACGGCGATCACGGCGAGAACGATGACGACCGGCGCGAACCAGTGCGAGGCCTGCGGGAAGAGACCCAAGCAGTAGCGGAGAAAACCGAACGTGCCGACCTTGTCGAGGACGCCGACCAGGAGGACACTGCCGCCCACCGGCCCCTCGGTTACCGCGTCCGGCAGCCAGGTGTGCAGCGGCCAGAGCGGCGCCTTCACCGCGAAGGCCGCGAAGAAGCCGAGGAAAAGCCAGCGCTCGTCGGTTGTCGGCAGGTGGAGTCCGGTCAGGTCGGCGTACCGGAAACTGTGCGGACCCAGCACGTACAGCGCAATCACCGCGGCGAGCATGAGCAGACCGCCGGCCAGGCTGTACAGCAGGAATTTCATCGCGGCGTACGACGAACGCGCGGTCCCGCGGCTGCTGATGATGAAGTACATCGGGATCAGCATGACTTCGAAGAGCGCGTAGAAGAGGAAAAGGTCCGTCGCCGCGAAAACGCCGATCAGGACGGTCTCCATGGACACGAAGAGACCGAGATACGTCTTGACGCTCCGCCGGCTCTCCTCGCATTCCTGCCAAGACGCGAGAATCACAATCGGCCACAGGACGGCGGTGAGGAGGAGGAGCACGACGGCGATCCCGTCAACACCCAGGGCGTAATGAATGCCGAACGCCGGAATCCACTTGACATCCTCGGTGAACTGGAACCGCGGACCGTTCACGTTGAAGCGCGCCGCGACCACGCAGGTCAGCGCGAGGACGACGAGCGTGGTGGCGAGCGCCGTCCGCTTGGCAAGCTCCGGCCGTTCCTTCGGCAGCGCGGCGATGACCGCCGTCCCGACGAGCGGAACAGCGCCGATGACCGTCAACCAGGGCATCGCGATCAGCCTCTCACCATCAGCAAGGCGGCGACGAGAATCGCGGCACCGCCCAGCATCGACAAGGCATACGAGCGGACGAACCCGGTCTGGATGTACCGGAGACGTCCAGAAGTTCCGCCGAGAAAGGCGGCGAGTCCGTTGACGAAACCGTCGATTCCCTTGTTGTCGAAGAAGACGAGCAGCCGCGTCAGGTACTGCCCCGGCCGCATGAAGACCGATTCGTTGAACGCATCGCCGTACAGGTCGCGGCGGGCGGCGACCGTCACCGGCGAACCGGCCGGCGCAACCGCCGGCACCGGCCGGCGCAGGTACAGCAGGGCGGCAATCGCCACACCGATCACCATCGCGGCAAGGGTCACCAGCCCCGGTGTGCTGCCCGGATTCACCGACGATTCCTCGGGCCTGCCGACGACGGGTGCGAGAAAGTCCGCGAACCGGTTGCCGAGCATGAGCACGTAGCCAGCCCCGACAGAGCCGAGGGCGAGCACAATCATCGGCCAGGTCATGACCTTCGGCGCCTCATGCGGGTGGACGTCGTCCCTCCACCGGGGACGCCCGGTAAAGGTCATGAAAACCACCCGGCTCATGTAAAAGGCAGTGATCCCCGCCCCGACGAGCGCAGCGCTGCCGAGGAGGAACCCGGACGTGCCGCCCTTGTGATACGCGGCGTCGATGATGGCGTCCTTGGTGAACCAGCCGGAGAACCCGGGGAATCCGATGATGGCCAGATACGCCAGCCCGAAGGTGGCGAACGTCACCGGCATGGGCCGGGCCAGCCCGCCGAACCGGCGCATGTCCACTTCGTCGTTGGTGGCGTGCATCACCGAGCCGGCGCCGAGGAAGAGCCCCGCCTTGAAGAAACCGTGCGTCAACAGGTGGGCGATCCCGAAGACATATCCGGCCGGCCCGAGCCCGACGGCAAGGGTCATGTACCCGATCTGACTCATCGTGGAGGCCGCCAGCGCCTTCTTGATGTCGTCCTTGGCGCACCCGATGATGGCGCCGAAGAGCAGGGTGACGGCACCGACAACGGCGACGGCGAGTTGTGCGCTCGGTGCGGCGTTGAAAATCGGATTCGAGCGGGCGACGAGGTACACCCCGGCGGTGACCATCGTCGCGGCGTGGATGAGCGCCGACACCGGAGTCGGGCCCTCCATCGCGTCGAGCAACCACGCCTGCAACGGCACCTGCGCGGATTTCCCGCACGCACCCAGCAGGAGGAGGAGTCCAATGGCGTTCAGCGTCGCGCTGTCCGCTCCGTGCACCGCGCCAAAGACCCCGGAGAAGGTGAACGTTCCGAAGGTGGCAAACATCAGCATGATGGCGACGGATAAACCGAAGTCACCGACCCGGTTGACGATGAACGCCTTCTTCGCCGCGGTGGCCGCCGACGGCTTGTAGGACCAGAAGCCGATGAGCAGGTAGGAGGCGAGACCGACACCCTCCCAGCCGATGTACAGCGCGAGGTAATTGTCGCCCAAGACCAAGAGCAGCATGGCGGCGACAAACAGATTGAGGTAGCCAAAGAACAACCGGCGCTTGGGGTCGTGCGCCATGTATCCGATCGAATAAATGTGAATGAGTGACCCGACGCCGGTGATGAGCAGCACGAAGGAGATGGAGAGCGCATCGACCTGCAGGCCGATGTCGGCGTGGAACCCGTTGACGATGGTCCAGCCGAAGACGTGGTTGTCCAGACTCCGCTCGGCGGCAGACTTTCCGAGGAATGCCGCAAACTCAATGACGCCAAGGACGAACGCGGCCAGCGGGGCGGCCACGCCGAGGAGATGCCCCCAACGGTCGGTCCGGCGTCCGCCGATGATGAGCACAGCCGCGCTGACCAGCGGAATGGCGACGAGGAGCCATGTCAGGCTGAAGACGCCGCTCGCCGAATGCGGGGTGAGCACAGAACCTACCTCTCTCGGTCGCCAGAAACCTCAGTACTTCAGCAGATTCGCGTCGTCGACCGACGCGGACCGTCTCGTCCGGAAGATAGCGACGATGATGGCGAGGCCGACCACCACTTCGGCGGCGGCGACCACCATGACGAAGAAGGCCATCACCTGCCCGTCCAAATTGCCGTTGATCCGGGAGAACGTCACCAACGCGAGATTCGCCGCGTTGAGCATCAACTCCACGCACATGAACACGATGATGGCGTTGCGGCGGAGCAGCACGCCGACGGCGCCCAGGGTGAAGAGCACGGCCGACAGGTACAGGTAGTACATGGGGCTCATCGCGGTTCCTCCTCACCGGACGCCGATGCCGGACCGGCGCCAAGGGATGACGGGACCGGCCGGCGTCCCTGCTCCTCACTGATCTCACGGATCCGGCTCGGCACGCTGAGTTCGGCGAACGATCCGTCGGGGAGCAGTGCGGGTGTGTCGACGGCGTTGTGCCGGGCGTACACGCCCGGACCCGGCAGCGGAGTCGGATGCGCACCGCGCCGGAAACGGTCCCGCATCATCTCGTACTGGGTGCGGCGCCGGCCGACCCGCTGGCGATGGGCAAGGACCATGGCCCCCAATGCCGCGGTAATCAGCAGGGCGCTGGTGACTTCGAACGCGAAGACGTACCGGGTGAACAGCAGTTTCGCCACCTGGTAGATGTTCCCTCCGGTCTGCACCTGGCCGACGGCGTTGGTCGGATAATTCGCCTGGTGCAGGCCCGCACTGGTTCCAATCGCCGCATTGCCGAGTCCGGCGAGCAGAAGCAGGAGAAAACCGATCCCGGCGAAGACGGTCGCCAGCCGCTGCCCGCGGAGTGTTTCGACGAGCCGTTCCTTGGTGTCGACGCCGATGAGCATGAGAACGAAGAGAAAGAGCATCATCACGGCGCCGGTGTACACGATGATTTGGACGAACGCGATGAATGGGGCGTCCTGCGCGGCGTAGAAAATCGCGAAAATCAGCATGACGCCGCCGAGCAGCAGAGCGGCGTGCACAGTGTGGCGGGCGAAGACCACGCCAAGGGCGGCGAGTACGGCGATCGGGCCGAGTACCCAGAAGAGCGCCGCCTCGGTGCCCGAGGTGTGCATCGCCGCGAGAGTCGTCGCGTTCATGGGCGTTCCGCTTCCTCGTACGTCGCGGAGTGGTCGTCGCTCCGGTCCAGCGTCGTCTCCGACGCAGCGTCGTCCTCACCGCTCAGCATGTGAGCCGCCGGCGTGCCCCGGTAATAGTCCTTGGTGTCCCCGAGCCGCATCGGGTGCGGTGGCGGTTCCATCCCCGGCGCCAGCGGAGCCAGCAGCTGCTCCTTCGTGTAGATGAGGTCCGCGCGGTTGTCGTCGGCGAGTTCGTACTCGTTGCTCATCGTGAGCGCCCGCGTCGGACATGCCTCGATGCAGTACCCGCAGAAAATGCACCGCAAATAGTTGATCTGGTACACCCGGCCGTACCGCTCGCCCGGAGAGTAGCGCTCCTCTTCGGTGTTGTCGGCGCCCTCCACGTAAATGGCGTCCGCGGGACACGCCCAGGCGCAGAGCTCACACCCGATGCATTTCTCTAAACCGTCCGGGTGCCGGTTGAGCACGTGCCGCCCGTGGTAGCGCGGCATCGTCGGCTTCTTCTCGTCCGGATACTGCTCAGTGGTCACCCGGCGGAACATCGTGCCGAATGTGACGCCAAAGCCGCGGAGCGGCCCGGGAAGTATGTTAGGCATCGCCGTCACCTCCGTTCCGCGGTTCCGCAGCCGATCCCACAGGGAAATCGTCCGTTCGAGCCTCCAGCACTCCGACGAGTGGACGTTGACCGGGAAGCGGGGGAATCGGGTAAGGGCTGTCGGGGTTCGGCACCAGGGCCGGCCCGAGGATCGGGCCGCCGTCACCGACTTCGGAGCGTTGACGCACCAGATCGGCGACGTACGTGCCGACGGCGACGAGGGCGAGGAATATGGCGAACGGGATGACCCAGACCCGCCAATTGCTCACGTTCACCACCCGGATGGCCGCCTCGACCAGAATCCACGTCAGGTTGACGGGAATGAGCACCTTCCATCCGAACTGCATGAACTGGTCGTAACGGAACCGCGGCAGCGTGCCCCGAAGCCAGATGAAGACGAAGAGCACGATGCCCAATTTGATGAGGAACCACAGCACCGGCCACCAGCCGACGTTTGCCTGCGACCAGAGCGACAGCGGCCACGGCGCCCGCCAGCCGCCGAGGAAGAGCGTGGTCATCAACGCCGACACGGTGACCATGTTGATGTACTCGGCCAAGTAGAAGAGGGCGAATTTCAGCGACGTGTACTCGGTGTGGAAACCGCCGACAATTTCCGTCTCGCCTTCCGGCAGGTCGAACGGCGCCCGGTTCGTCTCACCGACCATGGCGATGGCGTAGACGGCGAAGGAGACCCCGGCCCAGAGAATCCCCCACCGATGGGCCTGGGCGGCGACGATGTCGGACGTCGACAGCGAACCCGAGTACAAGAAAACCCCGACGAACGACAGCCCCATCGCAATTTCATAGCTCACCACCTGAGCGGCCGACCGTACACCGCCCAGCAGCGGGTACGGTGAGCCGGACGACCAGCCGGCCAGCACAATCCCGTACACGCCAAGTGAGCTCATCGCAAGGACGAACAGGACGGCAACCGGCAGGTCGGTGAGCTGCAGATTCGTGTGATGCCCGGCGATGGAGACGGTGGGGCCGAATGGAATGACGGCAAAGGCAAGAAACGCCGGCGTCGCCGAAATAACCGGCGCAAGAATGAACACCGCCTTGTCGGCCAGCGTCGGCACGATGTCTTCTTTCAAGGCAAGCTTCAGGCCGTCGGCCAGACTCTGCAGGAGCCCGAACGGCCCAACCCGGTTCGGGCCGATGCGCTGCTGCATCCGGGCGACGACCCGCCGCTCCGCCCAGATCATGAAAAGCGTCGCCAGCACGAGAAATGCGAAGACACCGAGCGTCTTGACGATGATTAACCACCAGATGTCCCGATGCGTCGGCGGGGAT
>Ga0070737_10005954_pt1 | contig 11382 bp, 11 predicted proteins | sample Coa_R1_10_FD_66438 | JGI IMG/M metagenome (GOLD analysis project Ga0070737, IMG submission 66438) | Surface soil microbial communities from Centralia Pennsylvania, which are recovering from an underground coalmine fire - Coalmine... | ecosystem: Environmental > Terrestrial > Soil > Unclassified...
AAGACCCGCTGTGGCCGGGCACCGGGGCCGACGCGACGACCGGACGTTTGCAGGAACTGGTGCAAATGGCGCGCTGGGTCAGCATCGACGTGCGTGGGCACGACGAGGCGAGCCTGGTAAGGACGATGGCCAACCTGCGGCTTGCGGACCGGCACGCGGTCGCAACAGCTACCTATCTTTACGAGCATCGTACCCAGCGCGCCTGCATGAATCTCGGCTTCGATGCCTTCCAGGGCTCCTACCTGTTCAGGCCGGCCGAAGAGCAACTGGTCGAAACGATGAAGCCGAACCGGCTCAACCTGTTGCGTCTGCTGGCGGCGGTGCAGAACCCCGACAACGGCCCGGGCGAGCTTGAAGAACTGATCCGCAACGATGCGGTGCTCAGTTACAAGTTGCTCAAGTGCGTCAATTCGGCCTATTTCGGCTTGCCGCGCGAATTGAAATCGCTGCAGCAGGCGGCCGTCTATTTTGGCGTAATGCGGATCCGCAACTGGGTGTATTCGATGGCCATCGGTGACCTCGACGATACGCCGCCGGAGTTGCTGAAGCAGGCCTTGCTGCGCGCCCGCATGGCCGAGCTGCTGGCGCGCAACCTGCCGCCCGAGCAACGCGAGATGGCGTTCATCGCGGGGCTGTTCTCGCTGCTGGATACCATCATGGGCGTGCCGATGAAGCGGGTGCTTGCGGATGTGCCGCTGCCCGACGTGGTACGGCATGCGCTGCTCGAGGGCAGCGGTCCCCTTGCCCTCACGCTTGCACAGATCCGTGGTTGGGAGAGCATCGATGGCGCCGGCGACAAGCGCGCCGTCAGCGCCGAGGTGGCTGATGCGTACCTGCATTCGGTCGAGTGGGCCGAACACGTCTACAGCTTCGCCCAGCGGCAGGCTGCGTGATTTCAAGGCGGCGGGATTTCAGCGCTGTCGTCACGCGGCCGACAACACGCCAGGTTGTGCAGGGTACGGGCACTAAAGATTTCGGTCCCGCTGCCGATGCAGGAGGCAATACCTGATACGTGAGCGTTGCCTCATCAACCATGTGGATTTCGCCATGAACAAACTCGTCATCGCGGCTGGCGCCTTGCTGCTGGCTCCTGTCGTGGCGTGCGCCGCTTGCACGGCTGCCAATTTCAAGGTTGCATCCTTCGAAGTCCAGACGGGGGATGCCGCGAACCCGATCATGCGCATGCCCGGCAAGCTGGTCAACGACTGCGCGCAACCGGCTGGAGCGCAGTTGCTGATCGTAGCCAAGGCCAGTGACGGTTCCGTGGTGCAGAAGCGCAAATTCTGGCCGGCGGGTACCGCCAATATCGCGTCCGGCAAAAGCGTGCAGTTCGATGCCGGCCGCATGTTCGAGTACGTGCCCTCGATGAAAACTTATTCGGTGACCGTCGTTTCCGTGCGGACCTGGTAAGCCTCCGGGCGCATCAGCCATCCCGCCGCAAGTCGTCCCCAGGCCAAACCGAACGGAGGAAAGCCGCTGCGCGGGTTCGCCTGCGCGTGGAATGCGCCGTGCGGTGACCGCAGTCATGCCGGGCGCTCGGCCACCGCCGTCCGCGAACTGCGGGTGCAGGGCCACGGTTCAGCGCAAACGTTCGCTGGCGGCGTAGATGCGCGACAGCACGGCGGCCAGCGCTACATAGAGTTCGGCGGGGATGTCCGTGCGGATCCGCACGGCGGCGAGCAGCGCGGCGGTTGCCGGGTCGGGGTGGCGCGGCAAGCCCATGCGCTCGGCCTGTTGCAGCATGCGCTCGACCGCGTCTGCATCCATGTCTGCGCGCAACGTCGCCTCGGCGGGAGCGGCGTCGTTGCGGAAACGCAGGATTACCGAGCCGGGCGCGGTGCTCATGCGCTGGCTTCCAACAGCCGGCGGGACAGGCCGGTATGCCGCAGCGGGGTGCCCCGGCCGACGCGCAGGTGCGTGAGTTCCAGACCGGATCCCTTCAGCAATTGTGCAAGTACCGTCGTCTGTTCTTCCAAAGTCTCGACGGCAGAATCGCGCTCTGCCCAAAGGTCGACCTCGACGCTCGCGCCACGGAGGCGGATCTGGCCATGGATTGCGCCAAGGCTGGGTGGATCGAGGGTGAAGCCCAGCGTCCAGCGCGGCGGTGCGGCATCCGTGCCCGCGCCGGCCGCGTCCGGCTCGATGCGCAGTTGAAGGACGTCGAAACCGTCGTCGCCGCGTATCGGAACCTCGATCATGCATGCCTGCGATGACGCCAAGGGATGGGCTTCGAGCTGCATGATCTCGATGCGCGACAGCGCGCCTTCCACGTGCTTGAGCATGCCTGCCGCCAGCGTCAGCGCGTCGCTGGTTGAGGGAGCCTGCACGCGTGGCTGGGGCTGCAGCGGCAAATGATGCAACGGGGGCGGCGTGTTGCTGGTACCGGCCGGCTGCGGGGGAAGGTCTGGAGGTGCGGGAGCATCCGGCAGCGCTTGCGCCGGCGGAGACTGCGGTGCTTCGGGAACCGGTAAGTCCCCGGGCCACACCGGCAGATACGGTTCCGATGGCAGCGGCGGCTGCTCCGGTCGCACGGACGCATTGGCGTCCGCGGTGGGCGGCGGGAGGTCCTGCGACAACTCGCGCAGGGCTTGCCCGAGCCGTTGCAGCACCGCTTTCACGTCGTAATCGATCAGGGTGGACGGCAGCCGGGTCGCCGTGCCCGCGTGCTGGGCAAGATTGTGCTCGAGCTGCAGCCCAGCACGCTGCACACTGTCGCGCAACACTTCGGGATCGAGGATGTCGTGCCGGTCGGTGATGGAGGCCTCCAGCCGCGCCAACGCGGTGCGCACGGATTCCGGCAAGGCGCGTATGCCGGGTGTAGTAGCCATGGCCTGCAGATCGGAAAGCAACGGTTGCAGGCTGCGCTGATTGGGCAGGCGGGCGCGCAGGGAGGCTGCCGTCGGACTGCTTTGGCCGGGCGGCGAAAGAAACTCCAGCACCGGTGATCGTCCGTTGCTGACTACCCGGGCCTGGAAGTTGTGCGGGACGAGCCCGTTCGGCGGCGGATGCGCCTCGACAGTCCGGCCGCTGATCTGCAGGATCAGGCGCGTGCCGCCTTCCAGCAATTCCAGTACGCGACCGGACACGACCGACCCCACCGGCCACGGTGGAGCCAGGGTGCCGGCTGCGGACGCTGCCCAGTTGAGGGCTGCCAGCTGAATCGGGGGCACGCTCACGCGGAGACTCCATCGGTCTTTCAGCGAATATCGGCAGCCGTTGCAATGACTTGAGCGCGGAGCTCGGGCGCACCCCCAGCCCGCGCCGGCAGATCAGGATCCTCGCCGATTCCCGATGCCGCCTCGCTTGCAGCAGGGAGTACCTGAGGAACGTGCCGGAATGCGCAGGCAGGGGCACCCTAAAGTTGCGCGGGCGGCCGCCGTTACATCCTTCATGTTGAAGCTGGTGGAGCCGGCATGGCGGGTGCTGGAAAACGGAAGAAGGCCTGCGACTGCCGTGTGCAGCTCGGCGAGGCGCTGGTTATAGGGGTCGCCGCCGAACTGCATGCACAACTCGGCGAGGCGCTGATCCGGCCCGAGCCCGTGGTGCTGGACGCGGCCGCGGTGGCGCGGGTGGATACCGCCGGGCTGCAACTTCTGCAGGCATTCGTGCAGGCGCGTGACGAGGGTGCAGGCGCGTGGCGTTGGGCCAACGTCGGGGAAATACTGCATGCGGCGGCCGGCCAGCTCGGGTTGCAGCGGATGTTGAAATTGCCGGACGTGGCGCCGACCGCCGACTGAGGTGTGTAAATGGCAAAGATTCTCGCTGTCGACGATTCCGCCTCCATGCGCAACATGGTGGCCTTCACGTTGCGCGGTGCCGGGCACGAGGTGCGGGAGGCGGCGGACGGCAGGGCGGCCCTGGATGCAGCCATGGCCGAGCGTTTCGACCTGGTGCTGGCCGACGTGAACATGCCGGTGATGGACGGCATCGTGCTGACGCGTGAACTGCGCGCGCTGCCGTCCATGACCGGCGTGCCCATCCTCATCCTCACCACCGAATCCAACATCGAAAAAAAGATGGAAGGCAAGACCGCCGGTGCCACGGGTTGGCTGGTGAAGCCGTTCGATCCGGAGCAATTGCTGGCAACGGTTGCGCGCGTGGCGGGTTGAACACGGGATGGGCACCGTCGATCTGACCCAGTTCCATCAGGTCTTCTACGACGAAAGTCTGGAAGCCCTGGATGGCATGGAAGAGGCGCTGCTGGCCCTGGAGCATGGCGTCCAGAACCCCGGCGCCGACGCGCCGGAGCGGGTGAACGCCATCTTCCGCGCCGCGCATTCCATCAAGGGCGGCGCGGCCACCTTCGGCTTCAACGACCTGGCGGCTTTCACCCATGTGCTCGAATCGCTGCTCGACGAGATCCGCAGCAATCGCCGCGCGGCCGACGAAGAAATGATCGAACTGCTGTTGCAGGCGGGCGATTGCATGCGCGGGATGCTCACGCGAACGCGTGCCGGGACTCCGGTTGCGGATTTGACCAGTGAATCGCTGCGAGCACGCTTTGCGGCGATGCTGGGCAATCCTGCTGCGGCCGCGGCTTCCCCGCAGGCATCTGAGCTCCCGGTCGCCGGATGGCGCATCCATTTCCGTCCGCGCGCGAACCTTTTGCGCAGCGGCAACGATCCGTTGCGGATGTTCCGTGAGCTTGCCCGATACGGCGCCTTGGTGGTCAAGCAGGTCCAGGTGCTGCAACAGCCGCGCCCCGCGTTTGCCGAACTCGATCCGACCGCGCCGATGCTGGCGTGGGAGCTGGAATTGCATGGCGACATCAAGCGCAGGGACGTGGAAGGCGTATTCGAGTGGGTCGAGGGTGATTGCGATCTGGCCATCGAGTTGCTGCACGATCGCCGCGCTGGGGAGGTCCCGCAGGATGCCGCGCCGTCCGCCGCGCAGGACGCGGACAAGCCTGGGCGCGAGGCCGGCGCGCACACCGATGCCGGCTCGATCCGCGTGGGCATCGGCAAGGTCGATGCGCTCATCGACATGGTCGGTGAGCTCGTCATCACCCAGTCGATGCTCGGCAACATCGGTGAACATTTCAGCATGGATCGGCTGGGCCGCCTGCAGGAAGGGCTGGCCCAGCTCGAGCGCACCACCCGCGAGCTTCAGGACAGCGTGATGCGCATCCGCATGCTGCCGATTGCGGCGGTATTCAATCGGTTTCCACGCCTGGTGCGCGATCTCGAGCATCGGCTGGGCAAGCGTGTGCGCCTGGAGCTGCGCGGAGAAACGACCGAAGTCGACAAGACCGTGCTGGAAAAAATCGGCGATCCGCTGGTGCACCTGGTGCGCAATGCGATCGACCATGGCCTCGAAACGCCCGCGGCACGCGTGGCCGCGGGCAAGCCTGAAACCGGCGTGCTGCGCCTGGAAGCGCGTCACGAAGATGGTTATGTCGTGGTCGAGGTATCCGACGACGGCGGCGGGCTGCGCCACGGGCCGATCATCGCCAAGGCCGTCGAGCTGGGACTGGTGAGCCCCGGCCAGGAACTGGACGACCAGGAAATCGCCGAGTTGATCTTCCAGGCCGGATTTTCCACCAACAAGGAAGCCACCGACCTGTCGGGGCGCGGGGTCGGCATGGACGTGGTGCGGCGCAACGTCAGGGATCTCGGCGGCAGCGTCAACGTGCGCAGCCGTGAGGGCCAGGGCAGCACCTTCACCATCGTATTGCCGCTGACCCTGGCGATCATCGACGGGCTTACCACAGCTGTTGGCGGCGAACGCTACATCATCCCGCTCGTTTCGATCGTCGAGTCGCTGCAACTGAAGGCGCGCAGCGTCCGGCATGTCGCGGGTGGCGGGGAGGTGTTCCACTTTCGTGAAGAGTGGTTGCCGCTGGTACGGCTTCACGAGGTCTTTGGTTGCGCGGGCGCGGAGACCGCGGTCGAGCGCGGAATCGTGGTCGTGGTCGACGCAGGCGGCCGTCGGGTGGGCTTGCTGGTGGACGCGCTGGTCGGACAGCAACAGGTGGTCATCAAGTCGCTCGAAGCGCACTACCAGCGGATCGAGGGTATTTCGGGCGCCACCATTGCCAACGACGGCGGCGTCGCCCTGATCGTCGATGTCGATGGGGTCGTGCGTGCCAGTGCCCGCCGCCGTGCGGCATGAGTTCGCGAATGTGCGCTCAAGAATCGGCCTCCCGCGCCGACACAGCGAAGGAGTCGACTTCATGGCGCAACCGCCGTCGCGAGGTAATCGTCCAGTGCCCAAGAGCGAACCAGAGGCCGGCAAGCTGGTCCAGCAGTTGACCTTCATTCTCGCTGGCGAAGAGTACGGCATCGACATTCTGTCGGTGCGCGAGATCCGCGCCTGGTCAAAGCTTACCCGTATCCCGCAGACGCCGGCCTATGTGCTCGGGGTGCTGAATCTGCGCGGCGCCATCGTGCCCGTGATCGATCTGCGCCTGCGCTTCGGGCTGCCCCGTGAGGGCTATGACAGCAATACGGTGACGGTCGTGGCGGCCGTCGGTAACCGCTTGTTCGGCGTCGTCGCCGATTCTGTCGCCGACGTGTTCAACGCGTATGAAGACAGGATCAAGCCGGTGCCGGACCTTGGCGCGGTGGTCGACACCCGGTTCCTGAAGGGACTGGCGGGAGACGGCGAACGCATGATCATGCTGCTCGATCTCGAACGACTGATGCGCCCGGAGGAAGCCGAGGCGCTGGATGCGGCGATGCCGGAGATTGCGGACGTGGCTGTGGCTGCGTGAACACATTGGAGCATTCGATGGAAATGAAGTTGAAGGCGCTGTCCAAGTTGCGCATGCCGTACCTGAACGTGAAGGTGCGCCTGATCGGCACCGTGGGGCTGCTGATCCTGATCCTGCTCGGTGTCGCCTGGGCCGGGCTGAACGGCATGTCGCGCAGCAACGCCAGCCTCGCCCAGGTCTATGGCGAGGGCATGCTGCCGTTGTCGGTGTCCGACGAGATCGCGCGCGGAACGTTGCAGAACTTCATTGCGCTGGGTGAAGCGGGTTTCCAGATTGAAAACACCGGCGTCGTCCAGCAGCAGTTGGCCGACGTGTCGAAATGGGTCGCGTCCAATGAAGCCCGGGTCAAGCAATTGCAGGGCTATCCGGCATCGCCGGGTGTGGCCAAACAGCTGGACGCCTTTGTCAGGGACCGCAGCGACGTGTTGTCTTCCATGCAGGACGTAGAGACGGCCCTGACCAAGGGTGACAAGGGCGCAAGCTCCCTGCTCTACACCGAGCTGCTGCCCAGCATCATGATCATGCAGACCGACATGAACAAGCTGATCAAGCTGCAGGTAGCCGACGGCAAGCAGCTGCACGACGGCGCGCGCCAGGACTACGGACGCGTGCACAAGCTGATCGTGACCGTGTTGCTCGGCGGCATCGTGCTGGCGTTGCTGGTGGCGATCCTTGCGATCCGTTCGATCATCGCTGCCCTGGATCGTTCGGTGGACGTGGCTCGCGCGATCTCCGAAGGTCACCTTGGCCACGAGATCGCGACCCACGGCAAGGGCGAGCTGGGTCGCTTGCTGGTTGCGTTGCGCACGATGGATGCACGCCTTTGCGGCATTGTCGGCCAGGTGCGCCACGGCGCGGACGAGGTGAGCGTGGCGGCGCAGCAGATTTCACGTGGCAATGACGACCTGAGCCAGCGCACGCAGGAACAGGCGTCCAGCCTCGAGGAAACCGCCTCCTCGATGGAGGAGATGACCGCCACCGTCAAGCAGAACGCGGAAAGTGCGAGCCACGCCAACCAGCTGGCGCGCGGTGCGCGTGATCAGGCGGAGCGGGGCGGCGAAGTGGCCGATCGCGCTGTCGCGGCGATGGGCGAAATCGATACGTCCAGCCGCAAGATCGCCGACATCGTGGGGCTGATCGACGAGATCGCATTCCAGACCAACCTGCTGTCGCTGAACGCGGCGGTGGAAGCCGCGCGAGCCGGCGAGCAGGGTCGCGGATTCGCCGTCGTCGCCTCGGAAGTCCGCAATCTCGCGCAGCGCAGCGCGGCCGCCGCGAAAGAGATCAAGGCCCTCATCCAGGACAGCGTGGACAAGGTGCGCACCGGAACCGAGCTGGTCCAGAAAACCGGTGCGGCCTTGACCGGAATCGTCGACAGCGTCAAGAAGGTCACCGACATCGTCGGCGAGATCGCCGCGGCCAGCCAGGAGCAGTCGGCGGGCATCGACCAGGTGAATCGGGCGGTGATGCAGATGGATGAAATGACCCAGCAGAATGCAGCCTTGGTCGAAGAATCGGCTGCGGCCGCGCGGGCCCTGGAAGAACAGGCCGACGATTTGGCCCGGCAGATCACGTTCTTCAAGATCGAGCGCGGCCAGGCGTCAACCGAAGTCGATGCAGTGCTGTCGCGGGCGGCGAGGCCGGTTGCAGACAGGCCGTCCGAGCCCGCCGGGGTGGCGTCGAAGCCCGCCGTTGCGCCGACCACGACGGCGCGGGCGAGGGTCGCCGGGACTGCGGCCCGCACCCAGGCGGAAGAAGAGGCCTGGGAGGAGTTCTGACCCGTGGGTGCAATGGGCGCCGGAGTGGCCACGGCGGGCGTCCAGCCCCTGGGCAATGCGGAGTTCCGATTTCTCGGCGACTTCGTGACGCGCCATTGCGGCATCATGATGGGTGAGCACAAGCGGCAGTTGCTGCAGGGGCGCCTGCAGCGCCGGCTGCGGGCGCTGGGCCTTGCCAGCTTCGAGCAGTACTGCGATTTGCTGCGCGACGATCCCGAAAGCGAGCTGGGTGAGTTCGCCAGCGCAATCTGTACGAACGTCACCGCGTTTTTCCGCGAGCCGCACCACTTCGACTATCTCGCCGAGCAATTACCGAAATGGCTGGCCGAGCGCCCCGACGGGCGCGTGCGCATCTGGTCGGCCGGGTGCGCCACCGGAGAGGAACCCTGGTCGCTGGCGATGGTGCTGGCGGAGGCGCTGAAAAAACACCGCGGTCCTGCGGACGCGTTGATCCTTGCCACCGATCTGTCGCCGGCCGCGCTGCAGACGGCGCGGCTTGGCGTGTATTCGCAAGAACACCTCAATGGCATCGGTCCGGAGCGGCGGCGGCGCTGGCTCCAGCGTGGCAGCGGCGCCCACGAGGGCAAGGTCCGCGTGCATCCACACCTGCAGAAGCTGGTGCGCGTGCGCCAGCTGAATCTTGTGGACAGGTGGCCGATGCGGCGGAGGTTCGACGCGATCCTGTGCCGCAACGTGGTGATCTACTTCGATACGGCCACCAAGCAACGCCTGTTCGAGCGCTTCCAGGCGGCGTTGATCCCCCGCGGCAAATTGTTCCTGGGGCATTCGGAATCCCTGCACGGGCTGTCCGACGACTTCGCGTTGATCGGCCGGACCACTTACGAGAAGCGAACGCCCTGAAGTGATGTCGACCTTGATTGCACCTGCCTTGGGTGGCTTCGATGCGCACGGCGGCCGGGATGGCTTCGAGCACCTGCGCCGTTTCCGCGAGCCCTCCACCGGGCGCGTGTCGGTGAAGATACTGCCCGGCGAGTATTACGCGTCGCTGCAAGACGAGGTCATTACTACCGTGCTGGGTTCGTGTGTGGCGGCCTGCATCCATGACCCCGCGGCTGGCGTCGGCGGCATGAACCACTTCATGTTGCCTGAGCCGGCGGCAAACGGCGGGCGCTGGGGCGGCACCGCCGTCGGACGCTCGGCCCGCTATGGCGGCGACGCCATGGAGCAGCTAATCAACGCCGTCCTGAAGGCCGGAGGCGTGCGGGAGCGCTTGCGCGTAAAGATCTTCGGCGGTGGCTGCGTGTTGGCGTGGATGACCGATATCGGCCGGCGCAATATCGAATTCGTGCACCGCTACCTGGATGCCGAAGGCCTGCAGCTCGAAGCGGAAGACGTGGGCGGTGCGCACCCGCGCCAGGTCCGCTATTACCCCCGCACCGGCCGGACCCAGGTGCGGCGCCTGCGCAACAGCGCGGATGCCGGATTGGCCGCTCTCGAGCAGCAATACCTCAAGCAATTGGCCGCCGATCCGATAAAGGGTGAGGTTGAGCTCTTCTGAATGACCCTAACCATGGCCAGGACACGCGTGCTCATCGTCGACGATTCCGCGCTGGTGCGGAAGATGCTGTCGGCGATGCTTTCGGAGGACCCCGAAATCGAGGTGGTGGGAACTGCACCCGATGCGCTGGTCGCGCGCGAATGCATCAAGCGATTGCGGCCCGACGTGTTGACGCTGGATGTGGAAATGCCGCGCATGGATGGGCTGACGTTTCTCGACAACCTGATGCGTCTTCATCCGATGCCGGTGGTGATGGTGTCCTCGCTGACCGGTCATGGCGCCGAGGTCACCTTGCGCGCGCTGGAACTGGGGGCGGTCGACTTCGTTGCCAAGCCGGGCAGCGACCTCACGGGCACCTTCGGCGACCGGGCCGAGGGCATCCGGGCCAAGGTGAAGATGGCAGCACGCGCGCGCCCGCGGACCCGCGTGCCGCAAGTGCGGCGCGCGCAGGTGGCGCAGCGCTTCGACGCCGATGCCGTGCTGCCGCGTGCGACCGGCAACGCCCGCGGGGGCGGGCGCATCATCGCGATCGGCGCTTCCACGGGCGGCACCGAAGCGATACGCATCGTGCTGGAGATGATGCCTCCCGACGCACCGCCGATCGTGGTTGCCCAACATATTCCCGCCCAGTTCAGTGCGCCGTTCGCGCAGCGGATGGATGGCTGTTCGGCGATGCGCGTGTGTGAAGCCCAGGACGGCCAGTCCATCCAGGCTGGCCACGCCTATATCGCTCCTGGCGGCCGTCATCTGCTGGTGGTCCGTGATGGCAGCCGGCAGGTCTGCCGATTGCATGATGGTCCCCTGGTCAATCGGCACAAGCCCAGCGTCGACGTGCTGTTCCGCTCGGTGGTGGCGAGCATCGGCAAGGCCGGCGTCGGCGCATTGTTGACCGGCATGGGGGACGATGGCGCGCGCGGCTTGAAAGAGATGCACGACGCCGGCTCGCCGACCGTGGTGCAGGATGAAGCCAGCTCGGTGATCTGGGGAATGCCCGGCGCGGCGTGGAAGCTGGGCGCGGCCGACCACGCACTGCCCATCGAGGCGATTGCGGAAAGATTGCTCGAACTGGCGGCGCAGCCCACGGGCGGCATGCAGTCGGCCAATGTCGCCGTGACGCCATGAGGAGCGTCAGCATGCGGGCAGCGGAAATTCCGGAGCGAGTGTTCGGATTGCTGGGCAGCGTCGTGGCCCTGATCGCGGTGCTGGTGTGGCCGCACGCCTGGGTCGCCCTGCTGAGCGTGATCGTGTCGACTGCGTTGTGGTTCGGGGTGACCCAGTGCGTGTCGCACCGTCGGAGCGCCGCAACGGCGCCTGCCGTGGCTGATCATGCCGACTTGCATGGTGCCATCGGCGAGCTTCGGCGCACGCTGGTC
>Ga0070737_10005958_pt1 | contig 11381 bp, 7 predicted proteins | sample Coa_R1_10_FD_66438 | JGI IMG/M metagenome (GOLD analysis project Ga0070737, IMG submission 66438) | Surface soil microbial communities from Centralia Pennsylvania, which are recovering from an underground coalmine fire - Coalmine... | ecosystem: Environmental > Terrestrial > Soil > Unclassified ...
CAGCGTCCCGTCCTCGCGGGGGGCGTTCGCGACGGAGTAGTCACGCCACAGCCGCGGCCAGTGCGGCGTCTGGACGCTCACGTGCTGGCCGGGCAGGTAGTGCACCGGCTGGCCCGGCGCGAGCGTCAGGACGGCCAGGTCGCTGCCGCGGCGCTCGTGGGCGGTGACCTCCGCGAGCCACCAGGGCGGGGCGTGGGCGGCGTCCCGTTCCGCGGCCGCGATCATGACGCCGGCGGCATGGCCGTACGCCTCGTCCCACGCTGCCGCCATCGTAGGGGTCCAGGCGCCTCGCGCGTACCGGCGGAGTGTGTCGGCGAGCGCACGGCCGAACCCGTCATAGTGCTCCCTGGTCACGCCGAACTTCCTGTGCGCGCGCCCGAGCTCGGTGAGGTAGGCGGCCAGCTCCCGCGGCTCCTCCTGGCCTGCGATGATGCGCGACAGCGCCCGGTAGAACCGCTGCCGCTGCGTGTCCATCGCCGGGGGGAACATCGCCCGGGTCTGCGGCTGGGTGACGAACAGGTGGCTGTAGAAGTCCGCTATCGCCGCGTCCGCCACCGGCTCCAGCATCGCCAGGAGGCCGGCGAGGAGACGGGCGCGCGCCCGTGCCGCCGCCTCCTCCGCGGGTGCGCGCTCCCCGGGATCGCCGGGCCCTGCGGGCCCGGCTGGCCCCGCAGGGCCCTGCGGGGCCCCGCCCCCCGGATCGCCCCGGCCGCACCCTCGTGAACCATGATCATCCGGGGCTGCCACGGCCACAGTGTCGCATCGCCTGGGAAGTATCACAACATCTGGCAAGCAGAGTGAAGCGCGTGCAGCGAGTGTTGCAAGGAACTGCCTGACGCTACGGGAGCTGGCCGGCGACTGCGGCCCGCCGCGCCCATGCCCGGCGCCGGAGGAACTTCGCCAAGCCACTGACCCGGGCACGCGCATGCACCATCATGGTCACAGGATCGTTTACCGAGATCTGCCGGATATACCCGGTGAACGCCGCGGGAGGGTGCATGCCACGTCCGCTCATAGGCATCACCGGCCAGCTTGAGGCCGCGCACTGGGACCGCTGGGTCCGGGAGGCCGTGCTGTCGCCGGTCAGCTATACGCGTGCCGTCGAGCGAGCCGGCGGCACGCCCCTGGTGCTGCCCCCCGTGCCGGCCGGTGCGGTGGCAAGCCTGGTGGCAGGCCTCCACGGCCTGGTGCTGACCGGGGGAAAGGACGTCGACCCCGGTGCGTACGGCGCGCTGCGGCATGAGCAGACCGACCCGCCCGACTTCCGGCGTGACTCGTTCGAGTTCGCCCTGACCCGCGCCGCCATCGACGCGCGGCTGCCGGTCCTCGCGATCTGCCGGGGCATGCACGTCCTCAACGTGGTGCGGGACGGGACGCTGATCCAGCACCTTCCCGAGGCGGTCGGGCATACCGGGCACGCACCGGACCCCGTGAAGATGACCACGCACGACGTGCAGCTCAGCGGGGGCAGCATGCTGGGGAAAATCTTCGGCAGCCAGGCCAGGGTGCCCGCCCTCCACCACCAGGCCGTCCAGCGGGCCGGCAGCGGCCTGCTCCCGGTGGCGTGGGCGCAGGACCAGGTGATCGAGGCGATCGAGCTCCAGGGTCACCCGTTCGCCATCGGGGTCCAGTGGCACCCCGAGGAGGGCGATGACCTGCGCCTCTTCGAGGCGCTCGTGGCGGCCGCGCGGGAACGCAGCCAGCGCGGGGGGCCCGGCGGGCCCGCGCCGGGGGAGCCGGGCGCGGCCGGGAAACGAGACGGTGACGGGGAGAACCCGGCACGGGACGCAGGACGCGAAAGCTCCGGGGCGGCGGGCAGGGAGGCGGGCGAGCACGCGGCGCACGCGTAGCCGCCGCCGCGGGGCTGCGCGGTGCGGGGCTGGGCGGTCAGAGCGGTCCAGAGCGGTCAGAGCGGCGGCTGGTAGCCGCCGATCCAGTGGATCTTCAGCCAGGTCATCGCCGCGGCCCAGGCCCCGGTTACCTCGAGCAGGCCGACCGCCACGAGCAGGGCGCCGCCGATCCGGGTGACGAGGCGGGCATGCCGGCGCGCGACTGCGAACACCGTCATGCTCCGCTGGAACGCGACCGACACGATGAGGAACGGAATGCCGAGGCCGAGGCCGTAGACGAACGCGAGAAACGCCCCCCGCCCCGCGGTGCCCGTCGTGGTCGACAGGGCGAGCACGGTGGCCAGCGTCGGGCCGATGCAGGGAGTCCAGCCCAGGCCGAACATGATGCCGAGCAGCGGCGCCCCTGCGAGCCCGGCCCTCGGGCGGGCCGACGGGCGGACCATGCGGCCGGCGATCGGGAATCGCTCGAACGCCCCGGCGAACAGCAGCCCGAGCACGATCGTCACCGCGCCGAGAACCTGGATGAGCCCTCGCTGGTGATGCTGGAGGAGCGCGCCGCCGATCCCGCCGCTCGCCGCGCCGTAGGTGGCGAACAGCGCGGAGAAGCCGAGCACGAACAGAGCGGTGCCCGCCACCGTCCGGCCGCCGCCCGGCCGCGGCGGAGCCTGCGTACCCGGCGGGGCTGCCACGGTGACCTGGCCGCTGGCCGCCGTCCCGGCGGGCAGCGGCCCCGCCCCGGTGCCGGGGGGCGCCTGGCCGTCCCCGTTCCGCGTGCCCTGCCCTGCCGTGGCACGCTGGGCGTCGGTCCCGGACATGCCGGTCGCGTAGGCGAGGTAACCGGGCACCAGCGGCAGGACGCACGGTGAGAGGAAGGTCACCGCGCCGGCGCCGGCGGCGACCGGGACGGCAAGAAGGAGCGGGCCGGAGAACACGAGCTGCTGGATTCCGCCGCTCATGGTGTGCCTTCCTTCCTTCCCGCTGACCCGGGGGGCGACCCCCGGGCCCCCGTCAGCCCGCTGCGGTTCCCCCGTCTCACCTCCCCCGTATCACCGGCCGCTCACCCGGTCCGGGGCCTGGGACCGCGCCCGGTCCGGGCCTTTCGGCCCGGCTGCCCGTAACCCGTACCCGTGACCGTCCTGCACCGGCCGCTCGCCCGGCCCGCAGGGCCGGGGCCGCTTGGCCGGTGAGGTGCCCGGCCCGTAACCCGGGGCGCCCGCTGCGCACAGTCAATGTACTACGGCCTGTCGTCCCCGTGCTTCGCCTGTATCGTTGGCCGGGTGATCCCGGTCCTCGCCCCCCTGAGCGGGGCCCTTCCGCGCCAGCGGGGACACGGCAGGCGGCTGCTGGCAGCCGGGGCGGCCGCTTTCGCGGTCTCGCTCGCCCTGTATGCCCTCTACGCCGCCATCCACCCGGTCGACTGGACCCTCGACCCCGTCGACCTTCGCGTGTACTGGGACGGCGGCCTCATCGTCAGGCACGTCAGGCCGCTCTACGACCCGCGCCTGGCCGCGCCGCTGTATCAGTGGGGAGGCTCGGGCCTCGTCGAACTGAAATTCACCTACCCGCCGTTCGCCGCCGCCGTCTTCGCCGCCGTGTCGCTCATCCCCCTGCCGGTGCTCGCGAGGATCTCGGAGGGCGGGGATGTCATCGTCCTCGTGGCGGCCGTCTGGTTCACCTTCGGTGGCCTCGGGTACCGGCGCGGCCGCGCCCGCCTCGGCGCGGCGCTGCTCACCTCCGCCGCGGTCCTGTGGACCGAGCCGGTGCTCAGGACGATGTACCTCGGGCAGGTCAACCTGGCGCTGATGGCGCTCATCCTGTGGGACCTGTGCCAGCCGGACACCGCGGCCAGCCGGTGGTGGAAGGGCGCGGGCACCGGGATCGCCGCCGGCATCAAGCTCGTCCCGCTCATCTTCGTCCCGTACCTGCTCCTCACCCGCAGGTTCCGGCAGGCGCTCATGGCGTTCGCCGGCTTCGCGTTCACGGTGCTGGCCGGTTTCGCGATCCAGCCGCGTGACTCAGCGCTGTGGTGGTTCGGCGGGGTGTTCGCCCAGGGCCGTCGCACCGGGTTCACCGGCTGGGTGGGCAACCAGTCGCTGCGCGGCCTCATCACCAGGCTCACCGGGAGCGTGGCAGGGGCGCAAGTCCCCTGGATCGCCGCCGCCGTCCTCGTCGCGGTGTGCGGCCTGGCGTGCGCGGCGATGCTCGACCGGGCGGGCCACCCGGCCGCCGGGCTGCTCGGCTGCGCGCTGACCGGCCTGCTCGTCTCGCCGATAAGCTGGGACCACCACTGGGTGTGGATAGTCCCCGGTACCGCCGTGGCCGGCCACTACGCGGCACGTGCCTGGCAGGGCGCCAGGAGGCTGGCGTGGGCGTTCTGGGCGCTGGCGGCGGCGGGCATCCCGGCGCTGTACGGCGCGTGGCCGGGCAGCCTGTGGGGCCAGCCGCACGACCAGGGGGCGTTCTCCATGGGGGTGATCTGGGCAGTGCCCTACACCGATCCGCTGACCTACGCCAGGCAGGGCGACCAGCCCTGGTACCCCGAATATCACTGGCACGGCCTTCAGCTCATCACGGGTAACGCGTTCCTGCTCGGCGGTCTCGCCGCGGGACTGGCCGTCGCGGCGGCCGCGATCGCAGCCGCGCGCCGGCACGGGCCGCCCCGCATCCGCACGGTCACCCTCCCGGCTGTGCCCAGGGCACAATCCCGGCGCCATCACTTCGGTGAACTCCTCATGGCGCTGCCGCGGACGGTGCTGGTTCCCTTGTGGCATCGGGCACGGCCGGGGTTATGCTCCCGGTCCTGGAGCGAATCCGTGAATTCTCCGTGAGAGCGAGGAAAGTCTCATGCGTGCCACACCGCCGTTCCGCGCCGACCACGTCGGCAGCTTGCTGCGCCCGGAGCGCCTGCTGCGGGCCCGTGACGACGCCGCCGCGGGCCGGATCTCCGCCGGCCAGCTGCGTGCCGTCGAGGACGAGGCGATCACGGAGGCTGTCCGGATGCAGGAGGAGGCCGGCCTGCAGTCCGCCACGGACGGCGAGTTCCGCCGGGCGTCCTGGCACATGGATTTCATTTACCAGCTCGGCGGGGTGAGCAAGGCGCCGGGGAACCTGGCGGTGAAGTTCCGGAACCCGTCGGGAGCGATCGAGTTCACCCCCGCGGCGATCCGGGTCGACGGCAAGGTGCGCCTCGAGCACACGATCTTCTCCGACGCCTTCGCCTACCTGCAGTCCCAGGTGACGACGGCGACGCCGAAACTCACGATCCCCTCGCCGAACATGGTGCACTACCGCGGCGGCCCTGCCTCGATCGACCCGGCCGTCTACCCGGACATCGAGCAGTTCTGGAGCGACCTGGCCGCCGCGTACGCGGAGGAGGTCGCCCGGCTCGGCGAGCTTGGCTGCCGCTACCTGCAGTTCGACGACACGAGCCTCGCCTACCTGAACGACCCCGCGCAGCGGGCGCAGATCGCGGAGCGCGGTGAGGACGCCGAGCACCTTCACCTGCGGTACATCCGCGAGATCAACGACGCGCTCGCCAGCAAGCCGGACGGCATGACGGTGACCACGCACATGTGCCGCGGCAACTTCCGGTCCTCCTGGGTCGCCGAGGGCGGCTACGACTTCGTGGCCGAGGCGCTGTTCAGCGAGCTGAACGTGGACGGGTTCTTCCTGGAGTACGACGACCCCAGGTCCGGCGGGTTCGAGCCGCTGCGCTTCGTCCCCAAGGGCAAGATGGTCGTCCTCGGGCTCGTCACGACGAAGCGCGGGGAGCTGGAAGACCCCGGCATGATCAAGCGCCGGATCGAGGAGGCGTCGCGGTACGTCCCGCTCGACCAGCTCTGCCTGTCACCGCAGTGCGGCTTCTCCTCCACCGTCGAGGGCAACGTGCTGACCCGTGACGAGCAGGTCGCCAAGCTCCGCCTCATCGTGGAGATCGCCCGCGACGTCTGGGGCGGCTGACAACTGCTGAGCGACGTCGCGGGGCTGCTGGCCTGCCCGCTGTGCGGCGGGGGGTTCGCCGTGCCGCCCGGCGCGCTGCGATGCGGGCGGGGGCACAGCTTCGACATCGCGCGCCAGGGATACGTCAATTTGATGCCGGGCGGCGCACGGCCGGGCACTGCCGACACGGCCGGGATGGTGGCGGCGCGGGAGGCATTCCTCGGCGCGGGCCACTACGCGCCGCTGGCCCGGATCGTCGCCGATCTCGCAGCTCACGCCGTCCGCGCGGGACACCCCGCCGGGCGGCTGGGCCGGTCGGCGGCGGGGCTGCCCGCGGGCACCGCGCCAGGACCCTGCGTGCTGGACGCAGGCGCCGGCACGGGGTACTACCTGCGGGCCGTCCTTGACCGGCTCTGCGGCGGGCCGCCCTCCTGCGGCCAGCCCCCGCAGCAGGCCCGCGCCGCGCAGGGCAGCGCCGCGCAGGGCGGGGCGCCTGCGCACGGCAACCGGAGCGCGGCGGGCCACCAGGCCCCGCACGGCGGCGCAGCGCGGCCGTGCGGGATCGCGATGGACATCTCCGTCCGGGCGCTGCGCCGTGCGGCCCGGGCGCACCCGGGGATCGGCGCGATCGCGTGGGACGTGTGGGCGCCGTTTCCCGTCCGCCCGTCGGTGGTGTCTGTCGTCCTCAACGTTTTCGCCCCCCGCAACGGCGCGGAGTTCCGCCGCGTCCTGCACGAGGACGGGACGCTGATCGTCGTCACCCCCGCGCCCGGCCACCTGGCCGAACTGGTCGATGCGGCGGGCCTGCTGACCGTTGACGAGCGGAAGGAGGACCGCCTCACCGGGTCACTTGCCGGCCATTTCGCCCTGGAGCGCCGCGAGGAGCGCACGGACAGCATGCGGCTGAGCCGTGCCGGGGCGGAGACGCTCATCGCGATGGGGCCGGCGGCACGCCACGTGGACGCGGCGGCGATCCGCGCGCGCCTCGCCGCCCTCCCTGAGCCGATCACCGTCACCGCCGCGTTCCGGATCTCCGTGTACCGGCCGGGGTAGGGAGGGGCCCGGCCGGCGCCGGCAGCATCCGGCGGGTGGCGGCGGTGCTGGGACAGGCCGGGTAAGGTCACGGCGTGGGCGACATCCGGGGGAGCGGCGGCCCGGCCAGGGTACACGGGCGGGACCGCATCCTGACCGTCCCTAACGGGATCAGCGTGGCACGCCTGCTCGGCGTACCCGCCTTCCTGTGGCTGGTGCTCGGCCCCCGGGACGATGTGCCCGCGGTCGCCCTGCTCGTCGCGGCCGGCCTCTCCGACTGGCTGGACGGCAAGATCGCGCGGGCACTGAACCAGCAGAGCCGCCTCGGCGAGGTGCTGGACCCCGCCGCCGACCGCCTCTACATCGCCGCGACGCTCGTCGGGCTCGCCGTCAGGGAGATCATCCCGTGGTGGCTCGTCGCGCTGCTCCTCGCCCGTGAGGGGACCGTGGCGGCGGCCCTTGCCGTGCTCAGGCGGCGGCTCGGCATCAGCGCGCTGCGGGTCAGCTTCACCGGGAAGGCCGCGACGCTCTGCCTGCTGTACGCTTTCCCGCTGCTGTTCCTCGGTGCGCACGAGGGGACGTGGGCCATGGCCATGCGCATCGTGGGCTGGGCGTTCGCGATCTGGGGTACAGGACTGTACTGGTGGTCGGCCGTGCTGTACCTCGCTCAGGCACGCGCGCTGCTGACCGGGCGGCTGGCTCTTACGCCAGGGCAGGCGCATGGTCCCGGTGCACGTGACGGTCCCCCGGGCCCCGCAGGTTCTGCAGGTTCTGCGCTGCCGGATATGCGGTCCGGGGCGGAAACTCCCCAGGAACCGGGCATAGAGGATGTAGGGCAACATGGGAAGGAGCAGCGCAAGCATTGAAGGCCGTCGTCATGGCAGGCGGGGAGGGGACGCGGCTGCGCCCGATGACCGCCAACCAGCCCAAGCCGCTGCTGCCCGTGGTCAACCGGCCGATCATGGAGCACGTCCTGCGGCTGCTCAAGCGGCATGGTTTTTCCGACACGGTGGTCACGGTCCAGTTCCTCGCCTCGCTCGTGCGCAACTACTTCGGCGACGGCGAGGACGTGGGGATGAGCCTGCAGTACGCGACGGAGGAGATGCCGCTCGGCACCGCGGGCAGCGTGAAGAACGCCGAAGACGCGCTGCGCGACCAGCCGTTCCTCGTCATCTCAGGTGATGCCCTCACCGACATGGATCTGTCCGGCATGGTCCGGTTCCACAAGGAGCGCGGCGCCCTTGTCACGGTCGGCCTCACCCGTGTCCCCGATCCGCTCGAGTTCGGCATCGTCATCGTCGGCTCCGACGGCCGCATCCAGCGTTTCCTCGAAAAGCCCACCTGGGGACAGGTGTTCTCCGACACCGTGAACACCGGCGTCTACGTGATGGAACCCGACGTGCTCGCGGAGGTGCCGGCGGGCGAGCCCGCGGACTGGTCGGGTGACATCTTCCCCGCGCTGCTCAAGCGGGGCGCACCGCTGTTCGGCTACGTCTCCGACGCGTACTGGGAAGACGTCGGGACCCTCGGGAGCTACCTGAAGGCGCAGGCGGACGTGCTCTCCGGGCGCGCGGGCGTGGAGGTCGACGGCTTCGAGGTCTCGCCGGGGGTATGGGTGGCCGAAGGAGCCGAAGTCGATCAGGACGCGGTGCTCACCGGGCCGCTCTGCATCGGCGACTACGCCAAGATCGAGGGCGGCGCGCAGCTTCGCGAGTACACGGTGATCGGCAGCAACGTCGTCGTCAAGGAGGGCGCGTTCCTGCACCGCGCCGTGGTGCACAACAACGTCTACATCGGGCAGGGCGCGACCTTGCGGGGCTGCGTCATCGGGAAGAACACCGACATCATGCGGCTGGCCAGGATCGAGGAATCAGCGGTCGTCGGCGACGAGTGCGTGATCGAGCCGGAGGCGTACCTGTCAGCGGACGTCAAGGTCTACCCCTTCAAGACCATCGAGGCCGGCGCGGTCGTGAACACCAGCGTGATCTGGGAGTCCAGGGGCCAGCGCACGCTGTTCGGGCAGCGCGGGGTCTCGGGCCTCGTCAACGTGGAAGTGACCCCCGAACTGTGCGTCAGGCTGGCGAGCGCCTACGCCACGACCCTGCGGAAGGGCTCCACCGTCACGACGTCCCGCGACGTCTCCCGCGCCGCGCGGGCGCTCAAGCGGGCCGTGCAAGGGGCACTCAACGCCAGCGCGATCAACGTGGTCGACCTGGAAGCCCAGCCGCTGCCCGTGGCCAGGTTCGAGACGGCACGCGGCGACTACAGCGGCGGCATCGCGCTGCGCACCACACCGGGGAACCCGCAGTCCGTTGACATCCTGTTCCTTGACGAGCGGGGCGCGGACCTGTCCCGGGCGGCACAGCGCAGGCTGGAGCGGGTCTTCTCCCGGCAGGAGTTCAGGCGCGCGTTCCCCGGTGAGATCGCGGAACTCACCTACCCGCGCAGGGCGGTCGAATCGTACACGCACGAGCTGCTGCGGTGCGTCGACATGACCGGGGTTCGCGAGGCCCGCATGAAGGTGGTCGCGGACTGCGCAGGCGGCACCGCATCCCTCGTCCTGCCGAGCCTGCTCGGCAGGATCGGCGTCGACGTGCTCACCCTGGGCAACAGGCTCGACGAGATCTCGCCCACGGAGACCGTCGCACAGCTCCGCGCCGGGATGCAGCACCTTTCCGAGGTCGTGTCCTCGTCCCGGGCCGCGTTCGGCGTCCGGTTCGACCCGGTGGGCGAACGCATACTGCTCGTCGACGAGAAGGGCGAGCTGGTCAGCGACGAGCGGGCGCTTCTTGTCGTCCTCGACCTCATCGCCGCCGAGCGGCGGGCAGGGCGCGTCGCGCTTCCCGTGACCACGACCAGGGTGGCGGAGCAGGTGTGCCAGTTTCACGGAGTCCGGGTGGACTGGACACCGACCTCGGTGGACGCGCTCACCGAGGCCGCAGCGGCCGACGACGTGATCTTCGCCGCGGACGGCCGGGGAGGCTTCGTCGTCCCTGAGTTCGCCAGGACCGCGGACGGGATCGCGGCCTTTGCCCGGCTTCTCGGCCTTGTCGCGCGTACCCGGCTGACGCTGAGCCAGATCGACGCGCGGATCCCGGCCGCGTACCTGCTCAAGCGGTCCATACCCACACCCTGGGCGGCCAAGGGGATCGTCATGCGGACCGTCGTCGAGGCCGCCGCGGGCCGTCAGGTGGACACGACGGACGGGGTGCGGGTCATCGAGCCCGGCCGGGGGTGGGTGCTCGTGCTGCCCGACCCCGCCGACGCGGTGACCCACCTGTGGTCGGAGGGGACCGGGCCCGACAGCGCCCAGCTCCTGCTGGACGAGTGGGCGGCCGTGGTGGAGCGGGCGGGCCAGTAACGCCTTCGGGCATGCCAGCGGCCGCGGAACGTGAGACAATCACGCACATCGCAGGTGCGCTGGGCCGGCGCCCCAGCGCGGTGAGCGCACAGCGTATCGGGCACAGCACGCCAGGACGGTAAGGAGCGCTATCCAGATACCCGGCCCGGGGCGTGATCCGGCTGCCGGCCTGGCGGCCACGGGCCTTCCGGGGCCCTGCGCGCGGCCGGCGCCGGCCGCGGCGGCGGGAAACCTGCCGTGCCCGGCGGATCATGCGACCATTGGGAAGACAGGCCCGTGCGGCGCCTCCGCCGGCCCGGGGCACCCCGGGACGGCGGAGGCGCGGCGTGGACCTGGGTAAATGGATCCGGATAACGTGAGCTTTTGAACAGGCAGAGTCCAGGGTGGCAAGGCCGGCCGGGCGTGGCGCAGGCGTGGCGGAGGTGGATCGACGGTGTGGCGGCGACGTCGCGGCAGGAAGCCGGGACGCGTTCCGGGCGGTACCCCTTTCGCGCAGCCGGACCGGGTGAGACCGGGAGGCTGGCGGCGGCTGATTGCGTGGCGCGTGGACCGGCAGGCTCAGGCGCGGGTACCGTGGGCAGCATCGCATGAGTCCACGCCGCGTGCGCAGCTCCCAGGCCCGGCCCCCGCGCCGTGGGAGTGGCCGATGGAGGGGAGGCCAGGCGGAGCGATGACAAGCGTCTACTGCACCCGTTGCGGCCGCCCGAACGCGGATGACGCACGGTTCTGCTCGAACTGCGGTGCTCCGCTGGTACGGGGAGGCTCGGCCGAGCGGTCGGGGGAAACGACATCGACGATATTGCTGGGCAGGGCGGAGGTCCTGGACGCGGAGCTGGCTGACGAGCCGTTCGCTGACTCGGCGATGCTGGACGCGCTGCCGGCCGACAGCGCCCTGCTCATCGTCCAGCGCGGGCCCAACGCGGGCAGCCGGTTCCTGCTCGACAGCGACCTGACCACCGTGGGACGTCATCCCGACAGCGACATTTTCCTCGACGACGTGACGGTATCCCGGCGGCACGCCGAGTTCTACCGCCAGGGCACGCGGTTCACCGTCTGTGACGTGGGCAGCCTGAACGGTACATACGTGAACCGCGAGCGGATCGAGGAGGCCGAGCTGATCAGCGGGGACGAGGTGCAGGTGGGCAAGTTCCGGCTGATCTTCATGACCCATCCGCGCGTGCAGCAGGAGCGGCGCGGGG
>Ga0070737_10005959_pt1 | contig 11381 bp, 10 predicted proteins | sample Coa_R1_10_FD_66438 | JGI IMG/M metagenome (GOLD analysis project Ga0070737, IMG submission 66438) | Surface soil microbial communities from Centralia Pennsylvania, which are recovering from an underground coalmine fire - Coalmine... | ecosystem: Environmental > Terrestrial > Soil > Unclassified...
CCGCTGGCCAGCAGCAGCACCGTGTCGTTGGTGGACATGCAGCCGTCGGTGTCCAGCCGGCCGAAGGTCACCGCCGCCGCGCGCCGCAGCGCCGTGTCCAGGCCGGCCGGGTCCAGGTCGGCGTCGGTGGTCAGCACGCACAGCATGGTGGCCAGCGAAGGGGCCAGCATGCCGGCCCCCTTGGCCATCCCGCCCACCGTGTAGCCTCCGCCATCCACCTCCGCGGCCCCCCTCACCGCACCACCCCGCCGGAACGCGATCTTCACCACCGTGTCCGTGGTCCTGATCGCGTCGGCCGCCGCCAGCCCGCCGGCCCGCGCGGCCCCGGCCACCGCGGCGTCCACCCCGGGCAGCAGCTTGTCCATGGGCAGCCGCTCGCCGATCAGCCCGGTCGAGCACACCGCCATCTCGCCCGCCGAGCCGGACAGCCCGGCCGCCAGCCGTTCGGCGGTCTCGTGGGTGTCGGCGAATCCGGCCGGGCCGGTGCAGGCGTTGGCGCCGCCGGAGTTGAGCACCACCGCGCGGACCCGGCCGCCGCTGACGACCTGGCGGGTCCACAGCACCGGCGCGGCCTGCACCCGGTTCGCGGTGAACACCCCGGCCGCCGCGCAGGACGGGCCGTCGTTGACCACCACGGCCACGTCCCTGGCGCCCGAATCCTTGATCCCGGCGGCGACGCCGGCCGCGCGGAATCCCAGTGGGGCGGTCACGCTCACGGTGCGACTCCGTTCGCCGTCAGGCCGGCCGTCTCGGCCAGGCCCAGCATGAGGTTCGCGGTCTGCACGGCCTGCCCGGCCGCGCCCTTGCCGAGGTTGTCGATCGCCGCCACCACGACGGCCCGGCCCGCGTGCGGGTCGGCGGCCGCCTGCAGGTGCGCCGCGTTGGACCCGGCGGTCGCCGCGGTCGCGGGCCACCGGCCTTCGGGCAGCACATGAACGAACGGCTCCCCGCGGTACCTGAGGGCCAGCGCCTGCCTGACGTCGCCGGTGGACAGGTTCCCGGCCAGCCGCACGGTGCAGGTGGCCAGAATTCCCCGTGGCATGGGCGCCAGTATCGGCGTGAACGAAACGCTCACCCGCCGCAGGCCGCCACCGTCCCCGTCCTCGCCACCACCGTGCGCCGGGCAGCCGGCCTCGGCCTGGGCGGCGGCCTCGCCGAGCGCCTGCTCGATCTCCGCGGTGTGCCGGTGGATGCCGCCGACCTGGTAGGCGGACATCGAGCCCATCACCTCGCTGCCGAGCAGCGAGGGCTTGGCCGCACGGCCCGCGCCGGAGGTGCCGGACGCGGCCACGACCACGATGTCACTGGGTTCGGCCAGCCCGGCCGCGACCAGCGGTGCCAGCGCGACGATCGCGGCCGTCGCGAAGCAGCCCGGGGTGGCCACCCTGGTGGCCGTGCTGATCTGCGCCCGGGCGCCGGGCAGTTCGGGCAGCCCCCAGGTCCACCGGCCGGCGTGCGGGCCGCCGTAGAACCTGGCCCACTGGCCGGCGTCGGTGAGCCGGAAGTCGGGACCGAGGTCAACCACCTTGACCTGCCCGGGCAGCTGGGCCGCCAGCGCCGCCGACTCACCGGCGGGCAGGGCCAGGAAGACCAGGTCGGCAGCTGACAGCGCGTCCGCCGTGGTGGGCACGAAGACGTGATCGGCCAGGGCCGGCAGGTTCGGGTGCAACTCGGTAACCGGCTGGCCCGCGCTCGTGCCGGCCGCGACCGGCCCGATCTCGAGATCCGGGTGCCCGGCGAGCAGGCGCAGCAGCTCACCGCCGGCGTAGCCGCTCGCCCCGGCCACCGCCACCCGCGCACCCACGCCTTCGGCACCCTTCCGTCGTGTCCGCCCGGAACCCGGCCCGTGAGCCGCCTACCCGTAGAAGTATGCATTACCTCGATTATTTATGCAAACTGATCACGACCCCCACCGGCCTGCGACGCAACGCAATTGAGCGATAACCGGGAGTCCGCTTTCGCGCGCGGGCCACCGACGGCATGATGGGGGGCGCAGGAAAGGAGAGCACCCATGCGTTGTGCCCGCTGGGCACCGGTCCCGCTGGCGGTGGCCGGGCTGATGGTGACCGGCGCGGGCTGCAGCAGCGGCAGCGGCGCCGGGCCGCACGGGCCGGCGGCGGCACCCGCCGCCAGCCAGCTCGCCCCGCCGAAGTCGACCTGTGGGACATCGCGCACCGCGGTCAACGTGCCGGTGACCATCGAGGTGGAGAAGGGCTCCACGTCCTGCCCCGAGGCCATGCGGATCCAGACCGGTTACACCAGCCTGGTCAAGTCCGGCCGGGTGGGCGGCAACGGCGGCGGCGCGCCGGTGAAGGTGGACGGCTGGACGTGCCAGGGCACGGACACGACCACCACCGTGCAGACCGGCGAGGCATCCGAGTGCCACAAGGGCACGACCGAGATCGTGGCGGTGCTCAAGCTGCAGAGCTCCGGCTCGGGCAGCTAGCCGGCGTCCGGCCGGGGAAGCGGGGAGCAGCTCATGGATCTTGTCACCAAGTACCTGGTCCGGATCTGGCCCGCGGGCGCCGAGCCGCCGGAGATGATCCAGTCCGAGATGTGCTCACCGGACAGCGCCACCGAGGGCCAGGCGGCCAACGACCGGGCCGAGATCCGGGCCATCCGCAACTGGGCGCAGCAGCACGCGAACGTGGACCAGGTCAGCTACTCCTACGAAGTCTGCCGCGACAGCATGGTGGCGGCACTGTCCGGTGGGGGCAGCAGCCGCCGGGTGGTCGAACCCATCGCCGACGGAGTGCTCGAGCCGCAGGAGGCCCGCCCCGCGTCGGCCAGGTTCCCGGACCCCACGGCCTAGACCTTTTCGTTATCTACGCCAGCGTATGGCCCTATCACCCGCAAACTGCCGGTAAGTCTGCCGGTAAGACCTCCTGGCCTATCCTCGGCTACGGGCACAGACTGGGTAAAGCACGACCTTTGCCGCCGGGCGCGAACCGACATGTTTTCGGCCCGTGGAAGGGACTTGTTGTTAGCTTTCCGCGCACCTCGGGCGTGAGCGGGGCCGCCAGAGGGCGGCCGCCGCAGGCGAACCGCGTGATGGCCTGGCCTGTTACCGACGGTTCTCCCCGCTCATGGGCAACGTCGCCTTCACGAGGATGCCGGATCCCGGGCGTGGCAATCGCGGGAGATGGAGGGCTGCAGATGCAACGGTGCCGGGAGGGGACGCCCGGTTCGATAATCCGGCTGCACCGGACCGTGGCCGGCATGACACAGAAGGAACTCGCCGAGGCAGCCAAGATGAGCATCGGCGTGGTGCGCGATCTCGAGCAGGGCCTGACGGACCGTCCGCGTACCGCCACCATGCGCCGTCTGGCCGCCGCCCTGGGGCTGGACGCGCGGGCGACGGAGAGCCTGCTGGCCGCGGTGCCCAGGTGGTCGCGCTCCGGGCCTGCGGTGCACCACCTCGGCCCCGGGGACTCGGCCGGGCTGCGGATCAGCGTGCTGGGCCCGCTGACCGCCTCGCTGGACGGGACGTTCACCTTGCTCGGCCCGGAACTGCAGCGGGCCGTGCTCGGGCTGCTGGCCTTGCACGCGAACACGGCCGTGCACCGGGACGTGCTGATCGACGCACTGTGGGCAGACGAGCCGCCGGACACGGCGGTGGCGATGGTGCAGTCCTACGTCAGCAGGCTCCGCCGGCTGCTCACCATGGCCCAGGCCGGCGAGAGCCGCGGGAAGTCGCTGATCACGTCGGGCACCAGCTACCAGCTGTGCGTCACGGCGGGCGAGCTCGACCAGATCGAGTTCGCCCGCCGGGCCGCCCACGCGCACGAGGCACACGCGGCCGGCGAGGTGGGCGCGGCGTGCGAGCTGTACGCGCGGGCCCTCAGCCTGTGGCGCGGCGAGCCGCTGGCCGACGTCAAGGTGCTCGCGTGCCATCCCGCCGTGCTCGACCTCGGCCATCAGCGGGCCGACGTGGTGCTGAAGTACGCCGATGCCGCCTTCCAGGCCGGCCGGCACGACCAGGTGCTGCGGCCGCTGCGCGCGATGTACCACCGCGAACCGCTGAACGAGCGGGTCGCGGCCCGGCTGATGTTCGCGCTGGCGGGCAGCGGCTGCCAGGCCGAGGCGCTGCGCGTCTACGACCAGGTCAGGCAGCGGCTGGACGACCAGCTCGGGGTGTATCCCTGCGCCGAGCTGTCCCAGACCCAGGCGATGGTGCTGCGCCAGCAGATCGTCCCGGGCCGGGCCGGGACGACGCTGCGGGCGATCCCGGATCTGGCCGAGACCAACCCATGGCAGCGGGACAGGTATCTCCAGACCGGATCCGTGGCCAGAGCCGCGGGCGCGCGGTAGCCCCGCACAGGCACAGGGCAGGCGGACCACTCCCCGCCTGCCCTTGATCACCAGGCGAACCGGCCCGGCGCCGTCGGGGAACTCAGCTGCCGCGCAGCACCGCACCTACCCGGCGGGTGGCCTCGGCCACCGCGGCGTCCCGCAGCGCCGAGGTTTCCTCCACGGTCAGCGTGCGGTCGGGGGCGCGGAACCGGAGCGTGTAGGCGAGTGACTTGTGGTCCTCCCCCACCTGCTCCCCGGTGTAGAGGTCGAACAGCCTGACGTCCTCGAGCAGTGTGGCCCCGCCGGCCTCCGCGACCCCGCCGGCCAGCGCCGCCTGAACGTCCGCGGCGGGCACGTCCGCCGGGACGGTGAGCGCCACGTCCTGGGTCGCCACCGGGTAGCCGGAGATTACCGGCGGCTGGGCGCCGGGTGCGCCCTCGGCCGCGGCCTCGATCACCGACAGGTCGAGTTCCATGGCGCAGGACCGGCTGGGCACCCCGTACGCGCGCACCACCCGGGGATGCAGCTCCCCGGCGTGCCCAGCCAGCCATTCGTGGCCTTCCGCGGATTTCACGAACACGGCCGCGCAGCGTCCCGGATGCCACGGCGGCTGCTGGGCGGCGCGGACCTCGATCGGCACCCGGCAGGCCCGGCCCACCTCGCGGGCCGCCTGCACCGCGTCGTCCCAGGACGCGGGCCGGCCCGGGCCGCCCCACCAGCCTGCCAGCTCCCGCTGGCCGGCCAGCACCACGGCCACCCGCCTCGGCTGGTCGGGCAGTTCCGCGTTCACCGCGCTGAGCTCCGCCACACTGGGCGCGTGGTCGACGCCGGGGATCGGCGCCACCCCGCTGCCGCCGGGGCGCGGGTGGAACACCAGGCCCATCTCGTACAGCGCGACGTCGGCGAAGCCCCGGCCGACGTTGCGGGCCAGCACCCGCAGCAGGCCGGGCAGCAGGGTGGTGCGCAGCAGCGGCTCGTCCTCGCTGAGCGGGTTGCTCACCCGCACCGCCACCCGGCGCGGGTCCTCGGGTGGCAACTGGAGCGCGTCACCGTCGGCGGCTGAGCCGAACGGCCAGCTCAGCACCTCCACGTATCCGGTGCTGGCCAGCGCGCGGCTGACGTTGCGGCGCATCCGCTGCCGGACGGTGAGACCGCGGCCGGCCGTGGCCCGCGGCATCCGCACCGGGATGTTCGCGTAGCCCTCCAGCCGGATGACCTCCTCGGCCAGATCGGCCGGGTCGGTCAGGTCGGGCCGCCAGGACGGCGGGGTGACCACGAGGGCAGCCGCGGCGCGGTCGTGCCTGCCGTGCTCGGCCCGCGGGTGCCTGGCGTCGGCGGCATCGGTGCCGGCCTCGCCGGAAGGACGCCCCACCGCACAGCCGACCTCGCGCAGCCGGCGCACCACCGTGTCGCGGCCGTACACCAGGCCGGCCACCTCGTCCGGGTAGCTGACGGGCATGGTGATCGTGACCGGGGCCACGTGAGCGTAGGCGTGGGTGCAGCCGGGCACCACGCTGGCCCCACCGAACGAGGCCAGCATCGACACCGCCTTCGCGGTGGCCACCAGCGGCAGCTCCCGGTCCACGCCGCGCTCGAACCGGTAGGACGCGTCGGTGCTCAGCTTGTGCCGCCGGCTCATCCGGGCGGTGGCCTCGGCGGAGAAGTGGGCGGCCTCGATGACCAGGTCGGTGGAGCCGGGGCCGATCTCGGTGGACAGCCCGCCCATCGTCCCGGCCATGGAGATCGGGCCGGACCCGTCGGTGATCAGGATGTCGTCGGGGTCGAGGCTGCGCACCGTGTGGTCCAGCGTCTCCAGCTGCTCGCCCGGCTGGGCCCGCCGGACCACGATCGGGCCGGTCAGCTTGGCCCGGTCGAAGGCGTGCAGAGGCTGGCCGAGCTCGAGCATCAGGTAGTTGGTGATGTCCACGGCGAGCGACACCGAGCGCATTCCCGACCTGGCCAGCCGGACCCGCATCCACAACGGCGTGCCCGCCCGCGGGTCGAGCCCGTGCGCCTCGCGCAGCACGAACCGGTCGCAGGCGGTGGGATCCGCGATGCTGGCCGGGTACACGTCCGCCGACTCGGTCCCGAGCCCGTCGGCCGGGCCGGCCGGGTCGGTGAACGTGACGCCGTAGGCGCTGGCCAGCTCCCTGGCCACACCGCGGACCGACAGGGCGTAGCCGCGGTCCGGGGTCACCGCGATGTCGAGCACCACGTCATGCAGGCCGGCGTACCTGACGAAGTCCTCACCCAGCGGGGCGTCCGGCGGCAGCACGAGGATGCCGCTGTGGTCGTCGCCCAGGCCGAGCTCGGACGCCGAGCAGATCATCCCGGCCGACATCCGGCCGTAGGCGGGCTTGGCCCCGATCGTTATCCCGCCGGGCAGCACGGCGCCCGGCACCGCCAGCGGCACCCGGTCGCCGGCGGCGAAGTTGACCGCACCGCAGATCACCCCGTGCGGCTCGCCGTCCGGATTGCTGTCACCCGTGCTCACCCGGCAGAACCTGATCGGTTTCTTGAACCCGGTGAGCTCTTCGATCTCGAGCACCTCGCCGACGAGCACCCCGGTGACGTCGTGCCCCACCTGCTCGGCCGACTCCACCTCGAGCCCGGCCGCGGTGAGCCGGCGTGCCACCTCGGCTGGTGCCATCTCGCTGTCGTCGATGGGCGCGTACTCGCGCACCCAGGAAAGCGGGATCCGCATCTAGAGCTCCATTCCGAACGCGGCGGAGAACCGCACGTCGCCCTCGAGGGTGTCCCTGATGTCGGTCACCCCGTGCCCGATCATCATGGTGCGCTCGATGCCGAGGCCGAAGGCGAACCCGCTGTAGACGCCGGGATCGACGCCGCAGGCCACCAGCACCCGCGGGTTCACCATCCCGCAGCCGGCGATCTCGATCCAGCCCTGTGACTTGCATACCCGGCAGGGCGGGCCGCCGGGCTCGGCCGAGCGGCCGCGGCAGACGTGGCATTCCATCGACACGTCGCCGGACGGCTCGGTGAACGGGAAGAAGTCGGGCCGGAACCTGGTCCGCAGGCCCTCGCCGAACATCGCGTCCACCAGGGCCTGGATCGCGCCCCGCAGGTCGGCCATGGTCAGCCCGCGGTCCACCGCCAGGCCTTCGATCTGGTGGAAGACCGGGCTGTGCGTGGCGTCGAGTTCGTCGGTGCGGAAGACCTTGCCCGGGCTGACCACGTACAGCGGGAGCTGGCGGGCCAGCAGCTCGCGGACCTGCACCGGCGAGGTGTGGGTGCGCAGCACCATGCCCGAGCCTTCGCCGCCGTCCGGCGCGGCCACGAACAAGGTGTCCTGCATCTCACGGGCCGGGTGGTCTTTCGGGAAGTTGAGCGCGTCGAAGTTGTACCACTCGGCCTCGACCTCGGGGCCCTCGGCCACCTCGTAGCCCATGGCCACGAACACGTCCGTCAGCCGCTCGCTGACCAGGCTGACCGGGTGCCGGGCACCTCGCGGGGCCCGGTCGGTGGGCAGGGTCACGTCCACGGTCTCGGCGGTGAGGATGCGCTCGTCGCGCTCGGCCTCCAGCGCCTTCTGCCGGGCTTCGAGCGCGGCCCGCACCTGCCCCCTGGCCGCGCCTACCCGCTTGCCCGCGTCGGCGCGGGCCGCCGGCGGCAGCGCGCCGATCTCGGCACCGGCCAGGGTCAGCGGGGCCCGGTCACCGGTGTGCGCGATCCTGGCCGCCTTGAGCGCGTCCAGCGACCCGGCCACGGCGATGGCCGCGAGCGCCTGGTCACGGGCTCGTTCTACCTCCCCGGCCGAGAGCGCGGACACCTCCACCGGGTCGTACTGTTTGCTGCTTGCAGACATTCCTCTGCTCCCCTAAGCCCTGGTGTTATGCGGCGTAGGCACCCGCCGGGCCAGTGACCGTCCCGGGCCGATGGCCCCGGACGCTCCCTGCGGCCGCTTCGTCAGCCGAAGTCGGGCGTCCCGGCGGGCATGGTAAATCGGAACTCCGCGCCGCCGCCGGGCGCAGTCAGCACGGCGATCGTCCCGCCATGCGCCTCGACCAGGCCCTTCACGATGAACAGGCCCAGACCGGTGCCGCCGCGGCGCTTGGCCCGCCAGAACGGCCGGAACACGCGCGGGGCATACTCGGGCGCGACCCCTTCACCCTGATCGCGCACGGAGACTGCCACTGCCTGCCCGCTCTCGGCCGGATCCGCCTGCTGCACCACAACCGTTACGGTACCAGCGCCGTGCCGCAGCGCATTCTCCACCAGGTTGGCGATGATCTGGTCGACCTTGTCCTGGTCCAGCCAGGTTTCCGGGAGTTCGCCGTTGACCTCGAGCCGGAACCGCTCCGGCGCGTCGCCCGCGGCCACCCGGCCGGCAATGATCTTGCGGGCCTGGACCGGGATGTCCACCAGCTGACGGTGCACCTCGAGGCGGCCCGCCTCGATCCTGGACACGTCCAGAAGCTCGGTGATCAGCCTGGTCACCCGGTCCGCGTCCGAGTTGACCGTCTCCAGCATGACCCGCTTCTGGTCGTCGGTGAACCGGTACCACTTGGCCAGCAGCGTGGCGGTGAAGCCCTTGACGCTGGTCAGCGGGGACCGCAGTTCGTGCGCGACCGTGGACACCAGGTCGGCGCGGCTGCGCTCGAGCCGGGCGCGAGGGTCGGCGCCGCGCAGGCTGATCACGATACGGCGCACCCGGCGGCCCGCAGTGGGTTCATGTCGCCGGTCCCGGACGTAACCGACAGTAACCAGCAGCTCGGTCCCGTTCGACAGGTACAGGGAAGCCTCGGGGTGCCGGGTCCTGGTGCACAGGCCGTGGTACGGGTCGGCGCACTCCCACCAGTCGCGCCCGTCCGCGTCGCACAGCGGCAGCACCTTGACGACGGGCAGGCCGAGCGCGTCGGCCGCAGGGGTGCCGGTGAGCCGGGCGGCCGCGGCGTTGAAGACCTCGACCCGGCCGTCTGCCCCAGCGATGACCAGGCCATCGGGCAGATCGTCGGCGATGACCAGGCTGGCCGGCGTGCCGGCCGGTTCGGTTCCGGCGGTGCCGGGATCAGCCGGGCCGGTGGGCCCGGTGGCCTCGCCGGGGTCGCCCGCCCGGGCCGGGGCCCAGCCGTGATAGCGGTCCGCGCCATAGTCCTCCGCGCGGTACCCGCCTATCCGGCTTGTCCTACCCGTCATGACCTCTATCCAGTCGAACGATTGCAGTCCGGTCCGTGCCGGTCGCCCGGCGCCGATCGGTGCCGCCCGTTAGCTCGCGGAGCGTAACGGAATGCGATCAGACTCTAGCGCGTTGGAGCCACGCTATGGGAGTCCCCATTTTCATGGCACCTGTGCCGGTTTGGCGACCCCTATCCTAGATGCCCGGATATGGCGGTGTGGATCGGCATGCCGATGAGCGAAAGAAACACTCCCGCCGGTGCACAAGCTTTCACCCCCGCCGCCCGGGGTGTTCACCGGCGGCCCGGCGCTGGGCGCGGGCCGAGCCGTACAGGCAGACAGCGGCCGCGGCGGCCAGGTTCAGGCTCTCGGCGCGGCCGTAGATCGGCACCGCCACCGCCTCGTCGGCGAATGCGAGCAGGTCGGTGGGCAGTCCCCAGGCTTCGTTGCCGAACAGCCACGCGGTCGGGCCGGCCAGCTCACCGGCCTCGGCGAGCTGGTCCAGTGACCGGCGGCCGCGGCCGTCGGCGGCCAGGATCCGCACCCCGGCGGCGCGCAGCGACCCGGCCGCCTCGGCGGGGCTCACGCCGGTGACCACGGGCAGGTGGAACAGGCTCCCCGCGGAGGCCCGCACGCACTTGCCGTTATAGGGGTCGACCGACGCGCTGGAGAAGATGACGCCGCCCGCGCCCGCGGCGTCCGCGGTGCGCAGCACGGTGCCCGCGTTGCCGGGGTCGCGGACGTGCGCGAGCACGACCACCAGGCTGGGCGCGGCCTTGGTGAGCACGGTCAGCGGAACGTCGACGAACCCGCAGACGCCGAGCAGCCCCTGCGGGGTCACGGTCTGCGCGAGGCTCGCCATCACCTCGCCGCTGACCTCGTGCACGGGCACACCGGCCAGGCCTGCCTGGCCGTGCAGTTCGGCCAGCCGGGCCTGGCCTTCCCTGGTAACGAAGATCTCGGTCAGCGCGGCGCCCGAGGCCAGCGCCTCGCCGAGGGCCTGCGGGCCCTCGGCGAGAAAGGCCCGGGCACGCTGCCGCAGTGCCCGTTTGCTGAGCTGCCGGGCCGCCCGGACCCTGGGCGACTTAACGCCCAGCGGCTGACCCGGCGCCGATGACCCCGTCAGGCCGCGGCTCGTGCCTGGTCAGCCTCGGGCAGCGCCTTCTTGGCCACCTCGACCAGGGCCGCGAACGCGGGCGCGTCGGCGACGGCGAGATCGGCCAGCATCCGCCGGTCCACCTCGACACCGGCCGCCTTGAGGCCCTGCACGAACCGGTTGTAGGTCATGCCGTTGGACCTGGCTGCCGCGTTGATCCGCTGGATCCACAGCCGCCGGAACTGGCCCTTGCGGTCCTTGCGGCCGGTGTAGGCATAGGTGCTCGAGTGGAGCATCTGCTCCTTGGCCTTGCGGTACAGCCGTGACCGCTGGCCCCGGTAGCCGCTCGCCCGCTCGAGGACGACCCTGCGCTTCTTGTGGGCGTTCAGCGCCCGCTTCACGCGTGCCATGATGTGACTCCTCTTGCTAGCTCGTGACTACTTACCCAGCAGCTTCTTCATCTTCTTCAGGTCACCTGGCGCTACCGGCACGTCACCCGCCAGGCGGCGGGTCCGCCGGGACGACTTGTGCTCGAGCAGATGGCCTCGGTTGGCGCGGCGGCGCATGACCTTCCCCGAACCGGTCAGCCGGAACCGCTTGCTGGCCCCGCTGTGCGTCTTCATCTTCGGCATGGTCGCCGTTGTCTCCTTCGTGCGCGTGCCTCCCGGCACGACGTTGCTGTGCGTTATCAAGCGTGCCGTAGGGCACGACCCGTCACCGTATGCACCCACGACATCATGACGCAGGCACCGTTACACCAGGCCCTTGGGCCCTACCCTGAACTCGCGCGGGGCGGCCGGCGGCCGCCGTCAGGCGTCAGGCGCTCTGGTCCACCGGCTCCGCCGCCGGAGCGGAG
>Ga0070737_10005960_pt1 | contig 11380 bp, 8 predicted proteins | sample Coa_R1_10_FD_66438 | JGI IMG/M metagenome (GOLD analysis project Ga0070737, IMG submission 66438) | Surface soil microbial communities from Centralia Pennsylvania, which are recovering from an underground coalmine fire - Coalmine... | ecosystem: Environmental > Terrestrial > Soil > Unclassified ...
CGGCTGAAGAGTCCCAGTTCTTGTCGGCCCGGGTCGCGGGAAGGCCGATCACGGTCAGCTACTCGGATCTCGAATCGGCGCCGGTGGTGTTGCTGGTCGGCTTTGAACCCGAGGACGAGTCGCCGATCGTATTTTTGCGGTTGCGCAAGGCGGCCCGCAAACACCGGGTGCCGATCTACGCCATCGCTCCGTTCGCCAGCCGGGGGCTGCAGAAAATGTGGGGTCGGTTGGTCAAGACCGTGCCGGGTGCCGAGGCGTCGGTCCTCGAGCAGCTCGCAGACGGCGATGTCGGCGAGCTGTTGCGCAAGCCCGGCGCGGTCATCATGGTCGGTGAGCGACTGGCCGGCGTGCCGGGCGGGCTGACTGCTGCGGCGCGTTTGGCCGATGCCACCGGCGCGCAGCTGGCGTGGGTGCCGCGGCGCGCCGGGGAACGCGGCGCGCTGGAAGCCGGTGCGCTTGGCGGGTTGTTACCAGGTGGCCGACCCGTGGCCAACGACGTCGCGCGGTCGCAGGTCGCTGCGGCCTGGAATGTCGAGGACCTGCCGTCGTCGCCGGGACGCGACACCGACGCGATACTCGCCGCCGCTGCCGAGGGGACGTTGAGCGCACTGCTGGTCGGCGGTGTGGAACCCGACGACCTCGTCGACCCGCAGGCCGCGCTGGCCGCGCTCGATGCCGCTGGTTTCGTCGTCAGCCTGGAGCTGCGGCACAGCGCCGTCACCGAACGCGCCGATGTGGTGTTCCCGATCGCTCCGGCGGTGGAGAAGGCCGGGACATTCGTCAACTGGGAAGGCCGCTTCCGCGGTTTCCCCGCCGCGCTTGGCGATACCGGAGCGATCCCGGATCTGCGAGTTCTCGACACACTGGCCGACGAAATGGGTGTCGACTTGGGGCTGCCCACCGTCGAGGCGGCCCGCGACGAGCTGATGACGCTGGGCCCGTGGGACGGCGAATCCGCCAGCGACCCCGACGTTTCCGTCGCAGAGCCGCCTCGGCCCGGGCCGGGTGAGGCCATATTGACCGGTTGGCGGCTGCTGCTCGACGGCGGGCGCCTGCAAGACGGCGAGCCGCATCTGGCCGGTACCGCACGGGCCCCGGTGGCGCGGCTGTCAGCGGAATCGGCGGCCGAAATCGGCGCAGCCGACGGCGATCTGGTAACCGTAAGCACAGAACGCGGCGCAATCACGTTGCCGCTGACGGTCACCGACATGCCCGACCATGTGGTGTGGCTGCCGCTGAATTCGCCAGGGTCGGCGGTGCATCGGCAATTGGGCGTCACGGTTGGCAACGTAGTGCGAATCGGGGTAGCGAGATGAGTGTGTTCGGGCACGACACCTGGTGGTTGATCCTGGCCAAGTCGATCGCCGTTTTCGTGTTCTTGGTGCTGACCGTGCTGGCGGCAATCCTCTTCGAGCGAAAACTCCTGGGCCGCATGCAAATGCGATACGGACCTAACCGGGTCGGCCCGTGGGGCTACCTGCAGAGCCTGGCCGACGGGATCAAGCTCGCCCTCAAGGAGGGCATTACCCCGGTCGGTGTGGACCGGCCGGTTTATGTGCTGGCGCCCATCATTTCGACGATCCCGGCGCTGACTGCGTTCGCATTCATCCCGTTCGGGCCCGAGGTGTCGGTTTTCGGTCATCGCACGCCGCTGCAGGTCACCGATCTGCCGGTGGCGGTGCTGTTCATCCTGGCGCTCTCGGCGATCGGGGTATACGGCATCGTGCTGGCCGGTTGGTCCTCGGGGTCGACCTACCCGCTGCTGGGCGGTGTGCGTTCCACCGCTCAGGTGATCTCTTACGAAGTCGCAATGGGACTGGCCTTCGCGACAGTGTTCCTCTATGCCGGAACCATGTCGACGTCGCAGATCGTGGCCGCCCAAGACCGCGTGTGGTACGTGTTCTTGCTGCTGCCGTCGTTCATCGTCTATCTCATTTCCATGGTCGGCGAAACCAACCGCGCCCCATTCGATTTGCCCGAAGCCGAGGGCGAGCTCGTCGCCGGCTTTCACACCGAGTACTCGTCGCTGAAGTTCGCGATGTTCTTCCTCGCCGAGTATGTCAACATGACCACCGTTTCGGCATTGGCCGCGACGCTGTTCTTCGGCGGCTGGCATGCGCCGTGGCCGCTGAACATGTGGGACGGCGCCAATAGCGGCTGGTGGCCAGTGCTGTGGTTCACCGCCAAGGTGTGGTTTGGCTTGTTCTTCTACTTCTGGCTGCGGGCCACCCTCCCCAGATTGCGCTACGACCAGTTCATGGCTTTGGGCTGGAGGGTCCTCATTCCGGTGTCGCTGATCTGGATAATGATCGCGGCTGTGGTCCGCAGCCTGCGCAACAACGGCTATCCGCACTGGACAGCGGTGCTGGTGATCTCCAGCGCGGTCGTCGGCATCGGCCTGCTGCTGCTTTTGCGACGACCGTTGTCCGGCCTGGAAATTCGCGGGCATGCCCGGGTGGGTGCCGCGGCGCCGCCCGACGAGCCGGCAGGCCAGGCCGCATTCCCGACCCCGCCGCTGCCTGGCGAAGGCCTGGTGGCAGCGACCAAGGAAGGTTCACATGGCTAGATTCTGGGACGCCATAGCCGGATTCGGTGTCACGTTGACCACGATGTTCAAACGGCCGATCACCGAGCAGTATCCAGAACAACCCGGTCCTGTGGCCCCGCGGTTTCACGGTCGCCACCAACTCAACCGGTATCCGGACGGCCTGGAAAAGTGCATCGGCTGCGAGCTGTGCGCCTGGGCTTGTCCGGCCGACGCCATCTACGTCGAGGGCGCCGACAACACTGAAGAAGAACGGTATTCGCCCGGCGAACGCTACGGGCGCGTGTACCAGATCAACTACCTGCGCTGCATCGGGTGCGGCCTGTGCGTGGAGGCGTGCCCGACCCGGGCATTGACGATGACGAATGACTACGAGATGGCCGATGACAATCGCGCTGACCTGATCTACGAGAAGGACCGGCTGCTGGCTCCGTTGCAGCCCGGGATGACACCACCGCCACATCCACGGGCACCGGGCGCCACCGACATCGACTATTACCTGGGAAACGTGACCGCAGAAGGCTTGCGTACCAAGACCATTGAACACCAGCCGACGGGCGGTGTGCGGTGACGGCGGTGCTGGCCAGTGAGCTGGCCACCGACGCGATCACCCGCACCTCCACCGGCGAGTCGATCACCTTCTGGGTGTTGGGCGCGCTGGCGCTCGTCGGCGCCGTGGGCATGGTGCTTGCGGCCAATGCGGTGTATTCCGCGATGTTTTTGGCGATGACCATGATCATCCTGGCAGTGTTCTACATGGTCCAAGATGCGCTGTTCTTGGGTGTAGTGCAGGTCGTCGTCTACACCGGTGCGGTGATGATGCTGTTCTTGTTCGTGCTGATGCTGATCGGCGTGGACACCGCGGAGTCGCTCGTGGAAACGCTGCGCGGTCAGCGAGTTGCCGCAGCCATCGCCGGCGTCGGATTCGGCATTCTGCTGATCGCCGGTATCGGCGCCGCGACAACCACCACGTTCGCCGGGCTGACCAAAGCCAACGCCGCCGGCAACGTCAACGGCCTGGCGGCGCTCATCTTCACCCGCTACCTGTGGGCGTTCGAGTTGACCAGCGCGCTGCTCATCACCGCGGCGGTCGGCGCCATGGTGCTGACGCACAAGGAGCGATTCGAGCGGCGCAAGACCCAGCGCGAGTTGGCGATCGAGCGTTTCCGCTCCGGCCGGTACCCCACCCCTTTGCCCGGGCCGGGCGTGTATGCCCGTCACAACGCGGTGGACGTCGCGGCGCGGCTGCCCGACGGGTCGCCCTCCAAACTGTCTGTGCCGCAAGTGCTGCAGCAGCGCACGGTCGGTGACGGTTCTGACGAGAACGGTGCGTCATGAACCCGCTGAATTACCTCTATCTGTCGGCGCTGCTCTTCACGATCGGCGCGGCAGGAGTGCTTTTGCGGCGCAATGCGATTGTGATGTTCATGTGTGTTGAGCTCATGCTCAACGCCGTCAACCTTGCATTCGTTACGTTCGCCCGGATGCACGGACATCTCGACGGCCAGATGATCGCGTTTTTCACGATGGTGGTGGCCGCCTGCGAAGTCGTCGTCGGTCTGGCGATCATCATGACGATTTTTCGCACCCGCAAGTCCGCTTCGGTCGACGACGCGAATCTGCTCAAGGGTTAGGGCCACGCGATGACACATCTCACCTGGCTGCTCGTGGCACTGCCGGCCGCGGGTGCCGCGCTGCTGCTCCTGGGCGGCCGGTCGACCGACCGGTTCGGCCATCTCGTGGGCTGCGCCGCCGCGGTGGCGTCGTTCGCGGTGGGGGTGACGCTGCTGGCCGACATGCTCGGCCGTCCCGGTGACGACCGTGCCATTCACCCGAACTTGTTCAGTTGGGTACCGGTCGGCGGGCTGCACGTCGACTTCGGGCTGCAGATCGACCAGCTGTCGATCTGCTTTGTGCTGCTGATTACCGGGGTGGGATCGTTGATCCACATCTACTCGATCGGCTACATGGCTGAAGACCCCGACCGGAGAAGGTTTTTCGCCTACCTGAACTTGTTTTTGGCTGCCATGCTGCTGCTGGTGGTCGCCGACAACTACCTCGGGCTCTACGTCGGCTGGGAGGGCGTGGGCTTGGCGTCGTATCTGCTGATCGGTTTCTGGTATCAGCGGCCGTCGGCGGCCACCGCGGCCAAGAAGGCGTTCGTGATGAACCGCGTCGGCGATATCGGGCTCTCGCTGGCCATGTTCCTGATGTTCGCGCAGTTCGGAACCCTCTCCTTCGCCGGGGTATTCGCCGCTGCGCCGACCGCGGGACGAGGAGTGCTGACCGCGATCGGGCTGCTGATGCTGCTGGGCGCTTGCGCCAAGTCGGCGCAGGTTCCGGTGCAGGCCTGGTTGTTCGACGCGATGGAGGGCCCCACCCCCGTCTCCGCGCTGATCCACGCCGCCACCATGGTGACCGCCGGTGTGTACCTGATCGTTCGGTCCAATCCGCTGTACAACCTGTCCCCCGACGCCCGACTGGCCGTGGTAGTCGTCGGGGCGGTGACCTTGCTATTCGGGGCCATCGTCGGTTGCGCCAAGGACGACATCAAACGCGCGCTCGCGGCGTCGACGATCAGCCAGATCGGCTACATGGTGCTGGCCGCCGGATTGGGCCCGGCCGGTTACGCGTTCGCGATCCTGCATCTGCTCACCCACGGTTTTTTCAAGGCCGGCTTGTTTCTCGGCTCCGGTGCGGTGATCCACGCCATGAACGACGAACAGGACATGCGCCGCTACGGGGCGCTGCGCACCGTGTTGCCGGTCACCTTTACCACGTTCGGGCTGGCGTATCTGGCAATCATCGGGGTGCCGCCGCTGGCGGGTTTCTTCTCCAAGGACGCCATTATCGAGTCGGCCCTGGGCGCCGGCGGCATCCGAGGACCGGCACTGGGCGGGGCGGCGATGCTGGGCGCCGGGATTACCGCGTTCTACATGACACGGGTCATGCTGATGACATTCTTCGGCGAAAAGCGTTGGGAGCCAGAGGCGCACCCGCATGAGGCACCAGCGGTGATGACGTGGCCAATGATCCTGCTCGCGGTGGGGTCGGTGTTCTCCGGCGGTCTGTTGGTGATGGGTGGCGGCCTCCGGAATTGGCTCGAGCCGGTCGTCGGAGTGCACGAAGCCGGCCGCCCCGCCCCCGTGTGGCTGACCAGTGTCGTGACGTTCATCGTCGTCTTGGTCGGCATCGCGGTGGCCTATCGGATGTACGGCACACGCCCGGTGCCCGCAACGGCACCCGACAAGGTGTCGGCACTGACCGTGGCCGCGCGCCACGACCTCTACGGCGACGCCTTCAACGAGGAGGTGTTCATGCGCCCAGGCGGGCAGCTGACCAATGCATTGGTCGAGGTCGACAACAGAGGAGTGGACGGCTCGGTTCTCGGGCTGGCGGCACTGGTGAGTCGAACCTCGGATCGGCTCCGCGGCTTGCAAACCGGCTTCGCGCGCAGCTATGCATTGTCGATATTCGCGGGTGCGGCACTGGTTGCCGCTGCGATCCTGGCGGTGCGGCTGTGGTGACGGTGACCTCCTTCCCGTGGCTGAGTCTGCTGTGGCTGCTGCCGCTGGTGGGCGCCGGGCTGGTGATCGTGGCGCCGCCAGGGTGGCAGCGAGTGGCGAAATGGCTTGGCCTCTTCCTCGCGTTGGCAGTGCTGGCGATAGCGGTCGTGATCACGACCGAATTCGACACTGGCGGTGCACCCTACCAGTTCGTCGAAAAGCACCCCTGGATACCGGCTTTCGGCGCGGGCTACACGCTCGGCGTCGACGGCATCGCGGTGGTACTGGTGCTGCTCACTGCGGTGCTGGTGCCGCTGCTAATGCTGGCTGGATGGAACGACGTCGATGGTCACGACCCGCTGCGCCCAGCTCCGCCGCACTGGCGGTCGGCACGAAGCGGCGAACGCAGTCGCGCTGTGCACGCTTACGTGGCGTTGACACTGACCGTCGAGTCAATGGTGCTGATCTCGTTGATCTCGTTGGACGTTCTGCTGTTCTACGTGTTCTTCGAGGCGATGTTGATCCCGATGTATTTCCTCATCGGTGGATTCGGTCAGGGCGCCGGCAGATCGCGGGCCGCAGTAAAGTTCTTGCTGTACAACCTGTTCGGCGGTCTGATCATGCTGGCCGCGGTGATCGGAGTGTATGTGGTGACCGCTCAGCACATCGGCGGCACGTTCGACTTTCGCACGATCGTCGCTGCTGTGTCGTCGGGCCGGCTGAGTGTGAACCCCACGGTGCTCAAGGCGCTGTTCTTGGGATTCATGTTCGCGTTCGCCATCAAGGCACCGCTGTGGCCGTTTCACCGCTGGCTGCCCGACGCCGCGGTCGAAGCGCCACCGGCCACCGCGGTGTTGATGATGGCGGTGATGGACAAGGTCGGCACCTTCGGAATGCTGCGCTACTGCCTGCAGTTGTTTCCCGACGCGTCAACCTATTTCCGCCCGCTCATCGTCGTATTATCGGTGATCGGCGTGGTCTATGGCGCGATCGTGGCGATCGGCCAGACCGATATGATGCGGCTGATCGCTTACACGTCCATTTCGCACTTTGGGTTCATCATCTTGGGCATTTTCGTGATGACCACCCAGGGGCAAAGCGGGTCGACTCTCTACATGGTCAACCACGGACTATCGACCGCCGCAGTGTTTTTGCTCGCGGGATTCCTGATCGCCCGCGGCGGCACCCGCTCGATCGCCGACTATGGCGGTGTGCAGAAGGTGGCGCCGGTGCTGGCCGGCACGTTCTTGGTCGCGGCTTTGGCGACCCTATCGCTGCCAGGTCTGGCACCGTTCATCAGCGAATTTTTGGTGCTGCTGGGTACTTTCAACCGCTACTGGCTGGCGGCAGCATTCGGCGCGACCGCCCTGGTGCTTTCTGCGGTGTACATGTTATGGCTCTACCAAAGGGTGATGAACGGACCCGTGGCACGGGGCAACGAGCGGATCCGTGATCTGGCGCCACGTGAAATCGTCGTGGTCGCCCCGCTGATCGCGTTGCTGCTTGTTCTGGGGCTCTATCCGAAACCGGTGCTGGACATCATCAATCCCGCGGTCGGTCACACCATGACCACCATCGGCCAGCATGATCCTGCGCCGAAGGTTCCGGTCAGCGCGGTGGGTGACCACAAAACGGCTGAAGGACCGCGCCGATGAGCATGCCCACGCCAAATGTCGAGTACTCGCTGCTGTCCCCGGCGCTCATCGTCTTCGGCGGCGCGGTGGCCGGTGTGCTGGTCGAGGCGTTCCTGCCGCGACGCCTCCGCTACGCGACCCAGGTGCTCCTGACGCTGGGAAGTTTGGTTGCCGCATTCGTCGCGGACGTGCTGGTGAGCAAGGCAATTTCGGCTTCTGGTCAGACCGCGGTGCTGCGAGCGGTGGCTGTCGACCGTCCAGCCCTGGTTTTGCAGGGCATCGTGCTGCTGGTGGGCGCGCTTGCCATCCTTTTCATCGCCGAGCGCAGTGCCGCAACCGGCACCGCGATCGGTCCGGGAGCTGCCGCCGTCGCGAGCCTTGCGGGACTGGATTTCTTCGCTCCGCAAGCATCTGCGGTTCCCGACAGCGTGGCTGAGCGCCAAGCGATCCGGGCCGGGTACACCCAGACCGAGGTCTTCCCGCTTACCATGCTCGCCGTCGGCGGCATGCTCGTGTTCCCTGCCGCCAACGACCTTTTGACGATGTTCGTCGCGCTGGAGGTACTGTCGCTGCCGCTGTACCTGCTGTGCGGGTTGGCCAGACGCCGACGCCTGCTGTCCCAGGAAGCAGCGGTAAAGTATTTTCTGCTGGGCGCCTTTTCGTCAGCGTTTTTCCTCTACGGCGTGGCTCTGCTCTACGGCGCGACCGGCACACTGACCCTGGCAGGAATCCGCGACGGGCTCACTTCGCACCGCGACGACTCCATCGCGTTGATCGGCGTCGCGCTGCTGGCAGTCGGCCTGCTGTTCAAGGTCGGCGCGGTCCCCTTCCACTCCTGGATTCCCGACGTCTACCAAGGCGCGCCGACACCGATCACCGGCTTCATGGCCGCAGCAACCAAAGTCGCTGCATTCGGTGCCCTGCTGCGGGTCGTGTACGTTGCGCTGCCGCCGCTTCATGACCAGTGGCGGCCAGTGCTGTGGGGCATCGCGATCCTGACCATGGCGGTCGGCACTATCACCGCGGTGAACCAAAACGACGTCAAACGACTGCTCGCGTATTCGTCGGTGGCCCATGTTGGCTTCATCCTCACCGGTGTGATCGCCGATATCCCGGCCGGTGTCTCCAGCACGCTCTTCTACTTGGTCGCCTACAGCTTCAGCACGGTGGGCGCCTTTGCCGTCGTGGGACTGGTCCGCAACGACGACGGTGACGAAGACGCCGACATGACCCGCTGGGGCGGCCTGGGACGCCGGTCCCCCATTGCGGGCCTGCTGTTTTCGATGTTCCTGTTGGCGTTCGCCGGTATTCCCCTGACGAGCGGGTTCGTCAGCAAGTTCGCGGTGTTCAAGGCCGCCGCCCAAGGCGGCGCGGTCCCGTTGGTGATCATCGGTGTGGTCGCCAGCGGTGTCGCGGCATACTTCTATGTGCGGGTGATCGTGCTGATGTTCTTCACCGATCCACCCGCCGAAGCCCCGCACGTCGTGATTCCCGGCGCGTGGACCAAGGCGGCGATCGCGGTCTGCGCGGCGGTGACCGTGCTGTTGGGCATCTTCCCGCAGCCCCTGCTGGACCTGGTCGACCGGGCAGCCCAGCTCGTGGGATAACGATGACCGCTCGGCAGTGGGTTCTCGTCGAGGATGACGGCGCGGTTCGCGTGCTGACGATGAACCGTCCCGAGGCCCGAAATGCATTGAATATCGGGCTAATTGAAGCGCTCTACGCGGCTTTGTGCGACGCTGACGCCGACCCGGCCGTGCAAGCAGTGGTGCTCACCGGCGTCGACCCAGCCTTTTGCGCGGGGGTGGACTTGAAGGAGGCGCAGCACGAAGGCATGTCGTACTTCGAGCGCTACCGCACGCACAACTGCATCATGCGAGTGGCCGAAATGGCCACCCCGGTGATCGGGGCGATCAATGGCCCGGTGTTCACCGGAGGACTCGAAATGGCGCTGGGCTGCGATTTTTTGGTGGCATCCGAGCGTGCGGTATTCGCCGATACCCACGTCCGCGTCGGCATCCTCCCCGGCGGCGGAATGACCGCCCGCCTACCTCAGCTGGTCGGCGCGGCGACGGCGCGACGGCTGTCGATGACCGGCGAAGTTGTCGACGCTGCCCGAGCCGAGCGGATCGGGCTGGTGACCGAGGTCGTCCCCCACGACGGCCTGCTGGACCGGGCCCTTGCATTGGCGGCGCAGATCGCCGAGGTGCCCGGACCAACCATGGCTGCGCTCAAGCAGATCTACGTCACCGGCTCAGACGCTGTCACCCGACCCGCGCTGGCCGCCGAGCAGGCCATCGCCGGCGCCCAGCAGACCGACACCGCTGATCTCGCCGCCCGTTACGCCGAGATCAGCGAGCGCAACCGCCGCCAGATCGAGCCGAAGTATGGATACGGATCGGGAATCAAAGATGCGTCGGTGAAGAAATCGACCGATACGTAATCGCTCAATTCCACGCCTCCTGGCGGTTCTCGTGATCACCGCCTGCACGTGCGGCCATGGACTGCGGAAATCCCTACATGACGTCAACTACCGGCGGCCGCTTCGAACAGCACCGGCAGCGACGTAGGCGAGCGAAACACCTGGCCCCGGATATGTGGATCGTCCCCGTCGGGGTCCAGGCGCAAATTGGGCAGACGATCGAACAATAGGTTGAGCGCAACCCGCATCTCCAAGCGCGCCAAGTGCATTCCCAGACAGACGTGCACCCCGTAGCCGAAGCCGATGTGCGCCCGCGGCTGACGGAAGATATCGAAGCGGTCGGGGTCGGGGTAGCGGTCCTCCTGCCGGTTGGCCGCGCCCAGCACGGGCATCACCGCCGAGCCGGCCGGGATCGGCACGCCCGCCAGCTCGGTGTCGCGGGTCGCCACCCGGGTGATCGTGAGCAGAGGAGGCTCCCAGCGGATCGCCTCCTCGATCGCCTGCGGAATCAGGGACCGGTCCGCGCGGACGGCATCGAGCTGATCAGGATTGGACAGCAGCGCAAAAAGCAGGTTCCCAAGTGAGCGGTACGTGGTCTCGACACCGGCCGGCAGCAGCAGCCGCAGAAATGAGAAGATCTCCTCGTCGGTGAGCCTTTCCCCGTCGATCTCAGCCTGAGCGAGGCCGCTGATCAGGTCGTCACGGGGTTCTTTCCTGCGGGCGGCGAGGATCGGAATGAAGTACTCCCGCAACGCCTCTGATGCAGCAAGCCCGCGTTCGCGATTGAACAGGATACTCAGCAGCGCGACCGACCAGCGCTGAAATTGAGGATAGTCCTTGCGCGGCAAGCCAAGCAGGCTGGCAATGATCTGCGTAGGGTACGGGAAGGTGAATTCACTTCTCAGATCAGCGCGTCCTCGATCGGCGAATCGGTCGATCAGCTGGTGTGCGACCTGTCCAACGAGGTCGTGCTCCCACCGCGCCAAAGCTTTCTGCGAAAAGGCTTTCGATACAAGAGCGCGATGGCGTCCGTGCTCGGGCTCGTCCATGCCGAGCATGACGTGCTTGCCTAAGGCATCGCCGAACGTCTCGATGATGATTGCCGATGAAAACGTCTCGTTGTCCCGCAACATTTGCTGGACTTCTTCGTGGCGATACACCATGAAGACGGGCTTGGACTCCTCGTGCGGCATCGTTGACGTGTCGAGCCGCTGCACCGGTTGTTCCCGCCGCATCTGGGCCAGGCCGGTGTAGGGGTCGCGGACGTCGCCGG
>Ga0070737_10005961_pt1 | contig 11379 bp, 12 predicted proteins | sample Coa_R1_10_FD_66438 | JGI IMG/M metagenome (GOLD analysis project Ga0070737, IMG submission 66438) | Surface soil microbial communities from Centralia Pennsylvania, which are recovering from an underground coalmine fire - Coalmine... | ecosystem: Environmental > Terrestrial > Soil > Unclassified...
CCGACAGTCACCCGGATTTCGAAGCGTCCCAACCACAGTAGTGCCCCGGCGGCCAGCGCGGACAGCGCGACGAACGGTAGCCAGTCGGGCAGGCCGGGCAGGCCGAGATTGACCTCGAACGCGATGAGCGCGGCAAGGGCAAAACCCAGCGGCCACCACCACCACGGCACCCATAATCGCTCGCGGTACCGCACGCTTCGCGGCGCGACGCGCACCCCGGACACCCGGTCAAGAGTAGTCTGTGGCCCCGTGTCGACCAGTCTGGCGGTTGTCCGCTTGGACCGCGAACTCCCCATACCCAGCCGTGCCCACGACGGTGACGCCGGCGTGGATCTTTACAGTGCCGAAGATGTCGAGCTGGCGCCGGGTCAGCGTGCGCTGGTGCGTACCGGCATCGCGGTTGCCATCCCGCACGGCATGGTCGGCTTGGTGCATCCGCGTTCGGGTTTAGCTGCGCGCGTAGGGCTTTCGATCGTTAACAGTCCGGGCACCATCGACGCCGGCTACCGCGGTGAGATCAAGGTGGCTCTGATCAACCTCGATCCGGTCACGCCGATCGTCGTGCATCGCGGTGACCGCATCGCCCAATTGCTGGTGCAGCGGGTGGAACTGGTCGAGCTGGTCGAGGTTTCGTCGTTCAACGAGGCCGGGCTGGCCGAGACGTCCCGCGGCGACGGTGGCCACGGTTCCTCCGGCGGACATGCGAGTTTGTGATCGCCTGCGACGATGCAGAGTGAACCGATGAGGACGAGGAGCGGCGCTGGCTATGGCATTCGGTAGACGCAAACCCAAAACCGCCAGAGCCGACGGCGCCGTCGAACCCGAGCCGACGACCACGCCGCCGGAAAGTGAAGCTGCCGTCGAGCCCGAGACATCCGAAGAGCTGACCGGTCCCTTCGACATCGAGGATTTCGACGATCCAGCCGACGCCGAGCTGGCCCGCCTCGATCTCGGGTCGGTCTTGATACCGATGCCGGCGGCGGGTCAGGTGCAGGTCGAGCTCACCGAGGCCGGTGTTCCGAACGCGGTATGGGTTGTCACGCCCAACGGGCGTTTTACCATTGCGGCGTATGCGGCGCCGAAGACCGGCGGCCTGTGGCGTGAGGTGGCCGCTGAGCTCGCCGACTCGCTGCGCAAAGACTCGGTCAAAGTCTCGATCCAAGACGGTCCGTGGGGCCGTGAAGTGGTCGGCGTCGCTGCCGGTGCGGTCCGGTTCATCGGGGTCGACGGCTACCGCTGGATGATCCGTTGCGTGGTCAACGGTTCGCACGAAACCGTCGACGCATTGGCCGAGGAGGCGCGTGTTGCGTTGGCGGACACGGTGGTTCGCCGTGGCAACACCCCGCTGCCGGTACGCACGCCGTTGCCGATTCAGCTGCCCGAGCCGATGGCAGCGCAGCTACGTGAGGCTGCGGCCTCCCAGCAAGCCGCGGCGCAGCAGCCCACTGGCCCTCAGCAGGCGCCGCGGCGCAGCGCCGGCGGATCGGCGATGCAACAGCTGCGCAGCAGCTCAAGCGGCTGACCCCGGCCGCGTCTAGAGATCGCCGAGCGCGGCCAGGCAGGCCGCGCCCAAAGTGGCGGGCTCGGCGCCGATTTGATCCAGTGTCACTGTTCGCAACGCCGCGCGCGGAGCGGCACGAACCCATTCGACACCGACGTCGAGCGGGTGGATCGGGTCGTCGGTCGCGGCGGCCACCGCCAGCGGTACAACCAGCCGGGCAAGTTCGGTACAGGTCGGTGCGACATAGCTGGCGGCTTGCTCCATCGCATCGGGCAACTGCGGCCACTGGCTGCGCCACGACCGGGCCAATTCGTCACCGAGCCAGCGCGGCGTGGATGCGCGCATCTGCGCCGTCGCCGCCGCCAACCCGTCGCGGCGCAGCTGCTGCGCCGACTGGAGTGCCGCGTGGGCGGCGGGAGCCTTCGCCGGCGGCCCGGTCCATGCGGGCAGCGCCGCCAGCACGGCGAGCGCACGATCGGGATGGGCCAGCGCCCACGCGGTGGCCACCGCCGCACCGATCGACACTCCGCCGACCACGATGGGGCCGCCCCGAGCGGCGGCGTCCATGGCAGCCAGATACCCGTCGATCAGGCGGCTGGGCCGCGGCCGGTGGGCTTGCACCGCCGCACCGGCCCTGTGCAGTGGACCGCGGAACGCCCGCGCGACATAGTCGTCGTCGGAGCCGGTCCCGGGCAACAAGACGGCGCTGACGCCGCGCAAATTCACCGCCACTCCCCGATACTGCCTGGCGTTTATGGGTACTCCAACCAAACACTCCCGGGGGTGCGTGGCATTGGGGAACCAAGGGGTCTACGGTGTCCGTTGGCATTACTGGATGGCGTCCACGACGGACTGGCTGAAGTGTCAGGAGAGGCCATGACGGCCGAAAGTTATCTGCGCCGGCTCACCCGGCGGTTGACGGAGGATCCCGAGCAACTCGACGTCGAGGAGCTGTCCGACGAAGCCGCTACCACCGGGGCGCAGCGGGCCATCGACTGCCAGCGCGGCCAGGAGGTCACGATGGTGGGCACGTTGCGCAGCGTGGAAGCCAACGCCAAGGGGTGCGCGGGTGGTGTTCGCGCCGAATTGTTCGACGGCACCGACACGGTGACACTCGTGTGGTTGGGCCAGCGCCGGATACCCGGCATCGAGTCGGGGCGCACGCTGCGGGTGCACGGCCGACTGGGCACGCTGGAAAGCGGCGCCAAGGCGATGTACAACCCGCACTACGAAATTCAGCGGTGACCGGACCGGGCATGACGGCGCCTCACCCGAGGGTGTGAGCGATGGCCGTCGAGCGCAGCAGCGACCCGCGCCCGCTGGCCCAGCTGGGCGGGGCTGGTGGGCTGGTCTACTCGTCGCTGCCGGTGGTGATGTTTGTGGCCATCTCCAGCGGGTTCGGGTTGCTGCCCGCTGTCGGCGCTGCGCTCGGCACGGCCGCGCTGGTCTTGCTGTGGCGCCTGATCCGGCGGGAGTCGATGCAGCCCGCGGTGGCCGGCTTCTTCGGGGTCGCTTGCTGCGCGGTGATTGCCTACGCGGTGGGGGAGTCGAAGGGGTACTTCCTGCTGGGCATCTGGGCCTCGCTCGTGTGGGCTGTGATCTTCGCGCTGTCGGTGCTGATCCGGCGGCCGCTGGTGGGCTACCTGTGGAGCTGGGCGAGCGGGCATGACCGCGACTGGCGCCGGGTCCGCCGTGCAGTGTTGGCGTTCGACGCCGCGACCCTGGCCTGGGTGCTGGTGTTCGGCGCACGGTTCGTGGTGCAACGGCTGCTCTACGACGCCGACCAGACCGGCTGGCTGGGTGTGGCTCGCATCGGCATGGGCTGGCCGTTGACAGTCGCGGCGGCGATGGCGACGTACGTGGCGATCAAGGCTGCCCGACGTGCGATGCATCCGCCGCAGGCTGGTGCTCCGGCAGCAGCAGCCGGCGCAACTCCTCCTCCACCTCGCTGACCGCGACGAAGAGCAGCTCGTCGCCGCCTTCCAGCGGCTCGTCGGCGGCCGGCACGATCACCCGCGGCCCCCGCAATATCGTCACCAACGCGGCGTCCCGCGGCAGCTGCAGCCTGCGCACCGGCTTGCCACCCCAGGGGGTGTCGTCGGGCAGCGTGATCTCGACCAGGTTCGCCTGGCCCTTGCGGAACTCCATCAGCCGCACCAGGTCCCCGACCGCGACGGCTTCTTCGACGAGCGACGCCAGGATCCGTGGGGTCGACACCGCGACGTCGACCCCCCAGGCGTCGGTGAACAGCCACTCGTTGCGCGGATCGTTGACCCGGGCCACCACGCGGGGCACCGCGAATTCCGTTTTGGCCAGCAGGCTCAGCACGACGTTGGCTTTGTCGTCGCCGGTGGCGGCGACCACGACGTCGAAGTCCTCGAGATGCACCGACTCCAGCAGGCTGAGCTCGCAGGCGTCGCCCAACCGCCAGTGCGCGGCCGGGACGGCGTCGACGTCGACGTGGTCGATGTTGCGTTCGATCAACGTCACATCGTGACCGCTTTCGATGAGTTCCCGGGCGATCGAACGGCCGACCGCGCCGGCTCCGGAGATCGCGACTTTCATTCGAAGTCCTCACTTGGTGGCTGAGCGGCGATCGCTTGGGCCTCGGCGGCGCGTCCGGCTATCGCGGCGACATAGACCTGATCGCCGGCCTGGATAACGGTCTTGGGTTCGGGCAGCAGCCCGCTGCCGAACCGGATCATGAACGCGACCCGGGCACCTGTGGCGTCCTCCAGATCGGTGATGCGGTGGCCCACCCAGTCTTCGTGGACGACAAGTTCAACGACGGCGACGGTGCCGGTGGGGTCACGCCATTTGGTGGTTTCGCTTTCCCGCAGCAGGGCGTTGAGCAGCCGATCAGTGGTCCACGGCACGGTGGCGATGGTCGGGATGCCGAGCCGCTCGTAGACGGCAGCCCGCTTGGCGTCGTAGATCCGCGCGACCACCCGCGGCACACCGAATGTTTCGCGAGCCAGCCGGGCGGAGATGATGTTGGAGTTGTCCCCGGATGACACCGCGGCGAACGCGCCCGCTTCCTCAATACCCGCACGCAGCAACACGTCGCGGTCGAACCCCACGCCCAGCACCCGTTCGCCCGCGAAGTCCGGGCTGAGCCGGTTAAAAGCGGTGCTGTCACGGTCGATGATCGCGACATCATGGCCGATGCGGGATAGCCCGTCGGCCACGGCGGCCCCCACCCGGCCGCACCCCATCACTACTACCCGCACCTTTAGGTCCTTTCGGCGGCAGCCTTTCCTCGGGGCCCGGCCTGCAGCCGTTAGCCCGCCGATGTGAGCCGGAACATGTCCCTCCTAGGGAACGCTACCGCCAACGCCGCATGCGCATACCCTTGGCTCTCGTGTCCAAACTCTCGACCGCGGCGCGCCGGTTGGTTTTGGGTCGACCGTTCCGCAGCGATCGGCTAAGCCACACCCTGCTGCCTAAACGGATCGCGCTGCCGGTGTTCGCCTCGGATGCGCTGTCCTCGGTGGCGTATGCCCCCGAGGAGATCTTCCTGATGCTGTCGGTGGCCGGGTTGGCCGCGTACTCGATGACGCCGTGGATCGGCCTGGCGGTGGCGGTCGTCTTGCTGGTGGTGGTGGCCAGCTACCGGCAAAACGTGCATGCCTACCCGTCCGGCGGTGGCGACTACGAAGTGGTGACCACCAACCTGGGTGACAATGCGGGTCTGCTGGTGGCCAGTGCTTTGATGGTGGATTATGTTCTAACCGTTGCGGTTTCGACGGCATCGGCGATGTCGAACATCGGCTCGGCCATCTCGTTCGTGGCCGACCACACTGTGCTGTTCTCGGTGAGCGCGATCCTTTTGGTGATGGCGATGAACCTGCGGGGCGTGCGGGAGTCCGGGGTGGCGTTCGCGATCCCCACCTACGCGTTTATCGCCGGGGTGCTTATCATGCTCGGCTGGGGGCTGTTCCGTATCTACGCGCTGGGTGATCCGCTGCGGGCCGAGTCCGCCGGTTTCGTGATGCATGCCGAACACGGCAAGATTGCCGGTTTCGCGCTGATGTTTCTGGTGGCGCGGTCGTTCTCGTCCGGATGCGCGGCGCTGACCGGGGTGGAGGCGATCAGCAACGGGGTACCGGCGTTTCGGAAACCCAAGTCCCGCAATGCCGCAACGACACTGCTGATGTTGGGCACCATCGCGGTGACCTTGTTCATGGGCATCATCGTGCTGGCCGAGAAGACCGGCGTGCAGGTTGTCGACGACCCCGCCAAACAGCTGACGGGCACCCCGCCCGGCTATCACCAAAAGACGTTGGTCGCCCAGCTGGCGCAGGCGGTGTTCGGCAGCTTCCACCTGGGGTTGCTGTTGATCGCCACGGTGACCGCATTGATCCTGGTGCTGGCGGCCAACACCGCGTTCAACGGCTTCCCCGTGCTGGGTTCCGTGCTGGCGCAGCACAGTTACCTGCCGCGCCAATTGCATACCCGCGGGGATCGGTTGGCTTTTTCCAACGGCATCGTGTTCTTGTCGGTGGCCGCCCTGGCGGCGATCATCGCGTTCCGCGCGCAGGTGACTGCGCTGATTCAGCTGTACATCGTCGGCGTGTTCATTTCGTTCACGTTGAGCCAGATCGGCATGGTGCGGCACTGGACTCGGCTGCTGCGTACCGAAACCGACCCTGCGCTGCGGCGCAAGATGATGCGCTCCCGTGTAGTCAACACGATCGGCTTCCTGTCCACCGGCACTGTGCTCTTCGTCGTTTTGATCACCAAATTCCTTGCCGGGGCATGGATTGCAGTTTTCGCCATGGGCTCGCTGTTCGTGATCATGAAGCTGATCCGCCGGCACTACAACACGGTCAGCCGGGAACTGCAAGAGCAGGCTGCCGCCGACAACGACGTAGTGTTGCCCAGCCGCAACCACGCTGTGGTATTGGTGTCGAAGTTGCACCTGCCGACACTGCGAGCGCTGGCCTATGCCAGGGCGACCCGACCGGATGTCCTGGAGGCCGTCACCGTCAGCGTCGACGACGCCGAAACCCGCGAGCTGGTGCGCAAGTGGGAGGACAGCGATATCAGCGTGCCGCTCAAAGTGATCGCGTCGCCCTATCGTGAAATCACCCGCCCGGTTCTGGACTACGTGAAGCGGGTGAGCAAGGAGTCGCCGCGGACCGTGGTGACAGTTTTCATTCCGGAATATGTGGTGGGGCACTGGTGGGAGCAGTTGCTGCACAACCAGAGTGCCCTTCGGCTCAAGGGCCGACTGCTGTTTATGCCGAATGTGATGGTGACTTCGGTTCCCTGGCAACTCAGTTCGTCGGAGCGGGTCAAGACACTGCAGCCGCACGCTGCTCCGGGCGACGCCCGACGGGGTATTTTCGATTGATCGGCGAGTTGACCCAAACCACACCTTGCGAGCTGACGTTGACCACCGGCGCTGCGGCCAACGGCGGCAGTTGTGTCGCACGCCACGAAGGCCGGGTGGTGTTCGTGCGTTACGCGCTGCCCGGCGAGCGGGTGCGGGCACGGATCACCGCCGACCGTGGCTCCTATTGGCACGCCGAGGCCGTCGAGGTGATCGAACCGTCGGCCGATCGGATCCCATCACTGTGCCCGATCGCCGGGGTCGACGGCGCCGGGTGCTGCGACCTGGCGTTTGCCAGTCCGGAGGCGGCGCGCGGCCTTAAGGGGCAGGTGGTCAGCAACCAGCTGGCCCGCCTGGGTGGCTACCGCTGGCACGGCGAAGCCGAACCCCTTGGCACGGCAGGGCCGTGCGGCTGGCGAACCCGCGTGCGGCTCGACGTGGGCGACGACGGGCGGGCCGGTTTTCATCGTTACCACAGCGACGAACTGGTCACCGATCTGCGCTGCGGGCAGCTACCGGCGGGGATGATCGACGGTCTGGCGGGTACCGATTGGCCGCCGGGCGCGCACCTGCACATCGCCGTCGATGACGACGGGCGGCGACATGTGGTGTGCACCGCCAAGCGGGGCCGCAGAACCGTTACCGAGGTGCTCGAGGGCGGATATCAGGCGGTCCAGCGGGCGGCCGGGCGCACGTGGCGGGTGCCGGTGACCGCGTTCTGGCAGGCCCACCGCGACGCGGCGCGGATCTACAGCGCCATGGTGCGCGATTGGGCGCAGCCCGCCGCCGGGACGACGGCCTGGGATCTCTACGGCGGCACCGGCCTGTTCGCAGCGGTACTGGCCGCGGCGGTGGGGGAGTCGGGGCGAGTGCTAAGCGTCGACACCGCTCGGGCGGCGTCGCAGGCCGCGCGGGCCGCGCTGGCCGATCTGCCGCAAGTGCATACGGTCACCGATTCGGTGCGCCGCGTGCTGGCGACGCAATCCGTGGCCGCCGATGTCGCAGTACTTGACCCACCGCGCTCAGGCGCCGGCCGTGCGGTCATCGAGCTGCTGGCTGCAGCGGGAGTGCGACGGCTGGTGCACATCGGTTGCGAGGCAGCATCTTTCGCCCGTGATATCGGTCTTTACCGCGGTCATGGCTACACCGTCGAGAAGCTCCGGGTTTTCGACGCGTTCCCGTTGACTCATCACGTGGAGTGTGTGGCGCTGCTGACCCGCTAAGGTTGCGACGGCCGCGGTCCCTCGATGTGCTCGCCAGCCCGGCAGACGACAGCGGCCGTCAGGGCTCGATCCGGCCAATTCTGATTGCGTAACGGGTCAGCGCCAGGCGGTCGCGCAGGCCAAGCTTCTGCAGCGTGTTTGTCCGATGCTGGTCCACTGTCTTAGCGCTAATACCAAGGGTTTTCGCGATTTCACGGGCTGAGTAACCCTCGGCGATCAGTTTCAGCACTTCTTCTTCGCGTGGTGTGAGAATGGTGTCGGGCAAGCCGTCTCCGCGCTGTGTCCGGTGCAGGAATTCCCGGATCAGCGCGCTCACCGCCCCGGCGTAGAAAGGGCTCACCGCGCATCGTCGCCCGACACCGCGTATTTCATGGCCACCCGAGAGTGCTCAGCTCCAGACGAAATAGCGCACCCACAGATAGACCGCGGCGAGCACAAGCGAGACCGCCGTGACCACTGCGCCTTTGCGGGTGAACTCCCAAAACGAAATGGAATTGTCTGCGTGACGGGCGATTCCGAGCATGACGACGTTTGCGCTGGCCCCGACGGCGGTGAGGTTGCCGCCGAAGTCGGCGCCCAGCGCCAGGGCCCACCACAACACGTCCGGGTGAAGATGCGCCGGCACCGCAGCGGACAGTTCGCCGACGATCGGTGTCATGGTGGCGACATAGGGAATGTTGTCGACAATGCCGGACACGGGTGCGGATACCCCGAGGATGAGCATCACGGTGAACAGCGCGTTGCCGCCGGTCACTTCGGTGGCTGCGCGTGCCAGCTTGTCGATGACACCGGTTTTCACCAGGGCACCGACCATGATGAACAAGCCGCCGAAAAACAACAGCGTGTCCCATTCGACGCTGGCCAGGTAGTCGGAGCGCTCGAGCCCCGATATCGCGACCAGAAGACCGGCGCCCAGCAGCGCCACGACGGCCGGCTCCAGGTGCAGCACCGGGTGAGCGACGAATGCGGCGAACACCAGTGCCAGCACCACTCCGCACTTCAGCAGTAATCCGCGATCGCGGATGGCTTGGGCCTCATCCAACGACATCACGTCGGCGACTCGTTGCGCATCGACGTCGAAAGAGCCAGCGAACAGCCGTGGTAACAGCGCGGCGAACACCGCAATGACGATGACCACGATTGGCGCCACGTGCACCAGAAAGTCGTTGAACGTCAGCCCGGCGCGGCTGGCGATGATGATGTTCGGCGGGTCGCCGACCAGCGTCGCAGCCCCACCGATGTTGGACGCGAACACTTCGGCGATCAGAAACGGCACCGCGTTGATAGCCAGCCGGTCACATACCAGCAGCGTGACCGGTGCGATCAGCAAAACCGTGGTGACGTTATCCAGCAGCGCCGATCCCACCGCCATGACCAGCGCTAGCAGGACCATGATGCGCAGCGGCGAGCCCTTCGCGCGTTTAGCCGACCAGATCGCGACGTATTCGAAGACGCCGGTCTGGCGCAGCACGCTGACGATGACCATCATGCCGAGCAGCAAAAAGATGACGTCCCAGTCGATTCCGGTCCGATGGGAATAGAAGATGTCGGTAGAGTTGATCACCGGCAGGCTGACCACGACGGCGGCGCCGGCCAACGCAACCAGCGTCTTGTTGATGCGATCGCTGGCGATCAGTGCATAGGCGGCCACGAACACCGCGACCGCGACGGCGCTCATCGGCGGCTGCCCCGATCGACGATCGCGCCTGTGCCGGCGCAAAAATTTGCGCGCGCCGCGCTTTTCGGCGTGCCGAAGGTCAGGGTTTCAGCGCCGCGGCCAGCAGACGCGATGCTGTGATCACGCCATGCAGCGCGCCGTCTTTGACCACCGCGACCAGCGGGCTTCTCGACCGCGCCATCATCGCCGCCACCTCGATGATGGTGTCGTCGGCGTCGGCGTAGGGGATGTTCAGCAGGTGGTCGGGCAGCACTTCGCGCACTGTCTTGCCGCCCAGCTTTTCCGCCACGCGGTCCGCCATCGACTCGTTGAGCACACCGGCCAGCGACGGGTCGTCCTGCACGTAGCGCGGCACGATGAATCGGACCACCTGAGAGGCCGGCAGCACCGCGTACGGCTCGCCTGACGGGTCGGTGACCACGATCCCCGGCAGGCGATGCTGGGCGAGCATGCGCGCGGCGTCTAGCGCGTCGGACTCGATGCTTACGACCGGGAAATTCTCGGCGATCTCCGCTGCCCGCATACCCCGACGATACGTCCGCCGCGCCGCCGATCACACGCGCAGGTCCGGGGCGTCGCGAAGTGGTCACGCCTTCGTGGTCTGCCATCAGCTCAGCGCGAAATAGCGCAGCCACAGATAAATCGCCACCAGGGCAAGCGACACGACCGTGATCACCGCGCCTTTGCGGGTGAATTCCCAAAACGAGATGGGATTGTCTGCGCGCCGGGCGATTCCCAGGATGACGACGTTGGCGCTGGCGCCCACGGCGGTGAGGTTGCCGCCGACCCCGGTTCCGAGGGCAAGCGCCCACCACAGCACGTCGGGGTTGGCGGTACCCACCATCGACGGGATCAGCTCGGCGATGATCGGAGTCATGGTCGCGGCGTACGGAACGTTGTTGACGATCCCGCTGAAGATCAACGACACCGCGAGGATCAGCATCGTCGTCAACAGGGCGTTGCCGCCCGTCGCGCTGGTGGCCGAGCGTGCGAGCTGGTTGACGACACCGGTTTTCACCAGGGCACCGACCATGATGAACAAGCCGCCGAAGAACAGCAGCGTGTCCCATTCGACGCTGGCCAGGTACTCGGAGCGCTCCAGCCCGGAGATCACGATCAGGATCCCGGCGCCCAGCAGCGCCACCACGGAGGGCTCCATATGCAGCGCCGAGTGCGCGATGAAACCGGCCAATACCAGCGCCAGGACAACGCCGCACTTGACGAGCAGCCCGCGGTCGCGAATCGCCTCGCCCTCTTCCAGCGACATGACGTCGGCGACCCGCCCGGCGTCGACAGCGAACGCGCCGGGGAACAGCGCCGGCAACATCGCGACCGCGACGAGCATCACCACAACCACCGCCGGCGCCAGGTGGATCAAAAAGTCGTTGAACGACAGGCCGGCCCGGCTGGCGATGATGATGTTGGGCGGATCGCCGACCAGCGTCGCTGTGCCGCCGATGTTGGATGCGAACGCCTCAGCCATGAGAAACGGTGCCGCGTTGATCGCCAGGCGGTCACACACCAGCAGGGTGACCGGCGCGATCAGCAGCACCGTGGTGACGTTGTCCAGCAACGCTGAGCCGAACGCGGTCACGACCACCAGCAGGATCATGATGCGCAGCGGCGAGCCCTTCGCGCGTTT
>Ga0070737_10005962_pt1 | contig 11379 bp, 11 predicted proteins | sample Coa_R1_10_FD_66438 | JGI IMG/M metagenome (GOLD analysis project Ga0070737, IMG submission 66438) | Surface soil microbial communities from Centralia Pennsylvania, which are recovering from an underground coalmine fire - Coalmine... | ecosystem: Environmental > Terrestrial > Soil > Unclassified...
AAGACGATCGGCCCTTCTGTGGTCTGCATGGTGGCTTTCGTAGGCATCGGGCTACTGTATCGAGCGGCAGTGGACGGGCGCGGGCTTGCCGGTGTACGGTCCTCGCGCGGCCGCCGTGTAGATCTCGCCGCGCGTCACCGAGGGGCAGCTTCGTCGTCGTCGGCCTCCCATGGGGAGGAGATCGCATCGACGAAGGCTTGGTCGTCTGCCTCGCGCTCGCTCGTCGCGATCGCGACCGACTGGCGGTGCGCCTCGGCGACGAACTCGGGGGCGCGAACATCCGGAACCCAGATCTGCAGAGGGCGCAGCCCCTGCCTGCGCAGGCGCTCACGATGTTGGCGCACCCGCTCGCGAGTCGATCCCATGGCCGACGACGTTACACGTAACGCGGGTTCGTCAAGGCGCTGCTAGCGGCCGACGCGCTGCAGGCTCAGCGGACGGCTGCGACGGCCGCCGATCGTGCCGCCGTCGAGCGCGCCGATCACGCGATCGACCTCCGAGTCGGGCACGGACAGGAAGGAGAAGCGCTCGAGCACCATCACGTCCCTGACCGCCTCGCCGTCGAGGCCGGCGGCGGAGGTGACCGCGGCGACGATGTCCGCCACGCTGAGCCCCTCCGCGAGGCCGCCCGCGAGCACGAGCTTCGTGTACGCCTCGCCGTCGTCGCGCCGCGAGACGCGCGGCTTGGAGTGCCTGCGCGGGCGCTCGCGCACGGGCGTCGGCTCGGTGACGGCGCCGCGCTGCCACTGCGCGACGTCGGTGCCGATGTGGCGTTCGATCGCCTCGAGCTCGGGCTTCTGGCGGCGCTCGACGAACGTGATCGCGCGGCCCGAGCGCCCCACGCGGCCGGTGCGCCCGATGCGGTGCACGTACGTGTCGGGGCTCGTCGGCACGTCGTAGTTGACGACGAGCGTGACCGTCGAGATGTCGAGGCCGCGCGCGGCGACGTCGGTGGCGACGAGGATCGGCACGCGCCCGCCCTTGAACGCGAGCATGACGCCGTCGCGCGAGCCCTGCGACATGTCGCCGTGCAGCGCGCGCACGTTCATGCCGCGGTCTCGCAGCGTGCGGAACAGCTGCTCGCAGCGCACCTTCGTGCGCACGAACACGATCGCCTGCGCGCCCTCCGCGCCCGGCTGGCCGCGGCTCGATCCCATCTCCGCGCGCAGCACCTCGACGAGCTTGTCGGGCTTCTCCTTCGGCTCGACCGGCAGCTGGAACTGTGCGACGGTGTCGATCGTGAGCGTCGCCGCCTCCACCTTGATGAGCTCGGGGTCGTACATGTAGCGGTCGGCGAGCATGCGTATGGGGCCGGGCATCGTCGCCGAGAACAGCGCCGTCTGGCGGCTGGAGGGCGTCAGCGAGAGGATCCTCTCGACGTCCTCGAGGAAGCCGAGGTCGAGCATCTCGTCGGCCTCGTCGAGCACCACGAAGCGGCAGTCGTGCAGGACCAGCGAGTGGCGCGAGATGAGGTCGAGCACGCGCCCGACGGTGCCGACGACGACGTGCCCGCCGGCGCGCAGCTGCGCCTGCTGGCTGCGGATCGGCGCGCCGCCGAAGACGGCGACGACGTCCACGCCGCCATGCGAGCCGTAGGTGCGCAGCGCCTGCGTCACCTGGATGCACAGCTCGCGCGTCGGCGTGAGCACGAGCGCCTGCACCTCCTGGTTGGCGGCGTCGACGTACTCCATGATCGGCAGGCCGAACGCCGCCGTCTTGCCGGTGCCCGTCTGCGCCTGCCCGATCACGTCGCGGCCCTGCAGCAGCGCGGGTATCGCCTGCTCCTGGATCGGGCTCGGCGACTCGTAGCCGACGTCTCGCAGCGCCTGCAGGGTGGTCTCGGACAGGCCGAGCTCGGCGAATGACTTCGTCATGGTCGTGGACATGGAGCTTAGGTAATGACCGCTCGAGCGGCCGGGTCGAGCAGCAGCTTGCCGGTCGTGCGTCGAGCGCCGAGGTCGACGTGGGCCTGCGCGGCCTGCTCGAGCGGGTACGTGCGCCCGACGATAGCGTGCAGCCGCCCGGCGGCGGCGCGCGCGAACAGGTCCGACAGCGCCTGCGCGAACATCCCCGGCCGCTCCAGGCAGTGGAACAGGTAGAAGCCGACGACCGCGCGCGAGTGGCGCAGCAGCGAGCCGGTGCGCACCTCGTTCGCTTCGCTCGTGGCGATCCCGCACACGACGATCCGCCCGAACGGCGCGAGCGCCCTGTAGGAGGCGTCGAAGACGGCACCGCCGGACATGTCGAAGACGACGTCGAGCTCGCGCCCGTCGTTGGCCTGCACCAGCCGCTCGGTCAGGCCCTCCGGCTCGGGGTCGACGGCCGCGTCGGCGCCGAGCTCCAGCGCCAGCGCGCGCTTCTGCTCGCTCGTCGCCGTCGCGACCACGCGCCCGGCGCCCAGCTGACGGCCCAGCTGCACCGCGATCGAGCCCACGCCGCCGGCCGCGCCGTGCACGACCACGCTCTCGCCGCCCGCCACGCGCCCCGCGGTGCGGTACAGGTGCCACGCGGTCGTGCCCTGGATGACGAGCGCGAGCGCCGTGCCGTCGTCGAGGTCGTCGGGGATCGCGAACACACGGTCCGCCGGCGCGATCGCGTACTCGGCGTAGCCGCCGCTGCCGGTGAGCGCGACCACGCGCTCGCCGGTGTCCTCGCGCACGCCCGCCACCTCGCCGCCGGGCACGAGCGGCAGCGTCGCCTTGCGTACGTAGGAGTTCGTGCGCGTGTGCGTGTCCGCGAAGTTCAGTCCCGCGCGCGCCACGCGGATCAGCACCTCGCCCTCGCCGGGCTGCGGGACCGGCAGCTCGACCAGCTCGAGCACCTCCGGCCCGCCGAACTCCCGCATCTGTATGGCGCGCACCGCCGCGAGGCTAGCGGACGGCGCCCGCGCGGGCAGGCGCGCGGGGCGGCCGACGGCAGGGCGCGCGCGAGCCCGAGCCGCCGCGCGCGAGCCTCCCGAGCCGCCGGCGCGCACGGGCGGCCGCGCGGCGTGCTCGGCGCGAGCGACGCGAGCCGCCGTGCTCTAAGGTGCGCGCCCATGCCGATCACAGTCGTGGGATCGATCGCGTACGACACCGTCAAGACGCCGTTCGGGCAGCGCGAGCGCATGCTCGGCGGCGCCGCCGTGCACTTCTCTCTGGCCGCGTCGTTCTTCGACGAGGTGCGCGTCGTGGGTCCCGTGGGGGAGGACTTCGGCGAGCAGCAGCTCGAGGCGATGCGCGCGCGCGGCGTCGACGTGTCCGACGTAGAGCGCGTGAGCGGCGGCAGGACGTTCTTCTGGCAGGGCGAGTACGGCTGGGATCTGAACTCGCGCGAGACGATCGACACGCAGCTGGGCGTGTTCGAGGGCTTCTCGCCGAAGCTCTCGGAGCGCTCGCGCGCGAGCGACGTGCTGTTCCTGGCGAACATCCAGCCCGACCTGCAGAGCGACGTGCGCCGCCAGCTGCCGCACGCGCGCTTCGTCGCGCTGGACTCCATGAACCTCTGGATCGACATCGCGCGCGACTCGCTCGTGCGCGTGATCGAGAGCGTCGACTGCGTGATCCTCAACGACGCGGAGCTGCGGCAGCTGACGGGCAAGCCGAACCTCGTGTCGGCCGCCCGCGAGGTGCTCGGCTGGGGCTCCGCGGGCGAGCGCGCGCCCGCCGGCCCCGCCGGCCCCGCCGGCTCGGATGCCGGCGCGCGCGGACCGAGCGTGATCGTCGCCAAGCAGGGCGAGTACGGCGCCGCGCTGGTGACGCGCGAGAGCTTCTTCGCGCTGCCCGCCTACCCGCTGGAGACGGTCATCGACCCGACCGGCGCGGGCGACACGTTCGCGGGCGGCTTCGTCGGCTACATCGCCGCGCACCCCGACGCGTCCTCCGCGGAGGGCCAGCCGCCCTCGGACGAGCTCCTGCGGCGGGCGATGGCGCACGCGACGGTGCTCGCGTCGTTCAACGTCGAGGAGTTCGGCACCGAGCGCCTGCAGCGCCTCACCGGCGCCGAGATCGCCGAGCGCATCGAGCAGCTGCACGCGATGACGCAGTTCAGCGGCACCCCGCTGCAGCTGCGCGCCTGAGTCGCCGCCGCGCCCCGCCGCGCCCGGCGCGCGGGGGCGCGCGGGCTCCGCGAGGGGCCGCGCGCACGGGTCAAGCGGTTGACAGGGGCGCGGGCGGGTATACGATCGCTTTACGTGACCCTGTGGACGTTCATCTGGCTGATGGTCCTGCTGAAGCTGCCGATCGTGGCGCTGTTCGCGATCGTGCGCTGGGCGGTGGGCCAGGAGCCCGAGGTCGAGCCCGGCCAGGACGGCGGAATCGGGCCACGCACGGGGCCGCAGCATCCTCATCGCCCGCGCTCGCGCTGGCCGCGCCCGCCGCGACGCGGACCGCATCGCGGTCCCGCCCCCGCCGTCCCCGCGCGCGTTCGCGCGCCCGCGCCGCGCCGGCGCCTGCCGCAACGCTGAGTGCGCGCGAGCTCCGGGGCCGAGCCTCGCCGTCGCTAATAATCGATGGAGAGCATTCCCCACCCCGCTGACAGGAGACACGCATGAGCACCGAGCGATCGACGATCGAGGCCGGCGCAGCCGGCGATGCGAGCGGCAACGGCGCGTCGCGCCCGCAGGACACGCTCACCGTGACCGACAACCGCACCGGCTCGACCTACGAGCTGCCGATCTCCGACGGCACGGTGCGCGCGATGGATCTCCGTCAGATGAAAACCAGCGACGAGGACTTCGGCCTGATGGCGTACGACCCCGCGTACACCAACACCGCCTCCTGCCGCAGCTCGATCACCTACATCGACGGCGACGCCGGGATCCTGCAGCACCGCGGCTACCCCATCGAGCAGCTGTGCGAGCACTCGACCTACCTCGAGGTCGCCTACCTGCTGATCAACGGCGCGCTGCCGACCGCGCGGCAGCTCGAGGAGTGGGTCAGCGACATCACCGTGCACACGTTCGTGCACGAGAACATCAAGGACTTCATGCAGGGCTTCCGCTACGACGCCAACCCGATGGGCATGCTCGTCGCGTCGGTGGGCGCGCTCTCGACCTTCTACCCCGACGCGAACGCGATCCACGACGAGGACGTCCGGCGGCTGCAGATCATCCGCCTGCTCGCGAAGATGCCGACGCTCGCCGCGTTCGCGTTCCGGCACAACATGGGCCAGCCGTACGTGTATCCCGACAACGACCTCGACTACCCCGGCAACTTCCTCTCGATGATGTACAAGATGACCGAGCTGAAGTACCAGCCGGATCCGCGCCTCGCGCGCGCGCTCGACGTGCTGTTCATCCTGCACGCCGACCACGAGCAGAACGCCTCGACCAGCGCGGTGCGCTCGGTCGGCTCGACGCAGGTCGACCCCTACTCGGCGGTCGCCGCGGGCGTCGCCGCGCTGTACGGGCCGCTGCACGGCGGCGCCAACGAGGCGGCGCTGCGGATGCTGGCGCGCATCGAGAAGGTCGAGAACATCCCCGGCTTCCTCGCCGGCGTGAAGGAGGGCAAGGAGCGCCTGATGGGCTTCGGCCACCGCGTCTACAAGAACTACGACCCGCGCGCGCGAATCATCCGCAAACACCTCGACGACGTGTTCGAGGTGCGCGGCAAGAGCCCGCTGCTGGAGGTCGCCTCCGAGCTCGAGAAGCGCGCGCTGGACGACGAGTACTTCACCTCGCGCAAGCTCTACCCGAACGTCGACTTCTACTCCGGCCTGATCTACGAGGCGCTCGGGCTGCCCGTCGCGATGTTCCCCGTGATGTTCGCCATCGGGCGCACGAGCGGCTGGATCGCGCAGTGGCTGGAGATGGTCAACGACTCCGAGCAGAAGATCGCGCGCCCGCGCCAGATCTACACGGGCGAGCGCGACCGCGACTACGTGCCGATCGAGCGCCGCTAGAGGACGAGCGTCGCGCCGTTGCGCCGCAGCCACTCGCGGTCGGCGCGGTAGCCCGGCCAGCGGCGCTCGACGAGCGCCCAGAAGCGCGGCGAGTGGTCGAGCACGTCCAGGTGGCAGACCTCGTGCCAGACGACGTATTCGAGGACGCGCTCGGGCGCGAGCAGCAGCCGCCAGTTGAAGCTCATGCGCCCGGCCGGCGAGCACGAGGCCCAGCGCGTGCGCTGCGCGCGGATGTCCAGGCCGCTGTAGGAGCGGCCGGCGAGCGCCGTCGCGCGGTCCAGGCGCGGCGCGATCTCCGCGCGCGCGGCGCGCCGGTAGAAGCGCTCGAGCGCCGGGCGCGGATCGCCCTCGGGCACCAGCAGCCGCTGCCCGTCGCGGCGCACGCGCTCGCGCCCGCGCTGCGGCACGAGCGCCAGCGAGCCGTCGAGGTACGGGACCGTGCCGGCGCGCTCGGCGACCCGCGCGAGCGCCTCCTGAGCCTCGCTCAACCGCCGCTCGATCCACGGGCGCAGCTCGCGCACGGCCGCCGCCGCGGCGCGCTCGGGCGCGCGCGCGGGCAGCACCACCTCGACGCCGCTGTGGGCGTGCACGTTCACGCGCACGCGCCGCGCGCGGCTGGAGCGACGGACGGTGTAGGCGATCTGCTCGGGGGCCTGCTGCTCGCGCATCGGCCAGTCAGGGTACGCGCCCGCTCGGCTGCTCAGCGGGTGCGCGCGCTCGCGCACCGGCATAATCGAACGGTCATGGCGAGGTCGCTGGTGAGGCTGCCGCGGAGCGTGCGCGCTCCCTACGAGGTCTATCTCAACGGCGTGCGCCAGCAGCTCGGCGTCGACTACGTCGTGCGCGAAGGCGCGCTCGTGTTCGAGCGCGAGCTGCGCAAGGACCGCATCAGCGGGTGGCGCTGGCTGCTCGGCGCGTGGGGCGTCGGCACCTACCGCCAGGACGACTCGATCGACGTGCGCTACGAGACCGCCGACGGCGCGACGCACGTGGCCGAGGGACTTGAGATCGAGGCCGGCTGACGGCGTGCGCGGCTAGCGCCCGGCGGGCTCGCGCGCGGGCGCCGAGGAGCTCGGGTAGACGGCCTTCTCCCACGGGCGCGCGAGCTTGAGCGCGCTGAGGATCGCGCGCGTCGCCGGCGAGCGGTTGAGCGTGTAGAAGTGGATGCCCGGCGCGCCCGCGGCGAGCAGCTCCGCGCACTGGAGGGTCGCATAGGCGACGCCGAACGAGAGCACCGCCTCGGCGTCCTCGCCGCGCGCGTGCAGCTCGCGGCGCAGCGGCTCGGGGATCGAGGCGCCGCACATCCTCGCCATCCGCTCGACCTGGCCGACGCGGGTGATCGGCATGATGCCGGGGATGATCGGCACGCGCACGCCCGCGGCGCGCGCCCGCTCGAGGAAGTCGAAGTACACGGCGTTGTCGAAGAACAGCTGCGTGATCAGGAAGTCGACGCCCGCGCGCACCTTCTCCGCGAGGTGCGCGAGGTCGTCCTCGGGGCTCGTCGCGTGGATGTGCGTCTCGGGGAAGCACGCGGCGCCGATCGCGAACGGGTAGCCGGCGGAGATCAGCTCGACCAGCTCTCGCGAGTACTCGAGCCCGCCGTCGGTCTTCACCCACCGCTCCTGCCCTGCCGGCGGGTCCCCGCGCAGCGCGAGCACGTTGTCGATGCCCGCGCTGCGCATCTCCCGCAGCGTCGCGTGCAGCTGCTCGACCGTCGCGCCGACGCACGTGAAGTGCGCCATCGCCTCGAGGCCGTACTCCTCGCGGATGCGCTTGACGATCTCGATCGTCTTCTCGCGCGTGGAGCCGCCCGCGCCGTAGGTGACCGACACGAACGACGGCTCCAGCGTCTTCAGCTCGGCGAGCGCCGCATACAGGTTGCGCTCGCCCTGCGGCGTCTTCGGCGGGAAGAACTCGAAGGAGAACACCGGTCCGTCGCCGGCGAGGATCTCGTCGATGCGCATCCCGAGATTATGCAGCCCGCACGGCCGCGCTCACGCGCTCCAGCGCGCGGGCTCGCCGGGGATCTCGCGGACCTCGCCGAGCGCCTGCAGATGCGTGAGGTAGCAGAGGATCTTCGACAGCAGCCAGTGGCCGTTCTGCGGCGAGAGCGCGTCGCCGTAGACGTGCGGCACCACCTCGAAGGCCGTCAGCTCGCGGCCGGCGAGCGCCGCGCGCACGCTTTCCAGCCGTTCCTCGACGAGCGTTCGGTTGCCGCGAATGTGCGCGTGCACGTCCGCGAACGTGCGGCCGTGGCCGGGCAGGCAGAGGCGTGCGCCGAGGCCCTGGACGACCTGCAGCGAGCGCAGGAACTCGCCGACGGGATCGGGCGAGTAGCCGTAGTCGAAGTACAGCGAGATGCGCCCGAGCAGGTGGTCGCCGGAGATCAGCAGGCGCCGCTCCGGCTGGAAGAGACACACGTGCGAGGGCGCGTGGCCGGGCGTCTCGTAGACGACCCACTCGCCGAGGTCGGTCGCGATGCGCACTCCGTCGCGCAGGTCGCGGTGCGGCTCGAGCGGCCCCGCGATGCCGGTGCCCTGCGCGCTGCGCGCTTCGGCGGCGCGGCGCAGCGGCTCTTCGGGCACGCCGCTCTGGCGCGCGATCTCGACGCGTTTGGCGAGCACCGCCTGCGGGTCCTCGAGCATGCGGTCGAGGTGCGCGTGATCGGGGTGGATCCACACCTCGCAGCCGGCGCGCGCGACGATCGTCGCGACCTGCCCGCAGTGGTCGGTGTGCGCGTGCGTGCACACGACCAGCTGCGCCTGCTCCACGCGCAGGCCGCACATCTCGAGCGCGCGCTCGAGGTGCGCGATCGAGTCGTCCTGGTGCATGCCGGTGTCGAACAGCACGAAGCCCCCGCCGCTGGCGACCGCCCACGCGTTGCAGTGCGGAACGCCCGGCCACGGCAACGGCAGGCGCAGGCGATAGAGCCCGGGCAGCACGCGCTCGCCGCGCCCCAGCTCCCTTCTGCTCGTCGCGTTGGGCACCGCGCGGAGACTAGACTACGCTCGACACGCGGCGAAAGGGAGGCGGCATGGCCGATCGGGAGAGCGCGAGCGAGGCGAGCACGAGGGTGCAGGAGATCGCCGCCACCATGCAGCAGGCGGCCGCGACGCGCAAACGCATCTCCGGCAGCCGCGCGGAGGCGGTCGCGCGCCGCTACTTCGCGGCGATCAGCGCCCGCGACCTCGAGGAGGCCGTGTCGCTGTGGGCGCCCGGCGGCCGCGAGCACGTCCGCGGCCAGATCGACGCGTCCGCGCCGCAGGGCGTGCGCGAGTTCATCGGCCAGATGCTCGACGCGCTGCCGGACGTGCGCTTCGAGGTGCTCTCGACGACGACCGAGGGCGACCGCTGCGGCGTGCAGTGGCGGCTGACGGGCACCTTCGCGGGCCCCGGCGGCTTCGCCGGCGTCGCGCCCACCGGCAGCCGCGTGCAGCTCGAGGGCTTCGACCTGCTGACGGTGCGCGACGGGCTCATCCAAAGCAACGACGCGTTCACCGACTCGATGACCTTCGCGCGCCAGATCGGCATGCTGCCCGCGCAGGGCTCGCGCGCGGAGCAGCGCATGGCGCAGGCGTTCAACGCGCGCACCCGCGCCGTCGATCGCCTCGCCGGCGGCGAGCCGGGCATGGTCGCCGAGGGCGTGTGGGTCGTGCAGGGCCGGCCGGGCCGCTGCAACGTGTACCTGCTCGAGGACGACGGCGGCGTGACGCTGTTCGACGCCGGAGCGCGCACGATGACGCGCGCGGTCGCGCGCGCGGGCGCGCAGCTGGGCGGGATCCGCCGCGTGGTGCTCGGGCACGCCCACACCGACCACCGCGGCACGGCCCCCGCGCTGGGCGCGCCGGTGCTCTGCCACGCCGACGAGGTCGCCGACGCGCAGGGCAGCGGCGGCTTTCGCTACTGGCCCGCCGGCCTCGCGGGGCTGCCCGCGCCGCTGCGACAGCTGCACGGGCTGCTGCACCGCTACGCGTGGGACGGCGGGCCGGTCGAGGTCTCCGGCACCGTCGCCGAGGGCGAGCGGATCGCCGGCTTCGAGGTCGTCGAGCTGCCCGGCCACGCGCCGGGCATGATCGGGCTGTGGCGCGAGTCCGATCGCCTCGCGCTCACCAGTGACTGCTTCTACGCGATCGACATGTGGGGGCGCGCATGCGAGCCGCGCCTGCCCGAGCGGACGTACAACTTCGACACCGAGCAGGCGCGCGCGAGCCTGCTCAAGCTCGCCGCGCTGGAGCCCGCGGCCGCGTGGCCCGGGCACGGCGACGCGGTGACCGGCGAGGTCGGCGGCAAGCTGCGGCGCGCCGCCGAAGCCGGCTGACGGACGTGGGCAGGCGCGCCCGCCAGCGCGAGCGGCTGACCGCCGCGCGTCCTCCCCGCGCCGAGAGCAGCGACTACGGCGACGCGCAGGGCAACGTGCTCACGCTGCGCGGCTCGCTGACGCCGCGCGCGCGGCGCGAGCACGCGCTCACGCTTGCGGGCTCGGGCCGTCCGGCGGCCACGCGCGAGGACGACGAGCAGCGCGCCCTCGAGCTGCTGTTCGAGCGCCTTGCGCTGCGGTGGGTGATCGCCGGCGCGCCGATCGAGCGCCAGCGCGAGCTGCTCGCGCGCCTGCGCGCGGCCTCCGCGGCGGAGCGCGCGTGGGTGCGCGCGACCCTCCGCGAGCACTGCGCCGAGCACTTCCCCGACGTGCGCGTGCCGTAGGGGCGGCGGCGCGCCGGCGGCTGGGGCGCATCTCAAAAAAACCGATGCCGCGGCGAATCGTTCGGGCCTCGGCGATGTTCGTGGCGATGTGACCGATCGGCTCGGAGAGCGACGCCTGCGCGCAGACGGCGGGTGGGACCGGCGCACGTTCCTGAAGCACGGCGCGCTGGCGGGCGCGGCGCTGCTCGGCCTCGACGCCGACCCGGCGGCGGCGCTCGCGAAGCGCAGGCGCCGCGTGGTGAGGCCCGGCTCGACGCCGGCGCCGCCGCCGAACATCCTGACGATCGTCGTCGACCAGCTGCGCACGCCCGCGTGGATGCCCGCCGCGTGGGGAGTCGCGCAGGCGATGCCGAACCTCGCGGCGCTGAGCGCGCGGTCGGTGAGCTTCGAACGCCACTACACGGCCGCGAACGACTGCTCGCCCGCGAGGAGCGTGCTGCTTACGGGCCTGTACACCCACCAGACGGGCGTGATGATCACCGGCGCGGGGTGGCTCGACCCGCGCTTCCCGACGTGGGGCAAGCTGCTGCGCAAGCTCGGATACGAGACGGCGTACTACGGCAAGTGGCACCTGAACCCCGATCCGAACGCCTCGCTGGAGCGCTACGGGTTCTCGGGCGGCACGTATCCCTCCCCCAACGGCGCGCCGGGGCAGGGCACGCGCGCGGACCCCGGCATCGCGCGGCAGTTCGTCGAGTGGTTCGCCGGGCACGCGGGCGAGGCGCCGTGGGCGACGACCGTCTCGCTCGTGAACCCGCACGACATCGCGTGGTGGCACCGCTTCACCGAACGCATCGA
>Ga0070737_10005965_pt1 | contig 11378 bp, 8 predicted proteins | sample Coa_R1_10_FD_66438 | JGI IMG/M metagenome (GOLD analysis project Ga0070737, IMG submission 66438) | Surface soil microbial communities from Centralia Pennsylvania, which are recovering from an underground coalmine fire - Coalmine... | ecosystem: Environmental > Terrestrial > Soil > Unclassified ...
CATAGCAGACGGAGAAAAGCCCGAGGTCGCGGCCGAGGAGACGATCATCGCGATGACCTCCGACAACGCCGAGATTCAGGATAACGTGAGGAGGGTCGTGCAGATGGTGTTCGGGGGAACTAGGCATGGAGATCAAGTAGTACGGGATGCACCCGGCGTGGAAGAGGAAGCAACAGCTTCGCCGGAGGTCCAAAGAAGCCCGGCGCAATCAAGATTCTTTTCAAACAACGGGGAAGATCAGCTGGATTCACCAGCCCTTTCAGATCTTTAGAGCAAATCCTTTGGGATCGAAGGGAGGGAAGGAAGAGATTGAACCCGACTGACTATGCTTGGTCCACGCTCCAGTCGCTGACCCAGAAAAAGCCAAGCGACGTGAAACTCATCGTGGACGAAGCAAGCGAGTATCCCTCGCTTGAGAGCGACTCCCGCGGCTACGTGCTTCGCCTCAGCCCACCCAAACGTCCTCGAGACAACGTGATGAGCCTCCACGGGATGTACTTTGACACCGACGCGAAGGGCAAAGCCTCGCTATGGCGTATTTATCGCGCTTCGATTTATCACCTGGCTCTGCACACCGAGGTCACGGATTACACGATCTACAGGGACGCGCTCAGAAAAAACCACACCAGCGAGCAAAACAACAAGATGTTCGCAATCTCCCTCGTCGAAGATCACGCGATACGTGGGCTGATGAGGGCAAGGTGGCCAGGGTTGATAGCGGATACGGCATACGCAAACCACGTGAGCTATCGGCGGCTCGACGCTCGCCTGGAAGAGATCGACGACCTTGCCCTGAAATCAGCGGCAAATCTTCTCTCCTACTCGATGATAGGACGGCCTTGTGCAGAGATGGGTGCTGAGGCGGGCAAAGAGCTCGAGAACATCCACTCAGACCTTATCAATCTGGAAAACATCATCGCGGAGTCTCTGAACAAGTTTGAAAATAATAATGATGGCGGCGCGGGTTCGCGGCTGAACAACAACGATCGCGTCCTGAACGCAAAGTTAGAAACCTCAAAGCGGATCGTCTCCTTCCTAGAGGAGGGCTCGATGTATCTCGGGGAGATCCCATCGCTCCCGTACACTGACAACCACGGACCGAATTCGCTCTTCGGGAACACGGAATCAAGGCATGAGGAAGAGGGGGATAGCCTCGCTCTAGCGTTCCAAGAGCTCTCCTCGGAAGCCCCGAGGGAAGCGGAGGATAGGGCGACCGAGATTGAAAGCCAAACGATACTCACGGACTGGGAGTACTCGCTCTCCGTGAGGCAGAGACTGGTGGAGATGTACACGGAGCTCGATCCTACTTCGCACTTTGAGCGAATAGCCTTCCCGGGCGAGGATTACGCTGAATTCGTCCGGACGAGATCCAAATTCATCGGTCCCATCCGCAGGGTGCTGGATCACCTGAGGATGGTCAGGTCATCAATCGACGAGGTGCAGGGGATGGAGTCAGGCTACGTGGACGTTCCGACCGCAATCCAGGTCGTCGCATCCGGGAGCGCGAGGAACGACGTTTTCATCCGCGAGGAATTTGAAAAGAAGAGCGAGTCCTGGGCGATCCTCGTTGACTCGAGCAAGAGCTTGGAGAGCGTCAACGCGCAGGTGAAGGAGATCCTCGTGTGCCTCGCCGAGGTTGCGAGGGACCTCATCCCAAACCCCGCGGCCTGGGCGTGTTACGCTTTCAACGAAAACCTGTACATAGTCAAGGATTTCTCTGAGCTTTACAGCAACTCCGTGAAGGGGAGGATAGGTTCACTTTCATCGGGGCTCAAGACGTACCTTCCGGACGCGCTGCGCATCGCGGCGAACAGGCTTTCCAGAACCACGGAGGACGTGAAGGTGCTGCTCGTAGCCTCGGACGGCTTTCCGCTGGGCTACGAGGCAATCGATGAGGAGCTCATCAGAGCAATCGAACAGATAACCAAGTCAGGAATCCAGCTCATAGGTCTCGGCGTCGGGAGCTCCTCCATACGCCAGTACTTCAGGTCAAACTGCGTGGTCAATCATCCATATGACCTGATGAAGCACTTTGTGAAAGCCTACATGGAGCTTTCAGGTTCATTCTAATACGGTCATCCTAAAGTGCTCGGCGAACGTGAATCTCTTCTGCTGAGCGCTTATCTCGTTCGTGGGGATGACCTGTCTTGGCAAACCGTCCCTGAATACTACGAGCAATCGCTGATCTGCCCTAAAGCCCTGCGTTGGAAGATCGGAGAGCAACTTTCGAGCCACCTGCAAAGACGCAATCCTTTCTTTGAGCTGCTCCACTATCTTGAAGAGGACGGAAACTTCGTTCGAAACGAGTGAATTCCCGGCTCCGCTCGAGACTTTGATCGAGAACTCCTCCCCGCCGAGCGTGATCGATCCACGCTCATCCCTCTTCTCCTTCTTGCCTCCCATGACGAGGCCGTTTGTTTTCTTCTGCTGCTGTTGCTCCTCTTGAGGATCGATCTGCGCCGAAGTCTGGAGCGAGTCCTCCGCGGGACCCCCGCCAGTTCTCCTCAAGAGATAGCCCAGACGGTCGCCGTATCGCTGCGCCATCCCCGTGTGGAGCTCCGTGTACTCATCCAGGGTTGAGAGGAGCTCTTCGAGCGACTCAAACGGGATGAGCGAATAGGGTAGAGCTAGTTCCTTTCTCAATGTGCAGGAGACTACCGGGATTTTCTAAGAAAGCGCCGCTTTCAACGGATCAGGTGAAGGGGTTCCTTGGGGCAGCTGGGAGGATTTCTCCCTCGAAGATTGAGCATTGTCAGCAGGGGCTCTTTGCCTTGAGGGAAGGGCGGAGGCAACCTTTCTGAACTCCCTAGCGACCTTCTCGAGCATCCCGACCCTTCCGCTAGTCTTCTGTCTCTTCTCCAAGAGAAGCGACCTTATCTCAGGGATTATCTCGGTGAGGATCCTCACGAGAGTCTCGGACTGGAGCGATTCGAGAGCCCTCGAGTTCATGGTCCCGTTGGTGTGAATCAAGCAAACCACACCTTGAGGCGTGAGTACTACATCGGAAAGCGTGCTATCGGCTTTCGATACAGATGCTGGCTTTATGTGGAAGGAAACGCCGAGCGGCTCTATGATCTGCTTCAACGAGGAAATCACCTCGATCCCGTATGTTCTTTCCATCTCACTCAACTCTGAAATCTGAACAGACTCCTCCTGCAGCGTCTTTATTGAGAGAACAAAGTCCGACTCTCTCTGGCTTGACTGTGACGCTGATAGCGGCTGTGCCTGCTGTGAATCTTCACGCTGGATCTGTGCTTCTTGGGCCAATTACCTGTCTAGAGTTCGATTTTCGAAGAATTATAATAGAAATTATGAAACGAGGCTCCATACTCCACGCTTGATCATATAAGAACTAGGTTTCACCTCTAGACTAGAGTTCTAGTTACAAACTCTTGATATAACAAAATTCGATACGTCATCTTTTCAGCGGATAAACCATGGCACAAGAAAACATCGTAACCGTACGACCACCTGTGAGCCAGAGCACACAGCTCAACAGGAGATCGAAGATGGAAACATACTGTGACATACTGCGAGCAATAGGCGCTGGCGCCGAGAAGCCTACCCACATACTTTACAAGGCAAACCTCTCGTGGACGGTCATGCAAGGCTACATCAGAGCACTCGAAGCGCAAGGTCTGGTGACTTCCCAGGACGAGGAGGGTAAGAGGCTATACCACCTCACCGACAAGGGATACCAGCTCCTGAACCAGTTCCTTTCGATCAGGGAAGATCTGAACCTCCTGCCCAGCGAGTAAACCAGCTGCTGCCATCTGGGGGCAAAAAAAGAAACAGAGAATCAAAGGTGGCAGGGAGAAAGAGCAGAACTTGCCTTTATCGATCTTTCTTCAAAACTTGTAAGATTCTCTGGTACAGATCACCAAATCGATATTGCAGGCTCATATCGATTAAATATTGTTCGCGCACCGAATGCTTCCAAAAGATCCTTCCGGGAAGCATAGTAGTTGGCTGCGCGGTGCCTGATTGATCGGGAAACTTTCCACGACGACGACGGCGTGAGGGCATTTCCCACAACTCCCGCTTCTTGATCGATTTTTGAGATCCGGAACCGAGGAAGAAGAGCAAAAAAAGAGAAACACACACCATGATGATTCTAGGAAATGCCACAAAACTGGTCAACGTCGAGGAGCAGGAAAAAAAGAACTCCGCCTCCGCGAGCGAAATCGGAACGAGGATACAAAGCCAGGTGGCCCGGCAGCTCGTTGACATTGAGATTCTGTATCTCCTTAACTTTGGAGCAAAGAGCGGCTACGAGCTTCGAAAGAGCCTGTCCAAGTCATTCGGGATCAAGATAAGTTACGGGACGCTATATCCGCACCTTCACGCTTTGGAGCGCTCTTCCCTCATTAGTGGAACCTGGTCGTCTCAGAAGGAGGAAACGACTGCCCAGCAACAGGTCTCGCTGAAGAAAAGAGTGTATGACCTCACTGTTCAGGGTACGAACGTCCTGAAGGAGTCAATCGAGAGGCTCGGGAGTTTGAGCATGACGATGCAGTTCCTGCTGAACAAGGTTGACCTCAGGCAAAGAACAAGTGAAATCAAGAGTGAAACGAGGGAGGCGCTTCTCAACTCCGTTTGCTCGATACTCTCAGCGCACAATCAAGGGTTCGAAAGGTTGTGCGTGGAGAGGGGCTCATCGGGACTGGATCACCCGATCGAACTGCTCGCCAAGGGAAGGGCAGGAACGGGAAGGACGATCATTCGAATAATCGAGCCAGCAGACAACTTTGACTTGGATCAGGCGCTGAAGGCTCTCGTGATCTCAAACGACGTTCAGGCAAAAACTATGATCTTGGCCTCTCCTCCGTTAAGCAAAGAGGTCTCGGGTACTTGCACGTTCTACCACATGCAGGTCTTTGAGGGAAAGGACTGGCAGAGCGTGCTTGCCACCTTTGAATCCAGTTTGAACAGTTAGGAAAAGAAGCGTCCAGATTGCTTTAGATGCTTTTGGTGTTCAGTTCTTAGATAGTATTCGGCGCGTGCTTTATCATGAAAGGGGGGCCGTGACAAGCGTCGCGCGGAAGTACAAGTACCAAACCACTGTACCAAAGAAGATTAGAAGAAAATATCGCGACTCTTGCGTACTTCGCCTGCGCTATCTTCTCAATCTTGATGTGATCTGGCGCGCGCTCTCCTCCGGATCAAACCTCCACATTGAATCCTTGTAGAGGTGGACCGGGAGGGGGAAAACCTGCCTCGTCCTCGAATCAACGAGACAAATTTCGAGCTTCTGAGCCGTCTCTCCAAGAGTAGACGAAAGGTAATACAACGTCTCGAGATATTGTTCCTGAGGGATCATCGCGAGCGCTGTATAGAATCCGGTATCGGTGCTCAAAGCGTCGCTCCAAAGGTAGGGGATGCGTCTCAAAATGTTTCGAGATGTCTTCTCCTCGGCAACCGATAGCCCCTCGAACTCAAACTGAGCGCAAACGGTGGGTTGCTTTTGTGTGCCGCTCCACCTGAGTACAAACTCCTCGAGGTATTTACCCTCGAGCACGTGTTTGTGGAAGTGGTAAAAGATGTTGTTCAAGGTGGTCCTTAGGCCACCGGCAATGTCGGAGAGCCTCGCGAGCGCGTCCGACTCTAGTTCTCGCGCAATCATTAGGTCAAGTTCGTCAAACTGAATTTGATTTTCTCCCTCCGCCTTTGCCTCTCCTCTTTGAGGTATGTTTGTCTCTCTCCTGAGCTTAACCCAATCTATCTTCCATGATCCCCTCTTCAGGTCAAAGTATTCGGGCTGGATCATGTGATTCTTTTCCCAAGAGACGTCGTGAGCACGTGCGTGCTGGAGCAACTTTTCTTCCATGAGGATCCTCAGGAGCCGAGGAAGAGATCCTGCCACGCCTCCTTTTGATTTCCCAGTCTTTTGCGCGGGAACGAGAAACCTGCACGCGTACCCGGTTCCCGGGAGCCTCCTCGCACACGAAGCAAGATATCCGTGATCGGCGAGGAGTTTGAAAAATTTCTTCTCGTTTGCCCTGGTTCTCTCGGTAAGGTCAAGATGCGCGTAGTGAGGGACGAGCCCGAACTTTGAGAAATCTAAACACGCGTCGATCTTGAGACCGCGACGGAGCATTCCCTTTACTTTGTATCTGGTCGTTTCAACCGGGGTGCCGAGGCTCTTGGCGAGCTCCACTATGTTCCTCGCCCCGCCCAACCTGACCTCCGGGATGATCATGTCCAAGAAATTTCTTGCTGAGGTCTGAGAGCTCGACATGCCAGGAAGGTCTCCCATCTTCTTCCTACTTTTGCTTCTGCAACGGCCAATCGCAAAAGCGATATTAAGACTTACTTTGAAAATTGGCAGGAAAGAGGCTCTTTTGCCGTAATTCCTCAAAGCTTTTGGTGAAAAATAGAGCGGAGCCGCTTCCCACCCAAAAGAGCGTCCCCCCGTATTAGGACAGTATTCCCCTCAAAGCGGACATGAGCACGTTATTGCTGAGTTCCGAACTGGAGCGGCTCAACCCGCACGACGGCCGAAGAGGTCGCAGAATCTCCAAAAGCGAACTTTGATGTAATGGCGTACCCCCTAGGGAGAAAGCCGACCAGGCTAGCGAGGTTCTTCACATGAAGATCGGTTACGAATCCCGCTAGTTCATCGCTCACAGCCTTTTCTCCTGACAACCTGTGAAGAATCTCGATAGATTCGCCTCCGAGATACTCCCTCACCGGTCCGCGCGCGGTTGCAATCACAGAGTTGCCGGTTTGCTTCAGCTTGGATATCATCTCGATCATCTTCCGTTGTAGCGACTCGCTCTTTAGGCGATCGAGCACGTCCTCAAGTACAATGACGTATCCAGCCGCTCCCTTGCTAAGGAACTCGCGGATTAAAAGCACCGATAGCATCAACCGCTCCTCCTTGGTCGTGGGGTCACGGAGCCCGCGGCCTGAGATGTCTACTAGGGTGCTCGAACCCTCCGTGAGCTCAAACCCACCGTCCCTCGAGAAGATCCTCTGGAGGTTCCCCTTTCCCACTAGGTTCTTCGAAAGCTTGGACCCAATCTGCGCCAGTTCGGCCTCCTTTGATAATTCGGAAACCAGGTCTTCGACTGAAGTGATCTCCGAGGATGCTTTTTCCTGTTGCGCCATGATCACCGAAAAGATCCTCGCCCTCTGTTGATCGGTGCAGGAGATCCCGCTCTGCAGGCACCACTCCTGAATGAGGTCTGCGAGGAGCTCAGCGGAATCGGGACCGGCGGGTGGTAGTCTAACCCTGAGCTCGCGCGCCTGTGAGTCTCGAGCGAATCCAAAAGTGGTCCATTGATGCTTCCACGCTACTCCCCTGTGCTCGCCCTTCTGGTCGATGACGAACACCTTCGAACCGGAGCTCCCCAGCCCGTCAAGGAGTCGCTTCAATGTCGTGCTCCGTCCGGATCCGGATGAGCCAACGATCGTCACTCCGAGAGCTCTCACGGCAGAGTTTTCAATATAATAGTCTCCACCGACCTTTACCTGCGTTGCAACATCCTTTTCGGGCAAGCGTCTTCCTATCGCTCCGAAGAACTGCTCAGCGTCAAGCTGCTTCCCCAAGTATATCCCGCCGGTGGTGCGCTCCGCTCTCTCTACACGCTGTAACTGCTGCTGTTGCTGCGGCTGCTGCTTTGCCTCAACGAGCTCGGCCGGAGCCTGTCTCCTCCGCAACCTCGCCTGCTCCGCCCTCCGCGCTTCCTCCTCCCGCTGCTTTTCCTCCAGGATCTTCCTTTCGCGTTCCTGCTCGGCTCTCCTAGCGGCTGCCCTTTCCTCTTCTTCCCTCTGGAAGAAGGAGATCACGTCGTCGAGCTCGAGCGGGGACATTGCGTAGTAACCGCCCTGCTCGCTCAGGTAGTCTGAAACTGCCTCGGGAACCTCCGCGGGCTTTGGGATCACTCCTGCTCCTTCGATCAACGCGTCAAGGAAATTTCGAAGGCCCTCAATCAGCCCCTGACTCTTGAGCTCCGCAAGGCGAGATCGCAGCAGGTGCTCTGAGGGCACAGCCGCCCTCTCGATCAGATAATCCGAGTTCTCCTTTGCGTACAGCGAGGGCACCCAGATCGTATAGTCCTGCGGTTTCGTCTTCATGAGCAGCTTGTTGAAGATCGCCTTTTCGACGATGAGGTTTTCGTATCGCAGCTCCTTGATCGATGGGGCCTCCGCCTTTACCGCGGCGAAGAAGCGATCGAACTCTCGCCCGGCGTTGGCGAGGTGCTTTCCTGACTCTGTCCTAAACAGCAAATCGGTCGCCGATCTTCTTACGAGCCTCAACGTAGCATCAATCGCACGTCGCTCATCGGGACTCAACCTGGCAAAGCGCTCAGCTATCGACTCCGCCATGGAACGTGAGACCGATCTGAGCTCCGCTCTCAGGGCCTGCTTCACGCGCTCCGGATCATTGTTTGCGATGAGCAGGAACGCCAGTATGTCGCTCTTGGCTGAGTTCGCAGCTCTGCTCGACGCGATCTCCGGAAACCTCTGCCTCAGATTGTCCAATACGCGTGCAAACAGGAGGTCCAGATTTTGCAACTCGAGAGGACCGATCTGCGCGTCCACGAACTCACCGTATGCGTCGAGAATCGCGGGGATCTCCCTATTCTTTTGAACCGCTGTCCTGATTGTCTCGACGAGATCAGCTGGGGGCAATTCCTAAGTCCACCTCCGATTTTTTTGGAAATTGTAATTGACTTTGTGAGAGATTGAATGACCCCATCAATGTGTAACAACGAAAGAAGAAGAAGGAGAAAAAACAGCGTTCCCTTTTGTTTTTGATTTGTTAGGAGAATTGTATCATCCTTGCCAGTACCCTTTTTTCATTCCTTCCTTGGTCTAGTCTAGGGTGCGAGATCGATGCAGTCTTCTCGTTCTTACTTGATGAAGGCCCCCACGTTTTAAAAGCTTCGCTGTTGGGAGTTTAGGCGGTTCTACCCGAGAAATCTTTCAGCATAAACAATGAATCCTTTCTCGGTTATGCTGTAGGGGTGCAGCTGCCGGTCATGCTTTGTTTCGCGCATCTTTTCGATCTCCAAAGCAGAGACAATTCCTCTGCCGGCGATGTGGGTGTTGTGAAGTATGATAGCGCCGTGGGCGAGGTACTCCTCGGGCGGTATCTCCCTCGCCGTTATGCCGGTCCCGAGCTGTTGACCGAGTTCGCTCGTCACGAGGCTGGTTGTTCCCATGCTCACGAGAGAATCCAGCATGTCGATTATCGCCATCCTCCTTTGATTCTTGTCCGGAAACTGGAGCGCCAATGATGTCAGTGGATCGACCACTACCCTAGTGGCTCTGGTTACCCTGACGTAGCTCCTGATAACCGTGCTGAGAGCTTGGATCGAAAACTCCGGGCCCCTGATGTGGATGTCTCTGTGATGGTCTTCGCTGGAGAGACTTGACTCCCCGTCCTCTTCCTCTTTGGAGAGCTGGCGGAGTGGAGATGCATCAACGATGGCAAGTTGATTTTTCTTTTCGTACTTGTCAAGGTCCCACCCGAAATTCTTCATTTCATTGACAAGGTGGTTCTTGCTTTCTTCGAGCGAAACGAAGACCCCGCGTTCATCAAAGCGCTCAACCCCGTCGATCAGAAACTGCATCGTCATCAGGGTCTTTCCGGATCCGGGGCCGCCTGTGATCAGAATCACTCTGCCCCTGGGATATCCTCCACCAAGAATTTCATCAAGGCCGGCGATTCCACTCGGAACGTGTTCGGTCTTCACTGCGTCTTTTTCAAGTCCTCTGGGAGATTCAAAAAAAGCAAACGATCAGTTTGCTATTAAATCATGCTGTCCTCCGCGCGTTGCCGCGATAATCTTGCCGCATTCCGAAATGATGGATTCGCAGTAGGGAATAGGAAAACAGGATCCAGGCTAGGAAGCGGCAATACTTCAATTTTCTTGAAGCATCTCAAGCAAGTACAATCTCACGATCATGGGAACTCACTCTGTCCCAGATCCGCCTCGTCTCAAGCGGTCCTTTAGGCGGCAATTTGTATGAGATTGCTTCGTTCTGCGGGGCCAGCACTTTCATATATTACCTATTACATTGGGAACCCTCGAAGGGTCATCGAAGAAAGCCTCTCGCCATCGTCCCACGTGCTTAGGGTAGATAATCAACTCAAGATAGAATCAGCAATTCCATCACAAATTCAGCAGCAGGAGAAGAAGGAAGGAGGCCGTTACCGTTCCACACTTGAGCAAGCGGGTCTCAGCCCTAAAATCTCAGCTTTTCCCGACAACAAAGAAACTCTCCAAGGATGCGGACCTTCAGAAGGCATTCTTTTCCATCTACTCAACCATATCCGCGCTCTCAAAAGAGTCCACGAAGAAGGGGGAGGCCTTGGAATTCTTCCACGGCTCGCGGAGCATGCTCGAGTCGCACCTCCGATCCCCCGAGGCGGGGAACCCAAAGTATGACAAGACCGCTCCGATATATCACTCTCTCCTCTCACTCATTTACTGGCTGTATCCCAACTACATCGGGTACAACAGGATGAAGAATGCTCTCGCGATGTACCGCCACGCAAGAGCGGCCACTTCAAGTTCGGCGAACTCATCCTCGGAAGCATTCGTCGCCGGCCTTTTCATCCAGCTTCGAGTGCTGCCGTTCCTGATAAGGTCAAAGAAGGTCGATCCCAAGCAGATCAGCACGGTCAGGGAGCTCGCGCTGGTGCTCCTCGAGTCCAACGCCCAGAAGAAATCGAACGCCGGATTGCTCGGGATTGTGCTCGAGGGTCTCGGGTTCTCCTACCACCAATTGGAGAGGGATACCAAGACGGCTCTCGCGTACCTCACGCGTTCCGTCGAGTACTTTCACTCGATGGAAAAACAGGTCCTGGACGAAATGAAGGAGAGCAACAACGTGACGAGGTCTCTCAAAGCAAGGTATTCCTTCTATCTTGCGTTCAGCGCGGTGGCGTACTGCGACCTCGCGATATGCTACCAGACCGAGGCGGAGAGCAAGGAGGGGCAGGACATGCTCTCCTTCATGAGGTTGACCCGCTCCCACTATCAAAAAGCATACGATTACGCAAAGCGGACTCCGTGGCACTTTTACAAGGGCCTCAGCGCGTACAACCTTTCAGCAGCTTACGCGACCGAAGGAGAGATCGAGATCGGAAAGGAGAGAGCTGTCGAGCTCTTGAAGAAGGCTGTCGCCGTCGGCGAGGAGTCGCTCCAGTGGTTTTCACTCTGGTCAACTTTTGAGAGCGACTTTGTCGGGGGACTGGGTATCACCACAATCTATCAGAAACTGGCAAAGAACTCCGGACCATCTGAAAGAAAGAAACTCATGGCTCGCTCGATGAAACTGGCGCTGAAGGCAGAGTCCGTCCTGAGCAAGAAGAGATCACTCCGCTACAGCCTGGTGAACCTGGGCGATGTCTACTACCACAA
>Ga0070737_10005969_pt1 | contig 11374 bp, 12 predicted proteins | sample Coa_R1_10_FD_66438 | JGI IMG/M metagenome (GOLD analysis project Ga0070737, IMG submission 66438) | Surface soil microbial communities from Centralia Pennsylvania, which are recovering from an underground coalmine fire - Coalmine... | ecosystem: Environmental > Terrestrial > Soil > Unclassified...
GGCGCAGCTGTCTGGGGTACGCCGGTCGTGGATCCAAAGGGCGGTGCACTTTACATCGGGACGGGAGATGCTTACGTTAGCCCCGCACCGGCCACTACGGATGCTGTCATGGCGCTTGAATTGAAAACCGGCGCGGTGCTCTGGTCAATGCAACACCTGCCCCATGATGCTTGGAACGTTTCTTGCTTTGTCGGCACCAACGCAAACTGCCCAGAGTCCGCGGGTCCGGATTACGATTTCGGGGCGGCTACTATCTTGCACAATCTCCCGAACGGGAAGCGTGTTTTGCTGGCTGGTCAGAAGAGCGGGATCGTGTGGGCGCACGATCCCGATAATCACGGGGCGCTACTTTGGAAAACCGACGTCGCACGAAAGAAGCCCGATCCGACTGGCGAGATCGTTTGGGGAGGTGCTGCCGACGAGCAAAGCGTTTATTATGGGCTCACCAGTGGTGGGGTGGTGGCGCTCGACATCGCCACGGGCGAGAAGAAATGGCTGACGCCATTTAACGAATCTGGCCCCCATTCAGGCAGCTCCGGCGCCGTTACTGTCATACCGGGAGTTGTTTTCTCCGGCTCGTTTGACGGCATTTTGCGCGCTCTCTCTACCGAGAATGGAAAGGAACTCTGGCATTATGACACCAAGGGCGAGGTACAAACACGTAACGGAGTCAAAGGCAGCGGTGGATCGCTGGGGGCACCAGGGCCCGTGGTTGGCAATGGCATGCTGTACGTCGAATCAGGATACGTTGGTGTGGTTAACGGTCAACCCGGCAATGTACTCTTGGCGTTCTGGAGCCCGCCGACAGAAATGAATTGATTGCCTATGTGAACGCTAAGCGAGCCGCATAGAGTATGTCCGCTTGCTGCTCGTGAGCGGATGTGTTATCTTCGATCGCTCCGCCGTGAGCCAGCCACTCAATCTGTTTGGCGCATTCTTGTGTGCTGCGATGGTTTCTAACGGTTGGATGCGTCGCCGAGGTAGAAGACGTTGCCAGCATGTGAACGCTTCGTTCGGCGTAGTATCGTGCGTCATCAACATTTCGGCGCCCGCGTAGATTGTCCTCAACGGGATTCCGGAGGTCATGGAGGACCGAGGCCAAAAGCCAATCCGCCACCAACCGGCTCTCAGATCCCGTACGCCAGGGATCCGCCGCGCCAGCGATCCCGATATTCTGCAACCGGACCTGGGCTGCGCAGCTTGTGTCTCCAGACATTCGATGCGCCCATGTCAGACCAGGACCGTCCCGCCATCAACCACCACGGTCTGCCCCGTGGCGAATTCTTCCTGCATCAAAAACAAATAAGCTTTCGCTATGTCATGGGGTTCGCCGACTCGGCCCACAGGCAGACTGTTGCCCACACTCTCATATAGGTGCTCCCGTTCTCCTGCAGTCATGTTCTGCCAGAGGTTCGTCCGAACGACTCCAGGAGACACCGCATTGACGCGTATCGGTGCCAAATCCAGGGCAAGGGCGCGTGTCATGGCTTCGATGGCTCCGCAAACGCTGGCGGCAACAACCCATCCTTTATGCGGGCGCTGCCCGGCAACTCCGGTGGTGAGCACGATTGAGCCGCCCTTGCGAATATTCTTGCTTCCATATTTGGCCGCCGCCAAGGCTGCCCAATAACGCAGCTCAAAAGCTCGTCTAGCCTGTTTGAGGTCTGTGGTGGCAAGGTCGTGCAAATGGAGGCTATCGCCAGCAGTGAATACCAGGTGATCGAAAGCACCAAGCTTCGTAAAGAGAGACTCAACGGACTGTTCGTCCGAAAGGTCAAGAGTTTGTCCCTGCGCCTCGCCGCCAAACGGTTCAACCGCTTTCTGAACTCGTTCCGCGTTGCTTGAAGCGATAACGATTTTGGCGCCCTGTGATGCCGCCTGCTCGGCCACCGCCAAACCAATTCCCGACGAACCACCCAAGATAACCACCCGCTTGTTCTGTAAACCTTTTACTTGTTGCACTGAATTCTCCTTCTGTGCACTTTTTCCGCCTACAAAGTCGCAGATGCTGCGAATTTGGTATAAGGCGCATGCATAATGATCATGACGTCCATGCGTTTAGAGAAACTGCGTCACGTCGATTTGAACCTTCTGATTACATTCGGCGCGCCTCCCAGCAGCGTATTCAGAGCGGGGACGATGATTTTCTTCGTCGCAATGTAATCCCTAAACGTTCCCCTGATAAACAAGACTCCCGAACAAGCACGGGACCAGTTCGGCTGCTTCGCGCTTTTCGCAGCGACCGTTATCGCCAATCTTACGATCTTGCCGCTGCTGGTCGCCGTAACCATTCTGGCGGCATTCATTCCAGCTCAGCCAGCGGCCCGCATAGCCCGACCGTGCTGAAATTAATCCATATGTAGTGCGCCTGGCTCTCCCATTCAGGGACGCTGGCGCGCGATTCACTTGAATGACGCCTGCAACGAAACTGCCTTCCGCCTCGGAACCCAAACCCGCGCCCGAACTGCGGGCAAGGATCTTCGTCTACATCGGCTTGGCTGCTCTGGCAATTGTCTCATCGCTGTGGCTCACTAAAAATGTCGATCTGAGCGTGTATTGGTACGCCGTAACAGGGTTCTTCGGCGGCTCCAGGCCCGCGTATGGACCTGACAGCGGAATCGGGTACCCGATGGAATATCGATACCCGCCCGTAACCTATCTGCTCCTGATTCCCCTGAAGTGGCTGCCCATGCACGCGGCCGGCGTATGTTGGATGCTCGCCGCCTGGGCCAGCGGCATTGTGAGTGTATCGCTCGCGATTCGAATTCGAAACCTGCGTTTCAGCACTCTGTCCCTTGTCGCCTGCTGCGCCTTCATGCTGGCCTATGTCGTGCTCGCCGTCCGATATGGAAACGTTCAGCCGTTTGTAATCGCCTGGCTTCTGGCGGCGCTCGCCTTATCCGAAGCCCACCCCGCGTGGGCAGGCGCGCTGCTGGCCTTGGCCGTTACCTTTAAGATCTGGCCCATTATGTTCCTTCCCTGGTTCGTTCGTAAAGCCAGACGCCGGGCGGCGATTTACTTTTTTGGCGTCTTCGTCGTCCTCTGGCTGCTTCCCTTTGCCTTCTTTGGGATTGCCGGCTATCTGTCGCTGCTGCGGGATTGGTACGAGGCGGTCCATCGAATGGGGACGACTTACTCTGAGTTTTATTACTTCCCCAGTCAATCCCTGCGCGGAATCTTACTACGCTATTTTACTCCGGTAGCGCCGCCGTTGAAGGACTTTCCCGTAATTCACATACTTTCGCTTGCTCCGCGAACCGCCGTCGTCATCTGGGGTGTTGCCAGCGCGGCAATTTACGCCATCATCGTATCCATAATGCTGCGCTCCAGCCCCCGCAAGCAGTGGGCCTGGGATGGCGCCGTGTTCGTCATGTATTCTCTTTTAGAACCATATGCCGTCAAGAGCGGATTGATCTCGCTCGGCCCTGCTGCTTTGATGGCCGCATGCCTGTTTACGTTAGGCGCTCAGCGAAAGACGACGCCAATGCTTTCCTGGGCCAACGCTCTCTTTCTAATGGCCTGCTCTATTTCCTTTCTCCAGGCGATCTTACAATATAAGCCCTGGCAGCGAATGCTACTTACTGTCGGCCTCGATTTCTGGGGTGAGATACTGCTGCTCGCTGCTTTCTTTCTCTGGATTTTCTTTATGCCTCTAGACTGCGCGCCGCCTCTACGCTCCTCGGCCAATCTCGACTAAGTCCGAAGCTACCCGCTTTAACTGCCCGCAGGCTGCGAAAATGTCGCGCCCGCGCGGCTTCCGGACAAAGCACGGGATCGCTCTTCGCACGATGCGCTGGAAGCTTTCCACCCGCTCCGGCGCCGGTGTATCGAACGGTATCCCAGGGCCGGGATTCAAGGCGATCAAGTTCACTTTGCAATTCAAGTTCGCCAGCAGTCGCACCACGCGCCGGGCGTCCGCCTCGCTATCGTTTACGTCCTTCAGCAGCACGTATTCGAAGCTCAGCTTTTCCCACGGCCGCAGCGGATACCCACGGCACGCCTCGAGCAGATCCTTCAAATGGTACTTGCGTGTAATCGGCATCAGCTCTCGCCGCTGCTCTTCTGTCGAGGCATTGAGCGAAATGGCTAGCTTCGGCCTCGTCTCGGCCCGCCCAAGCTCTTCGATCTTTGGAACAATGCCCGAAGTAGACACCGTGATCCGCTTCGGCGACATCCCCACCCCCGCGCTGTCGGTCAGCAGTTGCGTCGCTTTCAGGACGTTTTCCAGATTCAGCAGCGGCTCGCCCATGCCCATCATCACCACGTTCAGGCGCGTGTCCACCGGCCGCAGATTGTTCTCTCGTGCTACGTGCAGCACTTGGCCTACGATTTCTCCGGCGTTGAGATTTCGTTCCAGGCCCATCAGCGCCGTCAGGCAGAATTTGCAATCTACCGGGCACCCCACCTGGCTCGAGATGCAGATTGTATGCCGCGCTTCTTCCGGCATCAGCACCGCTTCCACCGTTCGATTGTCGGCAAGCCGCAACAAATAGCGGCGCGTCCCGTCGCTCCCGTCATAACGCCGTTCAGCCGCCGGGAGCCCTAACGAGGTCCTTGTAAGTAGTTGATTCCTAACGTCTTTTGGAAGCGCCCAAATTTCCGATAATTCCGCCACTTGTTGCCGGTACAAAGCGTCATATAATTGTCGGGCGCGATAGGGTGGGTGCTGCGGGCCCAGTAATTCCTGCAACTCGCCAACATCCATCCCCACCAGCGTCTGGCCTTCAACTGCTTGCAACATCTGGCTTTAAGTGTACCGTCGTGTACACTCGGAAAGGCGTACTAAATGGTCCTTGCTTCCCCTACCGTTCGCGAAATCGAGCGGGCAACTCTGCCCAACGGCATCCGTATCGTCACCGAAGCGATGCCCTATGTGCGCTCTGTTTCCCTCGGCGTGTGGATCGGGGCCGGCTCGCGCATCGAGCATGGACCGGAAAATGGCATCTCCCACTTCATCGAGCACATGGTCTTTAAAGGGACTAGACTGCGCTCGGCCGAAGACATCGCTCGTGAGGTAGACTCCGTCGGCGGCGGCCTCGACGCCTTCACCAGCAAAGAGCTGGTCAGCTTCAACACTAAGGTACTCGATGAACATGTGCCACTCGCCCTCGACATCCTTTCGGATCTGGTGTTGAATCCGCTCTTCCGCGAACAGGACATTGAGAAAGAGAAAGGCGTCATCCTCGAAGAAATCAAGATGGAGGCCGATCAGCCCGAGTTTGTGCTGCACGAAACCTTTCTCGGCAATTTTTGGAAGGGCCATGGACTCGGTAAACCCATCCTCGGCACGCGCGAAACGGTCAAGAAGTTTTCCTACGACATGCTATTCGACTTCTACCGTCGCGTCTACTCGCCCGCCAACATCCTCATCACCGCCGCCGGTAACCTTGACCATGACGCCTTTGTACGGCTGGTGTGCGAAAAGTTTTCTGGCCTCGCCGTGCGCGGCGCTCTGCCCTGCGACTCTGTTCCGAAGCCCCACGCCCCCATCATTCTTAAAAAGAAGGAATCACTCGAGCAGGTGCATATCGCCCTCGGCGTGCCCGCCTACCCGCTGGCGCACCAGTTGCGCTTCCCGCTCTATGTGTTGAATACCGTGCTCGGCGGCGGCATGAGTTCGCGCCTGTTTCAAAATATTCGCGAGAAGCAGGGGCTTGCCTACGCCGTCTACTCCGAACTGAATCTGTTCAGCGATACGGGTTGCATGACGGTTTACGCCGGCACGGCGGTTGAGACTGCCAAGCAGGTGGTGAACTCCGTGGTTCACGAATTCCACCAGCTCAAGGACGAGTTGATCGGCGTCGAAGAGCTGCGCCGCGCCAAGGATCATCTCAAGGGGTCGCTCATGTTGAGCCTCGAATCCACTTCCAGCCGCATGTCGAACTTGGCCCGCCAGGAGCTCTATTTCGACCGCTTCCTTTCGCTCGATGAAATGCTCGAGAGCATCGAAGCTGTGACGCGCGACCAGGTGCAAGCCATCGCGGAAGAGTTTTTCTGCGGCGACAATATCGCTCTCGCCATGCTGGGCCGTATTGGCGGCGTCGAAGTCCAAAGAGAAGATCTGGTCTGTTGACAAATAATCACAACAAACGCGTGGTCGCTGTGCTGAGCGACCTGATGTTCACCGTCAAAATTCAGGAGGCCGCCAAACGCGCCGGCCTCGAGCCGGTCTTCGTCAAATCCAAGCAGGACGCGCTCGAGCAGGCCAGGCACCAGCCCGCCGTCATCATCGTCGATCTGAATGCCACCAGCTTCGATGCCCTCGATGTCATTACGGAATTGAAGGGCGCGGAAGCAACCAGCAAGATCCCGCTCCTCGGGTTCGTGTCGCACGTGCAAGCGGACCTCAAGCAAGCCGCCCAGCAGAAGGGCTGCGACACAGTCATCGCTCGATCTGCATTCTCGCAGAACCTGCACACGATTTTGCGTCGCTACGCCTAGTGCGTCCGCGCGCAAACGCAATCAGAACGTCAATGGAGTGTTGACCCAGATCAAAACCGCTTCTTCTTTCGAAGGATTGAACCAGCGGTGGCCCAGGTTGCTCTCGAACCAGAAACTATCGCCCCGCTTGAGCGTGTGGCACTCCCACTCGTCAAGCCAGATCTCCAACTCACCCTTGAGCATGTAAATGAATTCTTCTCCGGCGTGTGAATAAGCGCCATCGCTCCCGGCCTTCGGCGGAACCCGAAAAATCATGCATTCCAGCATTTTCGTCCCCATCGACAGCAGCTCAATGCATACGCCCGAGTCCGTTGTCAACGTTCGGCGTTCGGCGGGCCGGATCAGCCGGCGTGCCTGCCGCGGCATGTCGAAAAACTCCAGCACGTTCGTGTTGTAAGTCGCCGCCAGCCGTTGCAGCGTCGCCACCGACGGGTTCGCCTTCGCCAACTCGATCGCGCTTAAAAATCCAGGCGAGATCTTCGCCCGGGTCGCGGCCTCTACGATCCCCAGTTTCAGCCGCTGGCGCATCTCTCGCAGCCTGGTCCCGATGGCCGCCGCCGGTCGCCCGTTTCTCTCTGGCAAGCTCGCTTGCGCAGTGCTTTTGCCCAGCATCTGCTTGATTCCCGGAACGCTGATCTTTTTCACATCTCTCAAATACTTGATGCGCTTTAGAACTTCCAGCAGCTCCGAACTGTACAGCCTGTACTTCCCCGCGCTCCGTGCCGGACTGATCAACCCCACGTTCTCCCATAACCGTAGCGTGGAGGCGCTTATGCCGAGAATGCGCGCCGTCTTGCCCACCGTCAGATACGCCATGCGCCCGGCCCCGCGCTTCTGCTGTGACGAACTTTGTTTCCGAGCTCTACTCATCAGGCCGCGCTCTCCGAAGCTTGTACCACAGCACAATCGTGATCAACGAAAAGCCGAATATCAGGCTCGAAACAGCATTAATCTCCGGTGTGATTCCGCGTCTCAGCCGTGACCATATTTCGAGTGGTAATGTATTCTCGCGTCCCACCAGAAAGAACGTGACCGCTATTTCATCGAGCGAAAGAGTAAATACTAAAAGCATCGCAGCGATCACCGAAAGTCTGATATTGGGCAGCGTCACGCGCCAGAATGTCCGCCACTCGCCCGCCCCTAAGTCCCGAGATGCTTCTTCCTGAGCCCTGTCGAATTTGTGAAGCCCCGCCGAGACCTCGGTGACCGCCACCGAGATGAGTGCTGTCCCATGTCCAATGGCCACCGTGATCAAGCTCAACCTTGCCCCTGCTGCCACGAAAAACGCCAACAGCGACAATCCCGTGATGATGCCGGGAAGAATCAGCGGCAGCAGCACCAATCGTCGAAAGATCGTCCTGCCCGGAAAAGATGCTCGTTCGAGCGCCAGTGCGGCCGGTACCCCGAACAGTACCGAGATCGCCACTGCGCACCCGGCAATCGACACGCTGTTCCATACCGATGACCAGAGCGCATCGTCCTCCAACAAAGCTCTGTACCAATGCAAAGTCCATCCGTGCGGCGGAAAACCGCCTACGCTCTCGCCGTTGAATGAGTAGACGATTAATACAACAATCGGTAGATAGAGAAATGCAAAGACCGCGGCAGCGTGTACGCTCAGCCAATGGAAGCGCGAAGCAGGCGCCATCATCGCGCGTCCCGGTGCCGCAAACGAAGCTCTAGCCGTTCCGTCCCGCTGATAAGGGCCGCCACCAGCAGCAGCATACAAGCGGAAATCGCCGCGCCCAACGGCCAGTTATACGCCGCACCGAAGAGACTGACGACGACGTTCGAAATCATGATCCCGGTCGGTCCGCCCACTAGCAGCGGCGCCAGGAAATCACCCAGGCTCAGCACAAAGGCAAAGGTCGCGCCCCCAAGAACTCCAGGTAGTGCCAGCGGAAATACGACTGCCCAAAACGTCCGCGCCGCCGAAGCCCCCAGGTCCTGTGACGCTTCGATCAACTCCCTGGGTATATGTTCGAGCGAAGCATAGATGGGAAGAAAGACAAACGGCGTGTAAATATGCGTAAGCGTCAGCGTCACGGCAAGCGGGCTGTAAAGGAGAAACTCAGCCGGGTGTCTTAGTATACCGGTGTAAGTAAGTAATGTGTTCAGTACGCCATCGCTACCCAATATTGTTTTCCAGGCATACGCCCGGACTAAATAACTCACCCAAAGCGGAATGATGACTAATTGATACAGAATATTCTTCGACGTTTTCGTCCGAAAAGAAAGAAAGTATGCAAGTGGAAATCCCAGAGCCAGCGCCAGCAGAGTAACACTGCCTGCGATCCGCGCGGACCTAAATAGCACACTCAGGTAGACAGGATTGTCTATCAGCTGCCGATAGTTCGCCAGGGTCCACTCATGCACGATCGCTTGAGACCGCACTTGCCAAAAGCTGAAACTAAACAGAAATGCATACGGAACAATAAGAAATGTGGCGGCCCAAACGAACGGCGGGATCGCGACGAGATTTCTATAAGTCCGCGAGTACACGTTACTATTCCGCTAAGGGCACAATCCGCTCCGGCGCCACTTCCACCGTAACCTGGTCCGGAGCGCCAAACTGGCCGGAAACACGGACTTTCAGAAGCGCACCGGTTCCGCACTCCACCTCCAGGAGCTCACTCGCGCCCGTAAAAACTCGGCTCCGGACAAATCCGCGGCAGCGGACGCCGTTCGTCTTTGCCGGTTCGCCATCTGCCACAATTCGAATGTCCTCCGGCCTGAGTGAAAATAGCGCTTGCCGCTGGCCGGATGCGCACGGCCACTCGAGATCGCCGAGCCGCGCGCGTCGGTTCTCTATCTGCGCGGCCAGCAGATTCGTCTGGCCAATGAAGCTGGCCGCATACGACGTCCTCGGGCGGTTGTAGATGTCTCGTGGCGTGTCGATCTGTTCCACTCGCCCGCGCCGCAGAAGTACGATCCGGTCCGACAGCGTCATTGCCTCTTCCTGATCGTGGGTCACAAACGCGAACGTAATTCCCACCTCCCGTTGCAATGCCTTTAGTTCCGCCTGCATATATCGCCTGAGATTGGCGTCTAAAGCGGAAAGCGGCTCATCGAGCAGCAACAGACTCGGCTGATTCACTAGCGCCCGCGCCACTGCTACCCGCTGCTGCTGACCCCCGCTTAGTTGCGCCGGTCGTCGCCGTGCGAATTCCTCAATTTTCATCTGCGCCAATGCGGCGGTTACTCGGGACGTTACTTCTGACTTTTCGATATTTCTCGCTCGCAGCCCGTAGGCGACGTTCTCAAATACCGATAAATGCGGGAACAATGCATAATGCTGAAATACGGTATTGACATTGCGCCGGTTCGGCGGCTTCGTATCCAGTCGCTCGCCTTTCATCCAAACTTCTCCGGAATCCGGCTGCTCGAAACCTGCGATGATCCTCAGCAACGTCGTCTTGCCCGAGCCGCTCTCGCCCAGAACGGTCAGAAACTCCCGTTCTTTGATGTCGATCGAAACGGCCTCCAGCACCGCCGTCGCGCCGAACCGTTTTGTAACTCCTTGGATCGATAGCAGAACTCCGTCGGGCGTCATCATGTCTGGTGAACGCTATTGCGCCGCTTTGACCTCGTTCCAAATCTCGTTATACTTATCCCGCCGCGGTACGTTCTGCCAGAAATAAATCCGTCGCTGGTAATTTTCTAGATCGTCAAGATGCAGTTTCTTTCTTTCTTCCGTACTAAGATATCGCGCAACATCAGGATTCGCTGGAAGATACCCGGTAACCGCCGCGACTTGTTTCTGGGTGGAAGCTTCCGTCAAGTACTCCAAAAGCTGATACGCCAACTCCTTATGCTCGCTGCCCGCCGTAATCATCAGATGATCGATCCAACCCGTTGTATTTTCTTTCGGGATCGTTTCCGCAATGGGGAAATGCCGGGCGAGCAACTGGTTGGTCATCAGCGGCCAACCCATGGCAATCTCGATCTCATGGCCTTCGAAAAGATTGGTGAGTTCTCCGCCGGTGGTCCACATCTTCCGAATGTTGGGCTTAAGTGCAAGAAGTTTCTCTTTCACCTTCTCTAGCTGGTCATCGCTCAGGTTATACAGCGCGTTCGGATCGGGCTTATCGTAACCCAACACCTGAGCAGCCATGTATACGGTGGATAAATCGTCCCAAACAGATATCTTGCCTCTTAAAGCCGGATCCCAAAGCACGCTCCAGCTATCGGGCGCCGTTTTGAATGCCGTCGTATCGTAAAGCAGCGGATTAGGCCCCCACTGAAATGGAACGCCATATGTCTTGCCATTGCTCTTCACCAGCGGCAGCGAAGTGAGCGCAGGCATCAAACGTGCATACGACGGCACCTTTGCCAAATCCAGCGGCGCGGCCAGCCCGCTAGTCGCAATCGTAGTGGCCACATCGCTCGAAGGAGAGATCACATCGTAATTGCTCGCGCTTCCACCTCGCAGTTTGGCGACCAGTTCATCGCTCGATCCCATATAGGACGCGCTGACTTTGCAGTTACATTGTTTTTCAAAAACGCGAATGAAAGACGGGTCCGCATATCCTTCCCAGACAAGTAGTCCCAGAGTAGGCTTGTTTTTGCCGCATCCCGCGGCCAATAAGAAAATCGCTATGGAGATGGCCAGCGCCGCGGATTTCACGCTGCTCCAACCGGAAGCTTTGCGTCAATCGCTGGCTTTATGTTGCCTCGCACCGTATCTGCCAGCGCTGCTTCCAGAACATCCAGCCCTTCGTCTATCTGATCGTCGGTGATGACCAGCGGCATCAATAGACGAATCACATTGCCATAAGTGCCCGCCGTTACTAGAATGACGCCGTGTTCATAGCAATACCGAATAATGCTCTTCGTCGCTTCCGGATTCGGTTTTAGTGAACCGTCTTCTTCGACTACTTCAAAGGCCTGCATTGCCCCGATCCCGCGCACATCGCCCACCAGCGCGTACCGC
>Ga0070737_10005970_pt1 | contig 11372 bp, 7 predicted proteins | sample Coa_R1_10_FD_66438 | JGI IMG/M metagenome (GOLD analysis project Ga0070737, IMG submission 66438) | Surface soil microbial communities from Centralia Pennsylvania, which are recovering from an underground coalmine fire - Coalmine... | ecosystem: Environmental > Terrestrial > Soil > Unclassified ...
TGGGAATGGCGTAAGGATAGCTGGAATTTCAAATCGATTTGAGCCCGATTTTTCCTTAAGTTCATAAGACCGTTCGGCTTACGGAGAAATCCACATTCGATAGTTGGACACTACTGATTTCAAATTTGAGGTTTGCAATTCCACCGGTGCTCAGAACCAGTCAAACTTTCAATGCTGATTTCTAGCTAACTCTGAGCCAGCCGCCTGCCGCAGCATGGCGACCGCGTGTTTCAGAACGGCGTCGGTGATCTGGCTGCCGGAGAGCATTCGAGCCAGTTCTGCGGCGCGCTCTTTTTCGCCAGCCAGGTAGCGGACTTCCGTCACCGTCCGGCTGCCGCGCTGAAGTTTTTCCACATAATAGTGGTGGTCCGCAAAGCAGGCAATCTGGGGAAGATGGGTGACGCAGAGCACTTGGGCATTCCGGGCAAGGCGTTTCAATCGCTGTCCAACGCGCTCGGCCACGCGCCCGCCGATGCCTGCATCCACTTCATCAAAGATAAAAGTCCGCATCCAGCTCTTGCCGGACGCTGCGCCGGAATGCTCATGCTGACCGTCGGCTCCATTCCAAGGGCTTTCCGCGGTGACCGTCTTGAGCGCCAGCATGAGTCTCGAAAGCTCGCCGCCTGAAGCGACGCGTTCGAGAGGCCGAGCCTCCTCGCCGACGTTAGGTGAAATGCGCATCTCGATTTCATCGATGCCGCGCGAGTTGCCGGCGACAGTGGTCGGGTTCAGGAAGCAAATTTCGAAGCGGACCTTTTCCATGCCAAGCTGCTCAAGCTCCTGGCGGACTTTTTTCTCCAAAACCTTTGCCGCCGAGCGACGCTGCTCGGAGAGAGCCTGGGCGGCGCGCCTATACTCGGCATTGATCTTCTCAAGCTCGTGAGTGAGCTCATCCCGACGCTCATCAGCATGCTCCAGCCTGCCAAGTTGCTGCTCGACTTGCTCCCTGTAGGCCAGAATTTCCTCAACGGTTTTGCCGTACTTGCGCTTCAGCCGGTCCAATTGCGCCAGCCGATCCTCAATTTCCTCCAGCCGCTGCGGGTCGGCGTCGAGCCTGCCGAGATAGTCTCGCAGGTAGGCTGCAATGCCCTCCAGGCTTGCGCGCGCGGCGTTCAGCGATTCAAGATAAGGTTCCGCCGAAGCGTCATAGCGGCGCAGGTCTTCAAGCGAGCGGGTCACCGCGGCCAGCCGGGCGCAGGCGGAACCCTCTTCTTCGTAAAGATGGGCGAATCCCTGAGCGGCTGCGGCCCGCAATTTTTCCACGTTGGCCAGAACGCGTTTCTCTTCCTCCAGGCGGAGGTCTTCTCCCGCCTCCAGATGCGCGCGCCGGATCTCTTCCGCCTGAAATTGCAGCAGATCGAGCGTGCGCAGGCGGTCTTGCTCGTTCCGGCTGAGTTCCTCAAGCTCCTGTTCCAGTTCCCGCCTGCGGCGATAAAGTCGACCGACCTCGTCTAACAGATGGCTTGATTTCGCAAATTGGTCCAATAGATCGAGCTGAGCCTCGCGCTCAAGCAACGCGACGTGCTCATTCTGCCCATGAATGTCTACAAGGTAAGGAGCCAGGCTGCGGATAGCCGCCAGCGTCACCGGCTGATCGTTCACTAGCAGCCGGCTCTTGCCTTCGGCCTGAATCTCACGGCGCAGAATCATCTCTGAAGCGTCTCCGCCGTCGATCCCATATTCTTCAAGCCATCTTTCCCATGGCGCTCTGCCCTCCGCCTTGAAGACAGCGGTGATGGTGGCCCGGTTTTGGCCTGTGCGAATGACATCCGCCGAGGCTCTGCCGCCTAACGCGAGGCCAAGGGCGTCCACCAAGATCGACTTGCCGGAACCCGTCTCCCCTGAGAGCAGATTCAGCCCGGGAAAAAATTCCAAGCTCAGACTTTCCACCACGGCGTAATTGCGAATGTGAATCTCGCGTAGCATAGGATTCTCGTGACAGAGAATTTCCGTGAGCCTAAGTCGCAACCCAGCTACATCTTGCGCACGAATTCACTCAAATCTCGAAGCCGCGTTATCAGTGGCTTGAATTTCCGCAAGGGCAAGGAATTGGCTCCGTCGGAAAGCGCGCGCGCAGGATTATCATGCACCTCCATAAAAAGTCCATCAACTCCAGCCGCAACGCCCGCTCGCGCCAAAGTCTCAATAAATTCCGGCTGACCGCCGCTGCGATTCCCCGCGCCGCCCGGCAGTTGCAGCGAGTGGGTTAAATCCAGGATTACCGGATATCCCCATTCGCTCATCACTTTGAGTCCGCGCATATCCACCACCAGATTGTTATAGCCGAATGAACTGCCGCGCTCGGTGACGAGAATCCGATGATTGCCGGCGCTGGCGACCTTTTCTACGGCATATCGCAGATCCCAGGGCGAGAGAAACTGACCTTTTTTAAGGTTCACTGCCGCGCCTGACCGGCCGGCCGCCAGCAGCAAATCCGTCTGCCGTGAAAGAAAAGCCGGAATCTGGATAACATCGCAGACCGCAGCCGCCGGGGCTGCCTGGCTGGTTTCGTGGATATCGGTCAAAACGGGTATGCGGAACTCTTCCTTGACCCGCCTCAGAATCTCCAGGCCGCGATCGATCCCTGGCCCTCGAAACGAATGAAGCGATGTGCGATTGGCTTTATCGTAGGAAGCTTTGAAAATGTAAGGAACGCGGAGATCGCGAGCGATAGCTGAAAGGCGTTCGGCCATTTTCAGGGCGTGGCGTTCGCTCTCGATCACGCAGGGACCGGCAATGATGAAAAGCGGACGCTGCCGGCCGAGGATCAACTTGCCGATGCGAACGAGACTGGGCATGGGAAAAGCACAAATTAGAAAGTGAATGCGCCGTCAGCGCTTGCCCTCGCCGTCCCTCAGTTCTGAAGCCACCGCGACATTTTCCAACCTTTCGCTGTTCGTGCCGGTCACGGCCGCCTGGGCGGCAAAAGTTCTCCCGCCCGAGCGTTGCTTACGATATTCATATGCGGCGCCGACGAAGGCTTTGAAAAGTGGGTGCGGTTCCAGGGGCCGCGATTTGAACTCGGGGTGGAATTGACAGCCGAGAAACCAGGGATGATCTGGAACTTCCACCACTTCCACATAGGTGCCGTCGGGCGTTGCGCCCGTAATACTGAGCCCGTTGGCAACAAGGGTGTCTTCATATTCGCGGTTGAACTCGTAGCGGTGGCGATGGCGCTCAGAAATCTCAAGCGTTCCGTAGGCGCGATGAGCAAAAGACCCGGGCTTCAGGCGAGCTGTCCATGCGCCCAGCCGCATCGTGCCACCCAGTTCATCGACGCCTCGCAGTTCCCGCAGTTTGTAGATGACGCGATGGGCTGTGGAAGGATTAAATTCCGAGCTATCCGCTTCCGTCAGACCACAGGCATTGCGGGCGAATTCGATGACGGCGCACTGCATTCCCAGACAGATGCCAAAATAGGGGACCTTCCGCGTACGAGCATATTCGATGGCCCGAAGCATGCCCGGAATGCCGCGCTTTCCAAACCCGCCGGGAACCAGGATGGCGTCCAGGCCCTTCAACTGCTCTTCCCAGTTTTGGCCCTCCAGCCCTTCGGCTTCTACCCAGACTTGGTTTACCTTCAAAGAATGAGCCAGCCCGCCGTGAGTCAGAGCCTCATTCAGGCTCTTATAGGAATCCTGATATTCGACGTACTTCCCGACCATGCCGATATCCACTTCATCTTTCGGGTGGCTGAGTCGCTCGACAAGATCTGCCCAGGGTTCGAGCCGGGCTTCGCTCGTTTGAAGATGGAGACAGCGCAGAATTTGCCGGTCCAGGCCTTCGCCGCCCAGAACGAGCGGAACTTCATAGATATGCTGCACATCTTTCGCTGTAATGACGGCTTCTTCAGGCACGTTGCAAAAAAGGGCGATCTTGGCTTTGAGATCGCTTGAAAGGTAGCGGTCGGTGCGGCACAGCAGAATATCTGGCTGAATACCGATTTCCCGAAGCTCTTTGACGGAATGCTGGGTGGGCTTGGTTTTTAACTCACCCGCTGCGCCGATGAAAGGCACCAGCGTGACGTGAACAAACACCACATTTTCCCGGCCCTGCTCCTGGCGCATCTGGCGGATGGCTTCGAGAAAAGGCAGCGATTCAATGTCGCCGACTGTGCCGCCGATTTCGACAATCACCACATCCACATCCTGGGAAATCTTGCGGATGGCCGCTTTGATTTCATTGGTGACGTGGGGGATCACCTGCACAGTCTTTCCGAGATAGTCTCCGCGGCGTTCCTTGGTGATGATCTGTTCGTAAATCCGGCCGGCGGTGCAATTGTTGTCGCGGCTCATGCGGGCGCGCGTGAAACGCTCGTAATGGCCCAGATCGAGGTCCGTTTCTGCGCCGTCATCCGTGACAAAAACTTCGCCGTGCTGGAAAGGGCTCATGGTGCCTGGGTCCACGTTGAGGTAGGGATCAAATTTGAGCAGCGTTACCTTCAGCCCGCGGGATTCAAGCAGGGCGCCGATGGAAGCTGCGGCAAGCCCCTTCCCAAGCGAACTCACCACTCCCCCTGTTACAAAAATATATTTAGCGCTCATTCGCCTCTCCTGAAGTTACAGCTCGAAGTCGCCATAAATCTCGTGCACGGCTGGTGTTGACCAACTTGAAGAAAATTGCCACGTCATCATGATTGATTCAGACGAAATGTAGGAGGCCTTAAGGCCTGGGAATCTGACTGCAAACTGTACGACTGATTCTACCAGATTTTTTCTGAAGCGATGCGCCAAAAATCAGGTCGTTACGCTGTCCCCTTATGCTCAACTCACCCGCTCCCCGGATTGCGCATCGAGGCCGGCGAGAAGTTATAGAAGACCATTAATGCTAGCCGATTCCAGAGCCGATATGCTCAATGTGAGCTCTTGACGAGGAAAAGATATTTGGATATTGATATCAGCGCAGGCTGAGGCTTCACAGAACGTCTCAACTCCGATTGAACCTCTACGAAGAATGGTTACCCTGCTTCCTGCTGAGCGGCTGATTCATATAATCCTGGGTTTATCCCTGACAATATTCATAATTGGTTTGCTTCTGGTCGCCTTCGTGATCGGACGGCGGGTGAAGCGAGACCGGGATTTTAAGGTCTTGGACCACTTTCGTAAACAAGCCCAGGTCATTTTAAGGGGTCTTTTCGATCACACCCTTGAATACGAAGAGGCTCTCCGAAAATTCCAGAGTCTTATCAAGCCCCGCTATCGGCGCGCGATGGAGCAAATTCTGATCGAGGAATCGACGAATCCTGAGTTGGAGACGCCGCTTCGACGGTTGGCTGAAGATCTCGGTTTTGTCCGCATTTGGCAGAACCGGGTGCAGAGATCGCACCGCCAGGAACCAGGCAGCCGCCGTCGCTTTTGGGAAGACACAGTGCGGAGAATACGCTTTCTGCGGTTCCTCACAGCGGCAAGAAGCGCGGAAAACCTGGGCCGCATCCGGCACCACAAAAGCTGGGAACTTCTTGTGCGAGCGCTTCACCACCATCACCGCGATGTGCAAACGGTCGCGCTTCGCTCGCTCGCTTCCATTGGTGAGCCGCAAAGTTTCCCGGCCCTCGTCCGGCAGTTGCGCGCGGCGGTTGGCGCGCAGAAGCCACGGCTGTCTGAACATGCATTGAAATCGGCGCTGTCGCGATTTCCGCTGAACGTCGCAGGCCAGCTTCTGCCGCTCTTACAGGATTCCAATCCTCGCCTGCGCACACTTGCGTTGCAGATCCTTCGGGAGATGCTGGCCGGAGAAGCCGCGCGTCAAAAGTGTGCGTTGCTCGCCGCGAATTTAAGTTTTGATCTGTTTGATGGAGCGCTCTTACAGCTCACAGAGGACGGGAATGCGGATGTGCGGGCTGCAGCCGCTGATGTTCTGACCTTTCTGAAGGATGAGCGCGCCGGGCAAGCCTTGCTGAAACTCTCACAGGATGTGGAATGGTTTGTCCGGCTGCATGCTGTCCGGGCTTTAGGCGAAAAGGGAAATGGCGATTCTGCGCCTCTGCTTGCAAAGCATTTGACCGATTCCCATTGGAGAGTTCGCGAAGCTGCCGCCCACGCTTTGATGTGTTGCGGCGAGGCAGGAAGAGACCAGCTTTTGAGCTCTTTTCTGAGCACCCAGGATGCTTACGCGCAGGAACAAATTGCAGAGGAATTGCAAATTTCGGGAGTCATTTCAGAGTTAATAGAACGGTTTAGCGAGAAGGATGCCCTGCAGGAACTTGAACTGATTCGAAAGATGATCAAGATTGGCAAAACGAGTCATATCGAATCGCTTTTGTGTGAACAAATCGACCCGCCGGGGCGTGAAATCATCCTTGCAGAGCTTGCGCGCGATCCTGATCCCCAAGTACAGATTTGGGTGGCGCGTCTGAATAACCGCTGTGGGACGACTTAAGTTGGCGCCGCATCGCTTCCGGGAAGCCTGGGATGCCTGCGTGGACGAACCTTATCGGCGTTTTCACAAGCGAAAGGGAGGGTCGGAATTCTTCAGAGATGCGCTGGCAAAACTAACTGAACTTTGGTATATAGGCCCGTAATTAGCTGGAATTCGATCATCCGCGGCGCAGCAAGCTAGGGGCGCAGCAGGGAGGAAAGGGGAGGTCGATTGATCGGTCTGTGGAGGGAATGGGGCCAGCACGCCCTCAACATATTCAACGCTCTGACCATTGCTTATTTCTTCGCGGGTAATTGCATCTACACCGTTTTGATGGCCGTTTCTCTTGTTTCGGCTTTCCTACATCATCGACGGCGGCCTTATCAGGGCTTACATGAATTACGAGATTTAAGCGCGGCGCCTCCGTTAACGGTCATTATTCCGGCGTACAATGAGGAAGATTCAATTCTGGAGACCGTGCGGTCTGCGCTGAGGGCGGATTATCCTGATTTACGTGTTCTCGTTGTCGATGACGGCTCTTCTGACGCAACGTTGGAGCGGCTGAGGAATGAGTTTGCGCTTTCCGAAATGAACCTCATTTACCGCAGTCTTCTTGCTACCTCTCCGGTCAAGACCTTCTTCAAAAGCGCTGAATTCACAAATCTCATCGTGCTCAGTAAAGAACACGGCGGAAAAGCCGATGCGCTGAACGTGGGCATCAATTTTTGTCGCACGCCTTATTTTTGCACTTTAGACGCTGATTGTCTGATTGAGCCGGATGCGTTGCTGCGCCTCGTGAAGCCGATGATGGGCCCCTCGAAAAACATCGTCGTAAGCGGCGGGACGATTCGCATCCGAAATGGCTGCAAGGTCGTCTATGGACGTGTCGAGGAGGTGCAGTTGCCTTCCTCCTGGGTTGAACGGCTGCAGGTAGTGGAGTATCTTCGAGGTTTCCTGCTGGGTCGAGCGGGCTGGGATTTGACCCAGGGCACTTTGATCGTCTCCGGAGCGCTCGCTGTGTTTCGCCGAGCAGAGGTGATCGAGGCGGGAGGGTTTAGCAATGCAACCGTCAGCGAGGATATGGAAATCATTGTTCGCCTGCGCTGCCTGGCGGACGAGCGAAAGCAGCCTCTGAGAATGATTTTCACGATGGATACCATCTGCTGGACACAGTGCCCGTCAACGCTCGCGATGCTGGCGCGGCAGCGCCGCCGTTGGCAACTGGGGCTCTGCCAGACGCTCTGGTTAAATTCCGAGATGCTTTTCAACTGGAAATATGGCGTGGCGGGAATGCTGAGCTTCCCTTTCCACCTTTATGTTGAAGCTTTAGGCGCCGGGGTTGAACTTATAGGATATCTTGTGGTGCCGCTCGCCTTCGCGATCCATTTGGCGCTGTCGGCATTTTATATTCCGCTGGTTATTCTCAGCCTCATTTATGCCTCGTTTCTCTCTGTCGGAGCTGTGCTGATCGAAGAGCTCACGTATCGCCGTTATCCCAATCGGCGCGATCTTTACACATTGCTGGGCTGGGCGCTGGTTGAAAACTTCGGTTTTCGCCAGATCGTTCTCTACTTCCGGTTCCAGGGCTTTTTGCGATTTCTGTCCGGTTTTCATCAGTGGGAAAAGGTGGCTCACACCGCGGATTCTCTCACGTGATGCATGCAGCATGCGAATCTACGGCAATCGCATCGTTATTTCTTTGATCTTCATCCTTGGGCTGAGCATTTACTGGGAATTTTATCTGCGGCCTGTCACAGGGCCTCTCTACCGCTCTGCCGTCGAAGATTATCGGGAGCATCGCTATGCCCGCTCGCTTGAAGAGTTGCAAGAGGCTGATCGGTTTGAACCGAATGACCCTTCGATTCTGGCACTGATGGGTTGGGACCTGTTGAAGTTGTCGAAACTCCCGCCGGCGGAGAGATATTTCCGGCAGGCCTGTGAGTTTGCTCCTGACAATCCAGACCCTTTGCTGGGCTATATTTATGTGGAAATTGCCCTTGAAAAGCGACAGGAAGCCGAACGCTTGCTTCAGGCCTTCGTTCGCAAGCACGGCAAGACGCCTGATTATAAGAACGCCGAAAAGATATTGCGCGAACAGACAGCGTGCGCCGCGAGCGACGCCCAGGAGGCAACGCGGCCCTAAGCAGGGCATTGCACACCCAAAGCCAGTTCTTCATCGCAATGAAATCCCGATACATTGGGGGCGTCCATTCCCTTGTGCTCCGTGCCGTGATTCAAATTCTGATCTTGACGGTTGCGTTCACAAGCGCCCTTGCAGCTCAGGAGAAGTCATCCGTGAAAGGTGATCATGCCCCGCGAGATTGCGGTGCAGAAACCCAGAGCTTGCGGGTCGCTCTTGAAAAGTCGCTGCATAACCTTGATCTTGAACTGAGGCTGGCGCGGGCTCTGGCGAGTTGTGGCCAGAATACTGAGGCGACCGCTTGGTATCGTAACTATCTTGAAATCAGGCCGCGTGAAGCCGCCATTTGGTATGAACTGGGAAAGGCTTTAGCGCGCTCCGGTCAGAATGTCGAGGCGACAAAAGCCTTTGAAGCGATGCTGCGGATTGATCCTGAGAATCGGGCAGGGCAGTTGGCTTTGGCGCGTTCTCTGGCCGTCGAAGGCCGCTATCCCGAGGCTTTGCGACTTTACGACCGAATTCTTCAAAGAATACCTTCCAGTTATGAAGCCCTCCAGGGGAAGGCATTCGCTCTTTACTGGGCGCAGCGTTTTGCCGAGGCGCGAGTGATTTTTACGAAACTCGTAACCCGGAATCCCAGCGATCCCGAAAATCTTAAAGCGCTTCAGGCCATCACCCGCGCTCAGGACGAGAAGCGATGGAAAGCATTGCGACCCGCGTCAGGGTCTCCAGCCCAGGCCTACGTGGGCTATTACCTCAGCTATCTGGAGGATCACCCTCACGACGAAGACGCTCTGAAAAATCTGGCAGAGTGGCAAGCGCGGTGGGGGAATTTTTCAGCCGCGATTGACGACTGCCAGCAAGCGCTGCGGCTGAACCCGGGTGATCGCGCCGCGAAGATAGAACTCGCGCGTATCCTGAGTTGGGATCGCCAATTTGATGCTTCAATCAAAATTTATCTCGACCTGCTCAGGGGGACACCCCGGGATGTCCAACTGCTGGAAGCGCTTTCCCGGGTGTATCTGTGGTCTGGCAACCCCGGAGAGGCTCTGAGCATTGAACAGCAACTTTGTGCCATCGATCCGCAGAATGTTGAACATCCCCTCGCAGTCGCCCGCCTGGAGCTGCAACTGAAGAAATATGACGAGGCGGAAAAGTGGCTGGTTAGCTTGTTGAAAGCTCATCCGCAGAATCGCGAGGCCCGGCTGGAGCTTGCCCAGCTTGAATTGCATCAAAGGCATCTGCGCGAAGCGCTCCGCGATTATGATTGGCTCTTGGGAGATGATTTTACGGATGCCGACGCTCTTTATGGCGAAGCGCAGATTTATTACTACCTGGGCGACGTCGATCGGGCCTATCCCTTTGCTGCGCGCCTGGTGAATGAGCGCCCGAAAGATTTTGATGCGCTCCTATTGATGGCGCGTATCGAGCGCGCCCGTGATCATTCCAAGGCGATGCGGGCTTACCTTAATCGAGCTTCGCAATTGAGTCCGAGCAATCCTGAGATTGCGGAACTGAAACGGCAAATCCAGCGGGAGCGCGCCCTCACCTTCCATACTTCTGCCTCTTATGTGCGTGAAGTGTCCTTCCAGAATCCTTTTGTGACCCTGTCGGGCCTGGTGATGCCAGGCGAGACCGTGGAGGATCTGAACTCTTATAGCGGCGGCGTCAGAATGGGGTTTGCCTTTCTCCCTCGCAGCACTTCTTACATTTCTATCGACTCCATGCCCTCAAATAGTCCTGCCGGGGGCATCCAAGGCACTGTGGCGCCAGCCCAATTGGTCTACGGGCAGACAACAGAACTTTCCAAAGACTTCGTCCTTCGTGGCGGGTTTGGATTGATCCGGATGGGGCCGGGAGAACTTTTCAGCGTCGCTGGCCAGAATGGGCCGGTCAGAAGTCTTGCGGTTTCGCCGATTGGTTACGCGGGCTACAGCTTGAGGCCCAACCCAAAACTCTCGCTCGATTTCACAGTCTCTCACTTGGGAATTACTTATACCCCAACATCAGTGCGATTTGGCGTGATGAGTACGAGAATCGAACTGGCGGCGAGCTACGCGTTGGATCCTCGCACTCGCTTCCGGATGTCGTATTATCACGATCGGGTTTCGTCTTCGATCTACGATCAGGTCAGCAATCAATTGGGCGGCGCTGTTTTGCTGGAAAAGAACGGCCATGACCGCGGAAACGGAGGGGCCATCAGTTTGGATCGCACCGTAATCCGCGCGGAGCGGCTCTCCTGGGATGCGGGCTATTCCGGCGCGGCATTCGGTTATGCAGGGAAACGGCGCGGCGTTTTTATGGGGTTCTTTAATCCCGCACGTTACCAGCATCATCTCGTGACATCCCGCATTTACGGACGGTTCTGGGGTCCGATCCGCTACATCCTCACGTCTGATATTGGACTTCAACAGGCAGAGGAAGGCGAGCCGTTTACGCGCGCCCTCCGGCTTGGTCCGGGGCTGAGCTTCCACCTCAGCCCGCGGTCTGTAGTGACCCTGGGCTACCTGCATTATGACTTTGCGCAATCGCTCGGGGCTGTCAAAGGCAATGCGATTCAGCTTTCCACAGATTGGAACTTCTAAGGCCAACCTGCAAAGGGTCGAGTAAACTTGCGACGATTTCAGACCGCAGGATTGAGCTTGAAGCTGGCTTCATGCCCGCCCTCCGATTTTGCGTTATGCTAACCTAATGACCAGCAGGCTGGGAGTGGCATGAAGCGAAATCCTGAGGCTTTGTCGGAAAGACGATTCGACCTCGTCATCATCGGTGGCGGGGTCAATGGCGCAGCCATCGCGCGGGAAGCCTCGTTGCGGGGCCTGAAAACATCGCTGATCGACGCGCGCGACTTCGCCAGCGGCACATCCAGCCGCTC
>Ga0070737_10005977_pt1 | contig 11359 bp, 9 predicted proteins | sample Coa_R1_10_FD_66438 | JGI IMG/M metagenome (GOLD analysis project Ga0070737, IMG submission 66438) | Surface soil microbial communities from Centralia Pennsylvania, which are recovering from an underground coalmine fire - Coalmine... | ecosystem: Environmental > Terrestrial > Soil > Unclassified ...
TTTGCCCCGCCAGAACGGCGGCCCGGGCTACTCGCGATCTTTCCGCGCGCGAGCCCGCTCCCGGCAAAGGGACCGAAATATAGCTTCCGAACGTACGGTGGCGGCTGCCCATCCGCGACACAATCTGTGCTAAGTCCGTCAAACTTAACGGGGAGGGATCTTATGCCGGAACTCGTGCCGCTACAGGGCAGCGAGCGGGCCGAGATACCGGGCGCCCAGCCGGCCGGGGACTTGGACCAGGATGCCGTCATCACCGTCACGCTGATGCTGCGGCGGCGCGCCCACGTGCCCGCCGCGCTGATCGCCGGGCCGCAGACGCTGACCTCAGAGCAGCTCGGCGCGCAGTACGGCGCCGACCCCGCCGACGTCGCGCTCGCCACCGAGGTGCTCGGGCGGTACGGGCTGACCGTGAGCGAGTCCCACACCGCGTCCCGCCGCCTGAAGGTACGGGGGACGATCGCGGAGCTGTCGACGGCGTTCGGCACCACGCTGACGATGGTCACCAGCCCGCACCCGGACGGCTCCGGGCCGGTGACCCACCGCTACCGGTCCGGCGGCCTGTCCGTGCCGGCCGAATTGTCCGGGATCGTCACCGCCGTGCTCGGCCTTGACGACCGGCCGCAGGCCCGGCCTCAGTTCCGCCGGCAGGGCGCTGCCAAGCCGGCGGCGGCGACCACGGCGGGAAAGCCGGGAGCGGCGGCCGCCGCGGCCGTACCGTTGACCGCGCTTCAGGTCGCCGGCTTCTACAAGTTCCCCGCGGGTACCGACGGGACCGGGCAAACCATCGCGATCATCGAGCTGGGCGGCGGCTACACGGCCAGCGACCTGAATACGTACTTCGGCGCCCTGGGCCTGGCCACGCCGTCCGTCACCGCGGCCGGCGTGGACGGCGGGTCGAATTCCCCCGGCCAGCAGGCTGACGGGGAGGTTGAGCTGGATATCGAGGTCGCGGGCGCGGTCGCGCCCAAGGCGGCCCAGGTCGTCTACTTCGCGCCCAACACCGACCAGGGGTTCATCGACGCGATCTCGGAGGCGATCCACGCCACGCCGGCGCCGACCGTCGTCTCGATCAGCTGGGGCCAGTCGGAGGACCAGTGGTCCGCGCAGAGCCGGTCGGCGATGGATTCCGCGATCGCGGACGCGGCGGTGCTCGGCGTGACGGTCTGCGTCGCGGCCGGGGACAACGGCAGCAGCGACGACCCGGGCAATCCCAGCGGCACGCACTGCGACTTCCCCGCCTCCAGCCCGCACGCGCTTGCCTGCGGCGGGACCAGGCTGGTGGGCGACGTGAGCACGTACACGGTCGCCTCTGAGGTGGTCTGGAACGAGATGGCCAGCAACGAGGGCGCCGGCGGCGGCGGCGTCAGCGACGTGTTTGCCCTGCCGCCCTGGCAGGCGGACGCGGGTGTGCCGGCTCCCGCGGGCGGCGGCCCGGGCAAGTCCGGGCGCGGCGTGCCCGACGTGGCCGGCAACGCCGACCCGGTGACCGGCTACCTGGTCGTAGTGGACGGCCAGCGGCAGCCGATAGGCGGCACCAGCGCGGTCGCCCCCCTGTGGGCCGGGCTGATCGCCCGGCTCGCGCAGGCCACCGGCAAGCGGTTCGGCATGCTACAGCCGCTGCTTTATGCCGGGGTGAAGCCGGGCACCGCGGCACCCGGCTTCACCGACATCGTCGACGGGAACAACGGCGCCTACAAGGCCGGCCCCGGGTGGGATCCGTGCACCGGCCTGGGCTCCCCCAACGGCGAGGCCCTCCTGGCGCGCCTGAGCTCTTAGCCCGGGGGCGGGGAGGGCGCCCGGGCGCCCTCCCCGCCCCCGGCGCCCTCGCGGAAACCGAGTCCTATAGGACGTCGTGGCCGGGGTGCGGGGACTCCGGGATGCTCTGGCTGGCGGGCCGGGCCGGGATGGAGCCCAGGCGGCCGGCCTGGTAGTCCTCGAAGGCCTGCACCAGCTCGGCGCGCGTGTTCATGACGAACGGCCCGTACGCGGCGACCGGCTCGCGGATCGGCTGGCCGCCGAGCAGCAGGATGTCCAGCGACGGGCTAGGGCCGTCCATCTTCTTGTCCGCGGCGAACGTGACCGACTCGCCGGGGCCGAACACCGCGAGCTGCCCCGTCCGCACCGGCCGGTGCTCCGCGCCGACCGAACCCGCGCCGGCCAGCACGTAGGCGAGCGAGTTGAAGTCCCGGCGCCAGGGCAGCCGCACTTGCGCGCCCGGCGACACAGTCGCATGCACCAGCGTGATCGGGGTATGCGTGATGCCCGGCCCGGCGTGGCCGTCGATCTCCCCCGCGATGACCCGGAGCAGTGCCCCGCCGTCGGCCGAGGTGAGCAAGGCGACCTGGGCGGCCCGGATGTCCTGGTAGCGCGGCTGGGTCATCTTCAGCTTCGCGGGCAGGTTGACCCAGAGCTGGAAACCGTGGAAGATGCCGCCGCTCGCGACGAGGTCCTCCGGCGGCTCCTCGATGTGCAAGATGCCGCCGCCGGCGGTCATCCACTGCGTGTCGCCGTTCGTGATGAGGCCGCCGCCCCCGTTGGAGTCCTGGTGCCTGAAGACGCCGTCGATCATGTAGGTGACGGTCTCGAAGCCGCGGTGCGGGTGCCACGGCGTGCCCTTAGGCTCGCCGGGGGCGTACTCGACCTCGCCCATCTGGTCCATGTGGATGAACGGGTCGAGATGCTTCAGGTCGACCCCGGCGAAGGCGCGCCGCACCGGGAAACCCTCCCCCTCATAGCCCGCCGGGGCCGTAGTGACCTTGAGCACCGGCCGTTCGGCCTCCGGACCGGGCTCGGCGACCCTGGGCAGCACCAGGAGGTTCTCGACGGTAACGGCTGGCATGTTGACGCTCCTCATCGTTGGCCCGAACTGTCATACCCGCCCGCCTGGGCAGCCAACAGCGCTAACGATGTATGAATGTTCAACATTCCCGTCGCGCGGAGGTAGTCGCGCGGGGAGGACACCGCGCGGGGAGGACACCGGAGGGGCCGCGCTGGGAGGACGCCGCACGGAGGAGACCGCACCGGAAGGACACCACCCGGAAGGACACCACGACGGAAGGACGCCGCGCGGAGGAGACCGCACCGGAAGGACACCACGACGGAAGGAGACCGCGCGGAGGAGACCGCGCTGGGAGGACACCACGACGGAAGGAGACCGCGCGGAGGAGACCGCGCTGGGAGGACGCCGCGCGGGGAGGAGGCGACGGGGGATGGGGGTATCCGGATGGGAGTAGCCGGAAGGGGAGAGCCGGGAGACGGGCGCGGACTGGAACTGGGCCGACAGCCGAAACCAGCTAGAACATCCGTCTCAGGGGCGCCGCTCGTCACTGCACTTCCGACCCTATGATGGGAAGTTCCATGATCCCGTAAGATTTATACATCTATTCGGGTGAAATCTTTCATCTTGAAGGATTTTTCCGTGGGTGCGGCGGAGGCGGGGTGGGTGCGGCTGGGGCGGGGCGGGCGTGGCGTGGCCGGTCGGGTGCACTATAGGCGCAGAATCAACGGCCGTATCCGGCGTAACAGCGGACGGGCAGGTGCGGCATCACCAGGTGCGGCATCACGCGGCACAGCGGACGGGCAGGTGCGGCATCACGCGGCGGTGGTTCCTGGCGGGCGCTGGTCCGCTAGAGGGGGAGGCCGGATTCCAGGAGGGCCAGGGCCTCGTCTATGCGGGGGAGCAGGTCGGCGGTTGCCTGCTCGGAGGTCCAGTCAGACCACGGCATGGTGACCGACATGATCACGCCGACGATGGCGCCGGACAGCGTGCGGATGGCGAGGTCCGCCGGGGACCGGCCGGCGCGCTTGGCGATCGCCTCGGCGATCACCTCCATCGTCCGGGCGAACTCGTCCATCGCGCGGGCCCTGATCTCCGGGACGGTCAGCATCAACTCGGTCGTCTCGCGGATCTGCGCCATCTCGTCGGCACCGAACGAATCGAGCGCATCCCTGGTCGCGGCGCGGATCGCGGGAAGCGGCGCCAGATCCGGCGGCTGCCGGGAGAACGCCTCGAGCAGCCGGGTGTCCAGGTCGTCCCGCAGGACCACATCCTCTTTGGTCGGGAAATAGCGGAAGAACGTCGACGGCGAGACCTCGGCGGCAGCGGCGATCTGCTCGACGGTGGTCGCCTGGTACCCCTGCTCACGGAAAAGCCGGAGCGCGTGTTCCCTGATGGCGGCGCGCGTCTTGGCCTTTTTCCGTTCCCGGAGGCTGCCATGATGCTTGAGGTCCACATCGGTCACCCTCCCATTGTGCCGCTATCCCCGGGGCGGGCCGGCCGGCTCGCGCGGCGCCTGCTCCGCCGCAGCCGCCCCGGCTGGCGAACCGCTGCGGCCAGGCAGGAAGGCGAGCGCCAGCATCGCGCTCGCCAGCGCGATCCCGGCGCAGGCCCAGAGCATGACGTCCATGCCGTGGATGAACGCGGTGCGCACGTGGTCAAGCAACACGGCCGAGCCAAGCTTTTCGGCGACCGCGACACCGCCGGCCACGCTGGACCGCACCACCGAAGCGGCGGGCGCGGGAAGGCCAGCCAGCCGCAACTGGCTTGTGTAGCCGTTGCTCAGGATGGTGCCGAGAATCGCGACCCCGATCGTCGCGCCAACCTGGCGCACCGCCGAGATCAGCGCGGACCCGGAGCCGCTGCGCTCTCCGGTCAGCGGGCGGACCGCGGCGTCCATCGCGGACGGCATCGCGACGCCCAGGCCGGCTCCGGTCACCGCGATCCACAGCGCGGCGAAGGCCGTGGCTGACCCGAGCCCGGTGAAGGCGCCGATCGCGAGGCCGATGGCCATCACGGCGAACCCGGCCGCGTTGGCGGTCTTCGCGCTGACCAGGGCCGTGACGGCCGATCCGGCTGGCCTCTTGCGCGGGGCGGACAGCCTGCCGCCCGCGGCCATGCCGAATAGCAGGCCGCCGATCAGCGGAAGCATCCGCACCCCGCTGCCCAGCGGGGTGGCGCCGCGCACCTCCTGGAAATACTGCGGCACGGTGAACATCAGGCCGAACAACGCGAACGACACGAGCGTCATCAAGATCGTGCCCCAGCGGAAGCCGACCACGCGGAACAGCGACAGGTCCACCAGCGGCTGCCGGACGCCGCCTCGGGCAACCATGCGCTCCCAGGCCGCGAACGCCGCGAGTACCACCGCGCCCGCCGCGATCGTCGCCAGAGCCGCGCTGTCCGTCCAGCCGTCTTGGCCGGCCTTGATGAAGCCGTAGGTGAGCCCGGTCAGCCCGGCGCCGGAGATCACGATGCCCGGCGGGTCCAGGCCGGGGCGCTTCCCGGCCCGGGACTCCGGCAGCCAGAGCGCGATGGCGACCAGCGCGATAGCCACCACCGGCACGTTGATGAGGAAGACCGAACCCCACCAGAAGTGGTTGAGCAGGGAACCGCCGAGGATCGGCCCGACGGGATAGGCGACGATGACGGCCCCGGCCATGACCGAGATCGCCCGCTGCCGCTCCTCCTCGCCGAACATCACGGGGATCGCCGACAGGGCCAGCGGGAAAACGGCGGCGGCGCCGATGCCGAGGACCGCCCGCGCGGCGATGAGCTCGCCGATGCTGGCCGAGTAAGCGCACCATACCGAGCTGGCGAGGAACACCACCAGGGCGGCCAGCAGCACCTTTTTCCGGCCGTACCGGTCGCCAAGCAGCCCGGCCGGCAGGATCAGCGCGGCGATCACCAGGCTGTAGGAGTCGGTTATCCATTGCAGGTCGCCGGTTGTGGCATGGAGGGCGGCCGCGATGGTCGGCAGGGCCAGGCTGAGCACGGTCAGGTCGAGCCCGACGACCAGCACGCTCACCGAGATCGCGGCCATCGCCCACCAGCGGCTAGTCGCGTCATCCACGAGAGACACAACCCTTCGATAGTTACAATAAAATGAAAGTTACCTCCATAAGGTAGATGCATCCATCAGATGGCGTCAAGCATGATGAATGGCCGACGGCGCCTCCCCTGGGGGAGTCACCGCCGGCCGTTAGGGATAAGTGACGTGGAGCTAGGGATGAGTGACGTGGAGCTAGCAGCGCACGAGGCGGAGCGCTAGCGTGGGACAGGCGCTCACCGCGGCGCGGGCGTCTCGTTCGAGGGCCGCTGGCAGCGGGCGGCCGTCGACGACCGGGTAGCCCCACTCGTCGAGGGTGATCATCTCGGGCAGCAGCTCGGCGCATGCGCCGTGGCCCTCGCACTCGATCGGGTTGACCAGCAGCTTCTCGCTCATATCCAGTCCTGTTCGGTACGCGCCGGGTCATGCGGGACGGGCAGGAACGGCGTGGTGTCCGTTGCGCCGCAGCGGCCGCGTTCGTGGCGGCCGAGTTCGGCGGCGAACGTTGTCAGCGCGCTGCGCACGAAACGGGCCGCGCCGTCGGGGTGATGGCAGGCGCCGCGCCCGGTGACCAGCCCGGCCCACCGTTCCACGTTGGCCCGTGTCCCGCGCCGCGGACGGGCGCCCGCGAGCTCGGCGAGCGCGGCGGCGATCCGCGGGAGCCCGTTGAGGCAGGGCCCGCACTGCCCGGCCGATTCGAGCGCCAGGTAGCGGACCACCAGCGCCGTCTCCACCAGCCCGCACCTGTCCTGCGGCAAGGTGATCAGGATCCCGGCGCCGACCCGCGCGCCGGCCCGGCGCAGGCCGTGATTGTCCAGCGTCAGCTTCGCTGCCTCCGCCGCGGGCACCCAGGTGCCGTGGTAGCCGCCGATCAGCACCGCGCCCTCGCGCAGGCCCTGTTCGCCCGGGCCGGCGAGCAATGCCCGCAGCGGTACGCCGAGCGGCACCTCGGTGATGCGCGGCACCCCGTCGGAACGGCGGATCGTGCACAGCATCGAGCCAGGCTCCGCCTCAGTGCCCACCTGACGGAACCAGCGCGGACCGCGGCGCGCGATCAGCGCCAGGTGGGCCAGCGTCTCTACGTTCTGCACGAGGGTGGGGGCGCCCGCCAGGCCGCGTTCGGTGATGCGGGGCGGGGTGAACGTCGGGATGGCCGGCCCGCCGGCCAGGTGATTGACAAGCGCCGTCTCCTGGCCGGCCAGGAACCGCGGCGGCGCCTCCGCCAGCTCGACCGGGACCCGGTCCACGGCGACGGCCTGGCGTTGCGCGATGGCTTGCCGCAGGCGCCTGCCCACGTCGTTACGGCGGTCGGCGTGCGTGTACAAGATCGCCTGCTCCGCGCCCACCGCCTCGGCCGCGAGTTGCAGGCCGTCGAGCACCAGGTGCGGGGCCAGCCACAGCAGCGTGGCGTCCTTGTCGCTGGCCGGCTCGCTCTCGGCGCCGTTGGCGATCACGACCGGAGGCCTGCGCCGTGCCTGCGCCGCCTCGAGCACGGCCGCGAGCTTGCGGTGCACCGGGAACGCGGCGCCGCCCCGCCCGGTGAGGCCTGCCGCCTGGAGGTCGCTGATCAGGCGTCCGGGAGCGTCGCGGTACGGGAGCCGGCCGACCCGCGCGACGTGCGCGTACCAGTCCTCCGGCTGCTGCCCGTGGCGGGGCAGCAGCCGGGGCAAGCCGGTGGCGGTGCCCTCGGTGGGCGTGCCCTGGGTGGCCGTGGTCATCGGCGGCTGGCCCTGTCGCGTCCGTGCACCGCCGCCATCAGCAGGCCGACCCGCTCGGCACGCGGGACATCGCGGGACGCGGCGGACTGCCGCCAGCCGACGGCGACCACGACCAGCAGCGCGCAGGCGACCGCCAGCAGGAACATCCAGCCGTGCCGCATGTCGGCGCTGGAGGTGATGCTGTGCAGCCAGGCCACCGGCCAGCTCGCGTACGCCAGCAGGTGCACCGCCCGCCACAGCCGGCGGGACAGATGGCGGCGCAGCAGGCTGGTCACGATCAGCGCGATCGTGATGTCCAGGCTCACCGCGCCGAGCCCGATCCATAGCCGCTCGTACTCAGATGCCAGCGGGACCACCGCGGCGGTGAGCGGGATGTGCACGTAGGTGTCGGCGACCGCGGTCAGCACGTGCACGGCGACGAACGCGACAGCGAGCAGGGAGATGTTCCGGTGCAGCCCGGTGACGGCGAACCTCGGCAGGCCGGGCAGCCTGCCCTGCCTGGTCACCAGCAGGCCGAGCAGCACCACCGCGGTCAGCAGCAGCAGCGCGACCACGCCAGTGGCCCGGCTGGCATACCACAGCGCGGTAGAAGAGTTGATTCCGCTCACGTTTTCAAGCATGCGCCGCGAAGCACAGCAGAGCATAGAGACGGGCTCAGAACCGTCTCTGAAGCTGCTGTTCATGGGGTTAAAGCCTGGCTAAAGCGCCCCAGCAGCAACTGCCCGCACAGCGCCGTACCGGGAGCAGGCCGGGGCCGGAGCGGGGCGGACCGGGGCCAGCCGGAGTCAGCCGAGGTTGACCGACCGCAACGGCTGCTATCCCCCGGCTTCACCAATGGTGTGCCTCGGGACGTTCCCTTCCATAGCGCGCATCCGCTGGTCACGGTAACTTCCAGGGTGGCAGCACGGCTTGCCCCGCGTGCGTACGAAAGATCCTTGCTACCCCGGCAGTTAACATGTGCGACATATTTGGAAACGTGGCTGTAACAAAATGACGACTGGGAATCCAGCGCTGGCCGCCCGGGCGGCCTATATATTGCGCGACAACAGCACCGGCCTCATCACGAAGGCCGCCCCCGCCCTCTATCCGCACCAATGGAGCTGGGACGCTGCGTTCAACGCCATCGGCCTCGCCACGGTCGACCTGCCGCGTGCCCGGCTGGAACTTGACTCGCTTTTCGCCGGGCAGTGGCGCAACGGGATGGTGCCGCACATCGTCTTCGACCCCGCCGCGGACGGCTACTGGCCCGGACCCGCGCAGTGGGAATGCGCCCGCTACAACGAGGACTCCCCGGCCCAGACGGCGACCAGCGGGATCTGCGACCCGCCGGTGCACGCGATCGCGGTGGACCGGATCCTCGCGGTGGCCTCGTCCGCCGGCGGGCGCGAGCATGAGCGCACCCAGGGGTGGGCCGCGCACTTGTACCCGAAGCTGCTCGCCTGGCACCGGTTCCTGGCCCGGGAACGCGCGGACAAGGCGACCGGGCTGATGACGCTGTTTCACGGCTGGGAGAGCGGCACGGATAACTCACCCCGCTGGGACGTGCCCTATGGGAACGTGGTCGTCGGCCCCGGCCTGCCCGCCTACGTCCGGCGGGACAAGGCCCACGTCTCGAACGCGGCGCAGCGGCCGACCGACGGCGAGTATGACCGCTACCTCTGGCTGGTCGAGGAGGCCAAGCAGGCCGGCTACGACGCGGGCCTGCTGCGTGAGTCCGGCAGCTTCCAGGTCGGCGACGTGCTGTTCACCGCGATCTACGCCGCCGCGTCCGACCTGCTCGCCAAGCTCGCCGCGCAGCTGCGAAAACCAGATGACGCAGCCGAGCTGAAGGACCACGCCGCCCAGGCCCGGGCGGCTGTTTTCTGCCACGTCGATGAGACGTCGGGGCTGGCCGCTGACGTCGATCTCAAGACAGGGTCGTGGCTGCGGACCGAGACGATCGCCGGGTTCGCGCCGCTGATCGCCGGCGCCGCGCCGTGGCGCCTGCGGCAGCGGCTCGTCTCGCTGCTGACCGGACCGCGCTGGGCTGGCCACCCGGGGCTGCGCTGGGCGCTGCCGCCGAGCACCAGCCCGGAGTCGCCGGCGTTCAACCCGGAATGCTACTGGCGGGGACCGGTGTGGCCGGTGTTCACCTGGCTGCTCACCTGGGCCCTGCGGCGGGACGGCGAGACCGCGGTCGCGGCGCGGCTGCGGTCGGCTTCGCTTGAGCAGCTCGGGGACGGGAGCTTCGCCGAGTACTACCAGCCGATGACGGGCGCCCCGCTGGGCAGCCTCAACCAGTCCTGGACGGCCGCCGCGGCGCTGGACTGGCTCCTCGAAGAGGAGTAAGGCTGCTGGCCAGGATCGAAGAGGAGTAAGGCTGCTGGCCAGGAGCCGGCCAGGCCGGGCGATGCCCGACCCCGGATCGAGGAGTCCCGTCCGGTAGAGGGTTTCGCGGAGCGTGCCGGAGCGGCTCTATGGGTGCCCTCTTCATGTTCCAGGCTTGACGTGTACCGCGCCGCGGCGTTCCCCGGACCGGGCGGGCTTTCCGGCGCGGGCGAGGCGGCGAAGCAGGCGGCCAGCCTGATCAGGCCCTACCGCGCAGGGATCTGCGGCCTGGGTCCGCGTTACCCATCCGTGCGCGCCCGGAGCCGGCGGTCACCCGGGGCCGGCGGTCACCCGGGGCCGGCGGTCACCCGGGGCCGGCGGTCACCCGGAGTCCGCGCCGGGGCGGGCTCAGGGGTCGGCGGGCCAGCCGGCGACCGTGTGCACCGTGCCGTCGGGTTCGACGAGGCGAGCGGGCAGGTTCAGGCTGGCCAGCCAGGCCGGCGCCTGGCGACCCCTGATGACCGCGGCGGTCGCCGCGGTGTTGGCGTCGGCGCAGCTCGCGGCGGCCACCGAGACCGTGCGCCAGATCGGGGCCGCGGGCAGGGCGGTGCGCGGGTCTAGGATGTGGTGCAGCACGTCGCCGCCGCGCTGCCAGCGGCGGGCCGCGGTCGAGGAGGTGGCCAGGCCGCCGTCGCGGATCGCGACCACGGCGCTCGGGCCCCGCGGCGGCTCGTCCGGCATGGCGGTCAGGTCCTGCACGCGGATCCGCCAGCCGCCCTCGGGCGGCTCCCCCGCCACCGACGTATCGCCGCCCAGGCTGACGAGCACCCCGCAGCCGAGCCGGCCCGCGATCCGGGCCGCGCTGCGATCCGCCGCCCATCCCTTCACCGTCGCGCCGAGATCGAGCTGGACGCCGGCCGGCACCGTAAGCCGCCGGGTATCGGGATCGAGCCTGATCGAGCGCCAGCCGGGGATCATCCGCACGCTGACCGGCGGCAGTCCCGGCCCGGTGGCCGGGACCTGGGCGAAGTCCCTGTCGTAGCCGAGCGCGGAGAGCACCCCGCCCACCGTCGGATCCACGTCGCCGTCGGTCAGGCTGGCCGCCCGGAGGGCGACCGCGATGGCCTGTGCGAGCAGCGGGCTGACCGTCACCGTAGCCGGGCCGGCCGCCTCCCGCGCGGCGTCGCACAGCGCGGCCAGCTCGGAGTCGGGGCGGAACCGGCTGCACGCCACGTCCAGCTCGGCGAGGTCATCGGTGAGCAGCCGCCGGGCGGCGGCGAGCTGGCCGGGGTCGGTGACCACGAGCTGGACGAGCATGCCCAGCGCGCGCCACGCCGCGAACGCGGTCGGCTCGGTCGTTGCCCCGGTTGGAGGCGCTCCCCCGGTTGGAGGCGCTCCCCCGGTTGGAGGCGCTCCCCCGGTTCCGGGCGCCGTCCCGGTTCCAGCCATGGATGTCGCGGTCTCCTGCGTCACGGGCGTTATGAGCCTCCGGAGGTGATCTGGCCTCCT
>Ga0070737_10005979_pt1 | contig 11357 bp, 11 predicted proteins | sample Coa_R1_10_FD_66438 | JGI IMG/M metagenome (GOLD analysis project Ga0070737, IMG submission 66438) | Surface soil microbial communities from Centralia Pennsylvania, which are recovering from an underground coalmine fire - Coalmine... | ecosystem: Environmental > Terrestrial > Soil > Unclassified...
TGCGCGCGGCGCTGGTGGTGGCGCGCTTTTTCGAACACGAATCGTGCGGCCAGTGCACTCAATGCCGCGAAGGAACGGGCTGGATCACCAAAATACTGCGCCGCCTGGAAGCCGGGCAGGGCACCATCGCTGATCTCGATACCATCAAGGACTGCTGCTCTTACATGGACGGCAAATGCATCTGCGCGCTGGCCGATGGCGCGGCGTGGTCGGCGCGGGCGTTTCTGACCCAGTTCCGCGATGAATTCGAGCAGCACATCAGCTGGCGCCGCTGTCCGCTAGACGGGAGCTTTCGCGCATGACGGCGGATAAAGGTAGCGGCGGCGCTGCACCTTCGACCGCGGCAGGATCGGACCGCCCGACCCGCAACCTGGTGGTCTGGTTGCTCAGTACACCCGATCGCACTGAGGGCAGCGTCAATGATCCGCGCGAACGGTACGAACACGGTATCCGCTTCAATGAGAAATGGCTGTACGATGAGCCGCCGGACGATCCGGCCGGGGCGGCGGCGCGAATCGTTTACTGGCACCGGTATGACTTCGCGGGCAGCGTGGTGCAAATCGGCGGCGGCGGTCCTTGGCGCATCGACCATGAACTGGAGAAGGCGCTGCAAAGCAACCGTCCGCAGGCGCATTGTATCGATCGCCGCTCGCCGCAGGAGTTGGAGCCGGGGCTGCGCGAGCCCGGTGGCCGCGCCTTTCGCGTGTGCCGCCGCAACCCGCCGGTTACAGCGTCGAATCAGTATCGGCCGGTATCCGAATTCGAGGGCGAACCGGACCTCGGAGGCCACGTCCAAAGCTGACTGTCGTGGTCCGGCGCGGCGCCGCTTGGCGCTTGCGTAGCGCGACGGATGGTGACAAAAAAGTCTTATAGCTATCGACTTGGTCTGAACAAACCATAAACCCGGGAGGAGAACCGATGAAGGCGATAACGGCTTTGTGCGCGGCTGCACTGCTGACAGTTGGGATGGCGGGCGGCGTGTTGGCGGCGCAGACCTCGGTGACCGGTCATCTGCGCGACAGCTTCTGCTATGTCGGCATGGGTGCCCATGGCGCCAGCCATCAGAAGTGCGCGATTGGATGCGCCAAGGCGGGTATCCCGGTGGTGCTGGTGGACGACAAGACCGACAATTACTACGTGCTGCTGCCTCCCAAAAACGCCCAGCCGCTGCCTTCTTCAATCATCAACAAGATGGAAGATGAGGTAACCGTAACTGGGCAGGAGTACAACAAGGGTGGCGTGAGATTTCTGACCGTCGAATCGGTGAAGTAAAGCCGTGCTCGGCCGTCTGCTTCCCGGAGCGCAGCACCTTCAGAACATCCATCCGCTGATCGTTCATTTTCCGATTGCGTTGCTGTTCTGCGCGGCGCTCCTGTACCTGCTCGCCTGGCTTGCGCGGCGGGAAAGTTGGGGATGGAGCGGGCTTTGGATGCTGGTGCTGGGGACTTTGGGGGCGGCGGCCGCGGTTGCCAGCGGGCTTTACGGCGCCGAGGGCGTGATGGTCGCGCCCTCGGTGCGCGAGCATCTGCTGGTCAATCACGAGCGCATCATGCTGGGCGTGCTGGCGCTGAGCGTGGTGCTAAGCATCTGGGCCTGGCTGGCGCGCCCGATGCCGCTTAAGGGCAGCGGCGTTTTTCTGATTCTGCTGGCGGTGCTGCTCGCCGCTCTAGCCGTGGGCGCGGACTTCGGCGGCCGGATGGTATACGACTACAACGCCGGCGGCAACGCCTGCCCGCAGCCGATCGAATTCAGTAACTGACCGCCGTCGGGGCCGGACTCAGGCGGGCGGTTCGGCTTTAAAGAACCCGCACGGATGGACGCCCATATTCGGCGGCGGAATATCCGGCCCCGGCGGCGCATTCCACCACAAAATCTCCGCGCAGTTGCGGCACCGGGCATGATGATGGCGCAGGTTGCTGCCGGGACGCTCAACCGGAACGCTGCGCGGCGATATTTCGAGATCCTCGCTCTGACATTTGGGGCATTTCATGGCTATCACCTGCCGAGCATGTATTTGATAATGTCCTCTACCGTGATGATGCCTGCTACTCGTCCGGCATCGATCACCGGCAGCCCGCCGATCTTGCATTCCAGCAACAGGCGGGCGGCCTCCTGAACCGAAGTCGTCGGGGTGACGGTGACCACTTCGGTGGTCATGGCCTGGCCGACTTGGATGTCGTCGAGTTCGCCCAGATGGTTGCGGACGTCGCGGTCGGTGATGATTCCGACCAGCCGCCCGCCGTCGACGACGGGCAGCGAACGCACGCCGCCGCTGCGCATTTTTGCCTCCGCCTCTGCCAAAGTACGGGCCGGATCGATGAGCAGCGGTTTGGGAGTCATCCAGGCTTCGACCATATCGATATTGCCGCCTTGTGCCGCAGGCACCATCAGCACCGGGCGGCACGACTGGCGCAGGACTTTCTCGGCCACGCTGCCGACGAATTGATGGGGCGGCTTGCTGCGCGTATGGGTCGCCATCACCAGCAGGCCGGCGCCGGTCTCCTCCGCGACGTGCAAAATCGCGACGTCGGGTTCGCCCGAGCGCGTCATCACCTCGAACGCCACGTCGCGCAATCGCTGGCAGGCGAAATCTTCCAGGAATTTTGCGGCTTCGCGCTCCTGCGCCAGGAAATGGTCGAGGTCGCGTCGGAGCGAGGGCGGCGCCTGCGCGGGAACTACATGCAACACGATCAGCCGCGCGCCGCTGTGGCGGGCAAGTTTGGCGGCGATTTCGGCGGCGTTCAGCGAGTTGCCATCGAGGTCGACCGCGCAAAGAATGGTCGAAAACGGCGCTTCCATGGCATCGCTCCTTGTCCCGAGGCGGCTTGTACGCCGCGCCACGCCCGATTGGCGGGCGCTTCCGCTGCCGTCGTGCGGCGGCGTGCCTGCGCGAGCTTTATGCACTGGCCCATCGCGGTTGAACCCCAATCTGTAGCAGCGTTTCCATCACCCGTTGCGGCTCGCCCAAATCGCTCCAGGCCACGCCATGAACCGGCAGTACCGCCAGGTTGGCGGGATGGCGCGCCAAAATCTGGGCGGAGAAATCGTGCGACGCCAGCCTGGTGTACAGCGCACGCACGCAGGCCTGCTCCCGGCGCTTGCCGAGTTCGGCTCGAATCGGCCGAAATGCAGCGTAAAGTTCGGGCTGTGCGACTATTATCAAGCTTAGCAGCGTTGACAGCCGCCCGACCATCACAAAGCTGTTCCACAGGCAGCCGCGCGCCATCAGTTCGGCCGCGATTTGTGTCGGCGGCTTCTCCCAAAAACGGCGCACCCGAAAAATCTCCCGCTGGTGCCCCGAAAGCGGGCTGCCGCGCTCGATCCACCCGTAGCCGGGCTCGGGATGGTCAGGCTCGATGCCCAGCAGCACGGTTTGCTCAGGCCGCTGTTCGACCGCCTCGAAGGCGTGCTCGACGTGACGCATGAAGCCGGCATCGTCATCGAAGAAGTGGTCGGAGGGGAAAAGCGCGACCGCGGCCTGCGGCGCGATCTGGGCCATCCGCAACAACGCGTACAGGATGGCGACGGCGGTGCCGCGGTTGTCGGGCTGCTCCACCAGGCGCGACCTGGACAGATGGCGGAGCAGCGGGGCGTAAAAGCATTCGTGCCGGCAGTTGACCACCGTCCAGGTGTGTTCGGGCGCCACCGCCAGAGACACCCGCTCCAGGGTTTGTTCGAGCAGGGTTGAGCGGCCGAGCAGCGGGCAGAATTGCTTGGGGACATAACGGCCCGCGATGCGGCACGTCAAATCCCGCAGCCGCGTGCCGTCGCCGCCCGCCAGTACGATTGCCGCGCGATTGGTGCCGCCCGCCCCGCCAGTCATCGCCCGGCCTCAGCCACACGCTTGCGACCCTGCCCAATGATGCCGGGTTGAGGGCCGGTGTATCGTTGGCTGCGACCGCGCACTTTCGCCACCGGGATCGATGACAACCGCTTGCGAAGCAGCCCGGGCTCGATGCCAAGGGCTTCGCAGATGCTTTCGAAGGTGAACAATCCGTGCGGACCGAGCCCAGAGCGCCGATCATTGAACCAGGCCTGCACTTCGAGGAATCGTTCGAGCTGCGCCTTGGTCCGTGCGCCACGATTGGTCAGATAGCAGCGGATGGCGTCTTCCAGCACCGCGGCCAGCAATCGACGCTCTTTCTCCCAGGTTCGCAGGCCCCTGGGGCCGGGGGTGTATTGCACCGGCAAGACGCATCCGCTGAAGATCTCATCGACGACACTGCCGGTGTCGCGCTGAAACTGATCAACATTGATGGCCACGGCTGTCCTCCTGTAAAGAAGATTTGACGTAGCGCGCACTAAGCATCGCGCGTGCCAGATAGAACCCGCAGTGCGGGAGGCGAAAAGCAGTCTGCGAGATCCGGTCCGTGTGACGGAAACCGCACCAAGCGAGCCCACAGGAGCCAGTTATCTGCGACGAAAGGGGGCAATGGCCTGCCCTTTAGACCCATGCCCTGTCGCAATCGGACGCATCCGCAGATGTCGCAGCGTACGCAACCTGCCACGATGCTAAAGGTGTTCCGCGCCCGACCTCGCTTGTCTCCAGCGTCCGTTTTCCAGCCGCACAGGCTCAATTGCGACGGTCCTTCCGGCCGGCCCAACGCGCTTATCGTTCGAACGCCCCCATCGAATAGCCGGGACCGATTGGACGGCTGAGGCCGTCGTAGTCGTTGGTCACGGCGTTGAGCGTGACACCCGCATCCTTGACCGGCGAACTGCTCTGCAGATGGTAGTCTGCGCCGAGTCCGCTCAGATTGCCGTAATTAACGAACATCGGATTAAGCGACACGTAAGGCGCGTTGGAGCAGTAGGTGCCTACCGGCGCGCCGGGCATGAAGAAGTCGTTGGCCGCGATAGTGGGGTTGCCGGCCGGGATGCAGGCGTAGGAGTCCTGCCCGCTGCCCACGTCGTAGAAAATGTTGTTGATGATCTGATCGGCAGCGCTGGTGGTGTATCTGAAAATCACCGCTTCCTGGATTATGTGCTGCCAGGTGTTGTTCCACACCCGCACGCCCGCCACGTTGGAACCGACGTTGATGCCCTGTTGCATGTCGGCGAAGACGTTGTTCTGAAAGGTTACTGTCCCCACCGGCCCGCTCAGCCCCTCGATCATCGCCGCCCCGTTGTCGATCGAGTTCGATGCCGCTGGCCATCGGCACCAGTTGCGCTCCAGCAGAATCTGGTCGACCTTCATCGCAGCGCTGCCCCAGGTCTGGAAACAATCGACATGCGGGTCGGGGTTGGCGCGGGTGCCCGAATAGGTATCGTGGATGTAGTTGGAGCGAAGGTCGTGATTTTGTCCGAAGAAGCGGATACCGTCAGCGTCCGAACCCGACGGTGTTTGGCAACCTGCATAGATCCCGCCCAGCCTGGCCGGCATCTGTTGCGTCTCCCAGACCTCATTGCGTTGGATCAGGTCGTAGGTGCCGTTGACCAGGATGCCCGACATCTCGGCGCGCCATACCCGGTTGCCCGTCACGGTAATGTGGGTCACGCCCGGTTCCATGAAGATGCCGTCGTGGCACAGCTCGTGGATATAGTTGCTCGCCAGCGTGTCAAAGCCAGCCTTGCCACTTAGATAAATACCGAAACCATTGGTACCGTTGGTCTGTGTCGAGATGTCGAAGCCGCTGACCGTCCAGTAACTACCGCTGATGTTGAAGCCCAACATCTTGGCGCCCGCGGCGGCTTGCAGCACGATCGGCGCCGCCGCAGTCCCCGATGAGGTAATCGTCACCCGCTCGTAGTAGCTGCCCGCCGCGACGTTGGCGCGCTGGCCGGGCCGCAGCGTACCGGCCGCCTTCTGGATAGTACGCCACGGCGCACTCGCCGTGCCCGGGTTGGAATCGCTGCCGGTGGGCGCTACGTAAAAGACCACGCCGCCGATCGGGGTCGGGGTGGGGCGCGGCGAAGGCGTCGGAGTCGGCAGCGAATTTTGCACGCTAACCGTGATCGCTGCGCTGGCGATCGCTGCGTTGTTCGAATTGTAGCCGGTCACCGAAATGATGTGCCGGCCGTTGGTTACCGCTCTTGAATCCCAGGTCACCCGGTACGGTGGCAATGCGGTGGGCGGATTGGACGCCACCCAGGCCCCGTCGACGTAGACATTGATCCAACTCACATTGGCGCTTTCGGCCGTGACGATGGTCACAACCCCCGACACAGTGGCGCCATCGGCGGGCGAAGTGATCCTGACGTAGGTAGACGGGGTGGGGGTCGGGGTCGGCGCATGGTTTTGAACGACGATTGAAATCGCGGCGCTGGCGATCGGCGCATTGTTGGAGTTGTAGCCGGTCACCGAAATGGTGTGCACGCCGTCTGCCACGGTGGCGGAATTCCACATCACCGAGTAGGGCCGCGTCGCAGCCGGCGGATTCGACGCCACCCACACCCGGTCAACATAGACGTTGATCCAGCTTACGTCGGCGCTTTCCGTGGTCGCGATTGTAACTGTGCTGTGAACGGTCGCACCCGCGGCCGGGCCGGTAATCGCCAGGTAGGTTGACGCCGCGGCGGCCGGGGAAAACGCCGCGATGAGCAGGTTTGCCGTCAATGCTAATATGATCGCGGCGGCGATTGTTAGACTGCTGCGTGCGTGCACAATCAGCCTCCGTGCGTCCGAACTTTCCGTCGCGCGGCAGGCGGCGGGCGATATCCAAATCCAAACGGGTCACCGGTCGAGCAATCGGTCAGATTCGACCATTGCCCAAGCTGTCTTGTATCGCCGTTTCCGCTTGGTCAGAACGCACGAGTTGCTGGTGTGCACTGGACATGCCATATGTCCCTGGTGCGTAGGGCGTGATTGAGCCCATTGTGTCAAGCTATTGGCCAGTGCCACGGCTACCGGAGAGCGAACGATTTACACTCCAGGCGCAAAAACTATATTTGCAAACCAAAGACGGCCGCTCGCGATGGACCGGTCCGGAGTTTAATAGACTATCGCAGCAAAGAGTTGCTGGGGTTGAACGTCGCGATCCGGCACATGCACGGCTTTGCGACACACGCGCCAAGAAACTGTCGGCCCGGAAAAATCAGTAAGGTAACGTTTTCAGGATATCCAACTCAGACAACAATGCGTCGGCCGTGATTATATCTGACCGGCATATGCTTGATTCCCGCCACCAGATTGGAGCTCAGTCGCTGCACCTCGCCGTCCAGCTCGAGGTCGGGTATGCGCCGCATCACCTCTTCCAGCGCCAGCCGTAGTTCGAGCCGGGCCAGATGCGCGCCCAGGCAGAAATGCTCCCCGTAGCCGAACGCGATGTGGTAGTTGGGCTTGCGCGCCACGTCGAAGCGGTCGGCATACGGAAAGACTTCCTCATCGCGGTTGGCGGAGGCATTCCACAGCACCACCCAGTCCCCTGCCCGGACTTTGCGGTCCCTGATTTCGGCGTCGCGCAGGGCGGTGCGCATGATGTGGGTAATGGGACTGGTCCAGCGCAGGATTTCCTCGACCGCGGTCGGCATCAGCGAGCGATCGGCCGCCAGCCGCTCAAATTGATCGCGCGCCCTGATCAGTTCCAGGACGCCGCCGGAGATGGCGTTGCGGGTGGTCTCCAGGCCTGCGATGACGAACATCTGGCAATTAAAGCTGACCTCGGGGTCGGTGAGCTTTTTGCCGTCGATCTCGCCATTGGCGATGAGGCTGATGAGATCGTCGCCGGGATTGCGGCGGCGCTCCTGCGCCAGCTGGAAGCAATAATCCGTCAGCCCCTGGAAACCGCGGCGCTGGGTTTCGGCCGCACTGCCGACCTGGAACTCCGGGTCCTCGTTGCCCAGCGACATGTTGCCCAGTTTGAACATCAGGCCCCAGTCGGCGCGCGGAATCCCCATCATCTCGCAGATGATCGCCATCGGCAGCCGCGTTGCGACATCCAGCACAAAGTCGCAGCGGCCGGCCGGCGCGACCTCATCGACGATCTCGGCCACGATTTGCCGCGCGCGCGCACCCATCTGCGCCACCGCCCGCGGCAGGAATGGCGTGCGGAACAGCCGGCGCAGCCCGTCATGACGGGGCGGGTCGGTAATCACCAGCATCGTGCCGTTGGCGCGCTGCTCGGGCGGCACATCCTCGCCGCCGCGGCCCGCTTCGGTCTCGGGGCTGGAGGGCAGACCGGTGCCGTAGCGCTCCGAACTGTAGGTCCGCGCATCGCGATAGACTTTGAGCAGGTCCTCGTACCTGGTCAGCGACCAGAAGCCGCGGCTGAGCCGCCCGCGCGTCCAATGAACCGGATCCTCGGCCCGCAACTGTTTGAAGATGGCGTGCGGGTCGTGGGTCGCAAAGAACTCCGGATCGGTGAGGTCGGCGTCTCTGATTTCCATTAGCCATCCCCCAAACTGGCTGGCCCGTGCCGGGTGCGAGCACCGGGCGCAAAAAACCTCACTGGTGCCGGCACGCGGACGCGCGTCTTTACACCAAATGGAACTTTTCCACCATCTCCTGCGCCACCACCACCTTGCCCGAATACTGCATCGGGTCGGGGCAGGTGCAGCACAGATATTCCAAGGTTGAGGCCGGAATGTCCATCGACTTGAATACGGCGGGATCGAAGCCGGCCGCTGCCGCGCCCGCCCCGGACTTGACTTCCATCTCGATGCGCTCGGTCAGGACGCCGCCCGGATCCAGCGCAATCACCGGGATGCGGTATTCCTCCATCTCCTGACCCAGCAATTGCACGAAGCGATTGAGCGCCAGTTTGGTGATCGGGTAATGCATCGCCATGCCGCCCTTGCCGGGCAGGCCGAATTTGGCGGTGGCCGCCGAAGAGGTGGTGCAGACGATGATGCCGCTCTTGTGCTCGATCATGCTCGGGATGCACATGCGGCTGGCGATTATCGGCGCCATCAGGTTGGTGTTGACGTTCTTCTCCCAGGTGTCGATGTCCAGCTTCAGGAAAGGATCGAAATGGCCCGGGCCGACGTAGCGGGCATTGTTGACCAGGATGTCGACGCGCCCGTACTTCTCCAGTGCCGTGCGGCACAGATTCTCCACGTCGCGCCGCTGCGTCAGGTCGCATCTGACCGGCGTGCACTCCACGCCCAGCGCGCGGAGCTCACGTTCGGTCTGTTTAAGCGAGCCGGGGTATTCGCTTTCCGACTGCTCCACGGTGCGCGCCGCCAGCACCAGGTTGGCGCCATGCTTGGCCAGCCGCAGCGCCATCTGCTTGCCCATCCCGCGGCTGGCGCCGGTTACGACGGCCACTTTGCCTTTTACATCCATCGCCGTTCCTCTTGCTGCCCGCCTTTGGGACGGGAGAATTGCCTGAGGTGGCAGTAACCCACCCGCTTCGAGCCTGTCAAGGCTGCCCGTATCGGTCACCCGTGGGAATCGACAAGATGCCGGCGCTGCTGTATGGATTGCGGGGTCGCCGTTGAGGAAGGACTGAGGCTTTTGGACAAACCCCCCGCCCGAGCCGGCGCGCCGGCGCCGCTGGATGAAACGCTTCGGCAGCGCCGCGCCATGGCGCCGCTTACCCAGGGCTCGATCACGCTGAACATTATCCGGCTGTCCTTTCCCATCATCGTCTCCAACATCCTGCAAACCGCCTACCAGGTGGTTGATACGTTCTGGGTCGGACGGCTGAGCGCCAAAGCCGTCGCCGCCGTCTCTTTTTGCTTCCCGGTAAGTTTCCTGCTGATCGCGTTGGGCGGAGGCTTGCCGATCGCCGGCACCGTGCTGCTGGCGCAATACACCGGACGCGGCGACCAGGAAGCGACCAATCACGTCGCCGCGCAGACCCTGCTGATGGTCTTTCTGATCTCGCTGGTGCTGGCCGCGGCCGGCTACTCGTTGGCGACGCCGACCATGCGGCTGATGGGCGCGGCGCCCGACGTGCTGCCCGACGCGGTGCGCTTTTTTCAGATCGCCGTACTCGGCTTTATCTTCGTGTTCGCCTTTTTCGCCTACCAGGCGTTGATGCGCGGACGCGGCATCGTGTACCCGCCGATGGTGATCGTGTTCGTCACGGTCGTCATCAACTTCGCCCTCGACCCGCTGCTGATTTTCGGATGGGGTCCGTTTCCGAAAATGGGCGTGGCCGGCTCCGCCCTGGCGACGCTGTGCACGCAGGCGCTGGCCGCCGGCATCGGGCTGACCCTGATGCTGCGCGGCCGCCACGGTATCCATCTGCGCCTGCGCGACTTGCCGCCCGACCTGGCCCTGATGCGCCGCATCTTCCGTATCGGCTTCCCCTCCTCCATCGAGCAGTCCACCCAGGCCCTGGGTATGACCGTGATGACCATGCTGGTGGCCGGCTTCGGCACGGTTGATGTCGCCGCCTACGGCATCAGCGTGCGCGTGATGAGCTGCGCGCTGGTGCCCGCCATCGGGCTGTCGGTGGCGACCTCCGCGCTGGTCGGGCAGAACATCGGCGCCAATCAGTTGGCCCGCGCCGAGCGCACCAACGCGGTGAGCTGCGCGCTGGCCTTCGCCTCGCTGACTTTTGCCGGCGTGCTCGCCTACTGGGGAGCGCCTTCCATCGCGCGCTTCTTTATTCCGCAGGGCGGCGAGGTTATCGAACACAGCGCCGTTTTCATCCATGCCATCGCGCTGACCTTCGGCTTTATCGGCCTGCAGCAGGTGCTGACCGGCTCGCTGCGCGGCGCGGGCGACACGGTGGCGCCGATGGTGCTGGCGATGATCTCGCTGTGGATGCTGCGTTTTCCGTTGGCCTGGGTGCTGTCCTCGCATACCAGCCTGCACGTCAGGGGCATCTGGTACGCCTTTCCGGTGACCACGGTGCTGTCGGCGATGATGGCGGGGTACTGGTTCAGGTGGGGCGGATGGCGCGACAAGCGGATTATTGGCGATGAGGAATTCCAGGAGATGGTGCGCGCCGAAGCGGCCATCGAAGAAGGCAGTTCATTCTGACTGCTGGATCGTTATTATATGAAAGCGGCGCAGAACCCGGCCATTTGCCGAAAGGGATGCGCAACAACGCGATGAGATGTCCCCAATGCGGCTTCGAGGCGGCCTCCGGGGCGGCGTTCTGTTCGCGATGCGGCACGCGGCTGTTTTTCCCCCGCCCCGAGACGCGCCATGAATTCGCGCTGAGCAAAATCACCGTGTCGTGGTGGACCTTCTTCGGCTCTTTTGCCGCCGCCGCGGCCCTGTTCGCGATGGCGCTGGCGGCGATGGCCTCGCGGGAGCAGGCCGGACGGCAGATCGCAATGGTCCTGTTCGTGCTCGCCCTGCTCATCGCGCTGGCCGCCGTCATCTCGCAACGCAGCACCAGTTGGAGCATCACTTCGGAGCGCTTGATCGAACGGCGCGGACTGCTCAGCCAGATGCGCCGCGAGGTGGAACTGGTCGATATCCGCTCGGTGGAGGTCACCCGCACCTTGCTCCAGCGTCT
>Ga0070737_10005984_pt1 | contig 11349 bp, 11 predicted proteins | sample Coa_R1_10_FD_66438 | JGI IMG/M metagenome (GOLD analysis project Ga0070737, IMG submission 66438) | Surface soil microbial communities from Centralia Pennsylvania, which are recovering from an underground coalmine fire - Coalmine... | ecosystem: Environmental > Terrestrial > Soil > Unclassified...
CACTCATAATTCTTGCAGCGGGCCTACGGCCCGTCAGGACGGGAGGGGAAGCAAGCGGGGACACCCCGCACCCCGGCAGGGGTGAACCCCCTGCACCCCGAGTTATGAGTGGATGTCAGAAAGAGCCGGGGGGGTGAAAATCTTTCCGGCCATTGGCAAATCACAGAAATTATTTTCACTGCCCAAAAAAGGTGAGCAGCATAAGAGCTGCTATCCCCACTCCGATAAGCGGTAGCGTCAACAGCGCCATACGCAGCGCTATCTGCCGCTGCCGCGAAACTACAAGGAAGATAGTCACATTCTCTACCAGCCCCATCAGCGTGGCCGCGAAGATCACCAGAGCCACAGGCGCAGGAGCCAGCAGGTGCATACTGGCATGATTTCCGATGAGAATGGATGAAGAGGTGGCGCTGACCAATGCTCCAACGATAGCAACGACGATGAAGCCCACCGAACCAAAAAAGTGCTGCCCAACACCACTGAAGACGGTTAGTAAGAAGAATAAGAGGGCAAAAGTGAGCACATAGCGCAGGTCAAGCGGCGATATGAGAGGCGGTTTCTGAGGAGATTGAGGTTGGGACGCCGTATCCTCGCTCCCCATATGCAAACGGAGCCAGGCAATCAGCACGACGATTCCCGCGACCAGGATCATCGGCCCAAGTACGAGCGCGGTGGCGACGGCCGCCTGCAATTCGGAAGCCCACGAGAAGAAGATAACCAGTACGGCATTACGCAATATCATGGCGAGGTCTGCCAGAATGAGGTTTGTAGGAGCCCTGGAAGCAGAGGCTCCTTTATCGCGTTTGAGTTCCTCGGCCAGGAAATGGGAAATGGCAGCGCTATTGACAAGTCCTCCCAGCAGCGCGCTATAGGGGATGCCCTTTGGCCCCATGAGACGGAGGAGGATGTAGTTGAAGAAGTTGAGGGCGCATACGATGATGACCGTCAGCCAGATGGCATGTGGGTTGACGATGTTGAGCGGACCAACATTTTGGTCTGGCAGCAAGGGGTAAACGACGACGGCGATGAAGGCAAGCAGCAAAGCGCCGCGAATTTCAGGAACCGTCAACTTGCTGGTGAAAGAAATAAGTTCGGTCTTCCAGGAAAGCAGGGCGGCGATGACAATGGCACACCCAAAGGCGAGGAAGAAGAAGCCTGCACCTACAAGGATACCAAGTACATTTGTTGCCGCTAATGCCAAAGATGTGGTAATCTGCAAGGGTTGATCTTGTGTCAACGAGTAGAGATTCACAAGAATGATCACGACCAGGACAGCGCTGACTTCGATGAAACCTAGAGCGGGCGAGGCGATCCAGGCCAGCGTACCGAGTAGCGTAGCAATAGCGAAACTTCTCACACCGGTTTCTTTATGGGCCCATTCCCGTTCCAGGCCGATAAGCAAACCGATGGCCGCCGCCGCCGCGACTTTTTCAGCGAGCAGGAGTGATGTATCCATATGTACCGGAAATGTGATCGTTCAAGCGTTTCATTACCCTGTTTACCCATTATACGCCACAGCGCATCAGGGCATGACCGGTGGCCTGTCCTCACCTTGAAAAGATAAGGTATTATTATTACACGTCATAACGTATGTCTGAGTTTCGGTAACATATAGCAGAGTTAGAAGAAGGTAATCTGGTAAGCGCCTCTTTTCGTAGTACAGTGCAAATGGAGAGACTGAATGGAGCATGAGGGCGTATGACCTGTGAAGAATTTGAGGAGCTTTCGGGTGCGTTTGCATTAGATGCTGTCACGCCCGAAGAACGCCAGGCGGCACGAGCGCACCTCGCGGAATGTGTAAAATGCGCGCATCTCTACGAGGAACTGCGCTCCGTCGTGGATTTGCTGCCATTGTCTGTCACGCAGGTAAATCCTCCGCCAGAAGCAAAAGACCGGCTGCTGGCCACTATTCGTGGGGAGCAAGGCGTTATTCCGCTAGAGAGGGGCCGGCAGGTCCGGCCTGGTCGCATAATCGGGGCAAGACGATGGAGCCGGCGCCTGGTGGGTATCGCAGTGGCAGCGGTATTGATGCTGGCCTTGCTAGGCGGTATGACAGCCTGGAATGTTTCGCTGCAACATACTGTGGCATCTCTTCAACAGCAAAATGGCGCTCTGGTGCAAGAGGTGAATGCGCTCCGACCCCAGGTGGCCGAATCATATATTCTCACGGGTAAAACTCCCTCTACCCAGAATGCCTCTGGCAAGCTGATTTACCTGCCAGAGCAGCACCTGACGATTCTGGTTATGCAGGGGCTGCCAAAACTGCAAGCCCGGCAAGTCTACCAGGGCTGGTTGATTCAAAACAACAAGACGGTAAGCATCGGCCTGCTCTCGGTTCAGAATGGGATCGCGAGCGTAGATTTTCCGGGCGATATTACCAGCTTTTCAGCGGCAGCCGTGAGCATGGAACGCGGCCCCAACGGCAGTAAAAATGCCCCCGCCGGGCCGATTGTGGCATCGGGCCAGTTGAGCCATCCCCTGCTAGTCATGGTGCAGAGACAGATCAGGGATATTTGAGGTTGAGGGCCGCTCAACCGGCGCTGCCCTCGCTCGATCAATCGGGGCCTACGGCTACGCTGTAATGGCCAGTTTACCGCTCCCGCCTCTAATTAAAAATCCCCGTCCGGCCCCCGGGTTGGGGCGGGATCAAACTCATTACCGGCCCTTACCCCACGTGAGCGATACACGCTCGCGAAAAAGGCCAGCGGGCCCAGAACGCCGCAACCCAGGATGAACCACATATACTGCCCCACTATCCAGAGTATGTCTTGATTGCCGCCTATGCCCAGGCTATCGTTTAGACAATTTGTTGCAACAGGGTAACCATTTTGCCCCCCACCCGCACCTGAACCGCCTCCACTGGCCGGCGCTTCGATACCACCGGTTGGCGTCGCCGTCAGGCTACCACCTGGTGTTGGCGTGGACGTAACCGATGGTGTGACTCCGGGCGAAGGAGTTGCGGTTGGACCGGGTGTAGGGGTGCCGGTTGGCGTGATACTGGGCGTAGGCGAGACGGTTGGCGAGGGTGGCGCTGGAGGCGTAGTATTCACGACCGGCGACACGGAGATGATGGGAGGCGTAGGCTGTGCGGGTACAGGTGTGGGTGTGCCCGGCAGCTTACCCTTGCCGCCCTGCCCATGCGTTGCCGTCGGACTTACAGGTACACCGCGCGAACCGATCGTCGTAGGAGTGCCCTCACAGGTTGTGACCGTGCCGGTAATCACTGGCGTCATTGTCACCGGGACGGTGGCTATTGCGGATGCTGTCGATTGGGCGGTCGCAGTACTCACGGCTATTCGAGTGCCTGTTCTATCATTGCCATGCGAGTCTTTCCCTGAATGGGGCAAGGAGGGCCGCACACCGCCAAGCGTAACCAAAAGTAGGGATATACTGATGCAGATGAGGAGCAAAGCCAGTATAAGTGGTATTGCCCTGAAGCGGCGAGGACGCGCTATCGCGTAGTGCGCTACATTCTTGTGGAAAATGCGGTTCCAGAGAGCCATGAGCGTATCTATCATTTTTCTACCCTATCCTATTCTTCCCCCATATTACAGAGCAATCACAAAAGTTGCTCGTGATATGACACTGTTTGTTGCAGCCGGTGCAATATCGCCTCCATATACAGCGCGCACTCGATGGGCCGGGGCACTGCAAAGATGACGCGTTTTTGCCAATGATCGGCTTGAAACGCGACGGCAGTACGCAGGCGCGAAAAGTGCAGCAGGGAGTTATATTCCAGCACAATTTGACCGTTACGCCCGATATAGATCATGCGCCTGTTGGTGAGTATGAGCATGCCATGATCCCGTTCAGGATAGTAATCGCCGTGATGTTTGCGAATCTCCTGTTCTGAGCCGGCGCGTTCGCCACAAAGAGTTGCGCTGGTGCTATAATGAGCATGTTCGCCAGGCAACAAGCGTACAGGAACGCGCACAATGGGCAGGCTTATGTTCGTTTTGATCATTTCGAGGCGCTCTGCTGCGGATTGTAGGGGGGCCGCAATCCTTTCGTGTTCCCAATCAGGTGTGGCAAAATCATCTTGCAGCGCGTAGGCAGACCCAACACGAAGCGCGGGAAATGACTCACCAGCAGGTCTCCTTGCGTTTACTCTGGATTCTCCCCTGGAAGATTGGCGCAAGGCGCCGTCCCCATAGGACGGCGCGATGCTATAATCGGTGACCTGCCTGCTATCTTCATACCACGTTTTCAGGTAGTCGGCGGCTTTCCGGGCCTCATTAACGGCGGCAATGCCTCGCAGGATGAGACGTTTGCGGGCAAAACGCAATTCCAACCGCGCCGATGAAATGCCCAGAATGCGATGATGCGCCAGGTTGATATGTATGAGGTCCTTCAAGTCATAGGATGCGCCATCTACTTCGAGACGATTGCGATACAGGCGAAAGGTTTGCCCCCAACCAAATGCGCACGCAACCAGCGGACTATCTTGTGCCACCCACTCCTCTTCCATCTCTCTCCACCTCTGGCACCTTTGCGGATGCTCAACCACTCTATTTCATCACCCAAACAAGATACATATGGCAATATATCTTCCAATTGAATCAGACGAAAGGCATGCATGGATGTAACGTTGATCGATACATCCATGCATGCCTAAGCGCCTACGCATGAGACTTGAGTTCTTCTCATGACTTTGCTACACTCACGCTATCCTCAACCATGAAGTAGCTCAGGTGTAGTACAGAACATAAGCGGCTAGAGGGGACGGAACAACGTGGATGATACCCAACAATTCGGCATGTCCATGTTCTTCCGCCTCAGGATCACTTCTTTCCGATCCTGGTTAGTCGCGTCAAGAGGGAACGCAGCAGGCTGTTGCGCAAAGCGGGCCAGAGCTTCTCGATATCTTCAGCTTCCGCGGCTTGCGGCGCCTGGTGGGCAGGGGCCCAGCGCTCGCGTACGAAGAGTTCGGCGAGGCGGCGCAAGGGCGTCCTGGCCTGCGGGTAGTGGCGGCTGAGGGTACGAGTGTATTCGTAGGGTGTCTGCCAGGGCTGGGGCGGCACACCCGCGAGACTAGCGAGCCGGGACAGGCGCCAGAATATACCGGACACGGTCGTAACCCCAATGGCAGTAACACGCCTGTATCTAAGCACTGCCAGCAGCAGCATGAATAGCGACGCCAGCAGGATGAGCATTGAGAAGCCTAAAAAGAGTCCCTGAGACCCCGACTGAGCGCCTGAATTCCCTCCCGAACTGGAAGAGACCGGCGTGGGAGTATGATGCTTGCCCGGATTGGAACTACCAGCAGTCGTGGGCGTTGGCGTAGGCCGGTGCTGCGTTGGCGCAGGCGTAGAGGTTGGCTGTGGATTGGCGGCCCCGTTGAACGAAAAACCGGGCGTCGGATCGAAGTTGATCCAGCCGAAACCGGGGAAATAGATCTGCACCCAACTGTGGGCATCATTGCCGTCCACTACCCAGGCTTTGCGGGTAGAATCGTAATGCCCCTGGCTGAAGCCGTTGACCACGCGCGCAGGCATACCCAGCAGGCGGGCCATAATAGTCATCGCCGTGGCATAGTAGGTGCAGTAACCACGGTGGGTCTGCAAGAGCCAGTCCACCGCATCCACATTACTGGGGACTGGGGGATTGCTGACCGAGTATGTGAACTGCAAGGAATCGTTCAGATGCTGTTCCAGCATCAGGGCCGCGTCATACTCATTGGTCGCGCCCTGTGTCCAGTTTAGAGCGGTCTGATAGACAGCCCGCGAGAGACCGCCAGGGGTCTGCAAATAATAATTCTGGAGTTGTTGGAAGTATGTATCGCTCGACCAGAAATCCTGGTTATCCTGGTACAATGGCACGGTCGATAAATCCTTTGCCCCCGCCGTTGAGACCATAGAAATCGCTGTATAATGCTCGCCGGAGGTCAGGGGGGCCTGCTGCGTCCAGGCAGTAGCGAGATTAGACCCATTGCTATAAATGATGGTATCTACGTTAAAACTCTGCGGGTCGGCGGGCGCGAAGATATAATGCTTTGTCCCCTCAGGTGGAAGCAATATTGTTACCGAGGTGATGACCTGCTCAAGACTACCATTGCCGGTATCAAATGGCAAGGGACTGTTGGCAGGATAGAGCTGCGCCTGGCCGGGAATGCTGCTTGTCCAGGTATGTCCATCGAAATGATCGTAGGTGAAGCCCTCCAGGTATTGCGATTGCGGCTGGGCCGTGCTGCTATAGTAAAGCACTTCGCCGCTGGGCAAATTGACGCTGCCTGTAATGGCCAGCGAATCGCCAAAAAAGTTGGCCGGGGCTTCGTAGGGCGAAAACCACTGACCGGGCGCACTGAGAGAGAATTGTCCATTGGTTATGTTCGTCCAGGCGTTATCCAGCATGTTCCAGAAAGAGACGCCGGACGCTGGCTGGGCCAGAACCGGCAGGATCGAGGCAGCGAGCAGAGCCAGCAACGCAAAGGCCGCGGGAATCTGCACAAAGCGGCGCGAGATATTTCGTAGCCAGGTGCGATCGGTATGCAGTCCATCATTCATCCACTGGTTCAATTGATTGACGAGCTGAATGCGCGCGATCAGCAGTATCAAGGCGCCCAGCATGACGATCACCAGCAATGAGAGGTCCTGTTTGACATAGTTGAGGTTGACGAGCATGATGGCGCAGTAGACCAGGGCCACCAGCCAGGGCAGGTGCGCGCGATAGATCAACCAGGACCCAAAATAGCCCAGGAAGAAGCAAAGAAATGAGAGATAGAAGAGAAAGACCATCGCGCTGCCCGGGGATACGGCGGAGGTGAAGCCCCCACTGATCACAGAGCGTAAATTTTCGAGTAACAGCAGCCACGAGATATGATAGGCCAGCACGCTGGTCAACCAGATAGAGAGCCAGTGTCCCGCAAGACAGGCGGCGAGGTGCAGAATGGCCTGCGGGAAGCGCTGAATTTTTGCCACGACCAGCCCCAGCAGGAGTCCGGCGGCCGTACTCCAGAAAAGGATGAAACTGTGGCTGACCCAGTTCGCCGCGACAATCGAGAAGACAACGCAATAGACTGACACGGCCAGCAATAGTATGGCCAGCCAACCTTCAGTCGGTACCGGGATGAACGATGATTTTGTTTCATATCTGGACGGCTTCGGCACGCGCTGCTGTGGATAGGGAGGACGTGTATCTGATTGAGGCGCATTACTACTACGAGTCCCAACACTGCGTGGGTTTTGAGGCTCAACTACACTGGACCGCATCTACAGGCTCCTCTATAGCCACAGGTTTACCTTCTCTGGTACCCTGCGCTGGCTTCTAGTTCATCAAGGGTATCGCTACTAATAGGGGAATGAGCCATCCCTTCTCATGTCTCCTGTAGGGACAGCGCCTGGTGCCTGTCCCTACAGCACATTCATTCCTCTATTCGGTTATCAAATTTTATCAGGCAAGACAATAGCAGCAGAAATACACGACGCTCCTTGCTAGTATACGACACAACTCACAAGAAGGCTATGCAGTAGTTCACAATTTCGCATCCATGGGTGTTTGGCAAAAATGAGTACAGGCCTTTCTTTTAAAAAGACGAAAGGGTGAACCATTTTGTTGCATCTTGCCCCTTATTGCTTTTTCACTGTCCGATTTTCAATCGCTTGAAGGCTTTTGAGCTGGCTACCAAAAAACGTGAGCAACAGGCTGGCGGCCAGCACAAGGCAGAACGCTCCAAAGACAAAGGAGGCGGAAAGACTGACATTGGACTGCAACCATCCACCAACAGAAGGCCCGATACTATATCCAATACTCCAGGTAACAGAATAGAAACCGGATAAAGTCGCTCTGTGCCGGTCTGAGACCTGTTCCATAGCAAAGGCAGCATAGACGGGTTCTATCAGGGTACGCATAAGCGAACGCGTGTACTCACCGCCTATCGCTACTGGTAACGTGGGGGAAAAGCCTATCAGCACCATCAACGGCGCGCTGAGGTATTGTACCGAGGTGATGAGGCGTAATTTACTCCATCGCTTGACAAACAGGGGCGCAGTCAGTGAAAAGAGGCCACCGGCTAAACCTGAAAAGGTGAAAATGAGGCCCAGGGGGCCTGGTAGTAAGTGGAAGCGCAAGATGAAAAATAGCTGCATGAGCGCCACAACAGCGCCCTCGCCCATGGTAAAAAGGAGGTCGGGCACCAATAATTTCGCAAAGAGCAGAATGGGCAGTCGCTCTCGCTTTTTATGGAGTACCGTTTCAACCACCGGCTCGCCAGTGCGCATGGTTCCCTCTAAAACTGCCTTTTCTGTTGTTTCGTTTGCTGTTTTTGCTGCTGTTCGCTTTGGTTCGCGCAACCGCCAGAGGGGAAGGCCAAAGACAAAAGTAAAAAGCGCGGCAGCAAACACTCCCCAACGCAGCGCGACGGTACTGGCCGCGGAAACATGCAGCAGGCCGGCCACAAATTCGGGCAAGCCGCCACCTAACAGGTTGCCGAAAGCGCCAACGCCAAGCAAGAGAAAGCTATTCAGGGCAAACACCCCGACGCGCTGCCTTTCGGTCGTGCTTTCAGTCAACAGCGGCAGGTTCGTCACCCAGTAGGCAGTGGAGACGACGCCTTGCATAAAAGCACAGAACAGCAACCAGAAAGGGGCACTGACAAGCCCGCAGAAGGCGAGAAAGAGCGGCGTGAGGATAGCGGTCAATACCAGCACCGGCTTACGTCCGATACGATCTGAAAGCATACCAACAGGAACGGCGCTGACCAGCGCTCCCAGGGCTGGCATGGCATTGAAAACGCCAATGAAGTCGGGACGGTAGCCCAGGCTATGCACATAGTAATTAAGCGTCAAGGCGCTTATGCTCAGTTGAAACCCTTTCCCCAACGTGAAAAGGAGCAACAGATAGACATTTAATGGCAATTGCGACGGCAATAAGGTAAAACGAGGCTTTCGTGATACCTGTGTATCCGCAACCACTATCTCCGGTATTGTCTCCGGGGAATCGGGCATAAAGGACATAGTGAATACTCCCGGTTACCGCAAACGTGTATGTAGTAGATAGAGTACCATATCGCCCTGGCCCGGACAATGGTCAAAAGGACAGGAGGGCAGGCAAGTGAACAACTATTACACTATTAATATAATCTTAAAAAGATTAACGCTAGTTTGGAGCTTACTTAACGTTTTTATTGTTGACTTGCCTTATGGAATCAATCAGGTTAATGTATTATCAGCAAATGCGTAAAGTATCGGAGATTGGTAAGTCAATTTGTAAGTAGAAATAATCGTTGTCAGATATCAGCATTTGCGAAAGTATTGACTAGAGAAAGATAGGAGGAATTTACAATGATGGTTCTTGCAGACCTTAGTGTTGGTGCTGTGATCTGGTGGTTAGTAGTAGGGTTGATCGCAGGTTTTCTCGCCAGCCTGGTAATGCGTGGCGGCGGCTATGGTATCGTTGGTGATATCATCGTCGGCATCATCGGCGCGTTCATCGGTGGCTGGCTGTTCAGCCTGGTAGGCATAGGTACAGGTGGTTTCATTGGGAGCATCATCGTCGCCTTCATCGGCGCGTGTATCCTGATTGCCATCCTGCGCCTGATTAGCGGCAGCTATGGGCCACGACGCACTTTATAGCGGACGGTAGGGAAGTAATGAGAGCAAGCACGAATGACTGGCTGGGATAGCGGGGATGTCCAATTTCGTGCGAAGCGTGGAGGCCGGCTCAATGTGTTGAGCCGGCCTCCATATTTTTGGCAAAAGCGATCTGAAAGTCATTTCTTTGATGAGTTTTCACAAAATGGTCTGGTACCCGGTCGATCAACCGGCCCGCGCCCGTTGCTAGTGTCTTTCTTTCAATTGCATAAAAGAAAGCTGTTAGCGTGAGCGAGGTACACACAACTCCAGAGCTTCTTCTACGTACTAATGATGGTACGTCTAGCGTTTGCTCAATAAGAAAAAAGTAAACAGTAATAAAAAAATAAGAAGCAAAAGGAGATGCATACTATGACAGTTCTAGCCACTACCGTCACTTTCGCCATAAATGACCTGCTCACCTGGCTTGTTGTCGGCCTGATCGCAGGTTTTCTCGCCAGCGCCGTCATTCGCGGTCGCGGTTACGGCTGCATTGGCAACATCATCGTCGGGTTAATCGGAGCCGTCATTGGAGGTTTTCTGGCAGGCCTGCTAAATATTACGGGCACCTTTCATTTTTGGGGCACCGTCATTATCGCCTTCCTTGGGGCATGCATACTAGTAGCAATCTTACAGGCCTTTAGCGGCGGGCCGAGCAGGAGGTAGTATCCAATTTAGCCTGGAAAGCGCTTCTCAATTTGCTCGCCGGCCAGCGCTGGCCAGGGCCTCTGCCGCCCCAACCGCTTCTGGAACTGCAAAGGGCTCAGTGTCCTGACCGCATTGGAAAGGGGAGCGGAGCAGGTGCAACCTTGAGAGGTTTCGGGACAAGTACGGAAGTCCTGCAGCCCCAAATATGATATAGCCATCGAAGTCGCGTTCACGTGAGGTACCGGCTGCGGTCTGGTATTTCTCTGCATCGACCCGGTACTGTATGGTATAGTGATCGGGTACAGAACGTCCAGCCATCAAACACAGTCATGGCAACCATCACTATGAGCAATAATGCGAGATTCGATACAGATCAGGCCGGCACAGCCAGTCGACGCTGAGATAGCCGCAATCCTGCTTTCCTCGGCGTACACTCATACGCAGGTCACCTATCCTCTGGTCACAGAGCACGAGAGCGGGTGGCTCGAGCGTTTACGGCACTTCTTCCGGCAGGAAGGCAATCGTTTCAGCTATCAAAACGTCCAGCTCGCTGAACATAGCTCAGAGGTAGCCGGTCTGGTTTTGAGCTTTGGGGGGCGAGACGAGGTACGGCTCAATGCCGCTGTTGGAGGCTGGCTCGAACGTGAGGCGGAGGACGATGAATGGTATATCGATGCGCTCGCTGTATTCAAAAATTGGGGTCAGAAGGGAATCGGCACGCGCCTGCTGCAAACGGCGGAGCAGCAGGCGCGCCAGCATCACTATCCCAAGATCGCGCTTAATGTCGCCGAGGGGAACCAGAAGGCATTGGAGATGTACACGCACCTGCACTATGTAGTCACCCGGCAGACCATCCTCTATTACCATCGTTACCTGCGCATGGTAAAAACATTGGAAAACGGGAACAAGGATAGGTTCTGACCAGTTCCAAGCGCCATGTCATCATGGTATCTAAAGAAGAGCACGGAATACGCTCTTTTCACCTCATCCATATGAGCTATTTCCATCGGAGTTCCAATCCCCAACGGGCGTCCCAGGCTCTCTCCCCGACACTTTTCATATCCAGGAAAAAGCAGGAAGCAAGCAAGAGGTGAAAGAGAGGGCAGGAAGTCCGAAAGAAGTACCTTCAAAAGGA
>Ga0070737_10005985_pt1 | contig 11348 bp, 11 predicted proteins | sample Coa_R1_10_FD_66438 | JGI IMG/M metagenome (GOLD analysis project Ga0070737, IMG submission 66438) | Surface soil microbial communities from Centralia Pennsylvania, which are recovering from an underground coalmine fire - Coalmine... | ecosystem: Environmental > Terrestrial > Soil > Unclassified...
CGTGGGGCTGGGGCGCCTCCCTGGAATGGGCGACCTCCTGCCCACCACCCCGGCACAACTTCCGCCGCCTACCCCGCATCCGCTCCTTCCGCCCCGCCTTCGACCTCCACCACCCGGAGCTCTCGCTGGTTCCGGAGTACCGCCAGCGGATTCCGGTCACCGCGGGAACCGTGTCGGGAGGTGAGCAGGCGTGAAGACCGAGGGATTCCTCTTCGCCGGCTGGGCGGCTTTCTTCGCCATCGTGGACGTCGTCTACTGGTACACCTCACACGACCCTACGGGCACGACGGCGCTGGCGCTTACGGTAGGTCTGGCATTCCTGGTCGGCTTCTTCCTCTTCGTCACCGGTCGGCGAACCGGTCTTCGTCCGGAGGACCGTCCCGATGCCGAGATCTCCGAAGGTGCCGGCGAGTACGGCTTCTTCCCGGCCAACAGCTGGTGGCCGCTCTTCCTAGCCGGATCGAGCGCTATTGCCGCCCTTGGCGTGGTTTTCGCCTGGTGGCTGGTGATCGTCGGCATCATGCTGGTGCTGATCAGCGCCACCGGTTTCCTCATGGAGTACTACCGGGGCGTGCACACGCCACGGTAGACGGCATCGGCTTGGTCGGTCGGCGCAGCCGCGCGCCGGCCGGTCGTTCCGCCGGCGGACCGCTAACGGTAAGCGGAAGTCGGCCGGGCGGCAGACCCGCCCGCAGATGTGCGGCGGTGCCTGGGCGTTGACAACGGGCGACGCCGCCGATCCCTGACGGCCACCCAGCCGGCTCCGGCGAGCAGAGCGGTGGTCAGCGCAAGGTGGGCTACGTCGCCGCGACGCCACCAGTACTGCGGGAACCCGACCCAGGGCACCCGGAGCCGCGGCAGGCCCAGAACATTTCCGGGCGGCACAGGGGTCGAATCCGGGTGCGCGTTGGCGTCGCCCCGGGTTATGAAGCCGCCGCCATTGGTGCGGCGAACAACTCGGTGGACGTCGATGCGGCCCGGCATGGCGGGGTCGCGGAACACGATCGCCTGGCCCGGCCGGATCTCGGATGGCCGTACCGGGGCGTAGAGGACGACGTCGCCGGGTGCGAGGGCGGGCCGCATGGAACCGGAGAGCACCACGCTGCCGTGCCAGCCGACGAGCAGCGGGACAACGGCCCAGATCATCAAGCTGAGCACGGTCGTGACCAGGCCGACAACGCTCCCGCGGAGCAGCAGCCAGCCGACCCGGATGGGCGTGCCGGCCGGCCGGGTGCCGAAGCGCCGGAGGAGTCCGGCGCCCGGCTCGCTGAGACCGGGCCGCACGATCTCGGTCTGGACGCTCATCGCCGTTCCATCGACCGCCGGGCCGGGCAGATGAGCATGCCGGACCGGGCAGATGAGCGCGCCGCGCTCGGGAGCTAAGCATGCCGGACCGCCCGCCCCGGGCTGGGCCGCCCGGCTGCGGCTCAGGTAACGGACGAACGCTCCGATGGGGACGTGTGAGCCTTGCGTCCGAGCCGCCGCGGTCGGTGACGCTGATCCTGCGTGCCCGGGGTCGGTTCCGGCTGAGCCGTCCTCGACCGGCCCTTCTGATCCTCGCCGCTGGTGTCGTGCTGCTCGAGTTGATTCTCAGCGGCACGATGGGGTCGGCGTACTCGGTCTTCTCGGCCACGACGACGAACAGCGCGAATTCTTTCTCGGCGGCGTCGGTGTTTCCGCCCAACGGCGCCTTGTACAGCGTAGGAGCAAACGCCAACGGGCAGCTCGGGCTTGGGGATACGTCCATTCACTACAGTCCCGTGCAGGTCGGCACGTCGCAGTGGAAGCAGGTGGGCGGTGGAGCGCGGCACGCCTGCGGGGTCAGGAGCGACAACAGCCTGTGGTGCTGGGGATCGAACGCCACCGGGCAGCTTGGCACCGGCAACAACACCGACCAGTACTCGCCGGTTCAGCCGCTGACCAACACCAACTTCTCGATGGCGGTGGGGCGTGACGATTTCAGCTGCGCGATTCGCGGCGACGGAACGCTCTGGTGTTGGGGCGGCAACGGCAATGGGCAGCTCGGAACCGGCGACACCACAAGCCGGCTCCAGCCGGTGCAGATCGGCACCGCAACGTGGACGACGGTGACCGCGGGGCTCTACCATGCCTGCGGAATCCAGACCGACGGGAGTCTCTGGTGCTGGGGGGCCAACGGCAGCGGCCAACTCGGTCTCGGGAGCAACAGTCCATCGTCGTATCTCACGCCCACCCGGGTCGGGACAGCGACGACGTGGACCAGTGTCGCCGCCGGATATCTGAGCACCTGCGCGACGAAGAGCGACGGCACGCTGTGGTGCTGGGGAGACAACACCCACGGCCAGCTCGGGATCGGTAACACGCTGCCGCAGTACAGTCCCACGCAGGTGAGCGGCACAACCTGGGTGACCGTCTCCGCCGGCCAGTACACCGCCTGCGCCATCCAGACCAGCGGCACGTTGTGGTGCTGGGGGGAGAACAGCAACGGCGAGGTGGGCATCGGCAACACCAGTACGCCGCAGTTGACGCCGCAGCAGGTGACGACAGCGACGAACTGGAACACCGTCTCACTGGGGTATCAGCACACCTGCGCGACCCGCAGCGACGGGACCGGTTGGTGCTGGGGCAACAACACCAACGGACAGCTCGGTCAAGGCAATACCACCCAGCAGACCTCGCCGGTTCAACTGCCGTACACGTCGGTGCAGGCGGTCTTCTCCGGCTCGCAATCCAACAGCACGTACATCATCAAATGACGCCGACGGCAAACCCCCGCAGTGACGGCGGTGTCAGCGGCCGCGGCAGGCGCGCCACGCCGCACCCAGACGGCGGTGTCAGCGGCCGCGGCAGGCGCGGCACGCCGAGTGTCACGCGGCACAGCCCATCGCCGTATGGGTAGGGGCAGACTCGCAAGCGATTTGCGTGGCGTCTAGTGCCCGCCCGGCTGGCCCTCCGTTCCGCCGGGCCGACCGTCGCCGGGCGTCGCCGCGTCCTGTGGCACCAGCTCGTGGCCGATTTCGCGTGCTTCCGGTAGTTCCGGCTCGTACCAGACCGTGCCCAACGCCCGGCGCACTTTCAGCAGCGGATTCCGGGTGTGCGGCGCGCGCACCCCGTGTTCGTCAACCGGCGGCGGCAATTCCGGTGCCGGGCCCTGCCGGTACTCCAATCCCATCCGCGCGACCGCGTCGTCCGGAAGTTCCTGCTCGACTTCGATGAACTCCCCGTGCGGGAGCATGACGATTCGCCCGGTCTCGTACCCGTGGTGCGCCGTGCGCAGGTCATGCCGCTGGAGACCGAGGCAGATCCGCCGCGTCACAAAGAAAGCCAACGGGGGTACGACAAGAAACGCGATGCGGAAAATCCACGTCGTCGTGTACAGGCTGATGTCGAAATGCACGGAGATGAGGTCGTTGGCGCCGGCGAGGAGCATGATGGCGAAGTACGAAATCATCATGACCCCGAGAGCGGTGCGGCCGGGCCGGTTCCGCGGTCGGTCGCAGATGTTGTGAATCTCGCGGTCCCCGGTGACCCACGCCTCCAAGGCCGGATACACCGCCATCGCGGTGAAGAACAAGCCCGGAATGAGCACCGCCGGAACGAAGACGTTCCAGCTGATGGTATGGCCTGCGATATTTGTCTCCGGGTTAGGCATCATGCGCAACGCGCCTTCGAGCCACCCGATGTAAAAGTCCGGCTGCGAACCCGCGGAGACCTGTGTCGGATCGTACGGCCCGTACAACCAGACCGGGTTGATTTGGAAGAAGGCGGCGAGCAGCACGGTAACGGCGAAAACCGCGAAGAAGAAGCCGCCGGTCTTCACCATGAACGCGGGGTAGAACGGCGCCCCGACGACATTGTCGTTGCTGCGGTGCTTACCCGGCCACTGCGTGTGCTTCTGATGCCACATGATCATCATGTGTGCGGAAATCAGGGCAAGCAGCAAGCCGGGGATGAGCAGGATGTGTACCACGTAGAGGCGAGGAATGAGTTCGGTGCCGGGAAACTGCCCGCCGAAGACGAACGCAGCGACGTAGGTGCCGACGATGGGAATCGATTCGGCTACTCCGTAGGCGATGCGCAGACCGGTTCCGGAGAGGAGGTCGTCGGGGAGCGAGTAGCCGGCGAATCCTTCCAGCAACGCCAAGGTCATCAGCGTGAAGCCGATGAGCCAGTTCGTCTCACGCGGCCGTCGGAACGCTCCGGTGAAGAAAACCCGGCACATGTGGGCGATGATGGCCGCGACAAAGAGCAGCGCCGCCCAGTGGTGAATCTGGCGGACGAGCAGGCCGCCTCGCACATCGAACGACAGATGCAGGGTCGAGTTGAATGCCTCCGTCATCTTGATGCCGCGAAGCGGCGCGTAGGAGCCGTTGTAGACGACCTCCTGCGAGCTCGGGTGGAAGAACAATGTGAGGAATGTGCCGGAGAGGAGCAGGATGACGAACGAATAGAGCGCGATCTCCCCGAGCATGAACGACCAGTGGTCCGGAAAGACCTTGTTCAACGTGCGGCGGAGGAATGTCGCCGCACCGAAGCGTTCGTCGACCTCGGCCAACGCCCTCCGGACCTGAGCAGGCGCCCGCCGTCCGTTCACGCTGGCGTGCCCGTCGGCTGTCGGCCGGTATTCGCTGGTCATCCTCGCTCCCAGAAACTCGGACCGACCGGTTCATCGAACCCCGCGGTGGCGTAGAACTCGCCGGTGTCGGGGTGCACGGAAATCGGCAGTTGGGGCAGCCGGCGTGCCGCCGGGCCGAAGATGACCTTGGCGCCGTCCGGCACGTCGAATGTCGATTGGTGGCACGGGCAGAGCAGTTGCTGCACTTGCTTCTCGTACAGGGTGAGCGGGCATCCGACGTGGGTGCAGATTTTCGAGTACGCGACGTGATCCTGGTAGGCCCAGTTCTCGCGCCCAGGCAACGGCTTGTTGGTGCCGGGGCGCAGCCGGATCAGCACCACGGCGGATTTCGCCAGGTCTTCCTCGGAGAGTTGCTCGCGCGGCAGCGGCAGCACCGTGGTGAACCCACCGACCTCCAGGTCGCCGAGTTTCACGGGACGTCCGGTCTCGGCGTTGTAGAGCAGAGATCCCTTCTGCCACGGGGTGGTACGGAGGCCGGTGCGCGGCAATGGGCCAAGGTCGCGGAGCATAACGATGGGCGGCAGGGCAAGAAGCCCCGCCGCAAGCCCTAACGTCCGCTTGAGCAACGACCGCCGGGGCAGTCCGGTCTCGCGGAAGCCCGTCATCACGATGTCCGCGGCGGCGGCGACATCCCGCTCCGGGGAGGCGAGACTGTGGCGCTCCTCAACCGTCTCGTGCGCGGGCATGAGCCAACGGACCCACCCGATGAGGCCGAACGCCAGGCCGGCGAGGGCGACGCCGAGGCTGGCCCCGAGCCACCGGTTCGACGTCCCCGCACTTCCCGTGCTGTGCGGGACGAACGCCACGTATGCCGCGATGAAACCGGCGGTGCCGACGGCCGAGAGGAGGAAGGACAGCGCCACGATCCGTTCCGCGCGTTTCGCGCGGCGGGGATCGGCGTCCTGTGGCCGTATCACCCGCTCGATGACCCGCGGGCGGATATCCTCGCGCGGCGTTGGACGATTCTCGTGAATCTGCTGGTCGGTCATTGCGCCCTCTTCGCCCGTGCACCGATCCACATGGCGACAACGGCGAGCACGCCCATTCCGATGAGCCAACCGACGAGGCCCTCGGTCACCGGTCCGAGCCGGCCGAGGTTGAACCCACCCGGATCCGGCACGCTGCGGACCGTCGTGATGTACGCGATGATGTCCTGCTTTTCCTGCGGGGTCAGCTGCTGGTCAGAGAAGACCGGCATCGTTCCCGGTCCGGTGAGCATCGCCTCGTACAGCTGCTTGTCCGTGGCGTGGGTCAGCGGCGGGGCTTTCTTGCCATAAGCCAGCGCCCCGCCTTCCCCCGTGAAGTTGTGGCACGCGGAACAATTCGTGCGGAACAAGGTGCCGCCAAACGCCAGGTCGGCGTTCTTCGGCGGGGTGTACTGCTCCTTACCCGGGATTGCCGGTCCGGGTCCGAGCGACGCGACGTACGCCGCAAGCGCATCGATCTGCTCCTGGGTGTACCGCGGCCGTTTCGCGGGCGCCTGTGCTCCGGCCTGGGCCAACGGCATACGGCCCGTGCTCACTTGAAAATCGACGGCTGCGGCTCCGACGCCGATGAGGCTCGGCGCGGCGGCCGTGCCCTCACCCGCTTTCCCATGGCAGCTTGCGCATCCTTGCAGGAAAAGCGCGCGCCCCTGGGCAATCTGGGCACCTGGGTCGCCGCTGGCGGCCGACCCGGTGCGTGTCGTCGCCACGCTGTACGCCGTCCCGACCGTGAGCAGCGCCGCCAGCAAGACGAACACGCCCGCAAGCCGCCGATGCCGGACCCGCAAACGCTGCGGCCGAATTCTCACGTCATCTCCTTCACCACGCGCACCAAGCCGGACGAGCTATTTGATGAGGAAGATTGTCGAGAAGAGCCCGATCCACACCACGTCGACGAAGTGCCAGTAGTAAGACACCACAACCGCACTGGTCACTTTCTCTGGGGTGAAGCGCCCCTTGGAGAGCCGCAGCATGAGCAGGACGAAGGCGATGAGCCCACCGGTGACGTGCATCGCGTGGAATCCGGTGGCGAGGTAGAAAATCGAACCATAGGCGGATGACGAAATCGTCATCCCATTCAGGCCCTCGTGGTAGTCGGTCACATACCGGCTGTACTCGTAGCACTGCCCCGCGACGAACACCGCGCCCATCAGGAGGGTGAGCAGATACCACTCGCGGAGTCCCCACGACGAGACCCGGAAAATCGACCCGCTGCGGCGCAGACGCCGTTCCTCGGCCGCGAAGACGCCCAGCTGGCAGGTCACGCTGGAGAGCACCAGGACGATCGTGATGATGCCGTCGAATCCGGTCTCGAGCTTGACCGGCGGCGTGCCTGGCCCGCGGACCGGCATCGGCCAGACCGGCTGGACCGAGCGAATCGTGAAGTAGATGGCGAACAGCGCGGCGAAGAACATGAGCTCGGAGGAGAGCCACACGATGGTGCCGACGCTGACCAGACTGGGACGGGTGAAAGACCCATGGGCGTGACTCTTGCCCACGGTCGTTGCGGTTGCCACGGCGCCATTATTCTCTGCCCGGTTGGCGCCGGTGCGCGGCCCCCCGGTTCGCGCGTGTCGCCCCTCGCGGCCCGCCGACAGGCCCGAGTCGAGTGCGTGCGGAGCAGGTCCGGTGCGACATGACCACCGCGATACGATCGGCCCCAGCACACGTCGTCGAACACACCCAATCGCCGCAACGAGTGGGGCAGGAATGGGAAGAGGCGGAGCATGACCGTAGCCGGGCCGATGGCAGCCACCACCGAGGTCAATCCGCCCCGTCTGCCGTCGATGCCGAGTGAGGATGGAGCGCGAATGCCGCATACGGCGCACCGTGTCGAGACCCGTACGGTCGTGGTCTACAGCGACGACGCGACGGTGCGGGAACGGGTTCGGTTGGCCCTCGGACGGCGTCCGGCCCCGGACCTTCCCGAGCTGCGGTACATCGAGTGCGCCACCCAGTACGCCGTCCTCGAAGCGGCCGATCACGAGAACGTTGACCTGTTCATCCTCGACGGCGAGGCGGTGCCGGCCGGGGGAATGGGACTCTGCCGTCAGCTCAAGGACGAGATTTACCGGTGCCCTCCGGTCATCGTCCTGATCGCCCGCCGGGACGACGGGTGGCTTGCCACCTGGTCCCGTGCGGATGCCACCGTCTTGCATCCCGTCGACGGCGTGCGTTTGACGCCGGTCGTGGTGGATCTGCTGCGGCGGCGCAGCTGAACCGGTCGGTGCCGATGACTGCCGACACGCCGAGCTGGCCGGAGGTGCTCTCCGCTCTGCTGGCGCGCCGTGATTTGACCGAAGCGGAAGCCGCCTGGGCGATGCACCAGATCATGAGCGGAGAGGCGACGGACGCCCAGATCGCCGCGTTCGCCGTGGCGTTGCGGGCCAAGGGGGAGAGTGCCGAGGAGGTATCGGGGCTGTCGTCTGTGATGCTTGCCCTCGCTGCGCCGGTGCCGCCGATCGGGGAGGCGCTGGACATCGTCGGATCGGGCGGCGACCGGGCCCACACGGTGAACATCTCCACCATGGCGGCGATCGTGGCCGCGGCCACCGGCGTCGTTGTTGCCAAACACGGCAACCGGGCGGCGTCCTCGGCCTGCGGTTCGGCAGACCTTCTCGAAGCGCTCGGCGTGGCGATCGATCTGGACGGCGCCGGGGTGGCGCGCTGCATTGAGCGAGCCGGTATTGGGTTCTGTTTCGCCCCGGTGTTTCACCCGTCGCTGCGGTACGCGGCCGTGGCCCGCCGCGAGATCGGGATTCCGACGGTCTTCAATTTCCTCGGGCCGCTCACGAATCCGGCGCGTCCGACGGCGAGCGCGGTCGGGGTGGCTGATCCGCGGATGGCCCCGGTGGTGGCCGGTGTGCTCGCACGCCGCGGCATGCGGGCGCTGGTGTTCCGCGGCGATGACGGGCTCGACGAATTGACCGTGACGACGACGTCCACGGTCTGGGTGGTGCGCGACGGTTCCGTGCAGGAGGTCGCGTTCGACCCGCGGGCGGTGGGAATCGAGCCGGCCGACACCGCGGCGCTTCGTGGCGCAGATGCCCGGCACAATGCGGCGGTCGCCCGCGCGGTGCTCTCCGGTGAGCGGGGGCCGATCAGGGACGCCGTCCTGCTGAACGCCGCGGCCGGGTTGACGGCGTTCGACACGCCGCGTCCGGATCAGCTGGTCGACCAGATCTCGGCGGCGATGACCCGATGCGCCGCCGCTATCGATACCGGTAAGGCGGCTCAGTTGCTCGATGCCTGGGTGGAGGCAAGTCAGGCGGCGCGAGGCGTTGATGCGGATCGCTCGTAGCTGGGCAGGGCGGCTACGTCTTTTCGGCTAGGTCTCCTCGTCAAGCCCGAGGGAGAACGCCGCCTCAAGGTCGTGCCGCGAATAGGTGCGGAACGCGACGAGGGTCTCCGTGGCGGTGACGCCGTCCACCTTGTTCAGCCGGGCGGGGATGACGCGAGCGAGTTCCTCGTGCTGCCGGACCCGGACGAGCGCGACGAGATCGAACTCGCCGGTCACCGAGTACACCTCGGTCACCCCCGGCAGGTCGGCGATCTGTTCGGCGACTTCGGGGACTCGGTCCACCCGCGTCTTGATCAAGACGATTGCTGTGATCACGTAAGTACCTTATCCGCCGGTAACCGGGCACCCTGCGGGCGATATCCGCCGGCAACTGAGGAATCTGCTGGTGATGCCGCGGGCGCGGGCGCAGCGGCGCGCGCGGGCACTCAGCCGAACCGGGACGTCATGCCCGAACCGGGACGTGACGGAGCGCGACGCTAGGCGGCTATCCGGACGTGGTTCGACGCAAGGCCGCCGTTGATGGGGATCGCCCATGTTCCCTCGACGTCGAGCAGGCGGACGCCGGGCTGGTCGAGCCAGCGCAGGAGCAGCTCCATCTCTTCCGCGTCGGCATAGGCCGTGATCCCGACACCCCGTGGCAGGGAGGTGCTCGCGGTCGCGACGATCGCGGTGAGCTGGCGGTCAACCTCCGGCTCGCCGGCTGGTATCAGACCGGCCCCGGCGAGGCGGCCGTGGCGAATGACGGCGACGTCCCATGCGCCGTCCGGACCAGGTCGGGCGGCGACGATCTGTCGGCAACCGGCGAGTGCGGCGAGCCGCTGTGCGCGCCCGACAGCATGCAGATAGGCGACGAGCCGATCGCGGATCGGGACAGCTTCTTCGTATCGTTGCGCCGCGGCCAGCGGGGTGATGCGGCGCAGCGCGGCGGCGACAACCTCTGAGGGGTCGCTCGTCATCGCCCGGTGGACCGCGGCGACCACCGACCGGTACGCGTCCGGCGATTGCGCACCGGTGCACGGCGCGCCGCACCGGCCGAGTTCGAACCATGCACAGGGCGGTCGGCGGGTTCGGGGTCCGAGCCGGTCGGGGCATCGGCGGATGGGGAAGGCGTCCTGCAGCGCCTCCACCGCCAGGAGCGCGCTCTCCCGGACATTGAACGGTCCGAGGTAGGTGGCTGCGTCGTTGCGAACCGTATGGACGACGGCAAGCCGTGGGAAGCGTTCATCGGTGAGCTTCACCCACCAGGTCCGCTCCGGGAATTTCGATCGCCGGTTGTACGCAGGCTTGTGTTCGGCGATGAGCCGCACTTCGCGAATTTCTGCTTCGAGCTCGGTGGCGCAGACGATGGGTGTGACGTCCTCGGCGACGCGGAGCATGTCGACGATCCGCCCGCGGGTCTCCGCTGCCGTGAAATAGCTGCGCACCCGCTGTCGAAGGTCCTTGGCTTTTCCGACATACAGCACCCGGCCCTGACGGTCCCGGAACAGGTAGACGCCGGGCGCGTGCGGCAGCCGCTCGGCGAGGTGGCGTTTCTGGCGTTGCGTCGCGGTGACCTTGGCGCTGAAGGTTCGCACGTCGGCCAGGGACCCGACGCCGAAGGAGCCCAATCGTTCGAGCAGGCCGTGCAGGACGTCGATGGTCGCGTATACGTCGGCGAGCGCCCGGTGATTCGGCGTGGTTTTCGCCCTGAACACCCGCGCCAGCGTGGCGAGGGTGCAATTCGGCGCTTCCTCCCGGGTGAGGACTCTGCGGGCCAGTCGTGCCGTGTCGAGGACCTCGAACTCCGGCCAGTCATAACCGGCGGCGGCACAGGCGGCGCGGAGGAAACCGACGTCAAACGGCGCGTTATGGGCAACCAGAACGCTGCCGGTCGCGAATTCCAGGAATGTCGGCAGGACGGCGTCAATCGGTGGTGCGGGGGCGACCATCGCGTCGGTGATGCCGGTGAGCACGGTGATGAACGGCGGAATCGGCCGGCCCGGGTTGACCAGCGTCTGTAACTCACCGAGCACCTCACCGCCGCGGACCTTCACGGCGGCGAGCTCCGTGATGGCTCCGGTTCCGGGCGCACCACCTGTCGTCTCCAGGTCGACGACGACGAACGTGACGTCCCGCAGCGGTGTGTCGAGATCGTCGATCGTGGTTTGCCGGAACCCCGGCCCAGGACCGCTCGTCACGGCGCGTGATCGCTGTCCGTCGCGCGTTCGCACAGCACCGGACGGTAGTCCAGGCCGGGGACAGTTTCGCGGAACGACGCCGCAACGCCCGGGGCGCGGGCGGCTGTGTCACGGGCCGGTTCGGGGCGGCCTGAATCGGCGGCTGCGGCAGACCTCGGGAAATGTCGGTCGTCGTCCGTACGGTGTGCCCGTACGTCGGTTACCGCCGAAGGTGGTCGCATGCCGAGGAGGTCCCATGCTCGTCGATTGCGCGCGGTGCGTCGTCCGCGGTG
>Ga0070737_10005986_pt1 | contig 11346 bp, 14 predicted proteins | sample Coa_R1_10_FD_66438 | JGI IMG/M metagenome (GOLD analysis project Ga0070737, IMG submission 66438) | Surface soil microbial communities from Centralia Pennsylvania, which are recovering from an underground coalmine fire - Coalmine... | ecosystem: Environmental > Terrestrial > Soil > Unclassified...
GACGGGCAAGGTGTCTCGGATATTATCCGGCACTGCATCACAATAAATATGCAGCCATGATGAGAAAAGCTGCTCTGCGGCGACTGACGCTTATCCATTAACCTTATGAGGATCGATCAGTTCCTTTGTAGTGCCAATCAGTAGGAAGCAATAACGGCATCGACTCGCTCAGTTCCGAACTCATGCACAAGCGCATGGTAAAGACAAATCAGCCCCCCAGGGGAGAATGGTTCGTGTGAGAAGACGAAGGAACAGATTTCTTCGGGGGTAAATGGAACTGAAAAAACTCTTCGATGCTCGAACCGATCTCTTGTGCTTCTCCGTAGGTTTTCAAGCACTTCTTGCGTGCTGCGTTTCAGTTTCGCCATCCCGAACAATCCCCACATGCAAAACTCTGTGTCAACTGCAAAACTCAGCAGCAGGATATCTGAAACCGCAAAATCGGAGGGTTCGTGTAATCCTAGTTCTTCGGCAAGCCCACGCACAGCACAGCGGTAAACGTCTGGGGCTTGACTGTTTCCGCTCCGATCAACGGGCCTGGAGAGTCCTTCGGCAATACTCACATCGAACACATTAGGTCGGCAGCCCATACCTTTGCCTCTCTGCACAAGGATTGTTTGTCCATCGCAGGTGATAACAGTTAGCAGGACACTAAACGAGTGCGCAAACGCAGGAACAGCCTCATCCCACTCGACATCGGCAAGGTACTTTTCACGGATAGTTTGATCCTGTGCAGCTTCCGATGCCGCTAGAAACGTGTAGTAATCCGATGGTCTAAACCACAGACCCAAGATCATGTCTTCACTGGCAGGATCACGGCCAATGTTGAACTTGGAAAGATTGTAGCGTTCTCCGTTCCATTGGTAGGAATCGCCTTGAGCCTTGCGCTCTTCTTGCTCTTTAGCTATCTGTTCCTTGCGATGCACGATCTCTTCGGGAAGCTCTAGCGGAACTGGAATGTAGTGCGAGTGAATATGCTTTGGTAAGTAAATCCCAGTTCCGTCCCCATCGAGAATAAGTTCGGCGGTTCTGATCCTTCCAAATGTGAAAAATCTATCCATTTCTTCGTAAACCATTCTATATTCCTGTACGGCGACATCCTGACAAAGTGCGAAGCCGAGGTCCCTATCAGTAGCTGCAAAGAGCTGGCAAAGCTGACGGACATAGTAGGCTTGTGGGACTTGGATTCCATTCTCCCAACGACTAATCGTGACAGGTGTGACCTTGAGTCGAGAAGCCAGATCCGCTTGTGTCCATCTTTTCATTTTACGTGCTGCAATTAACTTCTTATTTAGCATCGCTTCCTCTCGACGATAAGCAAACGATATAAACGATAAGTCGAAGCGATAGGAACGATATTCACTTCTGCCTGCCGGATACAGTAGACTTGCTTCTAAGGGTGAGACGGGATATCCTCCTGACTCATGCTTGACTGCATATGATCTTTCAGATGTTTACGCGGTCCTCTAGGACCTGGTTTGCGCGGAGAGGCGAGAAACTTCTCTAGTGAGTCGGAGTATACGAACCATTCCCTACTCAGCTGAAAGCCTTCTAACACGCCTTTTCTAAGTAGCTGGGCAACGTAAATTCTTGTCAAGCCTGAGCGTGCAGCGGCTTCAGGCGTTGTCATGTACTCACGGTTCGTATCGATGTTCTTGAGCATGCGCACCTCGTGGCGACTTTCAAATGAACCCATAAGAGAAGCATAGCATAAATTAGCATCTCTTGACAAATTATTTTTCCTGGGTATATAATTTTTCCAGGATAATTATTATCCTGAGAAAATTCCAAATTGTTTAACCTTATAGCAAGAGCCACTTGCATCTGGTAACTGCAAGCGGCTCTGAGGCCGAACACATATGCGCTGACCCGCTTGGAAACCGTCCAGCGCATATGCTGAAAACGTCGGGCCTGTGTGGATTATAGCATAACCCACAGGCTCCGAGTAGTGCCTGCCCAGCAGGGCGGGAAAGGAGCCATTTTGTGAAAACTGCACGATGTTCCTTCGCGCAACGGATCGGTTACGTGACCACGTGCGTGCTGCCGGCGGACCTGCTTTCGGATGAAAGCGACGCGGACGATCCCTCCACCCTTCGTGCTGACGCCAGTCGGGATGGTCTCTCCTTCATTCAGGTTCATCGCCAGTTGGAGGACGATCTCTACCTGGCGCGTGTGGCGGCTTCGCCCGCGCTGGTCGCGAACGGGGATGGCTACACGGTGGTCCTGAACGAAAACCAGCTTGCGTTTGCCGAGGTGTGGGATGTCCGGTTGGAGTGGGAAGACCACCGGCACACCCGCAAGCGTGACCCACAGGACATTCTCTCGCACCTGCGTACCCATGCGGCAGAGATCCACCTTTTCCCCAACGAGGCCGCGTTCTCGTCCCTTCCTGCCCCTGCTTCGACTCCTGCCTTATCGCCGATGGAGGTGGCAGAAGTCTCCAACCGCGATGTGCAGGAAGCGCTGCTTCTGGTTGTGCAAAACGAGCCTTCTCTCCCAACGCAGGAGCGCAGAAGCCGTCAGTTCTACCTCCAGCAGGCATTCTTCCAAACCATGATCGATAAGCTCATGGACCTGCTCTATGGAGGTCAGGAACACGCACAGGCGCTTGTCGTCAAAGCTCGCTGCCACCTGCTGGTGCAACTCCAGAGATGGCATCGTCTCACCCGCAAAGGACACCTGATCGATGCGGTCCCTCACTTCTCGCCGGAGCGCCAGGAGATGATGTGGCGGCTAACGATTGGCTTGCCAGAGATGGCCCTATAGCATCAAGTGCAGAAAGGAATCCGCGCATGCAAAGTCTTTCCCTTTCATCGTCTTCCTTTGCTTGCCCTGTGCCCTGGACACCCGTGTTTTCTGATGAGACGGAGGACACAGGGCAAGAGAACCGCGCTCAGGAAATACATTCGCTCGTCGAGCCATACGTTTTACCTGATGACCTTTTGGCCGATACTTCTCTTTCTGTCGATACGGGGCCGCTCGCCGACGATCTCACGACGGATCAGGTTTTTGTGGATGCATCAGAGGCTGTCAGCCTGCCCGCAGGTGCCACAGAGGAGGAATGCCGGCTGGTTGAGCGCGCTCGCGCCGGCGACTACGAGGCTCGCGCCGCCCTGGTGTTGAGGATCCTGCCGCGCCTCAAGCGTATCGCTATCTGGTATGCCAGGGCCTACAGTTGGGCCTGTCCACATCTGGACGCGCAGGATCTGGTTCAGAATGTGTGTTTGCACATGTGGCAGCAGATGGAGATCATCCTAGCGGCACGCGATCCCCTCACGTTCCTGACGGGGATGACCCGCAGCCAGGTGCGCTGGCAGGTGCTGCGCCTGGCCTCTGTTCCCCCCTCTCTCAGTTTAGACCTGCCTGATCCAGAGGATGAGGACACGCCTTTTCATGAAACCCTGCCGACATCGGTTCTTCCCGCCTCCCCCTATGCGCAGGAGACGAAAGATTATCAGATGCTCTATCAGGCGCTCGATGCGTTACCAGAGGAGCAGCGCACGCTTCTGGCGCAGCGCTACGGCCTCTTTACCTGCGCACCGCTTTCCCAAACCCAATTGGAGCGTGCGACAGTCGAAGCGGGAGAACCTCTCCCACGGCATCGCATTCGGTATCAGGAACAATGCGCGCTCGTGACCCTGTTTTCCCTGCTGCGTGAGCAGATGCCCGCTTATCAGGAGGCGGAGCCTCCCCTGGCCCCACACTCTCTCTTTGGCAAGGACGAGGGACAGTCTCAGCACCTCGCCCGGCTCTCTCGTGCCGCGCACCACTTGCAAGAGGCCGGACAGCCCCTCACGATCAAAGCCTTAGCCAAACTGGCGCATGTTAGCAGCGATACGGCCACGTGCTACTTGTGGGCACAGGACCCTCATTTGTGTGAACAGAATCAGCAGCGCCATCAGCGCAAGCAGCAACTACAAATGCTGGAGGGAATACCTCCACACGAACGCCTTGAGGCCGCCTATGCCCAGTTGCAAGAGGCCGGGCAACCATTGACGGTCAAAGCCTTAGCTAAGCTGGCGCATGTCGGCACCGATACGGCTCAGCAGTACTTACAGCATCTTCATCCGCTGCGGTACGGACGCACCCGCCACCAGCAGCACGCGTTGAGCCAGCAGCGGCTTGAGGAAGCCTATGCCCGGTTGCAGAGAAGTGGCGCCCGTATCACGGTCAGTGGGCTGATACGGGAGGCCCATGTCCCCTTCTCTACCGCATCGGCCTACTTGAAAGCCAGGCAGGAGCAGCGTACTGATCCAGCCAGCCAGACATGAATGGAGGAACGCGATGCTCGATTATTGCTATCACTGCACGGAACATCGAGAATGCCGGTACTTTCAGATTGTGACCTTTGTGATTGAGAGACGCTTGACCTATGTTCCCTACTGCCGGCGCTGCGCGAAGGCATGGGCAGGCAGGAACTGGGAGGATGGCAAGCTCACCAAACCAGAGCCATAGAGTGTTCGCCATGTAGCGGGCGGCGTATCCGATCCTTTGCCTGTGCATCGGTACACCTCTGGTGCAGCACAGTTCCGTACCGATGCGCAGGGCAGACATCCAACTAAAGGCATATCATCCCGCTCTGCAAGCCGAAGAACAAGCATCTTTCTCGGTGAGTGGTCATTTTCGGTACGGGATTGTGCTGCACCAGTGCAGAGCAGTGCTGTACCTGCTGGCACGGTTGACGCGTGCTCGTGGAGCAATTCGCGGGCAGGCGCCAGCCTGACGGAGTAGGCTGGATGAGTCCACAGAAAGGGGACCAGCATGTACTACGGTCAAACAAGCAATTGGCGAAAAGTTGTTGAAACGGTCACAGAGGGCGGGCGGGTAAGCCTGCCAGCTATCGCGGCCCAGTACACCGATAGCACCCAGGCGCTTCGGGTGCATTGCGGGCAAGAGGCGATGGTGCAGATGCATTGTCAATTATCTGGCCTCGCCAGAGGATTTTGAAGCCTTTGACGCGTTTCTCCAGCGCTTCGGCCTGCCGCGAAACGGCTATCAGGTCGTCAACACGCTCGCACCGTATCCTTACGCGGTTTCAGAACAGCCATTGCTTGCGCCACCAGCAACCACCTCTCATCGTCCCTATTAGCGCCATGTGGCCCACCTTGCGCGGAGGTGGGCGACGTGCGGGGCTTGTTGTGAGCAGGCCCCGCACCACTGTTGAAACCCGTTGTCACAAGTTTCAAGGAGATTCTATCACCATGTCAAAGCTCCTCAAGATCCTCTCAAGGGGCTGCATCGCCACCTGGTCCCTTGAAGGGATTCTTGTTCAGATTGAACAGGGCAAGGGGGCAGCATGAAGTTCCTCCATCTCCCCCGGCTGACCGTTCCTACCGATCTGCCCCAACGTATAGCGCAGCAGCAGCCACATCCTCTTGCGCTCTGTCCAAGCTGCCGGTATGTCTTGTGCTCGTGCGGCGCTTGCCACAGCGAAGAGTGCCGGCAGCCATGCCGCTATGAGGACGGTGCCAGTGCTGAACCAGATGGGGACGGGAAGGTCTGGTGTGCAGAGTGCGGCGGGATGTTCTTGCCGCACGACCATTCGTGACACTGAACAGGGTGCGGCCTGACCGCGAAACTCGCGGTCAGGCCAGAAAGGAACTCCCCTGCGCCTGGCGGAGAAGGCGCTCAGGGAACGTATCGCAATCTCTGCGCCAGCGCTCGGTTGACGCATGCTCGTGGGCCATCCGTTCACGGACATGCGCCAGCCTGATAGTCAGGTTGGATACCTGGAAAGGACGAGTATCATGCAAGAACAAGAAGACGCCGCGCGGGCAGCCTTCTACCAGGAAACTATTGAGGACTGTGAGGAAAGTATCGGAGCCATAACGCGAGGCGAATGGGACGCCCAACTCGCTCATTGGGGGCGCTCCCGCGAAGAGGTGATCGCAGCACAGCAAAGTCGTATCCAGGCCGTCGAGGCCATTCTCTCCGATCTACGAGCCGGACTCTCACTTCTTCCGTGCGCGGAACCAGAGTGTCCACAGTATGTTTCACAACGCACAGCCGTCTGCCCCTGGTGCGGTCATGCCGTTCCAGCACGGAACAGCTAATCGAAACCACTGCGGTCTGGTTGACGCTTGCCTGTGGGACGACTCATGGGCAGGCGCCAGCCTGACGGACGGGCTGAGAGAACGAAAGGAGCGTAAGCAAAGATGACCGGAACAGACCTGGTTGAGATTGTTCGTCTTCTGGCCGTTATGGTTCTCGGTGGGATTGGCTTTGCCAGCGTCTTTTTGGCGGGCCTGCTGTCCTCTCTCGACAGCATAGCAAAACGACCTGAGCAATTCGCCCAACTTGTGGACCTGCTCAGGGACCTGATCGGGCGAAGGGGTGGTGGGATGTCCTGGAGAGAAGCCTATGCGGCGGGTGTGCCAGCCGTGCATCGCAGCGCCCAGGGACACTTTGATGCTCAGATTTGGGATGTCGCCCACCAGCCAGAGATGCGCGACATCCTGTATGGCGATTTTGACTGCGAGGAGACGACGCACAAGGTACGCGTGCCGGTTGGACAGGTCGGCCAGCAGCTCGTGGCGCTCGGCATTGATCCCACCTGCGGGTGGAAGTAGTCGGAGATCGTTAGGGGAACGGTCCATGCTGTCTGTGGCCGTTCCCGTTCGTATCGCGGGCCATTCCCGCATCAAGTTCTGAAAGGAAAGGACACACGCTATGACCGCACCAGCAAGCCCTGGCGCGAGCGGCGCCACTTCGGGCACCTCACGCCAATCGGCCTTCTTCTTTTTCACCGTTGGAATCGCGCTCCTGCTCTTCTTCCTCGTCGTTTTGCTTACCCAGGTCCAAACCAACGAAGCCTTCATCACACACGGTGGCAGCGTGAAGCTGTTCCAGCCCGATTGGGGCATCCTCCTGCAAATCCCTGATCTGATCTTCGGCAATCCCTCCAGTAGCGATGCGATGGCAACGGTCTTCGGGTGGGGGATCGAGTTCCTGTACCTGGCCTTCATTGCCGGCTACGAGCACGCGCTTCACGCGGCGCATCGCCCTGGCAAGATGATGGGCAGCATTTTCCGCACGCTCAGTTGGGGCGTGGTCGGCTTTAATATGTGGACGGACTTCAACTACGGTGCTATCGGCAGCGGCTTCTGGGGCCATCTCGGCTTTGCCGTGATGTGCTCTTTTATCGTCGGCTTTTTCGGGACCGTTGGCATCCATTTCCTGGAATTAGGATGGAAGAAGGCATAACCATGACGATCCGCTCCATTCGCGATATTACCAAAGAGCAAGTGCTTCTCACCGGCGGGACCTTTCTCGCCGGCGGAGCGCTTGACGCCTTGATGCACGCCGGACCAACGGGCCTGGTTGTTTCTGGCATTGCCTCCTTTGTGGTCGCCCGGCATAGTGACGCCATTGTGCGTTTTTTCTTCCCCCCTCCCGAGGCGGTGAGCGCACAAGTCGAGGCCCTGGTCCTCGATGAGCAGGAAGTCTATCATCCTGACCAGTCGGCAGGGGCAAAGCTGCGGCGCCTCCTGGGCATGTCTACCCCGGAGGTGGCGCAGCCCAAGCAAGAGCGGGAAGAGGAAAGGCCACCAGCCCCGGCGGGCGCTTCCTCACAGCAAGGTCCCTGGATTCCGCCGCGCTTCGAGCTGTCGAGCGTACTGGACGTGGTGCATGCCTTCAATGCAAAGGGCCATGTCTACTTCGGTGACAGCGAAGGGGGAGCCATCGCCATCCCGCTCACCGAGATGTATCACGTCATCGATGTGTCATCCTCCGGCAAGGGCAAGTCCAATCGCTTCCGCCTGGCAATGATGCAGATGGTCGGCACCTGCCAGACCTACTGCATCAATCCGTTTGCCGCCAATGTCAAAGCGGTGAATGATGCGCGGGGAATTGAGGTCTGGAAGCCGATCTATGATCGACTGGCGAATAAGCGCCCCCTCAAGGAAGGCCCAGAGATAAAGGATCTGCTTTCCTCGCTGGTAACGGAGATTGCCCGCCGCAATGCCCAGGAAGAGCAGGGCGACTTTTCCTGGCGCACCAGGCCCATTTTTGTCTTTATCGATGAACTGCCCGAAGTCTTCGCCCGCTGCCCGGAGGCGATAGATCTCCTGGACAAAATCGGGCGCGGCGGGCGCCAGTTCTGCATCTTTGCCTGGGTCGCCAGCCAGACCGCGCTCACCAAAGAGATCGGGCAAAGTACGGCGGCGCAGGCCAACTATAAAACGCGCATCTATGGCGGGGGTGATAAGACCTCGTGCAGCCGGCTCATGAAAGGGGCGCTTGCCAGTGATGCCGAGCGCACGCTGCAAACAGCAGGCGCAGGACTCTCAATGATGCTGGCCGAAGGCATGGATGTCCCGGCGTTCGTGCGCGCCCCGCTTGTGACCAATGAAGCCCTGTTCCAGTTCTTCGGATTGCCGCCCTTTCGTAAAGCCGACTGGATGACACGCGGGCACTCGCTGCCCGAACAGACAGCGCACTACCCGGCGCTCTCTTTCCCAGTTCCCCCAGGCGGCGCCGCCCCTTCGCTATCCACTTCGGTCCCCACTTCGCAAGCAGGCGGCGTTTCCCCTTCGGGTTCCACTTCGGTCCCCACTTCGAGCAAGCGAGCGGCGAGCGGTCCCGTCGAAGGGGCGAATTACGCGGATCGAAGTGGAAGCGAAGGGGCCGAAGTGGCCGAAGGGGAAAAGCTCACCCTTTCCGAGCGTGAAAGACGCATCGGGGAGATGTTCTTTGTGGACGGGGCGAGTACTAGCGCGATTATGAAAGTCATGTTTCCCGGAGCCACCGGCGGCGACAAATATCAGCGGGCATCGGCGAAAGTGGCCGATGCCTTACGCAAATACTTCGCCGTGATGCAGAAAGGGGGACTGGATGGCCGTCTCTAAGGTGCCGCCCGGTGAAACGGAAGAAAGGAGAAGCGCATGGCAGCGCCCGTAGAGCCTGGAGCGGCGGGAGCGTTCTGGCAGGGCTGGATGCAGCGCCATCGCACCCTCGCCGGTCTCCTTGCCACCATCGCCGCTGCATTCAGCTTTGTCTTTAACGGGCACATTATCGTCTACAGTTCCCGATGGGTGATTCGCGTCTGTGGCTATGTGGCCGAGGGCGCGTTGTTGTTTGCTGTCCTGGGGATCTCCGCGTGCAGCGTGGCGCCAAAGTTCGTGGAAGTGTTCATCTCGGCAGCGTTGATGCAATATCTGGTCTGGCTGGCGCTCATCGTACTCTCGCTTATTCCAGAGGTGCTCCTGTTTAACGCGGTCATCGATGCGATTGGACACTGGATCATCGTGAAGCACCGCCGGCGCGATCCGGTTGCCTGGAGTTGGGCATGCCTCTTCACGGTCCCGACGGTGCTCTTTTTCTTCCTGACCGCCTTCACCTTGAACACGGTGACTGCTCATGGGGGCAATGTCATCCAGGCATCGTCGTCGATGCTCGGGCTGCGCTGCTTTACCGGCTGGATGTATGGCCTCTTGCAGATGGTCTATGCGGGCGTTGGCCGCCTCTCCATGCAGGCAACTGAAAAAAGCGAGCAGGCACAGCCGCAGCCTGTGAATACTCCATCCGCGCAAACCCCAGCAGGCAATGGCGTTGACCTGGCGGCGATCCTCTTGCGGATAGAAGCGCTCTCTCAGCAGATGGAGCGCTTGAAAGTCGAACAGAGCAGCGACCATCAAGCGACGGGGAAAGTGACGCCAAAGCTACGCGATCCTGATGCATCTGCTGACGCTCCAGGTGACGCTTTCCCGGAGTCTTTGCAACGCGAAATGGTTGCAAAGAGCGACGCTACCAGTGACGCTTTTGTGAACGCGGTATCGACGCCGGGGCGCAGCGAAAGATCCACGCAGCCCTTACCCAAGCAACGCGATCCCGATTCCGTGGGCGACGCTTCCCCATTGCGATTAGTGAACAGGAAAGCGACACAAAGGAATACGCGAGGCGAGGCCGTGAAGCGAGCCGAGCGCATCATCAAACGCAACCCACAGATTACGCCAACTGAACTGGCGAAGCGGGCGCACATTTCGCGCTCCTATGCTTCGCAACTGCTGGCGCAACATTCCGCTTGAGTCGCTGCGTGTCGTTCTATCACCGTGATATCGCAACATCATACCCCGAAAAGGGCAGTTCTCATGCAAAGCGTCGTGAGATGACCGTGATAGCACCGCGAAGGAGATGAATTGATGCACCCAGAACCCACGATGATCTCCATTTCCCTCTTCGATTGGGAGCAGCTCCAGCAAGAGATTGCGGACCTGCAAAAGCGCGTGGCCGAACTTGAGGTCCGTCTCCGCATGGAGACGGAGAGTGCCAATGTGTGGGCATCGCTCGCACTGAGCAAGTACCGGCGGGAACCACCTGTCCCATCTGAATGAGCGTCATCCAGTGAAACCGGAGAACCGAAAGATGCATCGGCTCTGGTGGGCCGATGCAGAAAGTGAGGCACAATGATTCGCGTAATAACGGAAGCCCAGTACCAGGCCATTGTGAACAGCGGCCTGGATTATTGCGAGTGCTGCGGCGGCCTGTACAAGATCGAGGGACTGGTTGAGGATGCCACGATGCCCGACCTTGATACGCCTTTGCCTGGAGGCGGCTATATGTTGCAAGGCGGCCATAGCGTGTGTTGGCCCTGCGCTCACCATTGCGAAGATGGGCCGTGCCAGCCAGATTGTCTGGTTCAGGTGCAGGAAGCCGCTGATGAACTGGAGCGCCACCCCCAGGAAGAAAACGAGCGCTTGTGCGATCTTCCCGGTGCCCACGAACAGGAGGACTAAGCTTGGAACAATAGCAAATTGAGGCGATCACCGCGTTACTGCGCGGCGAGGACCCGGCAGGTTCGGCGGTGGATATCAACGAGAAGCGAGTCTATCTCGCTTCGCCCTGGTACGGGCAAAGCCGCTATCATGTGGTCACACGCGACTGGGACCAGCTCGTCATCGAGCAATGCGACCACGGCGAGAAGTACCAGCAGCGCATCATCCTGGAAGAACCGGAGTTCGCGCCCTTGCTGCGGCGCTTGCTGCGCTGGCATTTTGAGGCCGTTCAGGAAAGCAGAGAAGGCATACAGCAAGCCCCCGAAGGCTTCGGCGACGATCCCGACACACTGGACGACGAACACCCGTTTTGAGCGGAAGGCCGCGCAAGCTGTTCTTTGGGCGCAGGCCAGATGCACCTGGTATCCCCCTCTCACGCTGCTGTCTTCTCCCTGATATCCTCCTGTCTGCATAGCAGGCAGATATCAGAGCCAAAGCAGGCGATGAAAGAACCTGACGCTGCGCGGCGCTCCGCACCGCAAGCCGAAACAGGTGCAGATCACGTCTCCAGGCAGAACTACCCCCTCTCGACTCGATCAATGTACCGCAATTCTCCGCGCCCTCCCAAAAA
>Ga0070737_10005987_pt1 | contig 11341 bp, 13 predicted proteins | sample Coa_R1_10_FD_66438 | JGI IMG/M metagenome (GOLD analysis project Ga0070737, IMG submission 66438) | Surface soil microbial communities from Centralia Pennsylvania, which are recovering from an underground coalmine fire - Coalmine... | ecosystem: Environmental > Terrestrial > Soil > Unclassified...
CCGACCGCTGCAGGTAATCCGGCATCGCCCAGTGCGTCTTCAGCTTCAGCTTGTCGCGCACCATGCCGGCGAGCGCGGGCGCGACCCCGCCGAGCTGGGTGTGTCCGAACGCGTCGGTGCCGGCATGCGCGTCGGCCACGAACTTGCCGTCGGCGTATTTGATGCCTTCGCTGGCCGCGACCACGCAGCAGCCGACGCGATCGACGGTCTCGCGCACGCGAGCAAGGAACTTTTCTTCCTCGAAGACCAATTCCGGAAACAGGATGACGTGCGGTGCGTCGTCCTTGCGTTCGCCCGCAAGGCCCGCCGACGCTGCGATCCAGCCGGCGTGGCGTCCCATCACTTCCATCACGAACACCTTGGTCGAAGTGTCCATCATCGACAGCACGTCGAGCGCACATTCGCGCAGGGACACCGCGGTGTACTTCGCGACGGAGCCGAAGCCGGGGCAGCAGTCCGTGACCACGAGATCGTTGTCGACGGTCTTGGGCACTCCGATGCAGCGGATGCCGTAGTCCATCGCCTTGCCGAGCTTCGACAGCTTCAGCGCCGTATCGGCCGAATCGTTGCCGCCGTTGTAGAGGAACCAGCGGATGTCGTGCGCGCGGAATACTTCGATCAGGCGCTCGTAGCGCGCGCGATCGTCTTGCAACGATTTCAGCTTCACCCGGCACGAGCCGAACGCGCCGCCGGGCGTGTGCTTCAGCGCGCGGATCGCGGCGGGCGTTTCCCTCGTGGTGTCGATCAGGTCTTCGCGCAACGCGCCGAGGATGCCGTTGCGCGCCGCGTACGCGGTGATCCTGTGCTTGCGGCACGTCTCGATCACCGCGGCGGCGGTGGCATTGATGACGGCGGTGACCCCGCCGGACTGCGCGTACAATAGCTTGCCCGCTGCCTTCGGGGCTGTCGTTTCCGGGGTCGCGTTCATTGCGGGGTTCCGTTCCTGGCGCGGCGTTGACGGGGTGGTTGCGCAGCCGTTAGCGTAACCCGCCACCGGCACTTTGATGAAGGCGCCGATTCATCGAAAGGAGACGCATGCGCATCGTGTTGCTCGGCGCGCCCGGTTCGGGCAAGGGCACCCAAGCCAAGCGGCTGAAGGTGGAGCTCGGGATCGCACACATTTCGACGGGCGACCTTCTGCGCGCGGCAGTGAAAGATGGCACACCGCTGGGCCTCAAGGCCAAGGCCGTGATGGAAGCGGGCCAACTCGTGTCCGACCAGATCGTGCTCGGCTTGCTGGAGGAGCGCCTTGCGCAACCGGACACGCAATCGGGTTTCATCCTCGATGGCTATCCGCGCAACCTGGCGCAGGCCGGCGCACTCGACGATTTGCTCGCGCGCATCCGCCAGCCGCTGGACGCCGTGGTGAAGTTGAACGTGCCCGACGCAGACATCGTCCGGCGCTGCGAACTCCGTTTCGCGCAGGAACACCGCGCCGACGACAATCCCGCCACGGTGCGCAGGCGGCTCGCGGTGTACGCCGAGCAGACCGCACCGGTGGCGGATTTCTACTCACGGCGTGGCATCCTCACCGAAGTCGATGGCGTCGGCCCGATCGAATCCATCGGCGACCGGGTGCTCGACGCGCTGCGGTCGCGTGTCCGCGCCTGAGCTTGCCCGCGTTCGCTTGCCCTCTTTTTTGACCAGCCTCGTTGATCTGTGTCGTTTCCGGCGCGGGCCGGAGGACATGCCGTATTCGCCGTGGTTGCTGGTGGCGCTGCTGGTCGGCTGCGGCGCGCTGCAGGCCTCGTTCAATCTGCACCAGGGCGCCGCTCCGGCGCTGATCGCCGCGGCATTGCTGGCTGCGCTGGCCGTGATCGGCGTGGTGTTCCTGCTGTTGCGCGCGGGCCGGAAGTCCGAGCGCTTCGTCCAGACCGCGACCGGCCTGGCGGCCGTGTACCTGTTGTTCGGGATCGTCACCGACGGCCTGGCGCTGCTGTTGCCGTTGAAGGCGCTGGGCGAGGAGATCCTTGCCCATCCTGAGCAGCCGCCGGCGCTGAGCGGTGCTCAGATTCTGGTGCTGCTGGTGATATTCGGGCTGGGTGTCTGGCAGTTGTGCGTGTGGATCCGGGTCCTGCGCCGTGCGCTGGATGCCACGCTGGCGGCCGCCGTGCTGGTATTCCTTTTGCTGCTGGTCGTCGACTGGATCATCCTGCGGTTGGCCGTCGCAGTCATCGGCGTGGCTTGAATGGCTTGGAGATTGCGGAACGACATGCGCATCCACATCCTCGGCATCTGCGGCACGTTCATGGGTGGCATCGCGGTGCTGGCGCGCGAGTTGGGCATGGAAGTCACCGGCTCTGATGCCAATGTTTACCCGCCGATGAGCGACCAGTTGCGCGCGCTTGGGATCGTGCTCGAGGAGGGCTGGTCTGCCGAGCACCTGAAGCCCGCGCCCGACCTGGTCGTGGTCGGCAATGCGTTGTCGCGCGGCAATCCCTCCGTCGAATATATGTTGAATGAAGGATTGCCCTACACGTCGGGACCGCAGTGGCTGGGCGAGCACGTGCTGCGTGGGCGGGAGGTCCTGGCCGTCGCGGGTACCCACGGCAAGACCACCACCAGCAGTTTGCTTGCGCACCTGCTCGACAGCGCCGGCTCGTTGCCCGGATTCCTGATCGGGGGCGTGCCGGGGAATTTTGGGGTGTCGGCGCGACTGGGACTGGGGACGGGGGATTGGGGACTGGACACGGTGGCAGCATTCAGCAGGTCCCGAGTCCCCAGCCTCCAGGTCCCGCTCTTTGTTCTGGAAGCCGACGAATACGACACCGCGTTTTTCGACAAGCGTTCGAAATTCGTGCACTACCGGCCGCGCATCGCGATCCTCAACAACCTCGAATACGACCACGCCGACATCTTTCCCGATGTTGCGTCGATCCAGCGCCAGTTCCACCATCTCGTTCGCACGGTGCCGGGCAACGGGCGGCTGATCGTCAACGCAGAAGACGCGCGCCTTGCGGAAGTGCTTGCGATGGGCTGCTGGACGCCGGTGGAAACCTTCGGAATTGACACCGGCGATTGGCGCGCGCGCCTGCTCGCAGCCGACGGATCGGCGTTTTCCGTTGCGTACAGGGGCGATGTGATTGGCGACGCGCAATGGAACCTCACGGGCCGCCATAACGTGATGAACGCGCTCGCGGCTCTCGCGGCTGCGCACGCGACCGGGGTCGATCCGGGACCGTTGCTGCCGGCATTCGCGACGTTCGAAAGTGTCAAGCGCCGGATGGAAGCGCTGGGCGAGGTGGAGGGCGTGCACGTCTACGACGATTTCGCGCATCACCCCACGGCGATCGCGACCACGCTGGCGGGCCTGCGGGCGAAGGTCGGCGACGCGCGCATCCTGGTGGCGCTGGAGCCGCGTTCGAACTCCATGCGGGCCGGTGCACACGCGGCAATGCTGGCGCCGTCGCTGGCCGATGCCGATCAGGCGGTGCTGTTGCAACGACCCGAATTGCCCTGGGATGCCCAGCGGGTAGTCGACGCGCTGGACGGCCGCGGCATCGCCGTGCCGACGGTCGAGGATTTGATCGAGGTGCTGCGGGCGCAGGCCGGGCGCGGGGATCATGTGGTGTTCATGTCGAATGGTGGTTTCGAAAACGCGCCGCGGCGATTCGTCGATGCCTTGCGAGCCGGCTAGACTCGGGGTGTGAAACGCCGCGAAATACCGTTGTTCCCGCTCAATGCCGTACTGTTTCCCGGCAGCACGCTGGGGTTGCGGATTTTCGAAGCGCGCTATCTCGACATGGTGCGCGAATGCGCGCGCGGTGAAGGCGTGTTCGGCGTGTGCCTGATCATGGAGGGGCAAGAGGCCGGCGAGCCCGCTCTGCCCGCCGCCGTCGGCACGCTCGCACGCATCGTCGATTTCGACACCTTGCCCGACGGCCTGCTGGGGATCAGCGTCACCGGCGGCACGCGTTTTCGCGTGCAGAAGTCCCGCATCCGCGGCAACGGTCTCGTCGTCGGCGACGTGCGCTACTGGCCGGACGAACCCGGCGTGGCGGTGCCGGTCGAGTTCTCCCTGCTGCCCGCGATACTGGAGCGGCTCGCCGAGCAGGCCGGATTGTCGTGGCGCAATGGTCCGCGCGAATACTACGAGGATGCGAGCTGGGTGGGTTTCCGACTCGCCGAACTCCTGCCCCTGGGCGATGCCGAGCGCCAGCACCTGCTCGAAATGACCGATCCACTGGAGCGCCTGGGCGCACTCCGCGACGCGATGCCGCGCTTCCAGAAAGCGTAGGGCGGGTCTTGACCCGCCAGTGGCGGTGTTTGCACGCCGCAAATCGGTCTGCCAGATCGAAATCCGGATTCGGCGGGTCAAGACCCGCCTACAGAGCGGAATCGTCCACATGTGCTTTGCACATATACATCTTTACTATATTGCTCAAGCTTCCATAGTGGGCTGGTCGCCAGCAGGCGACAGACCATCAGGAGAATTGCCATGAAACCGCTTTCGGTTGCCTGCGTGCTCGCACTGGGACTCGCGTTCGTAGCCACTGCGCCCGCCGCACTCGCCCAACGGGCCGCCCAGGCCGCCACCTCCGCACCCGCCGGCGCGCCGGCGGCCCCCAAGCTGCATGCCGCCATGCGCTCGCTGCTGCACGGCCACATCGTCGCCACCCGCGATTACGCGCTGGCGGTGCGCGAGGGCAGCAAAGCCAGGGAGAAGAGGGCGACCGACGCAGTCGTCGCCAATGCCCATCAAATCGCGGATGCCGTGGCCGGCTTCTATGGCAAGGCAGCCGGCGAGCAGTTCTTCAAGTTGCTGGCAGATCACTGGGAGGGCGTCAAGGCGCTGACCGACAGCACCCACGCCGGCGACAAGGCCGGCGAACAAAAGGCAATGGAGGAACTTGCCAGCAACGGCAGCGACATTGCCAAGTTCCTGTCCGGCGCCAATCCGAACCTTCCGGACGAGACAGTCAAGGGCCTGTGGATGATGCACGTCAACGATCACAAGATCCAGATCGACGAGATCATGTCGGGCGCTTCCCAGACGGAACAAACGCAGTCCTGGGCCGAGATGCAGAAGCACGCGAACACGATCGCGGACGCGCTCGCCAGCGGCATCGCCAAACAGTTCCCGACGAAGGCTCACTGATTCCCATGAAACACGCCAGCGCCTTGCGTCAGCTCGGCAACACGCAGCAGAAGCTGCTGCGCAAATTGCTGCTGTCGCCGCAAGGCGCGACCGTGGAAGAGTTGTGCCACGCGCTCGGTGTCACCCACAACGCGGTCAGGCAGCACCTGACCGCGCTGATGGCACAAGGTTTCGTCGCCCGCGGTGAATCGATGCCGAGCGGCGGGCGTCCACGCGCCTGTTTCGTGCTGATGCCGGCCGGACGCGAGTTGTTTCCGCGCAATTACGCGCTGATCGCGCGCGGAATGATCGAATACGTTTACGCGCACGAGGGCATTGCCGCGGTGCAGGCGATGCTGGCCGAAATGGGCGCCGCGCTTGGCCGTAATGCGGCTGCGCGCATCGCGACTGCCGCCGACCGGGACGAGGCCACGCGGCTTCTGTCGGAGCAACTCGATTCGCTGGGTTATGAAGCGCAGGTCGTCCAGGCGGACGGACACGCGGAAGTGGAAGCGTGGAACTGCGTCTTCCATTCATTGGCCAAGTCACACCCCGATGTGTGCAAGTTCGACCTCGCCTTCATGAGCGCCGCGACTGGCCGTCCGGTCCAGCGCACCACGTGCATGCTGCACGGGTCACCCGCGTGCAGGTTCCGGGTCGGATTGCCGGGGAAAACCGTCAGCACAATCGAAGGGGCCGTTGCGAAAAGCCAGGCTGCCGATGGCGAACCCACTCCACATGATCGGCAGTGTGACGCCGCGTCCGCTGGGGAAAACCGCGATCAAGATTGAGTGGAATCCAAAGCTCGTGACAGGTCCGCGATCAGGTCGTCCGCGTCTTCCAGGCCCACCGACAATCTCACCAGCGCGGGCGGCGAATGCGTGTGCGCGCCTTCGGAGGAAGCTCGGTGCTCGATCAGCGATTCGCAACCGCCCAGGGATGTTGCGTTGGTGAATATCCCGGTGCTGCGCGCGACCGCGACAGCCGCATCGTAGCCGCCGCGCAGTTCGATGCTCATCATCGCGCCGAAATCGCGCATCTGACGTTGTGCAGTCGCATGCCCCGGGTGTCCCGGAAGCCCTGGCCAATTCACGCGATCGACCGCCGGATGGGCCGCCAGAAATCCGGCGACCTTGCGCGCGTTGGCGCAGTGCAGCGCCATCCGCGCCGGAAGCGAACGGCAGCCGCGCAGCGTCAGCCATGCGCTGAACGGCGCCAGGATCGCGCCCGTCAGCAGACGGCGTGCTGCAATGTATTCGGCAAAATCGTCGTTGCGCGCGAACACCAGTGCGCCACCCAGCACATCGCTGTGGCCGCCGAAATATTTGGTGGTCGAGTGCATCACGACGTCCGCGCCCAAGGCGAGCGGGTGCTGCAGCACAGGCGTCGCGAAGGTGTTGTCGCAGGCGAAGCGCGCGCCGCGCGCATGCGCGATTTGCGCGAGCGCGGCGAGATCACTGATCCGCATGCGCGGGTTCGATGGCGATTCTGCCCACAGCAGCGCCACGCCGTCCCCACACGCAGACTTCACCGCGTCGAGATCGGTCGTGTCGACGGTGATGACTTCGATGCCGCGTTCAGGCAGCACGTCGGTCACGTAGCCGCGCGTGCCGACATAACAGTCTTCCGGAACCACCACGCGCTGCCCGCGCTGCAGCGTGTCCAGCACGGCCGCGACCGCGGCCATGCCGGACGCGAACGCCAGCGCGCGTTCGCCGCCTTCCAGCGCGGCCAGGGCCGCTTCCAGGCGGCGCTGGGTGGGATTGTCATCGCGCTGGTAACTGAAATCGTCGGTTTCGCCCGGCGGCGCGTGCACGAAGGTGGTGGAGAGGTGGATCGGCGCTGCCACCGCGCCCGTTTCAGGGTCGGGTTCCGCGCCTGCGTGCACGGCCAGCGTGTCGAACTTGTGTGCCATGGTGTGCTTTTGACTTGCAACGATCGGATCGGTGCGCTCACGATAGCCGAATCGCCATGGTTCACGTCAGTACTCGTGAGGAGAAAGCATGAAATATCTGCACAGCATGGTGCGCGTGCGCGACCTGGATGCGTCGTTGCGCTTTTATTGTGAAGGCTTGGGCTTGCGCGAAGCGCGCCGCAAGGAAGTGGCCGAAGGCAAGTACACACTGGTATTCGTGTCGGCGCCGGGCAGCCCGGAAGTCGAGATCGAGCTGACGTACAACTGGGATTCGAGCGAGGATTACGGGTCCGCGCGCAATTTCGGGCATCTTGCATTCCGCGTGGAGGACATCTACGCGACCTGTGCACGCCTGCAGGCGATGGGGGTCCCGATCAACCGCCCGCCCCGCGACGGGCACATGGCATTCGTGCGCTCGCCGGACCTGATTTCGATCGAGCTGTTGCAGCAGGGCGAGCCTCTTCCGCCTGCCGAACCGTGGAAGTCGATGCCGAATACCGGCAATTGGTGACCTAGCGACCTTGGTGGACCGTCCTTCGATCTGGCCCGGTTACGCCACCGCAAAGAGCATGTGTCCGCAAAGAACGCAAAGAACTCGAGGGTCAAGAAGTGAGATTCTGGTTTTTCTTCGCGATCTTCGCGTCCTTCGCGGACAACTGGATTCAGGATCACAGCAGAGCGAAACAGGACCGGCTAGCCGCATGCGGCCACAAACCCCGCGCGAGCGGCATCCAGCGTGGCGGCGATCACGCTCTCGTCGTGGGCCATCGACATGAAGCCCGCTTCGAAGGTGCTCGGTGCGAAGTAGACGCCCTGTTCCAGCATCGCGTGGAAGAAACGGTTGAAGGCTTCGCGGTCACACGCCACGGCTTGCGCAAAGGTTTCAACTTTCCCTGTGCTGAAGAACAGCCCGAACATGCCGCCCACGCGGTTGGCCGACAAAGGCACGCCGGTTTCCCGCGCAATGGCGATCAAACCGTCAGTGAGTGCTTGCGTCCGCAAGGACAATCGCTCATGGAAACCAGGTTCGCGTATCAGATCGAGCATCGCAAGGCCCGCCGCCATCGCGACCGGATTGCCGCTGAGCGTGCCGGCCTGATAAATCGGGCCGGCGGGCGCGACTTGTTCCATCAAGTCGCGGCGTCCGCCATAGGCGCCCACCGGCATGCCGCCGCCGATGATCTTGCCGAGCGTGGTGAGATCGGGCGTGACGGCATACAACGACTGCGCGCCACCCGCTGCGACGCGAAATCCGGTCATCACCTCATCGAAGATCAGGAGCGCGCCGTCGCGCGTGCACAGATCGCGCAGGGTTTGGAGGAATCCCGGTCGCGGCGGCACGCAGTTCATGTTGCCAGCCACGGGTTCCACGATCACGCAGGCCAGGGTCTTGCCCATCGCGTCGAACAAGGCGCGGGCGGCGTCGATATCGTTGTACGGCAGCGTGATCGTAAGGTCCGCGAGCGGCTTGGGAACGCCCGGCGAGTCCGGCACGCCCAGCGTTAGCGCACCCGAACCGGCTTTCACCAGGAACGAATCGCCGTGGCCGTGGTAGCACCCCTCGAATTTCACGAAGCGCTCGCGGCCGGTGGCGCCGCGTGCCAGTCGCAGCGCCGACATTGTCGCTTCGGTGCCGGAGTTGACGAAACGAACCATCTCGATCGATGGCATCAGGCCATGGATCGCTTCGGCCAGTTCGGCTTCCGCGGGGCAGGGCGTGCCGAACGACAGTCCATCGCGCACCGCGCGTTCCACCGCTTCGCGCACGCGCGGATGATTGTGGCCCGCGATCATCGGGCCCCACGAAGCCACGTAATCGATGTAACGCTTGCCTTCGACGTCCCACAGGTACGGGCCGTCGGCGCGCGCGGCGATGAACGGCTCGCCCCCCACCGACTTGAACGCGCGCACCGGCGAATCGACGCCGCCAGACAAGATCTGTTGCGCGCGCTGGAAGAGCTCGTGATTGCTTGACATGGCAGGACAGGAAAGGAAAAGAACCTTGGACACGGATAAAGGCGGATGAGAGCGGATATTAAAACCGGTGTTGAAGCGGCTTTGAGGCCCTATCAGCTTTTATCCGCTCTGATCCGTGTCAAAAAGCTCTGTGTACTGGCGCGCGGTAGCACGGACGTCGGCGGCGCCGAACACGCCGGAAATCACGGCCAGAAGATCCGCGCCCGCGTCGATCAGCGGTCCGCCATTGTCGGGCGTGATGCCTCCGATCGCCACCAGCGGCAAACCGAATTCGCGTGCGTCGCGCAACAGTGCGGTGGTGGCGTGCCGTGCAGCCGGTTTGGTAGGCGAGGGAAAAAACGCGCCAAACGCGAGATAGTCGGCACCGCTCCCTGCCGCTTCGCGCGCACGCTGCAGCGAGTCGTAGCAAGACACGCCAATGATCGCGTCACGGCCGAGCGCGGCCCGCGCAGCGGCGATTCCGACGTCGTCTTCTCCGAGATGGACGCCGGCCGCGCCGCTGGAGTGAGCGAGATCGATGTCGTCGTTGACGATCAATGGCACGTCGAACTTGCGGCACAACCCGGCCAACGCGCTGGCCTCGTGCAGGCGGCGCTCCGCATCGTGCGTCTTGTCGCGGTATTGCAGGACCGTCGCGCCGCCTTCCAGCGCCGCGCTCGCGGCCTCGAGCAGATCGTGACGCGGACCATCGGTGATGGCGTACAAGCCTGTCCTGAGCATTGCCGAAGGGCCTGTGCTGAGGCCGGTCGAAGGCCCCCTCCTCAACCGCGGCGAAGGTTCGCGGCCGGGCGATATCGCGGGTTGCGGCGCGGCGGATCGGGATGTCGAGGATGGCCGTGGCATGTCCGTCGATTGACCTGCATCAAGGGCTCGCTTTCATGCGGGCCCGCAACTTGCGACAATAGGGAACGTAACCCACCGTGTCACGTCTTCCATGAGTGCTCCCGCCGAATCCCTCGTCACCTACCGCAAGTTCATGTGCGTGGTGTGCGGCTTCATCTACGACGAGGAAGCCGGCCTGCCGGAAGAGGGGATCGAACCCGGAACGCGCTGGGAAGACATTCCCGACACGTGGACCTGCCCCGATTGCGGCGTGACCAAGGACGACTTCGAAATGATCGAGGTCGAATGAGTCGCGACAGACGATAAATCCTGTTCGTCATCCAGCCAAGGGAAGAAACCGCCACGTTGCTGCCTCAATTGCGTCACTGCGCGTTCATGCGGGTGTGCTTGCATGGACCCAACGACGGGTAGGGGAGACGCAGCATGCGCGAGTTCGTTCCATTCGACGACCGCTGGTTCGACGAAGGACCTCCAGGCCCGCTCGTGCCGCTGCCTGAGAATTTCACCTGCAGGCACTGTGAAGACGGCGTATTTCACTGGGTGCCGGACGGCACGTTGGAGAACGTGATTACATCGCCCTTGTGCAGGCCGAGCTTCGCCGCGGCGCCGGCGTTGAGTTCCAGCACATAGCGCGCAGGCGCGTTGCTCGGATACAGCTTGCAGGGATTCGCCTTGCAAGGCTGCGCGTCGGCCTGAATGGTCACCAGCCGGCGGTCGGCATCGAAGAACAGGATGTCGAGCGGAATCAGCGTGTTCTTCATCCAGAACGTGCGCGGCTCGAAATCCGGGAAGAGAAACAGCATCCCGTGATCGGCCGGCATGGACGTGCGGTCCATCAGCCCGTGTTCACGCGCCGCCGGCGTCGCGGCGATTTCGACCGAAAATGTCTGGCCGCCCAGCGTCACGCTGGGGGCAGCGGATGTGGAAGGATTCGCTGCCGTAGCGACGACCGCCGGCGACGCCAGGGCCAGGAACAACAAGGGTGCACCAAGCTGAAGAAAGGATCGCATCGACATTGCCCCGGTTGCGCGAAAACCGCAGTGTAGCGCGCTCCGGCATGGCCCGGCTTCCAAAGCGTAAAGACGCGCGCTATCCTTGTCGGCCCGCGCGGCGGACACCGTCACGCGAGCGCTTCCGGGCCGCAAGAACTTTCCTCGAAGGTTGTTGACAGGTCCGAAAAGCTGGCTACAATGGGCGGCTCGCGTGACGAAATGTTGCGCAACGCGGAATCGCAAGATTTCGCACCGTGAAGCTCCTTGACAGTGTGCACAGGTGACTTGTGTGGGCGGCTTGCAGGTGGACGAACGTTCATCGATGCAAGACGTCCAAACCTTTGAACCTTAGTGATTCAGCGATGAATCGCAGTTCAGGTTTCGGACTCTCAACCAAATTGGCAGCCTTCGGGTTGCCGAAACCTTCAAGTGAAGAGTTTGATCCTGGCTCAGATTGAACGCTGGCGGCATGCCTAACACATGCAAGTCGAACGGCAGCATGAGGTGTAGCAATACACCTTGATGGCGAGTGGCGGA
>Ga0070737_10005989_pt1 | contig 11341 bp, 7 predicted proteins | sample Coa_R1_10_FD_66438 | JGI IMG/M metagenome (GOLD analysis project Ga0070737, IMG submission 66438) | Surface soil microbial communities from Centralia Pennsylvania, which are recovering from an underground coalmine fire - Coalmine... | ecosystem: Environmental > Terrestrial > Soil > Unclassified ...
GCGCCCAATGATCTGGAATCCGGTGTTCATAAAGATCTGCGCCGGCGCGTGATTGAACTGCGTTGTATGAACCGACCGGACGATTGCAATGTCGTCGGCCACTTCTCCCAGATGTGGCAAAAGCTCTGAAATTTCCGCCCCCGACTGGCCATGTTTCCTGAATTCATAGGGCGAGCCCAGCAGCTTCGGGACCCCCTTGATAAAGGCGAACCGCTCGCCGTTCAGGATATCTTTCGGGATAGACTGGCCGTCATATTGCTGAAGCTTCGGCTTGTAGTCGAGCAGGTCCACTTGCGACGGCGCGCCCACCATGAAGAGGTAAATGATGCTCTTGGCTTTTGGCGCGAACATCGGCGGCTTGGGCGCCAGGGGATTCGGGGCGGCCATCGCGGGTTCTCCCGCGTAAGCAAACCTGCCCAGCAGGCTGGTGAGCGCGGCAGCCCCGATGCCGAACCCGGCCTGCTTGAAGAAATAGCGCCGGGTTACGGCCCGGAGGAGGTCATTCATGGGGCTGATTGGAACGTCTTTCATGAGCTACTCCTTGGAAATGGTCTCGTCCAGATTGAGCAAGACATTTGACACCATCGTCCACGCGGCCATTTCCGGGGCGTTTGTGGTCGTATGCGGGTCTGCGTGAATCACCTGGCAAGCGCCAGTCTCGTCTTTCTCATAATGTTCAAGTTCCTGATTATAGAAGGAGAGGAGGCGGTCAAGTTCGGCCCGGCTTGGGCGCCGCGAAGTGCACAAGCGGAACCCGTAGCGAATACGGTCTGGCGCGCCGGGGCCGGCCTCACGGACCATTCGTTTGGCCATCGCTCGCGCCGCCTCGAAAAAGAACGGATCGTTGAGGGTGGTCAACGCCTGCAAGGGAGTGTTCGTGCGGACACGCCGGACGGTGCAGAACTCGCGGCTGGGCGCATCAAAGACCACCAAGCTCGGATACGGCGCGCTGCGGCGGATGAAGGTATAGATGGCGCGGCGGTGGCGGTCCTCACCCTTGCTGATGATCCATTTGTCCGAGCTATAGGGGACATCCCAGATGCCCTCGGGCTGGTAAGGGAAAACGCTCGGCCCGCCGATTTTGGGACTCAGCAAACCGCTGGCCGAAAGGGCGATGTCGTGAACCATTTCCGCTTCCACTCGGAACCGGGGCCCGCGAGCGAGCAGCGTGTTGTAGGGATCGCGCGCCAGCAGTTCCGGCGTGACGCGCGATGACTGACGGTAGGTTGCGGAAGTAACAATCAGCCGCTTAATCGCCTTCATGTCCCACCCGTCGCGCATGAATTCCGTGGCAAGCCAGTCGAGCAGTTCAGGATGCGTAGGGGGATCACCCTGGGTTCCAAAGTCCTCGGGAGTAGCCACGATGCCGCGCCCGAACATCGACTCCCAGTACCGATTCACCACCACGCGAGCCGTGAGCGGATTGTTGTCGTCTACCAGCCAATAAGCCAGCCCCAGCCGGTTGGGCATCTGGTTGGCTGGAAGCGGATTGAGGATCGCGGGAACATCCGCATAAACCTTCTCACCCAGGCTCAGAAAACTTCCCCGCTCGCGGATGTATGTCCACGGCCGTCCGAATCCGGGCCGCTCCCGCATGATCATGGCGGTCACGATGCCAAGGTCGGCCAGCGATTTCTCGAGCTTCGCAATCTGGTCGCGGGTGGGCTGAAGCAGCGGGGTGATCGCGCGGAACGCGGCTGCCAGTTCATCTTTTTCCTTCTCTGTTCGTTTGGCGGCGGGGGTTTCAAGCACGGGCCACATTCGCGCAGGCAGCCTGGTGATCGCTGTCGGATCGGCAACTGTAGTTACCGAGAGCCTGAAGCGCCCAATATTGCGAGAGGCGTGCCGCATTTCGTGTTTCAGCGTAATGGTAATCAGCGTGCCGCCTGGAAAGCCGAAAGGCTTCGAGGGCGTCAGAACCGCCTGTCGCGGCAGCGGAACGCGGGAAGGCGTCGAATCAATTGCCCACCCTTTCAGCCCGGGTTTCGTGCTCACCAGGTTCTCCGCGCTGTAGCCGGACTGCTGGTCGTTGGCGACGGCGCGCTGGAAGGTGATCTGCTGCTCGGCTCCTGGTTTCTGCGCAGGCGCGACTTTAACCTCAAAATCGCTCAGGAAAAAGTTGCCGTCGGGATCGCGGCCAGGTCCGCCATTGGGAAGGCTCGGATCGTTCAGCACCTCGATGCGCACTCCGGTAATGCCGGTGAGATTGGTGCGCGCCTGAATGGTGTAACTGTCCGCATTGGGGTTCTTGCCGTCCGCCAAGATCGACTGGTCCGGCAGCAGTTTCAGGGTTGCGCCTTTCGCCGACGAGTAATGGTCCGGCCGCAGCGCCGACCACTCCGCAGGCGCGTTCCTCATCTGAATTTCCCACTGGGCCTGCGCCGCCTCAAGCGTCGGGGTGGACGTATTCAGCGCCTCCTGGAGCTTCGCAATCTCAGCCCGCAAGGCCTTGCTCTTCGCCGCCTGCGCAGGGGTCGGGAGCTCAAGTTCAGGCTCGGCGGCGTATTGCTCGTCTTCGGGCCCCGCAATCGTGTGCTGACTGTTATCGAAAAACGCCAGGAAGCGGTAGAAATCCTTCTGAGTAAACGGGTCGAACTTGTGGTTATGACACTGCGCGCAACCGAGCGTTGTGCCCAGCCAGACTGCGGCCGTGGTGTTGACACGATCGACCAGCGAGTACCAGTAATATTCCTGCGGATCGACGCCGCCTTCCTGATTCAGGAGCGTGTTGCGATTGAAGCCCGTCGCGATGAGCTGGTCGTTTGTCGGATTGGGCAGCATGTCGCCTGCAATCTGCTCGATGGTAAACTCCTTGAACGACATATTTTCATTCAGCGCCCTGATCACCCAGTCCCGGTATTCCCACGCCGTCCGCCGCTGGTCTTTTTCGTAACCGTTGGTATCGGCGTAGCGGGCAAGATCCAGCCACTCACGGGCCCAGCGCTCCCCGTAGTGCGGAGACGCCAGCAGATGATCCACGACCTTTTCATACGCGTTGGGGCTTTTGTCGGCGAGGAAAGCGTCCACTTCTTGAGGCGTCGGCGGAAGCCCGATCAGGTCAAGGTAAACGCGACGGATCAACGTCTCCTTGTCAGCTTCCGGAGATGGTTTCAGGCCCTCTTTTTCGAGCTTGGCGAGAACGAAATAATCGATGGGATTCCGGCACCAGGCGGGATCCTCCACTTTCGGCAGCGGCGGACGGACAGGCCTCATGTAAGCCCAGTGCTTGATCGGCTCGGTGGGTCCGACCGGGGCAGTTGAGTCCGGCCCTGGCGCTCCCTCGTCAATCCATTTGCGAATAAGGTTAATCTGATCCTGAGGGAGCGGCGGTCCGCCATAAGGCATTTGGGGCCGCTCGAGAGCAGTCAGCCGGCGGATCATGCGGCTGTCGGCGCTGTTGCCGGGTGTGACGATCTTTCCATAGTCGCTGCCTTTCAAAATCGCCGCCAGGGAATCCAGGCGCAAGCCGTTCTGCTGAACCTTGGGTCCGTGGCATTGATAGCAGCGGGCTGCAAGGATGGGCCGTATCTTGGTTGCAAAGAGCGGTGACTCGACGCTCGAGCGATGGGAAGCCACGGTCTTCGCTGCTGGTTCGGAGGAAGCGGCCTCGACTGTGGAAAAATCACCATGATCAATCCAGGCGCGAATCAACCGGACTTCCTTCTCGGCAAGCGGACTCGCGCCCATGGGCATGCGCGGCCCGGCGGTCAACCCGAGCACGCGTTTCACAAGGAGACTGTCCCGGCTGTCGCCGGGAACAACATCTCGCCCGGAGACGCCGCCTTTTAAGATGGCTGCTTCTGAATCGAGGCGAAGCCTGGCCTGAGCGTTTTCCCCACTGTGACATGGGAGGCAGTGAGATTTGAAGATCGGCGCGATATCACGATCGAAGCCAACTGCCTGGGCAGAGGCTGTCGCGCGCTGGCGGGATTCAGGGCGTGGCGGGTTGGCCTTGGGCCAGCCGAGCGCGCGCTGCGCAGACGGCCAGACCAGGGCAGCGGCGACGATGAGAATTAAGCCGAAAAAGACCCGGAAAGCTGTGGTTTTCGTTGTGTTTCGGAAATACTCAGACACCAGCGTACGGCTCCACATCTTGAACATAGTTTTTGAACGTCACGTACCGAGTGTTGAAAACGTCGTTTTCTGTAACGCTGGTGTCCTAACCAGCGTTTTTCGGCGACAAGGTCAGCGCCGCTACAGTCCGCCTTGACGCTATAATTTGTAAACCTCGGTAAGTTAAATTTTATTCAGTCCGGCTAGCGAATGTTCCGCCGTTGATTATACATCGGGCAGGCCGTTTTTCTCTCGGCAATTAAAAGTTCCCTTTCTTCACTCCGCCGCTCAATAAATTGGCAAGTTATTGCGTATGCCATCGATCTTTTCTTTTGCGGCCATCTGAATCCCTGGGCCTGCATGTACGATAGTCGTATTCGTCGAACATGTGTCTCACTCAAGAGATCCGGACAGAAAGAGGTTGAGGAACACCCGTGAAACCGTCGCAAGACGACCACGCTCACGGCGTCAACTGACGGCGGAGTTTCTTGGAGAGCTTCTCGATTCGCTTCAGGTGAGGAATCAGATCCCTGGGAAGCTGGCCCTTCGACGCCTCGGTCAGTTCCGGCTGCACCGCTTTGAGCAGGTATTCAAGCTGCTCCGTGATGCGATCGACCTGTGCCGGATCAATCCGGCGACGGGGGAACGGCGGTTGAGTCTGGGACGGGATATTGAGATCACCGGGACGCATCTCGCCGGGCGGGCCTCCAATCACACTCCGGGATCCTGCCGGAAGCACGGGCGGTCGTTCTCTGATGGCCATCATCATGCCTTGTCGGTAAGCTTTCGGCTGCCAGGAATCTTCGTGGGTCTCCTTCCCGCTGAGGACTGCGGAATATGCCAACTCTGTGCAGCGGAAGTTTCCCGCCGGGTTTTGTGCGCTCGATGCGCCGCCAAGCGCCAAGAGCGTTGCCAGCGTGATCGCAGAATTTTTTTTACGATTCATGTGTTGCTCCTTAGGTCGAACCTGGGCCATCTGAACATTGCTCGTTCCGCTCCGCGCATGATGCGCGCCACAACTTGCCGCGCCGACGCGTAGCCTTCAGGCGCGAACCTGACAAGGATTTTAGGCTGGCCGAGTGAAGGGATAACAGATACAGAAATACCTATCTGGAACGAGTACAGATTCAGGCATGAAATCTGTTATCATTGCTGCGGAGGCAAGACAGGATGAAAGAGGCTGGCAGTTCGGAAGCGCCGCTCTATCTTAAAACGGCGCAGTTGATTGAAAATCAAATCCGGGATGGCGTTTTGCGACCTGGCGACCGGATTCCGTCGATCCGGTCGATGAGCCGCAAGCGGAAGGTGAGCATCTCGACGGTTCTGCAGGCGTACTTTTGGCTTGAGAGCCGCGGCTATGTTGAAGCGCGAAACAAGTCCGGCTTTTACGCCCGCGTCCCTGTTGCGGATCTGACCCCGGAACCGAAATTTCAGACCTCCGATCCCGCGCCGACGGAGGTCGAGGTGGGTGAAATCCTTGCGAAGGTCATCCGGGCAGTCAGCGATCCTGCCAAGGCGCCCCTGGGAGCGGCATGTCCGGGTCCAAGCCTGCTGCCGCATCACAAGCTGAACCGGATCATCCGGCTGATTTCGCAAAAGGACCCGCTGCACAGCAGCTATTATCAATTCCCGCCGGGGTCGGAGTCGCTCCGCCGCCAGATTGCGCGCCGTTCACTCGACTTCGGCTGCAATTTCTCCGCGCGAGATATCGTCATCACCTGCGGCGCAATGGAGGCGCTGAATCTCTCTCTGCGCGCCGTGGCCAACCCTGGCGGAGTTGTTGCGATCGAGAGTCCCACTTATTCCGGCGTGCTCCAGACCCTCGAATCGCTAGGCATGAGAGCTCTTGAAATTCCGACCCATCCGCGCGCCGGTATGGACCTCAATGTCCTGGAACGCTCCATCAAAAAGCATCGCGTCAAAGCCTGCATCGTGATGTCGAATTGTCACAACCCACTGGGCTATGTGCTTCCGGACGACTGGAAGAAGGCGCTGGTTGAACTGACAGCGAAATACCAGGTTCCAGTGATCGAAGACGATCTCTACGGAGACCTGACGTTCGATTTGCAGCGGCCCAAGACGGCGAAGGCTTTTGACCGCGCCGGACTGGTCTTGCTCTGCTCCTCGTTTTCCAAGGTCCTCGCGCCGGGCTTCCGCGTGGGCTGGGTCGAGGCCGGTCGGTTTCGCGCCGAAGTCGAGCGCCTGAAATTTCTCACGACCATCGCCACGTCTTCGTTGCCGCAGCTTGCGGTGGCTCATTTTCTCGAGTCGGGCAGCTATGACCGCTACTTGCGGCGGTTGCGGCTTGCCTTCAGCGAGCAGGTGCAAGCCATGAGCCAGGCCATTGCGAAGTATTTCCCTTCAGGCACTCGGCTAACGCGACCTTGGGGAGGTTACCTCCTCTGGGTTGAATTGCCGAAAAAAGTGAGCGCTTTGAAGCTCTTTCGCCAGGCTCTTGCCCAGAATATCGCCATCTTGCCTGGGCCGCTTTTTTCCGCCTCCGGGGGCTTCAAGAACCACATTCGGATCAGTTGCGGTTACTCGTGGTCCGACGAACTCGACCGCGCGCTTCTCACCCTGGGCAAGCTCTGCGAGAAAACCCTTCAGTAGCTGAGAAAACGCCGGCGCCAATGCCGGTGCGATGCCAAGAGGAAGTTATGGAGAGGGTTATTGCCGCGACAGAGCGGCGTCAGAAGCTTGGGTAGCCGCTTGAAAATCGGCGGCATGGTCTCTCGCCCAATCGCGGAACGTTTTCGCAGGTCTACCAGTGACTTCAGTGACCGTTGTCGTGATCTCGGCTGGTTGGTTCACCAGCCCGGCCCAGGCGCTGAGCAAAAGATCTACAATGAAGGGCGGCATCAAGGCCAGCAACTGGTCCCGCGCGGTCTCGGGCGAGGTTTCGTCGAATTGCAGTGTGCGGCCAATGGCTTGGCCAATCGTTCGCACTTGCTCGGCAAAAGTGAGGGATTCAGGTCCGGTGAGGCGGTATTTTCCGCCATGATGGCCTTCCTCGGTAAGGGCATGCACCGCAACGGCGGCGATGTCCTGCTCATGAATTGGAGCCAGTTGGGCCGCGGCGTATGGCCATCGCACGATGTCTCCCGAGCGGATCTGCGGAGCCCACCACATCAACGCATTCGTCGCAAACCAGCCCGGCCGCAGGAAAGTCCATTCGACGCCAGACTGCTCGATGGTGCGCTCAATATCCCGGTGCAACTTGGCAATCCGATTTGTTTCGTCTTCGGCATCGTCACGCACAGAAATCGAAGACAGGAAGACAATGCGTTGCACGCGCTTCGCCAGGCGATCAACAACCGCAGGCGCGGGATCGGTGGTTGGCAGCCGCCAAAGCAGGAAGGCGGCTTTGACCCCTTCCAACTGTCTATCCAGGGTTTCTGGCTGGGATAGGTCGCCACGCAATACTTCCACTTCGCGGGGCATGCGAGCCGAGTCTGGGTTGCGAGTCAGCGTGCGGACTCGATGGCCGGCAGCAAGAAGTTGGGATACCACCTGGCGGCCCACATTTCCCGTTGCGCCGGTAACGAAAATCAGGCTCTTATCATTGCTCATCCGCTTTTTCCTCCTGTGCGCTTAAGATGTTTGCAGCCCGTTCGTAGTTCTGTCGAAATAGCCCGATGACATTCCCCGCCTCCGCTGCTGTCCGCATCAGGGCAGTGACCCAGCCCGAGTTGGGTAGGACGTGATGAGGTCTGGCCCGCCCTGATGCGACCAGTTCGTCGCGAACACGGCGCGGGAACGGCAGGTCGGCGAACAAAGCGTGCAGATGCCCCAACTCGCGGCGGCCCAGCCGGAACTCGACTCCGCCAAACCGGTGTTCATGCACGCTTACACCTTTCCAGGATGAGACCTCGCGGACTACAGCCTCGCGCGGCGGCACGGGCGTCACAGGATGCGGTTTAATTTGTGATTCGGGCGCAGTGGGTGCGGCCACGCCGACTGGCTCCGCAACGGGCGGGTTGGGTTGCGGTTGTTCATCGACTTCAGACGGATTATGAGCGTTCATACGGTTCCTTTCTGCCCGCTGTTCGGGCAAGCAAATTTCAAGTTCAGTTTACAAGTTCAAGTGAACTTGAAGTCAAGAGCTAATTTTGATAATTTTTGTGCCATGGCGGAACTCCTGACGATCAGCGAAGTTGCGCGCCGCAGTGGCGTGCGGGCGTCGGCGCTACGATTCTACGAGGAGCGGGGACTGATCCGGTCAGAAAGGGCAGGTTCAGGGCACCGCCGCTATCCGCGCGCAGTGCTCCGGCGGATCGCCTTCATTGTGTTCGCGCAGAAAATCGGGTTGACGCTTGAAGAAATCAGTGCGGAACTGGCAAAGTTGCCGCAGGATCGGGTCCCTGAGGGTTTGGACTGGTCAAAGTTGTCAGACGCCTGGACGCACCGCATCGACGAGCGGATCGCCGAGCTTCAGCGCCTGCGCGCGGGCTTGACCAAGTGCATAGGCTGCGGGTGCCTGTCACTCGAAGTATGCCAATTCACCAACCCCGGTGACCGAGCGGCCCGCTACGGCCCTGGTCCGCGCTACTGGGTAAGCAGCCCGCGCCAGCGAGACTGAGTCCGGTCAGTTCGCCGCTGTCGCTGCTCGGGTGGAAATTACGAGTTCTATGGCGATCTCGCTTATCACATTTTTAGCGTAGTAATCTCTGGGATGGCGGGAATAAATTGGGAGTGGCTGTCATCCTGAGCGAACGCGAAGGATGACAGCATTTAGTTTTCCATAAAATACCGGGATACTTCACGGCGTCCAGCGTGACAGATTCGATATTTTCATAAATTTTGAGACGCTACGATTCATGAAGCGCGATCTCATGCAAGCCACTGAAAAATGAGGAAAGATTTGGTGGACCTGGGGAGGCTCGAACTCCCGACCCCCTGGTTGCAAACCAGGTGCTCTCCCAACTGAGCTACAGGCCCTTTGATCCAATATTCATCCTATACTGATCAGGAATCAGGCGAATCGTCAAGAGCGCTGAATGACTGGGATGGCCAGGCGTCGTATGTTACGCAGAAGCTTCACAAGCAGTAACAAGCTCCCCGTGGCTGGTAAACTCTGGTCCCGTCCATAAGACCTTATGTCTGCTCTGGAGAGACTGTAAGCTCTCCGGCCTTAGCCCCGCTCGGCACAAAGAGCATCTCATCAATCGCTGCCGCCTCTAATAGTGGATCGTTCGGGTAGAGTTGATCCACGTTATCGGGGGTCACGAGCTTGTGCTCCACAAAGATGGCCGGAGGGGCATGCTTTTTGTGAATGATCTCCAAGGCCAAAGGAATCAATCCATCGCCGTATTTCTCCGGGAAATAGCCTACCGAGCCAATCAACCGGCTCCCAAGGCGCCGCATTTCAGATCGAGCCTCAACGGAGGCATTCTGTCCCATCACGGCGCAGTTCTGGGCCCGTCCTGCTTCTTCAAAAGCCCGTAGCGCGCCTATCGCGCTTGGATCGTTAATGGCCGCGACCAATGTTCGCTGAGCCCTCGTGCTGCGCAGGTGGTTCCGCACCAGGTTCAGGCTTCGTCCGAATTGCCCGTTGCAATCGAAGCGAAAAATCCCAGCGTTTTCAGCGGAAGGCAGAACTTCTTTCAGTCCTTGCAGCGCCCCGGCGAGCCTTGACTGTGGCAGAGGCCCTGCGCGCGGGACTTCCAGCAGAATCACTTCATCCACTCTCCCCTCCCAGTGCTGCTTCGCCCATCGGCCCAGATAACGCCCGCCCATCAGACCCGCTCGATAGTTATCAGCCCCGTAATAGATTGCGCCGGGATGCGGAATTTCAATTGCGATCATGGGGATGCCGGCTTCGCGATACTTGCCGGAGATGATCGGAGCGACATGCTCGTCAATTTGAAACTCCATGACCAATGCGACTTTTTCCCGAATCAACAGATCGGCATTACGCAATGCAATCTTGGTGCTGTACCGATTATTGACCGCGATCAGGCTGATGCCCTCCTTCGCAGCCGCTCGTTCGATACTTTCTGTCACGGCGCGGGAAAAAGCGAATTCGCTGGTCTGCGCAGCGTAGCCCAAGGTGAGATTCCGGTGTTGCAAGAGCCGCGTCTTTGAACGGTACTGAAATCGACCGGCCCGTTCAACGAGCCCCCGCGACGTCAGTGTATTCACGATGCGGAATGCGGTTGCCTTGCTGAGTCCCGTCCGCTCCACCAGGTCGCGCAGCCGCAGAAGTTCGCCTTCGAATCGGAATGCCATCAGGATGTCACACGCGCGGGAAACCGATTCGTTCAAATATCCAGGCGAAACCGAATTTAAGCCATCTTCCAATGAAGGGCTCATGTGCTCTCTAAATGTATCATTGATTGAAATAAAGTGCGAGGAAAAGCTATCGATAATTTATCGGTGTCTCTGAGAAGACAATTGAAATTATTCGCTTTATATCAATAACTTACTGCCGATTTGGAGTACTGAGCAATGTTTTATTAAATGAAATATACGAATTTAGGAAAATTTTCTTTGCCCTCATCCTGTGGTTGCATTAAGGATTCTCCTGTTGTTGGAGGTGGAAGATGAAATCAATGCGATCTTTGACTTTGGCGCTCGCGGCAACCGCGCTTTTACTGACAATGAGGGGCGACACATTGTTAGCCCAGGCCATTACCGGCGACATCCTGGGCACCGTAAAGGATGCGAGCGGAGCCGTCGTCCCTGGCGCAAAAGTGGTGCTAACACAGACAACCACGGGCGTAAAATTCATGGTTACAACAGACACGGGAGGCAACTACCTCTTCGCGCAGCTCAAACCTAATCGTTACAGCCTCACGGTCTCAAAGCACGGATTCGAGTCCACGACGGTTTCAGACATTGATCTCTTGGTCGGCCAGCGTCCTCGCGTAGATGTAGTGCTGCAAGTGGGGTCGGTGACCGAGACGGTCAATGTGAACGCGGGCGGCATCCAACTGCTGGATACACAAACCTCGTCCATGGGTCAGGTGTTGGAAGACCGGACGATTGTGAATCTTCCCTTAAACACGCGTAACTTCATGCAGCTCGTAACCCTGGCAGCGGGAGTAAGTCCCATTGGCAGTGGAAACTCGCCTGCATCGTTCTGGACGGGAGCGGGCTCCGGCCAGGTTACGGCCAGCATCGCAGGGCTTCGAGAATCAGACGAGAGCTTTCTCGTGAATGGAATTGAGACGCGCAATTCCCGCTTTGGGAGCGTTGGATTGCGCCCGTCGATTGACGCCATTCAGGAGTTCAAGATGCAAACGGATAACTTCTCTGCCGAAACGGGGCGCTCCGCAGCCGTGATCAA
>Ga0070737_10005993_pt1 | contig 11333 bp, 12 predicted proteins | sample Coa_R1_10_FD_66438 | JGI IMG/M metagenome (GOLD analysis project Ga0070737, IMG submission 66438) | Surface soil microbial communities from Centralia Pennsylvania, which are recovering from an underground coalmine fire - Coalmine... | ecosystem: Environmental > Terrestrial > Soil > Unclassified...
CGTGTGGGACGTGCGGCCGCTGGAATTCATCGGCAGCGAGATCATCCCCGTCGCCGCGGATTTCTAGGCTTACCGGAAATTCCTCCGCAGGCCGGACCACACGGCGTCGTAGTCCCGCTGCCGGTGGCCGCCCTCCATCGCCTGGCGGGTCGGCACCATCACCCACCGGCTCTCGAACATGAACGCCAGCGTGTCGTCGAGCTTTTGCGGCTTAAGTTCGGCGGTGCTCGCCTTCGCGTAGGTCTCCGCGTCCGGGCCGTGCGAGGAGAACATGTTGTGCAGGCTCGCGCCGCCGGGCGTGAACCCCTCGGCCTTGGCGTCATAGACACCGCGGACCAGGCCCATGAACTCGGACATGACGTTGCGATGGAACCACGGGGGGCGGAACGTGTCCTCGCCGACCAGCCAGCGCGGCGCGAAGATCACGAAGTCCGCGTTGGCCAGGCCCGGCAGCGCGCTGGGACTCGTGAGCACCGTGTAGATCGACGGGTCGGGGTGGTCGAAGCTGACCGTGCCGAGCACCATGAAGTTGGCCGTGTCGTACTTGTACGGCGTGTAGTTCCCGTGCCAGGCGACCACGTCCAGCGGCGAGTGGTCGTAGTCGGCCGCCCAGAGGCTGCCGCCGAACTTCTGCACGACCTGGACGGCGTGGCTGCGCTCTTCGAAGGCGGCGTGGGGCGCCTTGAAGTCCCGTTCGTTCGCCAGGCCGTTCGCGCCGATCGGGCCGCGCTCGGGGAGCGTGAAGGCGGCGCCGAAGTTCTCGCACAGGTAACCGCGCGCGCAGCCGTCCGGCAGTTCCGCGCGGAACCTGATGCCGCGCGGCACCACGGCGATCTCGCCGGGGCTGACCCGGAGCGGCCCCAGCTCGGTGTGCAAGATGAGGGCGCCCAGTTCGGGGACGAAGAGCAGTTCGCCGTCCGCGTTCACGAAGTAGCGGTCGGTCATGTCCGCGTTGGCCGCGTAGAGGTGGACGGCCATGCCGTCGCGGACCCGGACGTCGCCGTTGCCGGCGACCGTGTACAGGCCGTCGACGAAGTCCGTCGGCGCATCCCGCGGCGGCAGCGGGAGCGGATCCCACCGCAACCGGTTCGGCTCCGGCTCGACCTCGTCGAACGGCGTGGACCGCAGGCGCCCGTTGCCGATCCTGGCGAAGCGCGGGTGCTTCGCCGAGGGCAGGATCCGGTACACCCAGGTCCGCCTGTTCACCGCGCGCGGCTGGGTGAAGGCGGTGCCGCTGATCTGTTCGGCGTACAGGCCGAGCGGCGCCCGCTGCGGCGAGTTGCGGCCCTCCGGCAGCGCCCCCGCAACCGCCTCGGTAGCGAACTCGTTGCCGAACCCGCTGGCGTAATGAAACTCGTCGTCGGCCATCGCCCGCCTCCTTGCCCGCGTTCGGTCGCACCTTCAGATCATGCCCGCCCGGCGGTCACATAGACCTGTGTGAAGTTTCGCCGGTCGTGCCTGGTTAACAGCCGTTACCGTAGGAACCAGCTCATACTCGGGAGGTTTTCGGGGGTTAATCACACGGGAGGTTCTGATGGCCGGCGACAGGTGGCTCACCTTCGACTGCTACGGCACGATCGCAGACTGGAACGCGTGCATGCGCGCGGCCCTGGACCCAGTCGCCGGCACCAGCGCCGCGGCGCTGCTCGCCGCCTACCATCAGGCGGAACTCGTCCTGGAGGCCGGTCCCTCATGGCGGCCGTACCGGGACATCCTCAGCTCCGGGCTGCGCCGGGCCGCGCGCAGGCTCAAGATCCCGCTGGACCCCCGGCAAGCCGACGCCCTCGTGGCGGCGTGGCCGCAGATGACGGTGTTCCAGGACACCGGCCCCGCCCTCGGCGCCCTCGTGTCGGCCGGGTGGCGGCTGGCGATCCTCACCAACTGCGATGACGACCTGTTCGCCACGACGCGGCCGAACCTTCCGGTCCCGTTCGACGTCGTGGTGACGGCCGAGCAGGTGCGGTCCTACAAGCCGGACCTGGGCCATTTCCGCAGGTTCGCCGAACTGACCGGGGCGATGCCCGAGAACTGGATTCACGTGGCGAACAGCTGGGTGCACGACATACTGCCCGCCGCCCGGATGGGCCTGCGCTCGGTATGGGTGGACCGTGACCTCACCGGGCACCCCGCCAAGCTCGCCGAGCGCCGCATCACCGCGATGCGCCGCCTCCCCGAGACGGTGGCCGACGTCAGCGCGGTCCCGCCCTGGCCGCTTCCGTAACGGGCCCGTCCGGGGCTCAGCGTCCCGGCCGCGTCCGCCGGGCGAAGCTCAGTGCCTCGGCGGCGAGCGCGGACCAGCTCAGCGGGCAGTCCGGGGCAACGGCGAGCCACTCGCGCATCGGCGTCCCCTTGCCGGCGTCGAACCGTGCGCCGTACCCCGCGCCGGCAAGCTCGTCCACCCGGTGCGCGGGCAGCTTCACCACGAGGGCCCCGCGGACGAACATCGCGAAGATCTTCCCCTGATAGCGCAGTGCGCTCCGGCCGAAGCCGCTGCCGCCGTGGGGCAGCGTCACGCCGTCGGTGTCGCTGAACTCACCGGCCAGGTCCTCGAACCGCCCGGCCGGCGTATGGTCTGCGCTCATGGCGACAGGGTAGACCTTGACCGGGACGCGCGTCCCCGCCGCAACGGAGGAGGGAGGAATGCCTTGACCAGTGCCGACCTGCTGGCCGATGCCTTCGGCCGGATCCGGGAGACGGTCAGCGACGTCATCGACGGCCTCACCCATGAGCAGCTCGCGTACCGCGTCGACCCGGACAGCAACCCGGTGAGCTGGCTGATCTGGCACCTGACCAGGATCCAGGACGACCACGTCGCCGCCGCCTTCGGCCTGCGGCAGGTGTGGTCCGCGGGCGGCTGGGCCGCGCGCTTCGGCCTGCCGGCCGGCTCGGTGGATACCGGCTACGGGCACAGCAGGCACCAGGTCACCGCCATCGCCGAGGCCGTCTCCTCCGCCGCCGTGCTCGCGGACTACCACGAGGCGACGTACCAGCAGACCGTCAAGCTCGTATCGGGCATCACGGACGCGGACCTGGACCGCGTCGTCGACACGAGCTGGCGGCCGCCGGTGACGCTGGGCGTCCGGCTCGTCAGCGTGGTCAACGACGACATGCAGCACGCCGGGCAGGCGGCCTTCATCCGCGGCATCGTGCTCCGTGCGGGCCGCTGACTCCCCCGCCGGCGGCCCGGTCAGCCGAGCGGCTCACCCGGGTCGGCGCAGATCAGCCCCCAGGGCTTGCCGCCGACCCGGGTGAGCACCACGGTCGCGCGGTGCTCGCCCGTCAGCTTCAGCCGGCGCCGGATCTGGCCGACGTCGCCCGCGAGCCCGCGCCGCCGCAGGTCCGCCGAGCCGACGCCCAGGTCGCGCAGCCTCCTGGCGAACCGCTTCTCGTGCCAGGGGGCGGAGTCGACCACCCGCAGGGTCCGCGCGAACGGCGTGACAACCTCCCGCCTGACCGCGAGAAAGGCGATCCGCGGGTCGAGCTGCCAGGCGCCGACCGCGCGCGCCAGGTCAGCCACGAGACCCGCCCGGGTGACGGCGGGGCTAGGGTCGAGCAGGTACTCCCCCGGGCCGCCGACCGGGACCGGGTCGCCGGGCGCGGCGACCAGCGTGTCACCGCCGGGCAGGATCGTCGCCCGCCGCGGCGCGGTCGCGAAGGCGGGCGACCAGAGCACCGCCTCCTTGAGGTCGCGGCCGTCGGCGACGAACTCCGCCTCCCAGCCGGCCGGGACCAGCCCGGCCGGCAGGCCGGGCGCCGCCTTGACGCAGACGGCCGGCACGCGCCCGGCGAGCGAGCGGCACCAGTCAAGCGGCGGCTGCGACACCCCGGCGGGGAAACGGCCCGGCCCGGCGCGCCGGGCCGGGTCGATGAACACGGCATCGATCCCCGTCAGCCGGATGTCGCGCACGTCGGCCACGCACGCCCGGATCTCGCCGGCCGCTCCGTAGACGCCCGCGTTGTGCACGGCGAGCCGCGCGCGCACCGCGTCCCGGTCGACCGCCAGCACCTCCCGCCCGGCACCGAGCGCGATCAGGTCGCCGCCGATCCCGCAGCACAGGTCCGCGACCCGGCGGGCCGGCGCGAAGCGCCGCGCCCGGTGCCTGGCGACCAGCTCGGCCGACGACTGCTCGCAGCCTTCCCTGGTGAAGAGCATCTCCATCGCCCGGCCGAACTTCGCGCGCGCGGCCAGGCGCAGTCCGTGCTGCGCCGTCGCGGCGGCAACCAGGCTCGCCGGGTACTCGCGCCGCAGCCTGACCGCGAGGGCCAGGTCCCCCGCCGCCCCCTCGCCGGCCTCCGCCAGCCGCGCCAGGAGCTCTCGCCCCGGCGGGGACAGCAGCACGGTCGGGTCCTCGTTCATCGCAGCGAGGCTAGCCGGGCCGCCGGCGCGGCACGCTGGCGGCCGCGCCGGGGCGGCGGGGGGCCCTGTCAGCCCCGGACGGGCGCCGGCCCGCCTGCCCGCCGTCACTTCCGGGCGCGGCGAGCACCGCGACGAGGTAGCCGACGCCGAACGGGGCATCGGCGTAGACGATCTCCCCGGCGGGCGCCCGCCCGGCGCCCAGCGCCCCGGCGAGGACCTGCCAGGCGGCGCGGCCGGTCGCCATCAGCTCGCGCGCCAGGGCGGGGTCGAGCGCGGCGATGGCCGCCATGTCCCCGTCCTTGATGGCCTGCTCCACCGCGAAGTCGAACGGCTCGGCGCGCTCGTCGAAGTGGCCCGGCGCGGCCGGGCTGCGCCGGGCGCTCCCGTCGCCCATCACCAGCATGGCCGCGGCCGGCGCCGAGTCCGCCAGCGACGCTCCCAGCCGCAGGCACGCGGCTGCCGGCTCCGCCTCGCCGACCGCCTGCATGACCCGCCGGCCCGCGTACCCGGCCGCGTCGAGCAGCATCGCGCCGAGGCCCAGCGGCAGCGGCAGGCCCGGCGTGCCCCGCACGCCGAGGCCGGGCGCCCATGCCGCCAGGTCCAGCCGGCCGCCGGGATCCCAGGCCGCCGTCGCGTGCCCGGCGCCGACGACGATCACCACGTCGGGGGCCGGCGATAGCAGCCGCGCCACCGCGGCCGCGCACGCCGCCCGCAGCTCGGGCAGGACCGGGGCGCGCCCGGTCAGCTCCCGCGCCAGCAGCGGCGGCGACGGGCACACCGCCGCGCGGGCGATCACGCGAGTTCCCCGGCCACGCGAGCCCCCGCAGGCTCCCCGGTCACGCGAGCCCCCGGACGAGCCGGGCGGGCAGCTGGTCGCCGCGGATCGCCGCCACCATGTCAAGGGCCTGCCGCGTCTCGGTCACGTTGTGCACGCGGAACACGCGGGCCCCCAGCCACGCGCCCACCGCGGTCACCGCCAGCGTGCCGGCCAGCCGGTCCTCGATGCCCGCGCCGAGCGTCTCGCCGACGAAATCCTTGTGCGAGGCGGACAGCAGCACCGGCCAGCCGGTCGCGGTCATCTCGCCGAGCCGCCGGGTGACCTCCAGCGAGTGCCAGGTGTTCTTGCCGAAGTCGTGGGCGGGGTCGATGATGATCCGCGCCTTGTCGACACCGGCCCGTTCGGCGCGTCCGGCCAGCTTCAGCACGTGGCCGAGCACGTCGGCCATGACATCGGGGTAGGCGACGCGGAACGGGCGGGTGCGCGGCCGCAGCCCGCCCGCGTGCGAGCACACGATGCCGGCGCCGGCCTCCGCGGCCACCTCCGCAAGCTTCGGGTCCCAGCCGCCCCAGGTGTCGTTCAGCAGGTCGGCCCCGGCCTCGCACGCGGCGCGCGCTACCTCGTGCCGCCAGGTGTCCACGCTGATCACGAGATCAGGGTAGGCGGCGCGGACCGTCGCGATGAACGGGACCGCGCGCCGGATCTCCTCCGCGACGGTCACGTCGTCAGGGGGCTTGGCGGGCACGCCGCCGACGTCGAGGATGTCCGCGCCCTCGGCGACGACCTCGTGCACGCGGTCGAGCGCCTTCTGCTCGTCCCAGGTCACGCCGGGCCGGTAGAACGAGTCCGGCGTGCGGTTGACGATCGCCATGATGAGCTTGCGGCCGGGAGCGAACTCACTGTTCCGTAGCCGCAACGGTCCTGGCTCGCGCGGCCCCGCGCTTTCGTCGCTCACCGTGCCAGACTAAGGCGCGCGGCGGCGGGAGCGCACCTCGCGCGGCTTCGCGGGAGCCGGCCGGCGTCGTTTGCGATCGCACGGCGTCGGAAATAGCCCCAGCTAAGAGCATGCGGCCGGCGTCGGCGCCGGTTCGTCTCACCCGGGGGACGGTGATCCTGACGTGGCCTCACGGACCGATTACGAAACCTTCGACCTAGGCGACTTCACGCTCAGCGGCGGCGCGACGCTCCGCGGCGCCAAGCTCGCGTACAAGACATACGGGGCGCTCAGCGACAGCCGCGACAACGCGATCGTCTACCCGACGTGGTACTCGGGGCGCCACTGGGAGAACGAATGGCTCATCGGCGACGGCATGGCCCTCGACCCCGCGCGCTATTTCATCATCGTCCCGAACATGCTCGGAAACGGGCTGTCCTCGTCGCCCAGCAACACGCCCCCGCCGTACAACGGGCCGCGCTTCCCCGACGTCCGGGTCCAGGACAACGTGCGCGCCCAGCACAAGCTCGTGACCGAACGCTTCGGGATCGAGCGGCTCGTCGCCGTGACCGGCTGGTCGATGGGCGCCGGCCAGGCCTACCAGTGGGCGGTCAGCTATCCGGAGATGGTGCCGCGCATCCTGCCGTTCTGCGGCTCGGCGCGGACCAGCCGGCACAACGTCGTCTTCCTCGAAGGAGTCAAGGCGGCGCTCACGGCCGACGCGGCGTGGCAGGGCGGCTGGTACGGCGAGCAGCCCTGGCGCGGACTGCGCGCCGCCGCGCGCGTCTACGCCGGCTGGGGTTTCTCGCAGGCGTTCTACTGGGACGAGGTCTACAGGCAGCTGGGCTACACGTCGCTCGAAGACTTCCTCGTCGGCTTCTGGGAGGGATTCTTCCTGGACGAGCGGGACGCCAACAACCTGCTCACGATGCTGTGGACCTGGCAGCACGGGGACATCGGCCTGACGGAGGGATTCGGCGGCGACACCGAGCGCGCGCTCGGCTCCATCCAGGCACGCGCGATCGTGATGCCCGCCGAGAAGGACCTCTACTTCCCGCCGGAGGACAACGCGTGGGAGGTCGAACGGATGCCCGATGCCGAACTGCGCGTCATCCCGGGCGTGTGGGGGCATTTCGCGGGCGGCGGCGCCAACCCCGCGGACACCGCGTTCATCGACCAGGGCCTCAAGGACCTCTTGCGGGACTGAGCCGGCCGCTTGCGGGACCGAGCGGCCGGGCTCAGAAAAGGGCCGGCGGCCCGGCGGGGACCGGCTCCGGGAGCGGTTCGACCTCGGGCACCCGGGCCCGCACCTCGTCGTGGAACCGGCGTGCCAGCCCGAGTGCGTCGACGTTGTCGGGCGTATGGATGAATACGGTCGGGGAGCGCCCCTCGCGCAGCCAGCCGGCGACCGTGCCGAGCCAGTGCTGCCATCCCGCGACCGTGCGTGCCGCGTCGTCCCGGCCGATGTAGCGGACGACCGGATGGGCGGTCAGGGCCCGTGACCGGCGGGGCACCCGCGGCTTCTTCGCCTGCGCCTCCCGTTCGGCGTCGCTTGCCGGAGGACCGGCGAACAGGACGGTGGTGTCGAAGATCACCCATTCGGCGCCGGCGCCCTCCAGGACCCTCTCAAGCTCCCGTCCCGCCCGCGGGTCCGCGAAGAACGCGCGGTGCCGCACCTCGGCGCAGTACCGGTGCTGGCGCGGGAGGCGGCGCAGGAAACCGGCGAGGGCGCCGAGGTCGGCGGGGCCGAAGGACGGCGGCAGCTGGATCCACAGGGCGTGGGCACGCTGCCCGAGCGGCTCGATCGCGGCGAGGAAGGCGCGAAGCGCCTCGCCGGGGCCGGCGAGGCGGCGCTCATGGGTGATCAGCCTGGGCAGCTTGCAGATGAACCGGAAGTCAGGGGAAGTCTGCCCGGCCCACGCTCGCACCGTGCCGGGAGCCGGCGTCGCATAGAAGGTCGTATTGCCCTCGACGGCGTTGCACCAGGTCGCGTAGGCGCTGAGGCGGTCACGCGGTGACAGCGCGCGGGGCAGGTAACGGCCCTGCCAGGGTGCGTACGTCCACATCGCGCATCCGACGTGGAGTTTCACGTCCCCGAGGCTACCGGAGCCCGGCGGCGGCGCGGCCGGATCCCGGCCCTGACCCTAGCGGGGCATCTCGGCGACGCCCTGCGCCACGGCACAGGGCGCGCACAGCGGCACGTCCGCCCCGCCAAGCCGCCGGGTCAGGAGGGCGCGGCCGTCGCACACGTCCTTGTCCTGAGGATGCGCCGTGGCGCACGGGCACCGGCAGCCGCCCCCGTTCCCGGCAAGCGCCGCGCGGGCGGCCTCCACCGCGGCGCGGACGGCCGGGTCGAGCTTGTCCAGGGCCTCGGCGGTCGCTTCCGTCACCTGCTTCCGCCACTGGCCCAGCGCGTCCACGGCAGCCTGCCATGCCGCGGCGAACTGCCGTGCCGGGTTGTCCTGGTACCCCCCCATGACCGCATTTTCTCACCTGACGGCCGCGCTGGCCAGCGCCGATGGCTTCCCCACCGCATCCAGGGCCGGCGGCCAGGGGCCGGCCGCCCGGTTACGGACCAAGGCCGCCCGTGCGAGCGCGGCGCCGGCGCCGCCCCGCCGGGGGGCTCGCCCCAGGGCCATTCGGGGCCGCGGGGCAACCGTGCGAGCGTGGCGCCGGCGCCGCCCCGCCGGGGGAGCCGTGCGGAGGCCGGGGCGGGACCACCGTCCGTTCGGGATAATTTAAGGGCAGTGACGACCCGCGTGCGTCGCTCCCGGCGGCCGCCGCCGCGGAGCGGGGCGCACGCCGGAGCCCGTGACGGGCAGATCCGCGAAGTACGTCCCGCCACGTGGTGTTTACCGTAGTTACGCGGGTAGCCCCGGCTGAGGCGACAGTGAAGGAGGCGGCAGCGCTGTGGCAGGCGCGGGCGGCGGGGGATCGGGCCGGCAGACGGCCCGCGACGTAATCGACGGCCTGCGGCAGGCGCTGCTGCCGGCCGGCCTGCCAGTGCTGCCGCGGGCACGGATCGCGGCGCGGTACCTGCCCGCGGCGCAGGAGCACGCGGCGGGCGGCGACTGGTTCGACGCGGTGGTCCTCCCGCGCGGGCGGGTCGCGCTGGTCGTGGGGGACGTGGCCGGGGGCGGGGTGGCCGCCTCGGCCGCGATGGCGCAGCTGCGCGCGGTGCTGAACGACCTGCTGGTTACCGTCCCGGACGTGGCCGGCGTGCTGCGGCACGCCGACGCGTTCGCGGCCCGTACCCCCGCGCTGTCCGCCGCCACGCTGGCCCTGGCCGTGCTCGACCCGGCCGACGGGACGCTGCGGTATGCCGTCTGCGGGCATCCCGCGCCGCTGATCACCGGGCCCGCCGGGGGCGCCCGGTTCCTGGACGGCGGGCGTTCCGGGCCGCTGGGCACCGGGTCGGCGCCGGTGCCCGCCACCGCGGCCCTGCGGCCCGGGGAGCTTGTGGTGCTGTACAGCGACGGGCTGACCCGGCGGCCGGGCCGCACGCCGGCCGATGCCAGGGCCGACCTCGCCGCGGCCGCCGCCGATGCCGCGGCCGCCGCCGATGCCGCCGCGGGCCCGGCGCCGCCGGCTGGCGCGTCCGGCGCCGCCCCCGACCTCGTGTGCCAGCTGACCGTGGAGTCGCTGGCCGGCGCCGGGTACGCCGACGACGTCACCATCCTGGCGGCGCAGCGGCTGGCGGCGCCGCTTCCCGCGCTGCACCTGAACCTCCCCGCCACCAGGTCCAGCCTGAGCGAGGCCCGGCGCGAGTTCGGCGTGTGGCTGGCCAGGACCGGCTCGCGTGCCGCCGACCGCGACGGGCTGCAACTCGGGCTGGGCGAGGTGGTCGCCAACGTCATCGAGCACGCCTACCCGCCCGGCGTGGCCGGCACCGTCGGGATCGACGCGGAAGTGGGCGCCGACGGCGTGCTCGAGTGCCGGATCAGCGACCACGGGCGCTGGCGCGAGCCGGGCCCCGGCGAGGACCGGGGGAACGGCCTGATGCTGGCCGCGCACATGGCCGGGGAGCTGCGGGTCAGCCACCCGCCGCGGGAGCCTGGCGCCGCGGCCCCCGGCTCCCGCGGCACCGTGGTCACGCTGCGCCACCGGCTGCTGCGGCCCGCCGTGGTCACGCCGCCGGCCGCGCCGGCGCTCCCCCGGACGCCGGCTCCGGCGCCGGGCGCGGGCACCGGGGCGGCCGCCGGAGCGGGCGCCGGCGCGGGCGCCGCCAATCCGGTGCCTCCGCTCCGCGTCGACATCAAGGCCGCCGGCCGCGCGGTGGTCTCCGGGGCCGCCGACAGCGCCAGCGCGGAGCGGCTGGCCGGACGGCTGCTGGCCGCTTGCAGGGGCGGCACCCTGCCGCTGGTAGCCGACCTCACCGGCGTCACCTTGCTGGCCACGGCCGGGATACAGGTCCTGTTCCAGGTGCGGGACCGGCTGGCCGCCCACGGCCAGCCGCTGACCCTCATCGCCGTTCCCGGCGGCCCCGCGGCCAGCGTGCTGGACCTGGTGTGCCTGCCCTACACGGACGCCGCCGTACCGTAGCCGCGCGGCGGGGCGCGGTCAGCCGTCCAGGGCGGCCCGGGCGTCGTCGACGCTCTCGTAGAACGGCAGGTTCAGCAGTGACATGGCGGTCCGCGCGACGCTGCCGGGAGGCACGACCACCGCCACCTGGAACTGGGCCAGCAGGCGGTCGAGGACGGCGAACCCGGCGCTGTCGAAGTAGCCGACGCTGCCCAGGTCGACGATCAGGGGTTCCGCGGCCATGCCGGCGAGCGCTTCGTGCAGCCCGGCGGCGTTGGTGACGTCGATCTCGCCGCGGACCCGCACCACCGGGATCTTCTGCCCGGCGCCGGGCGGCGATGGCACGGGCGACAGCTCGAAGCTCACGACGGCGAACGCCTCCCCCGGACCGCCGCGCGGCCGCCGGCCCCGCAGGTGATCGTGACGCTGGTGCCGAGCGGGCCGCGGACGGTCCGCACGCTGTCGGCCAGGCCGTGGATGAGCGTCAGGCCCTGCCCGCGGCCGGCGGAGCGGCTGGCGGCCGAGTCCTTCACCCAGCGGCCGGAGTCGCTGACCGTGACCGTGACCCCGTCCGCGCAGGCGAACGCCTCGATGCCGACGATCCGGTCCGGGTTGGATCCGCTGCCGTGCTCGATCGCATTGGCCAGCGCCTCTCCCGCGGCGAGCAGGATCCGGTCCGCCTTCTCGCCGGGAACCCCGGCGGGGTCCCCGGTGCCGCAGGCGGCCAGCCAGCCGCGCAGCCG
>Ga0070737_10005994_pt1 | contig 11330 bp, 12 predicted proteins | sample Coa_R1_10_FD_66438 | JGI IMG/M metagenome (GOLD analysis project Ga0070737, IMG submission 66438) | Surface soil microbial communities from Centralia Pennsylvania, which are recovering from an underground coalmine fire - Coalmine... | ecosystem: Environmental > Terrestrial > Soil > Unclassified...
AAAGCCGACGTCGAGCCGCCCGTTGCTCAGGATGTCCAGCGCGCCTACTCGCTCGGCCACGCGAATCGGATGGTTATAGGGCTGGGGCAGCAGCACGGCGCCATGTCCGAAGCGGATACGGCTGGTGCGCTGGCTGGCGGCGGCGAACAGGATTTCGGGGGCGCTGCAATGCGACAGTTCCTCGAAGAAGTGATGCTCGACCGCCCAGACGTAGTCGAAACCGACTTCGTCGGCGTACTGAATCTGCGCCATCACCTGCCAGTACTTGTCGTATTCGTAGCCCTCGTACCAGGGCTTGGGCATCTCGATTTCATACATCAGGCCGAATCTCATCGACGTCTCCTTGGCGCGCTTTTCACGCGCTGCGCCCTATATACCGCATTGCCGCCAATGTGGGGAGCGCGCTAGCGGCGCTCGTATTGCTTGGCGCCGAACAGGATTTCGCGGGCCTTGGCGTCCATCCCCGCGCCGCGCGCAATCACGTCGGTCAGCACCGTCATCCCGCGCTTGACCGCCGGGCGCTCGCCGATTGCGTCGGCCCAGCGCTTGAGGCTGGCGAATTCGTCGTACTCGCCGCTCTTTTTGCGGGTGATGATCCACGGCCAGCACGCCATGTCGGCAATCGAATACTCGCCGGCCAGGTATTCATGCTTTGCCAGGCGCCGGTCCATGACGTTGAAGATCCGCTTGGACTCGTTGGTGTAGCGGTCGATGGCGTACTGCAGCTTTTCGGGCGCGTAGTTGCGGAAGTGGTTGGCCTGCCCCAGCATCGGGCCGACCGTGCCCATCTGGAACATCAGCCATTCGACCACTTGCCAGCGTCCGCGCGCGTCCCTGGGCATGAACTTGCCGGTCTTGTCGGCCAGGTACAGAAGGATCGCTCCCGATTCGAACACCGAAATCGGCTGGCCGTCGGGTCCGTCGTGGTCGACGATCGCCGGGATTTTGTTGTTAGGGCTGATTTCCAGAAACTTCGGCTCGAATTGTTCGCCCTTGCCGATGTTGACCCCGATCACGTTGTAGGGAAGTCCGGCTTCTTCCAGGAAGATGCTGACTTTCTGTCCGTTGGGGGTGGGCCAGAAATAAAGGTCGATCATCGCGCCTTCTCCGTAAGGGGGTTGGAGCGGCCGACGGCAAACCACGCCGCGGCTTTAGTCCGAGTCTGACCCCGCGCCGCCCGCCAGGCAACCAAATGTCAAGATGGCCCGGGCGTTTTGCCGAGGCCGAGCGCCGGCTGACCATCGAGCGCAACTGAGCCGCTGTCGAACTTCACCTCCGCCAGTTCAGTCAGGCAAGATTTTGATGCGGCCGCCGCCTAATCGGGCGTGCTGTCGGCGCCGGATTTGCGCACGCCCAGCAGATAGGCCTCGATGAACTGATCGATGTCGCCGTCGAGCACGGCGTCGGTGTTGCCCACCTCCACGCCGGTGCGATGGTCCTTGACCATGCGGTAGGGCTGCAACACGTAGGAGCGGATCTGGGAGCCCCAGGTAATCTCCTTCTTCTCCTTGGTGAACTGCTCCATTTGCTCGCGCTTTTTGCGCATCTCCAACTCGAACAGCCGCGCGCGCAGGATCTTCATCGCCATCGCGCGGTTCTTGTGCTGCGAGCGCTCGTTCTGGCAGGTCACCACGATCCCGGTCGGGATATGGGTGAAGCGTACCGCGGAGTCGGTCTTGTTGACGTGCTGACCGCCGGCGCCGCTGGCGCGAAAGGTGTCGATTCTCAGGTCGGCGGGGTTGATCACCACCTCGACCTTGTCGTCGATCGCAGGATAGACGAACACCGACGCAAACGAAGTATGGCGCCGGGCGTTGGCGTCGAAAGGCGAGATGCGCACCAGGCGATGGATCCCGGCTTCGGCCTTCAGATAGCCGTAGGCGTACTCGCCCTCCACGGTGAAGGTGGCGCTCTTGATGCCGGCGCCTTCGCCGGGCTGCTCGTCGGCCACTTCGACCTTGAAGCCGTGCCGCTCCGCCCATCGCAGATACATCCGCAGCAGCATCTGCGCCCAGTCCTGTGCTTCGGTGCCGCCGGCCCCTGGATGGACCGATACGATCGCGCCCAGGCGGTCGAACTCCCCGCCCAGCATCACTTTCAGTTCCTGCTCCTCGATCCCCGCACGCGCTGCGGCCAGCGCCTTTTCGGTCTCGCGTGCCGCCTCGCTGTCCTCGGTCCCTTCCTCCTCGGCCATCGACAGGAACAGCCGCGCCTCTTCCAGATGACCGCGCAGGCGCCGGAAGCTGTCCAGCTTGGCCTTTATGTCATCCAGTTCGCGGGCCGCGGCCTGAGCCGCTTCGGGTTTGCTCCAAAAATCGGGTTTGGCGGATTCTTCGAGCAATTCAGAGTGGCGCGCATTGAGTTGGGCCAGGTCAAAGACGCCTCCCGAGCTTGCCAAAGCGCTCCTCGAGGTTGGCCAATTGTTCGCGCATCTCGCTCAGCGTCAAGTCCGTTACCTCTCAATGCCCGTTGAGGGCGGGTGCTTGAGATATTATGACACACGCCGCGCGCCGACTTAACGTCCCCCCACTGTCAGAACGGAATGCGCGCGCTCAGAATCACGGAATGGTTGTACTGCGGCTGATGGGTGACGGCGACCTGGTAGCCGGCGCCGAAGGTCAATCCCGCCCGGCCGTAAATCGGAATTCGTCCAATCAGCAGGCCGGGGGTGAGGAACACCTGATTGAGCCCGGTGCGCTGCCCGTTGGGCCACCAGGTGTAATTCACCTCGAATTCCGGCCAGAAGAAATGGTAGACGCGATACTGAAGGGCGGTGTTCCACGCCAGCGGCATCCCCAGTCGATCCTCGCCGCCGTTGGGAAAGGACACGCCCAGCGTGCTCTGGACGTCGAAATTGCCCCATCCTTTGCCGCCCGCGATCGTGGGGGTGAAGATCGCGTGGCCCAGGCTGTTGCCGGCGTCGCCGGTGGGCGCACTGAAACCCATGAACGCGGTCAGAATGTAATTGCCGTTCTCCTCGTTGGCCGACAGCAGCCGGTACTTGACCAGGAACGTCTCATCGGCCCATCCGTCACTGGGCGCGACGGCCTTTTTCGTGCCGTGGATTATCTTGCCGCCGTGGGCCAGCCAGGCCGGAAAGCCCAGGATTATTTCCGTATTCTCAAACGGGATCAGCTCCAGCCCCTTGCCGCCGCCGTAGTTATCCAGCGCGCGGCCATACTGCTGGGCCTGGAAAAATTGGTCGTAGCGAATTTCCTCCTCCAGCCGCGGCGTGACCGTGACCAGCGGCGTCACCCAATGCGGCTGTTCGTTCTGGATCCGGGTCACGCGCGGAAACCAGTCGACAAAGTACTGGACGATCGGATTGGTTGACTGCGGCGCAACAGGCGCACTTTGTGCGCGCGCGGCCGCCCCCCAGGTCAGAACCGCCAAACTAACAGCCCCAATGCCCCGCAAAAGCCCGCTAAGCTCTGTCCATGCTCCGGTTTTCATGGAATCGGAGGTATGCCATTAAACAAGTAATATGACAAGTGTTATGGCAGAGTTTTCTCGGGCGGCCCGATGCCAGACTGCCAGGTCCGAAAGTCTGCCCGGCGCTTGCACGGTCGGGACCTGGGTCCAAAGCCGGCTCAGTTGCGCGGATGGACCAGATTGCAGGAGTAGGTCTTGATCACGAGCCAGATTTCCCGGCCCGGTGCCAGGCGCAGTTCGTCGGCGGCGCTGGGTGTCAGGTGGACCTCGAAGGTCACACCCGCGTCGACGGCGAGGATGACCCGCACGCCTTCGCGGCGGATCGCGCCGATGCGTCCGCGCAGGGTGTTGCGGGCGCTCAGCCCGCGCGGGCGCTCGGCGGCGACCATGATATCGCCGGCGCGGATCGCGACCCTGACCGGCGCGCCGAGGCCGGCGCGCGTCAGCGGCACCTCCAGTTCGCAATCGGCGCCGTCCAGCCGGCACAGCATCGTGCCCTGATTTTCGTGCAGCGCCGTCACCTTGGCGTCGAAGACGTTTTCGAAACCCACGACCTGTGCGACCGTCTCGTGGCGGGGTGCGGCGAGCACCTCTTGCGGCATTCCCTGCGCCACCATCCGGCCCGCTTCGATCACCACGACCCGCTCGCCGAGCGCGAAGGCTTCTTCGGGCGAATGCGTGACGAAGAGGATGGGAATTGAACGCACCGCATTCCAGGCGCGCAGGTCGTCGATGATTTTCGACCGGGTTGCCCGATCCAGCGCCGCCAGCGGTTCGTCGAGCAGCAGCGCATCGGGGTCGGTGACGAGCGCGCGCGCCAGCGCCGTACGCTGGCGCTCGCCGCCGGAGATCTCCGAGGCCTTGCGCGCGGCCAGATGGGCGACATGAAAGGACTCCAACAGCGCCGCCGTGCGCAATTGGCGCTCGGCGGCGGGCAGCTTTGCGATCCCGTAGCGGACGTTGTCTGCCACCGTCAGGTGCGGGAACAGCGCAAGGTCCTGGAAGACGTATCCGATGCGCCGGTGCGCCGGGCGCAGGTCGATGCGCGCGGCGGAATCGAACAGTGTGCGGGCGCCGATCGCGATCCGTCCCGCGTCGGGCCGCAGCAGGCCCGCGATACAGTTGAGCAGCGTGGTTTTGCCGCCGCCCGACGGCCCCAGCAGCATGGTGAATCCGGCCGGCGCCGCAAAGTGCGCCTGCAGCCTGAATCCGTTCAGGCGCTTGTCGACATCGACCGCCAGCGCGGTCTGTTGCTCACCCATCTCCCCATCTGTACTGGACTAACGCTGCAACGGCCACACCCTCCACATTCGCCGGTTAACCGCATAGGTCAGCGACAGCGTGATGAAGGAGAACGCCAGCAGCAGCAACGCCATCGCATTGGCGCCGTTGTACTCCAGGGCCTGCACATGATCATAAATCGCGATCGACACCGTGCGCGTGACGCCGGGAATGTTGCCGCCCACCATCAGCACCACTCCGAATTCGCCCAGCGTATGGGCAAAGCTGAGCACCGCTCCGGTTACGATTCCGCCCCGCGACAGCGGAATGACGATTTGCCGGAACGTGCGCAGGCCAGAGGCACCCAGCATCGCCGAGGCGTTGAGCAGGCTGCGATCGACCTGCGCGAACGCCGCCGCCATCGGCTGCACCGCAAAGGGCAGACTGTAGATCACCGAGGCGATCACCAGACCGGTGAACGTAAAGGCCAGCCCGTGTCCGAAAAATCCGGCGTACAGGCGGCCCACCGGGCTTGCCGGACCCATCGCGACCAGCAGATAGAAGCCCAGCACCGTGGGCGGCAGCACGATGGGCAGCGCGACGACCGCTTCCACCAGGAACTTCCACCGCCAGCCGCTGGTGGCGAGCCACGCGGCGATCGGTATTCCCACTGCCAGCAGGATAACGCAGACCAGCAGCGCCAGCCTGACGCTGAGGAAGATGGCGCTCCACTCCATCGCGCTCAATTCCCGCCGCCGCCTGACCCCGCTTGAGGCGGCGCGAAGCCGTAGCGCCGCATCAAGGCAAGACCCTCAGGTTGTTTAAGGAAGTCGACAAACTGACGCGCGGTCTGCTTGTCGCGTGCAGCTTTGAGTATCACCGCGGCCTGGATGATCGGCGGGTAGTTGGTGGAGTTGATTTCGAAATACCGGCCCCGGGCCTTCATCGCCGGCGCCAGCGCCAGCGACAGCGCGATGAGCCCGGCGTCGGCATTGCCCGAGGCAACGAACTGCGCAGCCTGCGAGATGCTCTCACCCAGCACCAGTTTGTCCTTGACGCGGTCGTAAATTCCTTCGTGGCGCAGGGCCGCCAGCGCCGCGCGTCCGTAGGGTGCGTGCTCGGGATTGGCGATCGCGATCTTTCTCACCGCCGGGTCCAGCAAAAGCGCCAGGCCGCGGCCGGCATCGAGCCTTGAGTTCGCCGGAACCCACAGCACAATCCGGCCCGCGGCATATTCATAAAGACTGCCGGGCTCGGCCAGACCGGCCATCTCCAGCCTTTTGGGATACTCGACGTCGGCCGAAAAGAACAAGTCGTAGGGTGCGCCGTTTTTTATCTGTGAAAAGAAGTTGCCCGACGAGCCGTAGATCGGCCGCATCGAACTGCCGGTTTGCTGGCGGAAGCGGCGCGCCGCTTGCTCAAACGCATAGGTCAGGTCCGAGGCGGCCGCCACGGCAATTTCACCCGCCCATACCACGGCGGGCGGGCAGAAGCAAAGGCAGGCCAGTAGCATGGCCACCAGCGCGGATTGGTTCTTCATGCCAATAGAGCTATGCCATTATGATAGAGAATTGACAAGAATGATGGCGCGACCTTCTTCGGCCAGAGCCTGCCTGGCGCACCGTCGCGAGGGCGGTCAAGCAACTGTTGGTTGATATCAAAACATCAGTCGGCGGTCTCACACGGTGGTCATGCGCGCGTGCCTGCCGCCTACTGCACCGCCAGATGGCGCAGTTTGTCGGGGTTGAGCATCAGGTAGATGTTGGCGATCTTTCCGTTGCGGAAGTCGAATGCAACCGCCGCGACCTGGCCGTTGGCGCGCCGCATGATGAAGCCCGGCGCGCCGTTGATCTGCGCCGTGCGCACTTCCTTCAGGATGGCGGCTCCTTTGGCGGCCAGGCCCTTGATCAGGCGGACGACCTTGTCGCGGCCCACCACCGGCCGCAAGGCGGCGGGCGCCTTGCCGCCCCCGTCCGAGTAGTAGGTCACATCCTCGGCGAGCAATCCGGCCAGAGCTTGCGGGTCGCCGCTTTGTGCGGCGGCGCCGAAGGCGGCTGCCAGCCGCTCGCATTCCTGCGCCGAGGACCGAAAGCGCGGACGCGAGGCACGGACATGGACTCGTCCGCGCGCCGCCAGTTGGCGGCAATTGGCGGGCGTGCGCCCCAGGACGTCGGCCACCTCATCGAAGTCCATGTCGAACACGTCGTGCAGCAGGAAGGCGGCGCGCTCCAGCGGCGACAGGCGCTCCAGTGTGAGCATCAGCGCGACTGACAGGTCGTGCCCGTAGTCTCCCGCACCATCGGCGGCCAGTTCGCTTTGATCGAGCACGGGCTCGGGAAGCCATGGACCGACATAATGCTCATGGCGTGCGCGCGCGGACTTCAGGCGGTCCAGGCACAGCCGTGCCACGACCCGCGACAGGAAGGCGCGCACGTCGCCGACGCCAGTGCGTTGGGTCCGATGCCAGCGCAGGTAGGCGTCCTGCACGACATCCTGCGCTTCGGCCAGCGAACCCAGCATCCGGTAGGCCAGGCCGGTCAGATGGCGCCGATGCTCTTCGAAGACGGCCGCCTCATCCTGATGCTGGGCGTCCATCAGGCAGCCTTGCGCGCGACCGGCGTTTGGGCGTCGCCGACGCGGATTAGCGCACAGGACTTGCCATAGCCCAGCGCATACTTCAGCGTCGGAAACATCCGCGCGGCGGTGATTGTAAAGGCGAGCGAAACCAGCGCGCGCCGGCCCCAGCGCGCCACGATTTCTTCGCGCAGCACGTCGGCGGCGGCGTCATGCCGCAGCGTCGCCTGCGTGAAGCGATGAGCCAGCGCCGCCTCGGGTGTCATCGCGTGCTCATCGCCCGCCAGGATTGCCTTGATGGTGTGCGGCGCGACCCCCTCGCGCTCCGCCATCGTAACCGACAACTGGCTGCAGGGGCCGCAATCCTCGGCCAGCAGGGTGGTCAAGGCTGCGGCGCACAGCGCGTCGCGCGGCGCGTCGTGGCGGAAATTGACCAGCTCCATCACCCGGCCGAATTTGTATGCCGCGCGCACGCTGGTATCCAGGAGGTAGCGCATGTAGCTTGCATCGTAATCATACTCCTTTTCGAACGCGCCGATCCGCCGCCGTAACAGCCATTTGAACATCGCCTTTATCCTCCGTTTCCAGGTCTGATGCGGGCCATGCGATCCAGATTGCGACCAGGGCCGAGAGGTAAATCGTGGGCAGGTCCGCAAGCACATGTCCAAGCGATTCGCGTCCTGCGAGCGCGTCAGCCGCGTGCACCAGGGCATGAAGCGCGAGAAACGCCGCGGCGGTCATCGCCGCCGCGCGCGCCCGAATATCGATCGCCAACCATACCAGCCCGCCGCCCGCCGCCAGGTAGGCGCCGCCGATGTCGCGCGCGAAATGCTGATTGAGCGGCCCGGTGCCGGCCACACCGGGTATCATCCGATACCATGCGGCCGGCGCCAGCAGCATCAGCAGACCGTTCGCGGCGCACAGCAGGCCCAGGATCCACGCAAGCTTGATGCGCATCGCCGCTCCTCCCGTTTCAACAACCAGACGAGGCGGCATCGGGTGTTGTGACATTGAGCCGCCCATCGCGGCCAAGGCATAGCACCTGCCTGGCAAACTGTAGGTCGGGAAGTACAGGCAATCGAAATCGATTCGCGCTTTGCAAGGGCGCGCGAACGGCGGCGCGATGCCGCCGCGGCACCAGCCTTACTTCTTCGCGGCGCTGCGCGCACGCAGGCGTTGCTCCTGCTCCTGGAGTTCCGGAGTGAACTCGGGACCGAAATCGGAGGCCCCTATGACCTGGCGGAGTTCGAGTTCGACCTCTCCGTCGGCGTCGAGCGCCGGCCATCGTTTAACCCATTCGATCGCCTCTTCTCTGGATTTTGTCTCAATCATGGTAAAACCGGCGATCAATTCCTGGGTTTCGGCAAAAGGACCGTCGATGACGGTCGGCTTTCCTTTGGAGAACTTGATGCGCGCGCCCTTGGAGCTTGGATGGAGGCCGTCGCCCGTCACCAGCACGCCCGCTTTGACGAGTTCCTCGTTGTATTTCATCATTTCGGCGATAAGCGCCGTGCTCGGCATCGCTCCCGACTCGGTGTTTCGGTCCGCCCGGCGCAAAATCATGAATCGCATCGTGCTACCTCCTGTGCGTGTTGCATGGGCAAGCGTTTCGGCTGGCGCCGATGCCGCTTTTATTCCCAAGTCGAATCAGAAGGGCACAAATCGACAGGTGATGGAAATTCGCTGGCGCCGTTAAACGGCGCGGCGCATCAATCGGCCGACAGACCCGCCAGTTCGACCACCGGGCGGATTTCGATCGTACCTTTGCGCGCCCCGGGTATTCGCGCGGCGATCGCGATCGCCTCCTCGAGGTCTTTGGCGTCGACCAGGTAGTATCCGCCCAACTGTTCGCGGGTTTCGGCAAAGGGTCCGTCGGTCACCAGGCGCTTGCCCTCGCGCACCCGGACGCTGGTGGCGGTGGAAGTCGGATGCAGCGGAGCGGCAGCCAGGTACTGTCCGGCTCTTTTGAGTTCGTGAGTGAGTTGCACGGATTCGCCATAGCACTGCTCGCGGTCGGCTTCGCTCAGTGCCTGCTCGTCCTGATAAACCAGCAGCATGTACTTCATCGATCCAACCTCCTGAAATTGGTCGAACCGGACGCACCCAAATCGACATGCGCAAAACTTCGGCACCCGCCGCCGTCAAGTGCCTGCACCCGGGGCCAGGGCGCCGATGTCGATCGGTGGCGGCGCCACTCGACCAGAGGATAGACGCCACCCGTTCTACCGCGACGTAAAGTGCGATGAAACCTTTGACTGCGGGCATCTGTGGAAGGGCCGCCAACGGGTCGCGATTTGGGTCCGCGCCGCGGGTAGCGGCGATGACGGTACTCTGGCCTGAAGGTTGCATCGCGAGCTGGAGGAGACTTCGCGAGGGCCTGCGCTGATTGGCTGCCCTGGGAGTCGGCTGCCTATGGAGTATCGGATGTCTACTGAATGTTTAAGCCTTGCGCGCTCGGCTCCGTACCGATTGCTGAATGACGAACTTCCCGAAGCGATCCGCCTGGAACTCAACGCCGAACGCGACCGGGACTTGCTGATCAGGATGCGCTATCTGGCGCGCAAGAAGATAATGCGCCAGCCCAACATTACCGAGGAGGAACTGGCCGACTACCTGGCCCTGGCCGAAAACTTCGAGAATTTCCCGCAATGGTTGAGTAGCCGTCGCGGCCAGCTTCCCAGTGCGCGGGGCCGAGCCTGCGGGTGGATTGCGCTGACGGCGGCCGTGATCGGAGTCCTGACGGCGATCCTGATCGTGGGAATTGCGATTTCGGTGTGACTGCCGGCGGCGGCCGGTTCAATGCGCCGGCACGGGTTTGCCGACGGTACGCTTGAGCAGCAGAAATGAGGGGATAAGCAGGGCCGCCATTACGGCCAGCATCCGGTAGATGTCATTGTAGGTCATCAATGCGGCCTGGCGCTGGATTTCCGCGTAGATCATGCCGAAGCCTTGCGGCTGATGGGTGGCCAGTCCGTGCAGCAGATGCAGGTCGGGCGCCCCGGGCATCCGCGCGCCCGCCTGGTCCAGCCGCCAGGCGTCGAAAATCGTCACGTGCTCGCCGAGGTAGGCCTGATGCATCTGCTGGCGGCTGCCGAGCAGATTACTGACCAGCGAGATGCCGATTGCCGAGCCCGTGTTGCGCATCATCGCGTACAGACTGGCCGCGTAGCCCATCCGCTCGCGCTCCACGCACGCCAGCGTCGCCGCGGACATGGTGGGGAAAATCAGGCCGCCGCCCACTCCCGACACGAAGATCGCCAGCCGGATGTTGTCCATGCCCACGTCGAGCGTCCAGTGGCCCATCGTCCACAATGCCCACGCCATCAGCGCAAAACCGACCCCGACCAGGGCCCGCGTGTCGATTCCGCGCCGGGCCATCTGCGCGATTACCAGCATCGAAACCAGCGTGCCCACGCTGCGCGGTACCACCGCCAATCCCGCCCGCCAGGCCGGATAGCCCAGCAGTTCCTGGAAGAACAGCGGGTTGAGCAGATTGGCGCCGTACAGGATCAGGTACATGAAAGTGATCATCGACACTGCAATCACGAATAGCGGAATCTTGAGGATGGTGAGGTCGAGGATCGGTTCCGGGAAGCGCAGTTCATGAATCACCAGCATGGCGAGCATCGCCACTGCCGCGGCGGTAAACACGCACACCCAGGTCGCGGCGAACCAGTCGGCGCGCTGGCCGCGGTCCAATACGATCTGAAGCAGCCCCAGCCCCAGGGCGAGATAGACGATGCCGAGATAGTCGATGCGCCGGGCCTTGTTGCGCGCCTCGCGCATGAATTCCGGGTCGTGAACGAAAATCGAAACCATCACCGCCGCCACGATGCCGAGCGGGACGTTGATGTAGAAATTCCATCGCCACGACCAGTTGTCCGTAATCCAACCGCCCAGCGTGGGGCCCAGCACCGGTGCCGCCACGATTCCCACCCCGTACATCGCCATCGCCAACGCCTGCTCCCCGGGCGGGAAGGTCTCCATCAGGATGGCCTGCGAGGAGGGGATCATCGCCGCGCCGGCCGCGCCCTGGATCAGGCGGAAGGCGACGATCTGCGTCATCGAGCGGGCCGCGCCGCAGGCCGCTGAAGCGGCCACGA
>Ga0070737_10005995_pt1 | contig 11329 bp, 11 predicted proteins | sample Coa_R1_10_FD_66438 | JGI IMG/M metagenome (GOLD analysis project Ga0070737, IMG submission 66438) | Surface soil microbial communities from Centralia Pennsylvania, which are recovering from an underground coalmine fire - Coalmine... | ecosystem: Environmental > Terrestrial > Soil > Unclassified...
GCCGGGCAGCACTCTCAGTGCCTGTGGGGAACGTTCGCCCACCTGCCCGGGATGAAGGTCGTGGTGCCGAGCAACCCGGCCGACGCCAAGGGGCTGATGATCTCGGCGATCCGTGACGACAACCCGGTGGTCTACGCGTTCCATAAAGGCATCATGGGCCTGCCGTGGATGGCGAAGAACCCGCGGTCGGCCGGGCCGGTGCCGCAGGAGCCGTACGAAACCCCGATCGGCAAGGCCGCCGTGGCGCGGGAAGGGCGGGACGCGACGGTGGTCACCGTCTCCCTCTCGGTGCACCATGCCCTGGACGTGGCCGATCAGATGGCTGCCGAGCACGGGGTGGAACTGGAAGTCATCGACCTGCGCAGCCTGGTCCCGCTGGACCGCGGGACCGTCCTCAGCTCGGTGGCGAAGACCGGGCGGCTGCTCATCGTCGATGAGGACTACCAGTCGTTCGGCATGTCGGGCGAGATCGTGGCGACCGTGGCCGAGACCGACCCCGGGCTGCTGCGCATGCCCGCGCGGCGGGTCGCGGTGCCCGACGTGCCGATCCCGTACGCCCGGCCGCTGGAGCAGGCGGTGCTTCCCGGCCCGGAGCGCATCCGCGCGGCCGCCAGGAACCTGGTCGGGGTATGAGCCGTGGCCGAGGTGCCCTTCCCGCGGCTGTCGGAGAAGGAGCCCGCCGCCGAAGGGGTGCTCGCCACCTGGTTCGTCAGTGACGGCGACCAGGTGGCGAGCGGGCAGCTGCTCGGCGAGGTCATGGTGGACAAGGTGGCCGCGGAGGTGGTCGCGCCCGCCGCGGGACGGGTCCGGCTGCTAGTCGGCGAGGGCCAGGTCATCCGGCAGGGTGAGGTGATCGCCCGGGTGGACTGAGCGCTGCCGGCGCCGTGCGGGCACTAGCCTGCCGGGCATGCGGATCGAGCAGTTCACGATCATCGTCACTGATTACGACAAGGCGATCGTTACGACAAGGCGATCGGGTTCTTCACCGGCGCGCTGGGATTCGACCTCGTCGAGGACTCGCCGTCGCTGACCGGCGACGGCAGGCCGAAGCGGCGGCGCGCCGGTCCCCCGGCTCGCGCCGCCGCTGACGCGCGCGGCCGCCCTGCCCGCACGGGAGCGGGACATCGCCGCGCTCATCCTGGCCGCCCTGGCCGCCGGCGGTACCGCCGGCGGGCTGCATATCTCACCGCATGCGGCCCGGGGCCATCTCAAGGCGATTCGCGCTCGATCGCGATGAGGACGCCGCCATCGGGGATTACCCGCCGGGCCGTCCGGGTGCCTCTTCGCTGAATGAGGCCCGCATGTCAGTGCGCGCCGCCAAGGGATCACCGGCGAACCCGGGATCGGCCGGGTGCTCCCGCAGCGCGCCCTTTCCGCGTTCGCGGTTGAATGCGATCCATGGCCGGCGAGCAGAGCCGGTACCGGCACCTTCCCCGCCGGCCATGGCCGCCGGTGAGCCGCGAACGCGCCGCCTGGATCATGCAGGGCGGCCAGCCGGCGCCGGACCGGACCCGCGACATCACGGCGGCGGCGCGGACCGTGCTGGTCGCCCTCACCGCCTTGGCCCTCTACGGCGGCTACGTCCGCTGCGCCATGGCGAAAGGCCGCCGAGACGGCCGCAGCCAGCTGTCGTGCAGCGGCCACGTGACCCGTAGCGCGCCGCCGCCCGGCAGCGCGGCCCACTCCCGGTACAGGCGGCGCACGCCGGCGGCGGCGGCGCGGATGCTGTCGTCGTCGAGGCGGCCGGCCAGCTCCCCGGCATCCCCGCCGTGCGCCCGCAGCCGCTCCCGCACGCCGGAGGGCGTGTCCGGGCCGTCACGCCACCGGTTCAGCACCGCGTTCACCGCGGCCCTGGCGACGAGGTGCCCCGGCCAGTCCCTGGCGGCCATGCCGCCCGCCGGGGCGTCGGCGACCAGGCGTATCCGCCCGTTCCGCCGCCTCAGCGCGCGGGCCGCGGGCGCAGGGCCGCCGGCCGCGATCGTCCCCCACAGCCCGTCCTCGAGGCCGAACACGGACTCGACGACCAGGTGCGGCAGGTCGTGGACGACGTGCATGACGGCACGGCGGGCGGTCCCGTCAGGGCACGACAGCCAGGCCCGGTCCGCGGCCGCTGTCTTCCCCTTGACGATCGCGACGTCCGCCACCACGGTGAAGACCGGCGCTTCCGTCACAAAGCCAGACGATACCCCCGGCACCGGCCGTACGGGGGACGCCCGGAACGTGCCGCGCGGGCACCGCGGCAACGTGCCTGCTCACCGCCTTCCCCCCGGTCCCCGCCGGCGCAGCACCCGCGGGGACGCCGGCACCGCCGGCGCGGGCGGCCAGCCGCCGGCCGCGGCGCGCCGCAGCCGTTCCCCGGCCGCGTCCAGCCAGCGGACCAGGGAGTCAAGCCGGAGGAGTTCGGCGTCCACCACCAGGGAAAACGCCAGGTCGGACGCGGCTTCCTGCTCCTTCAGCCGGGTCCACCCCCGCATGAGCCGCACTAGGTACTGACGGTGCGCCCGGACGACCTCCTGCGTGTCGGTGCCCGGGACCCGGGCCGCCACCAGCACCTTCATGACCAGCTCATCACGCGGCGGGGAGCTCAGGTCCGGCGGCACGCGCAGCCACCCGGCGAGTTCCGCCTCGCCCGCGGGGGTGATCCGGTAGGCCTTCTGGGGTCCGCCCCCGCCGGACTCCGCGTCCCCGAGCGCGGCCACCATGCCGTCCCGTTCCAGCCGCCGCAGGGTGGTGTACACCTGGCCCACGTTCAGCGGCCACACCTCGCCGGTGCGCGCCTCGAACTCCTCACGGAGTTGCAGGCCGTACTTGGGGCCCTCGGTGAGCAGCGCCAGCAGCGCGTGCCTGACGCTCATCGGACGCCTTCACTCGGTAGCATATCCGGTATAGTACCGGTTATCCGGACGAGGGCGCAGCCGCGGCCCGCCCGGCCCGCGCCCGGACGGGGGCGCGGCCGCGCCGCGAAACCCCGGGCAGGCTCGCCGGGCATCGCGGGCTTGCCCGCGCCTGCGTTCGGGATAAGCAGGTTTCAGTCCCCCGCCGACGCGGGGACTTCCCGGCCGCGGCGATCCCGCCTGTTGCTGTTATCATGCCGGGCGGCGGACCGAGGCCGCCCGGGGCCATGCCATGCCGGGCGGCGGACCGAGGCCGCCCGGGGCCATGCGCGGCAGGGCGGCCTTGCCGGCGCCCTCCCGGCGGGCGAGGGCGGCGGTGATCCCCTCGCCTGCCGGGAGGCTCGCGAGGACGCGGCTGACATGCGCGGCCCCGGTATGCCCGGCTCGCGGACCGTACCCGCGGCGCGGCGGCGCCGGTGACGGGATTCCGGGCCGGGTCACTCTAAGGCCGCTCCAGGAGCAGGGCCAGCGCCCCGGCGGCGCCCGCGACCGCCGCGCTGCCCGCCGCCGCGGCGATCAGCCACCGGGTGGCGCGCGGAAGCCGCGGCCACGCCGCCGCGGTCACCGCCGTGTCCAGGGCGTCGGACAGCGCGCCCGCGGCGAACCACGCGGCAGCCGCCGCGGGCCCGGTCCGCAGCGCGGCGAGCGCCCCGAGCCCGAGGGCGAGATCGCGCGCGCCGAGCGCGCGCCCGAAGACCCGGGCGCCCAGCTCATCCGCTGACGCGCCCACCCACGGGCGCGCGGGCACCGAGGGGCGGGCCAGCGCGGCCGCGCCGAGCGCCACCCGTCCGGCCGCCACCGCCGTGGCGGCGTGCCGGGACAGCGACAGCGCCGTCGCCATGGCCGCCCGCCTGTTCGTGCCCTGCGTCATGGAAGACATTGTGGCGCGCGAAGGCGCCGCCGTCGGTTGCGGGTAACCGGATCACAGCGGCTGAGCGGCGGGGTTTCCGCTGTTTCCGCTTTCCCGGGCCGGGCCGGGCCCGGGCGGGCCGGCACCGCACGTCGTTACGTCCATCGTCCGCGAACCCCGGCGGAAGGGCGCGCCGATCGTGACAAATGACGCGAGATCGGCCCGAATGGCGCACAAGATGCGACGGCCGACGGAGCGGGTCACGGCATGGGCGTCTCCGGTGTAGATGGTGCATCGAAAGCTTCACACCCATTGACGGTGAACCTTCCCGTGTTCTAGCGTCCCGCACAAGGGGTCCGATGTGACCGCTCACATCGGACATGAACATGGCAGGTGAACCCGGAGGTCCGCATGGGCAAAGTGGCCCCGAAGGTCGAAGAGGCAATAGAGACACTCAACATGAGGGACGGGCCCACCCGGCGCAGGCTGCTCGCCGGCACCGGGCTGGTGAGCGCGACGGCCGCCGCGTCGGCGCTGCTCGCCGCGTGCAGTTCGTCGAGCAGCACCTCGGCGGCGGTAAGCAGCACCAGCAGCGGCAAGAACCCCTTCCCGGCAGTGCCCAACCAGAAGTACTACTTCGTGAACCACGCCGACACGAACGAGTTCTTCACCCCGACCAAGTACGGGTTCGCCGATGCGGCGACGCTGCTCGGGCTGCCGACGCCGGTCTGGAGCGGCTCTGCCACCTCGGCCGACTCCGAGATGGTCAGCGCCATGAACACCGCGATCTCCGCCAAGGCGGCCGGGATCGCGACGTCGGTGATCGACTCCTCGATGACCACTCCGGTGAAGAATGCCATGGACGCCGGCATCCCGGTGGTCACCTACAACGCCGACGGGATCTACAAAAACGGGGTACCCGAGATCTTCACCAACCGGCTGGCCTACGTCGGGCAGGCCCTCTACCTGTCCGGGCAGGCCATGGGCGAGCAGATCAAGACGCTCGTGCCGGGCGGCGGCCACATCGTGATCTTCATCGCGACCCCGGGAACCGGCAACATCCAGCCCCGCTTCGACGGCGCGAAATCGGTGCTCGGCAGCAGCTACACGGTGGACGAGATCGCGACCACCACGGTCGACTCCACCGAGCTGTCGATGGAGAAGTCGTACCTGCTCGGGCACAAGTCCACCCTCAAGGGCGCGTTCGCCGTGGACTCGGGGTCCACCGCGAACCTCGCCGCGGCCCTCGCCGGGGCCGGCCTGTCGATCCCGGCCGGGGGTTTCGACACCGACCCGCGGACGCTCAGCGCCCTGCAGAGCGGCAAGCTGAAGTTCTCCATCTTCCAGGACCCGTACCTGCAGGGCTTCCTGCCGGTCCTCTACCTCTACCTGTACAACCTGTCCGGCGGCCAGCTCGCGCCGCCGGACACCGACACCGGCCTGACCGTGCTGACCCCGAGCAACGTCGGCCAGATGCTGAAGAACAGCCGCTACCAGGGCGGCTCCTCGGCTGAGATGTACATCCCGCGGCCCGCGGGGCCCATCAACCAGCCGATGGCGACGACGAGCACGTGATGCCCCGTCCGCGCCGGGGCGGGCAGGCCGGTACCGGCCTGCCCGCCCCGGCGGACGCGGGGTTGACACGGGGTTACCCGCGGTGAATCGTGCTGTCACGGGCGCGAACCCGTGGGTAGCGGCAGCATGCCGAGGGAAAATGCGGAGATGAGTCCCAAGTGAGTGAGACGGTCCATCGAACCATAGGCGAGACCGGCGTCCCGCAGCGCGGGCAACCGGGTGCCGGCGGCGGCCTCGGCGGAGCGCTGACCCGAGCCCTGCGCGTGCTCGGGCGGCAGCGCGAGGCGACCGTGTTCGTGATCGCCGTGGCGCTGTTCCTGTACTTCCTGATCGCCAAGGGATCGGACTTCACCTCAAAGTCGAACCAGGTCACGCTGTGGTCCGACGACGTGGCCCCCTACGCCATCATCGCGCTGGGCGAGGTCTTCCTGCTGATCTGCGGCGAGATCGACCTGTCGGTCGGCTTCGTCGTCGGGTTCGCCCCTTTCCTCATGCACTACCTGACCGACTTCTACGGCTTCCCCGGCCTGCTCGCGATCCTTTTCGCGCTGCTGCTGGGGGTCGCGGTCGGCTGGGTCAACGGCTTCTTCACGGTCACGGTCGGCGTGCCCTCGTTCATCACCACGCTGGGCACGGGGTTCATCCTGCTCGGGCTCATCAACACGACCTCCCACGACCAGCCGGCGGCCGTCCCGGCGGACGTGCTGGGCATCGGCAAGTGGATCAGCAACTACGCGTGGGCGCCGATCGTCTGGGCGGTCGCGCTCACCGCGGTCTTCCATGTCGTGCTGACCAGGACCCGCTGGGGCCTGCACACGGTCTCCGTGGGCGGGAACCTGCTCGGGGCGCGCGAGGCCGGCATCAACGTCGGCCGGATCAAGTACGGCAACTTCATGATCACCGGGCTGCTCGGCGCGCTCGTCGGCCTCCAGCAGATGTACTACACGGACAACATCGCCCCCACGGCGGGCTCGTACCAGTGGATGTTCTACGCGGTCACCGCGGCGGTGATCGGCGGCACCGCGATGCTGGGCGGCGTGGGGACGATCCTGGGCGCCTTCTTCGGCGCGGTGGTGCTGGGCATCCTGCTCGACGGGTTCCCGCTCATCGGCGTGAACGCCGACCCGCTGAACATCATCTTCGGCGCGGCGATCCTCGTCGCCATGGTGGCGAACGTACAGCTCACGAGGCTGCGGGAAAGGGGACAGCGCTGACATGACCGCGACCACACCGGGCAGCCAGGCGGAACTCGTGCCCCCGGGCGCAGACATCCTCCGCTGCGAGCACATCGCCAAGAACTACGGCGCGGTGACCGCGCTGACCGACGTGAACCTGCGGCTGGCGCGCGGCGAGGTGCTCGGGCTCATCGGCGACAACGGCGCCGGCAAGTCCACCTTGCTCAAGATCCTGTGCGGCTTCCAGCAGCCCACTTCCGGCCGGATCTTCCTGGAGGGCCGGGAGATCGTGCTGAAGTCGGTCGACCACGCCAGGTCGCTCGGCATCGACGCCGTCTACCAGGACCTTGCCCTGGTCAACCAGCTCACGGTGTTCCAGAACATGTTCCTCAACCGGGAGAAGATCCGCTGGCCGCTGGTGCGGAACCAGGCCATGCGGAAGGAGGCCAGGGAACACCTTGACGAGATGGGCGTGCAGATCCCGTCGGTGAACGCGCCGGTGGCCATGCTCTCCGGCGGGCAGCGCCAGGCGATCGCGGTGGCCCGCTCGGTGTTCTCGAACCCGAAGATCCTGCTCCTGGACGAGCCGCTGGCCGCGATGGGCGTCAAGGAGGGCGCGCTCATCCTGGACCTGATCGCACGGCTCAAGCGCGAAGGCAACGTCTCGATCATCATCATCGCGCACAACTACGCGCAGGTGCTCGAGGTGTGCGACCGGGTCAACATGATCCAGGGCGGCCGGATCACGCTGGACAAGCGGACCGAGGAGACCTCGGCGGAGGAGCTGACCGAGCTGGTGGTGGCCGAATACCGCGAGGCGCTCAGGGAGCGCCAGCGCTCGGCCTGACCACGGGCCTGACGAGGCCGCCCGGGGTTACGTGCCGGGCGAGACCAGGCCGGACTCGTAGGCGAGGACGACAGCCTGGACGCGGTCGCGCAGGCCCAGCTTGGCCAGGATGCGGGCCACGTGGGTCTTCACCGTCGCCTCGCTGAGGAACAAGGACGCCGCGATTTCGGCGTTGGACATGCCGCGCGCGACCAGGCCGAGCACCTGGAGTTCGCGGGGGGTCAGCGCCGATATGTCACGGCCTCGCGTGTCCGGCCGCCGCGCCGTGCCCGGCCCGGCCGCGCCGTCCGGCGTGCCCGGGCCGCCCGGCCGCGGCTGCCCCGGCGAACCCGCGAAGCGCTCGACCAGGCGGCGGGTGATCGACGGGGCCAGGAGCGCGTCGCCGGTACGGACCAGCTGGATGGCCGCGACCAGGTGCTCGGGGGTCACGTCCTTGAGCAGGAACCCGCTCGCCCCGGCGGCGAGCGCCGCGTACACGTACTCGTCCAGGTCGAACGTGGTCAAGATGATGATGCGCGGGCGGCCGTCGGCGGGTTCGGGGTCCGGGGAGGGGAAGGCGCCGCCCACCGCGGGGGGCGGCGGGCACGGCCATCTGGCGACGATGCGCCGGGTGGCTTCGATGCCGTCCAGCCGGGGCATCCTGATGTCCAGCAGCACGACGTCGGGCTGGTGCTCAAGCACCGCGGCGACCGCCTGCTCGCCGTCGGCGGCCTCGGCGACCACGTTGACGCCGGCCGCCTTGAGGATGAGCCGGAAGCCGCTCCGCACCAGGGCCTGGTCGTCGGCGATCACGACGGTCAGGGGCCGGGCGCGGTCAGCCGCCGTGCCGCCGGACGAACCGCCGGACGGGACGCCCGCGCCAGCCGCCTCTCCGGTCATGGCGCGCCCCAGCCTCCGGTTGGCATGGCCGCCCGGACCTGCCATCCGCCGCCCGGCAGCGGCCCGGCCGTGAGCTCCCCACCGTAGAGCGCCACCCGCTCCCGGAGACCGAGCAGCCCGCGGCCCGGTGCCGCGGCGGCGCCTGACCGCACCCTGTCACCGTCATCGCCGCCGGCGCCGTCGTCGGTAACCGTTATCACCAGCTGCTCTCCCCACCGCACGCCGACGCTCGCGGTGGCTCTCCCCGCGTGCCGCAGCACGTTCGTCAGTCCCTCCTGCACCACGCGGTAGGCGGCCAGGTCCGGCCCCGGCGGCAGCGGCCGGGGCTCGCCGGCGACGGTCAGTTCGACCGGCAGGCCGGCCGCCGACACCCGGCTGATCAGCGTGTCGAGCTCGCCGAGCCCGGGCTGCGGTCGCAGCGCCGGCGGGCCGCCGCCGCTGCTGACGCCGGTGCCCGCGCCGCCGGCCGGCGGGCTAAGCACGCCCAGGAGGTTGCGCAGTTCGGTCATCGCCTCGCGGCCGGTCGACTCCACCGCGAGCAGGGCGTCTTCGGCGTCGGCTGGGGAGAGGGCGAGGATCTTCCGCGCGGCGCCGGCCTGGACGATCATGACCGACACGTTGTGCGTGACCACGTCATGGAGTTCGGAGGCGATCCGAGCCCGCTCGGCCGCCAGGGCCCGCTCCGTCGCCGCCGCGGCCTCCTCGCCGGCGCGGCGCAACCGGTCGGCGGAGTCGGCGAGCCGCCGGCGCAGCACGCGGATGCCGAGGCCCGCCGCGGCCGCGGGCACGATCGCGAGGATGGCCGTGAGCCGGACGGGGAACCGGGGCAGCTCGTTGCCGAGCGTCCCGACGGCCAGGAAGGTGACCGCGGCCACCACGGCGATCGCCAGGTTCCGGTACCGGGAGTGGGTGATCGCGCTGTAGGCCGCGTAGACGGCGGTGCCGAGCGCGACCGGCGGCACGTAACCGGAGCGGAGGTGGACGGCCACGATCGCGGCGGCGATGACGAGCCACACGCTGATCGGGTACAGCCGCCGCACGGCGAGCGGCAGCGCGGTCATCGCCGCGACGATGAGCGCACCGAACCCCGCGTGGGCGGGATGGGTCAGCAGCAGGCCGCCAAGCCCGTACGGCCACGGCGTGAGCGGGCCGCCAAGGGGACCGGACACGGCAGGCAACACGACGGTCGCCGCGATGGAGTGCTCCACCGTCTCGTAGACCGCGCCGACCGCCGCGCCCGCCGCGACGGCGGCGTCGAACGCGAGCGCCCAGCCAGACGGCGGCGCGCCGGGCGGTTCGGCGCGCCGGAGGGAGGCGAGCAGCCTGCCGGTACGTTCTGCCACCCCGTCATTGTGATCCGCGGACCCCGGCGCCGGCATCCGCCTGACCGCGTAACCCGGCTACATCGGAAGGATGATCGAGGCCGGCGAGTCAGCCCGGTACGTTACGGATAATCAATACCGCGAGCGACGCGGGCCGGCAGCGCGCCGCGCTAGCGTCGCCAGCCATGGATACGCTAGTTCAGCTGGAGAGCGTCACCAAGCGTTACGACGGCACGGCGGCGCCGGCGGTCGACGGCGTGAGCCTGCGCGTCGGCGCGGGCGAGGCGGTCGCCGTCATGGGGCCGTCCGGGTCGGGCAAGTCCACGCTGCTCAACCTCATCGCCGGGCTGGACCGCCCCACGAGCGGTGCGGTCAGGGTCGGCGACGAACGGGTGGACACGCTCAGCGAGGCCGGCGCCGCGCGGTTCCGGCGGCGGCAGGTCGGCATGATCTTCCAGTTCTTCAACCTCCTGGACGACATGACGGTGACCGACAACGTGCTGCTGCCCGCCCAGCTCGCGGGGGTGAAGGCGCGCGAGGCCCGGCGGCGGGCCGACGAGCTGATCGCCGCCCTCGGGATCGGGCACCGGCGGGACGCCTACCCGGCCCGGCTGTCCGGCGGCGAGCGGCAGCGGGTCGCGATCGCGCGGGCGCTGGTCAACCGCCCGTCGCTGCTGCTCGCCGACGAGCCGACCGGCGCGGTCGACACCGCCGCCGGCGAGGAGATCGGCCGGCTGCTGCTCGACCTCAACGCGGCAGGCCAGACGCTGATCGTCGTCACGCACAGCCCCGAGCTCGCCCACCGGTACGCGCGGCGGGTCGTGCGCATCGCCGACGGGCGGATCGCCTCGGACACCCCGGTGTCACTGTCATGAGCGCCGTCTTCCGTGCCGCCCGCGGCGCCCTTGGCGGGCGCAGACTCCAGGCCGTCATCATCGCCCTGGTCGTCCTCGCCGCCACCGCTGCCTCGACGCTCGCGCTTGGCATGCTCGCCGACGCGCACAGCCCGTTCGACCACGCGTTCGCGGCGCAGCACGGCGCGGACGTCGCGGTCACGGTGGACACCAGGATCGCTTCCGCTTCGCAGGTCACGGCCGCCGCGACGGTGAAGGGCGTCACCGCCGTCGCCGGACCGTATGCCGCGGAGAGCGTCACCGCCCAGCTCCGGATCCCGGGGATCAGCGGCACGATCACCACCCCGCTGAACCTCGTCGGCCGCCCCTCGCCCGGCGGGCCGGTGGACCAGCTGACGCTCCAGTCCGGTCACTGGGCGGCCGGCGACAGCCAGGCCGTCATCTCATCCAGCGCGCCCGGCCAGCTCGGCGCCACGATCATCGTCGGCAGCCACGCCATGACCATCGTCGGCATCGCGAACTCGGTCACGAACACCGCCGACGCCTGGGTGCTCCCCGCCGAGATGAGCGCCATCGCCGGGGCCGCCGGGACCGGGCAGGCGCAGCTGCTGTACCGGTTCGCGGACAGCGCCACCGCACAGGACATCACCGCGGACATCGGCGCGGTCAAGGCCGCGCTGCCGGACGGCGCGGTGACCGGCGCCGTCTCTTACCTCGACGTCCGCCAGTCCGAGCAGTCCAGCGTGGCGCCCTGGGTGCCGTTCATCATCGCGTTCGGCGTGCTCGCGCTGGCCATCTCGGTGCTGATCGTGGTCAACGTGGCCGGCGGCGCGGTCGTCGCGGGCACGACGCGGATCGGCGTGCTGAAGTCCATCGGCTTCACGCCATCCCAGGTCGTCGCCTGCTACGTGCTGCTCGTCGCGGTGCCCGCGG